>Ga0335077_10008439_pt1 | contig 12789 bp, 12 predicted proteins | sample Lox_Sample_31_FD_207151 | JGI IMG/M metagenome (GOLD analysis project Ga0335077, IMG submission 207151) | Soil microbial communities from Loxahatchee National Wildlife Refuge, Florida, United States - Lox_Sample_3.1 | ecosystem: Environmental > Terrestrial > Soil > Wetlands | place: USA... | reverse complement strand
ACGTTCTTAGCCTCGCAAAACCGCGACGCGGAAGCCCGTGACTGGGCGCAGCGCATTCTGGCCAAGAAGCCGACCATGCCGGGATATCTCCGGCGCCGCGAGCGGCCATGGTTTCGCAAAGCCGGCAGTCTGCTGAGGCGACTGAAGAATTGACATCCGAAATCTGAGAACTGGCGTAAACAAGAAACGTCAACCTTGAGACCAAAGTACGAAGATCGAGGGGACGCAAAGCCCCTGCGGAATACCCTTCATCCGGGTGCTAAACTCGTGCGAAATGTCAGGAGTCATTCATTTGGAGTGCACCAAGTGTGGTGCAATGTACGATGCAGACCATCCCCAGAACGTCTGCACCAAAGACGGCGGCGTGCTCTTTGCACGTTACGATCTCCCATCTTTAAAGAATCACTTTAAACTTTCCTCGCTCGACGGACGAGCGGCCTCGATGTGGCGCTATGCGGAGGTGCTGCCAGCTGTCGCTCCCGTCACCCTCGGCGAGGGTTTCACACCGCTTCTGCGCAGTCGCGAGTTTACCAACGCCTACATCAAGGATGAAGGGCTGAATCCCACCGGCTCGTTCAAGGCCCGCGGCCTCTCGGCAGCGGTCACCATGGCAAAAGCATACGGCGTGAAAAAGCTGGCGATTCCTTCTGCCGGCAACGCGGCGAGCGCTCTTGCGGCCTACGCTGCGGCTGCCGGCCTGGAGTCCTATATCTTCATGCCAAAGGACGTACCCCTCGCCAACCGCGTGGAATGTGAAAGCTACGGCGCGCATGTCACGTTGGTGGACGGCCTGATCAGCGATTGTGCTCGAATCGTTGCCGAACGGAGTGAGCGTGAAGGCTGGTTCGACGTTTCGACTCTGAAGGAGCCGTTTCGCGTTGAAGGCAAGAAGACGATGGCCTACGAACTTGTCGAGCAACTGCGCGGGCGAGTGCCACAAGGCGTCATCTATCCATGTGGTGGGGGCGTCGGGCTGATCGGTATGTGGAAGGCATTCGACGAGATGGAACAGCTGGGCTGGATCGGCCCCGAGCGGCCGAAGATGGCTGCCGTGCAGTCAGACGGTTGTGCACCAATTGTTAAAGCATGGGATGAGCACCAGAGAACGGCTCAGCCGTGGCAGGGCGCCTCCACTATCGCGGCGGGACTGCGTGTGCCCAAGCCCTATGGCGACTATCTGATTCTCGACATTCTGACAAATAGTGGAGGCACAGCCGTGCCGGTAAGCGACTTGGAAATTATGGATGCGCTGCGCCACTGGGCAAAAGTCGAGGGAGTTTTCGCAGCGCCGGAAGGGGCAGCGTCGCTCGCCGCTTACCGCCAGCTCCGGGCGAGCGGTTTCTTCCGTCCGGAAGATTTCGTAGTGCTGTTCAACACCGGCTCGGGGCTGAAATACCTCGAGGTAATCCATGCCGCGACAAAACCGAAGTCCGTGCCTGCGTCACGGCAAATAGGTGGAATTATCGGGCCGTACTAAGAGATGGTGCGGAGCCCCAGCGTCCTCTATGCCCGTCCGGAAAGACGAGACAATCACCGAGGACGCGGAGACCCACCGAGGAAAGTTCACGCCTTTCCACCCAGCTTCTCGAAAAACAGGCAGATCGATTCAATGCCGCGATAGAAGTTCGGGATGTGAAACTTCTCGTTCGGCGCGTGCAGGTTGTCGTCGGGCAAACCGAAGCCCATCATGACGCTCGGAATGTTCAGCACATCCTGGAAATCCGTGACGATAGGAATCGAGCCTCCCGAGCGGATAAAGACCGTCTGCTTCTTGAATACGTCGTGCATGGCCTCAGTCGAAGCCTTCACGTACTTGTTGTCGGTACCCACGACGCAGGCCGGCCCTTTGCTCCAGACTCTGATGCTCGTCTGGATTCCCTTAGGCGTGAGTTTCTTCACGTATTTCTTGTAGCGGTCAAGGATGTCATCCGCATCCTGGTTGGGCACTAGCCGCATGGAAACCTTCGCCGAAGCTTTCGCCGGAATGACGGTTTTCGCTCCGGGAGCGACAAATCCACCCGGCATGCCGTGAACTTCCAGCGTCGGCCGCGCCCAGGTCCGGTACAGCACGGAAAATCCAGGCTCCCCGGTCAACACCGTCGAGCCGACCTCGGTCTTGCGATAGTGCTCTTCGTTGAAGGGCAGCCGCTTCCACGCCTTCAGTTCGTCTTTGGTTGGGGCTTTGACCTTTCCGTAGAAGCCGGGGATTAGCACCTTGCCTTTCGCGTCCTTCAGCTTGCTGATGATCTCGATCAGGCCGAACAACGGGTTGGGCGCAGCGCCGCCGTACATGCCGGAATGCAGATCGGTCTTCGCCCCGACCGCTTCAATCTCGGTGTATACCAGCCCGCGCAGACCCACACACAGCGTGGGAAGATCGGGCGCGAACAATTCGGTGTCGCAGACCAGGGCAAAATCCGCCTTCAGTTTGGCCTTTTCTTTGCGCACATACTCGGCAATCGACTCGCCGCCGACTTCCTCCTCTCCCTCGATCAGAACCTTGACGTTGATCGGCAGCTTGCCGCCATTGGCCTGCATGAGGGCTTCCAGCGCCTTGACCTCCATCCAGAGTTGGCCTTTGTCGTCGACCGCGCCGCGGGCGTAGATATTGTTGTTGCGCTCCGTGGGTTCAAAAGGAGGCGAGACCCATTCGTTGACCGGATCGGGAGGTTGGACATCATAGTGCGCATACATCAGTGCAGTAGGCTTGCCGGAGGCATGCAGCCAGTCGCCGTAAACCAGGGGATGGCCCTTGGTCGGGACAATCTGCACGTTTTCCAGACCGATGCGCCGCAGTTCGCCGGCGACGAAATCGGCTGCCTTCTGTACGTCGGACTTGTGCTCAGTTAAGGTGCTGATGCTCGGTATGCGAAGAAAATCTTTTAGTTCACTGAGAAATCTCTGTTGGTTGCCACGGGCGTAACTGACCGCAGGAGAGGCCATGATTGCCGTCCTTTCAGACGCAGGATGCGTCTCAGGTGGGAATGAAAACACATCAGTATATACCTGAGGGCCGGGGCCCGGTCAGGCGTATGCCAAGCGGGTACGGCGGCCTAAATATGCAGCGATCAGCAAAGCAGCGCTGGCCGTCAGGTAGGTAACGGTCGAGGATGAAGCCTGCGTCGTCCCCATGAAGTCTAACCCTGGCGTGTGATGGGCCGGACCGAGATACCACCATGCTGTATAGAGCGCCTCAAATGGCTTGCTGCTGTCCGTCCAGACTCCGAGCGCCAGGGCCAGCGTAGGAATGAATGCCGCGCCAGCGATCCACGCGGCCAGGCCCTCAAGGTTTGCGGCCAACATCAAACGCAGCCCCAATCCTCCGCCCGTCATCACCGCCAGTACTACCCCCGCCAGCCATGCCGCCGGCAATTGTCGCTGCAGAGCACGCTCGGAGGAGAAAATCAGCGGCCGGGTGAAGTAGCGGGCTTCCCGCGATCCCATTTGCGACCACAAAAGCGTCGGCCACACCCACGCCGCGACGATGACTCCGCCGCGGCTCGCATCCAGAGGAGCAGTGAGGCAAGCAACGAACAACCCGGCGGCGGCCGCATACCACCACCACGACCGTCCTTTAAGCACGAGCCGGAGTTCCGCCGAGACCGTGGCGAGAAAGCGCGTTCGGGCCTGAGTGTGTGGTAGGGGCGCAAGCATGCCGGAAGAAGGACGCGTTTCCAGAGAGCCCGCACCAACGAGGCCCTCCCGACTCTGGGCCTCGGTTTCTGATTCGATCGCTTTCTTACTCCGCCGCCACGCGCGGGCAGGGTCGAAACGATCAAAAAAAGTGGCTCCCAGCAGAGCCACGGCGGCGCCTATTGCGATCCAGAGTGCGCGGCTGAGCAGCATCGCGGAATTCCATTGCAGGCCGGTCCACAGGAAGTGCTTGCTGACCGGGCCGGCGCCCCCACCCGCGGTCAGGGACGCGCCACCCTTGTATTCCGGATCAATCTGCCGCAATGCCGCTTCCATTTGGCGTAGTACCGACCCGACTCCCGCATAGTCGGAGAAATAATCTCCGACGGTCAATCGCTGGCCAGGCTTGACGTGTGCGACACTGATCGAGAGCAGTGCGGTCCAGACAAAAAAGTAGATGATGTTTCCCAGGCCACCGCGCAAGCCCGGGATGGTTTCGAATAGCACGGCCAGCGCGGCGGTGAGTGCCAGTGCGGAGAGCCCAAAGACCAGCGGTGGGCCAACCAGCTTCAGGATTTCTATATGCCGGTCTTCTCCTTGCAAGAGCTGCATAAGCAAACCCGCGAAGGCCATGATCAGCACCATAACTGCCAGCACAGCAAAGTTACTGATCGTCTTGGCCAGCGTATAGAAGCTTTTGCTCATCGGCGTTGTGGCCAGAATCTGCCCGACGCGCGTTTCCCGGTCCCGCTGCACGGTATTTTTGACAAAGTAGAATCCCACCAGCGTCAGGAACGCGACGCTCACAAGGGCCATCAGGCATCCCAGCCAGGCGGAGTTGTAGATCCCACGATAATCTCCCAGTTGCACGACTACCTGGCCGGCATACACGGTGTAGCCCAGATACACGGCGAATCCCATGGTCAGCAGAAAGCTGTAGCGTCGTACTCGCTCCAGGAAGTCGGCGCGGACCATGTGATAGAGCACCCGCGCCCGATTCACGCCGCAACCCCAGCTCGATGATGAGTCAGGCAAAACAGGTAAGCGTCCTCGAGATTGGGAGCAGCCGGCATCGCGCCCGCTGGCGGCTGCTCAGTCAGCACGCGCGCGTGAGCGCCATCGCTGCGACGGCTGGTGCTGCTGACCAGATAGCGTTGCTTGGCGGCATTCAGTTCAGCGCTGGGTATCACCCACTCCCAGACTTTGCCCTCCACCTGGCGCAGCAGTTCCTCCGGTGACGCATGCGCGACCAAGGTCCCCTGCGAAATCAGGGCGATGTCGGTGGCGGTGGCCTCGACATCTGAGACGATGTGGGTCGAGAGAATCACGATGCGGTCGCCGGCAAGGTCAGAGAGCAGATTGCGAAAGCGCACCCGCTCTTCCGGATCAAGGCCTGCCGTAGGTTCGTCCACGATGAGCAACTGCGGATCATTGAGCAGCGCCTGGGCGATTCCCACACGCTGCTTCATTCCACCGGAAAACCCGCCCAACGGACGTTTGCGAACGTCGGTCAGGTTGACCAGGTTGAGCAGGTCGTCGATGCGGCGCCTGGCGGCGGAGGCATCGAGCCCTTTGACCGCGGCCAGATACTCCAGAAATTCGACAGGGTTCAGATTTGGATAAACTCCGAAGTCCTGCGGCAGATAGCCGAGCACTGCACGCAGGGCGTTGGGATTCTTCGCGAGATCCACTTCGTTCCATGTCACCTGGCCTTCGGTGGCGCGCGTGATGGTAGCGAGAATGCTCATCAGGGTGGTTTTGCCCGCGCCGTTTGGCCCCAGCAGTCCAAGCACGCCAGGCGCCAGTTCCAGGCTGAAGCCGCGCAATGCCCAGACGCTCGTGCCATAGCGTTTGCTAACGTTGCTGATAGCGAGCTTCAAGAAACCTCCCAAGCAACTGCCCAGGCGTAAAACGTATCTTGCGACGGAAGAGTTCCCTCGCCGGGCTTTAGGATTCCGGCTTGCCACCCGACTCGGAAGCTGTGATTACCGTGTAAGTGAGGTCGCCGGAGCGGTAGGCGTCAAGAATGATGTCAATGCCCTCGACGAATTCCCGCGCTGCCCGGGGCAAGAGTCTTATCGCTGCTTTGACGCCCTGTGCCCGCTGTTGGCAGATTTCCCAGGTGCGAATGATCTTCGCGGTAAGATCTTCGCTCTGCAGAACGGACCATCCCGCTGCCTCTGCCGCCTCGGCATATTGATGCACCGTCCACAGCTCGGGGCATAGGAAGGCTCGTGCCACCTCGCGCACCCGCGAACTGAGCATGGAACCTGTCCACGCCGCCACCAGCAACCGTCCGCCGGGCCTCACACCTGCCGCGGCATTCGCCAGAAACTTAGTCTTGCCGGAGAAATGTTCGGACGATTCCATCGCCCACACAACGTCGAATTCGGCCTCCGGAAATGCAAACCGGTCAGCATCATCGACAACGAACGTCAGTCGTTGGCTGAGGCCGGCCCGTTCGGCCGACTCCGTCGCGATGCGCGCCTGTTTCGGACTAAGCGTCAGCCCCATCCCGCTGCAATTGCGGTTTCGGGCAAAGTGAAGAAGGGTCCCGCCGTGGCCACAACCGACATCCAGGATTTTCTCCCCGCCGCCAAGTCGCACCAGCCGCCCGCAGTGCTCCAGCAACTTCACTTGCGCCTCTTCAGGAGACTCCTCGCCCTCCACGAAGAGGCCATGGTGAATGTGATCTCCCCAGAAAGTCCGGTAGATGAAGGCCAGTGAATCATAGTGCTCGCGAATCTGTGCGGCGGTTGCCATCGGGGTTCACATCACGAGACCTACATCATCGTCTTGCCGTCGAACCGGCCGGGTGAGAACGCCGAGAGGTCATGTCCCGGCTCGCTGCCGGTCATAATCTGCGCCATCACGTACGCCGTCACCGGCGCAAGCAGAATACCGTCACGAAAGTGGCCGGTGGCCATGAAATACCCCAGAGCCTCGGTAGCGCCGAGGATCGGCAGATCGTCGGGGGTTCCCGGCCGCAATCCCGCCCAGGCCTCCAGGATTCGCGCCTCGGCTAACGCTGGAACCAGTTTGAGGGCTGACCGGTGCATGCGATGAATCGTATCCGGATTTGTGCGCTTGTCGTACCCAGCTTCTTCCAGTGTTGAACCGATGACCACGCGCCCGTCACTGCGCGGAATCAGGTAGAGCTCAGGTGTGCGGATTACGTGGTGCAGAATCTTGTGCGGCGACACCACCGCCAGCATCTGCCCCTTCACCGGACGTGTAGGCGGGCGATGCGGCGAAAGCTGCCCCGACCAGGCCCCTGCACAATTAACCACGACCGGCGCAGAGTATGAAGCCTTCGCCGTTCGAACTCCCACAGCTCTGTCCCCGGAAAAAATGACCTCCGTGACCGCGGTTCCGGAAGAGATGTCCACTTCCCGGTGTCTCGCCGCCTTAAGGGCTGCCAACACCAGAGCGCGAGGATCCACGCTCCGTTCCTTCAGATGAACTGCTGGCTGTCGCACCGCGCCCAGCGCCGGTTCCAGTTCCGCCAAAGGCGCGGGGAATGCGCCCGACGACTCCGCATCAGTATGCCGGGTGATTTTTTCCCGGGCCTTATTTTCAGAGGAAGGGAAGAGAAGCGTGCCGGCATCGCGCAGATCAACTTCCACGCCGGATTCATCCTGCAATTGGTGCACGAACTCGGGATACATGCGGGCGCTGGCTGTAGCTAGGCCGTGGAGCGCGCCGGGGGTGTCGAGGATGCAATCCGCCAGCATCCCGCCCGCCGCGTGCGAGGCCTCGCGCCCAGGCTCGCCACGCTCGACCACTAGAACCTGCGCCCCTCGTTTGCGCAGGGCGATGGAAAGCGCCAACCCTATGATTCCTCCACCGATGATAATGACGTCCCAGGTTTTCACGCTGGCATTGTAAAGGAATCAGTCGCCGGTCTTCAGTCGTCGGGTTTCCGCTCGATGTAGCCGTCGCGGCCGCGACACTTTGCTAAGCGAGTCTTGCAGGGTTTCGGATAAGAACGAGCGGGCCGTTCGAGCAGCATCGGTTCGCTGAAGACCAACGACCGAGCACTGACCACTGAACTACAGCTTGCTCAAATACTCGGTGATCTCCGGCAGGTTCCAGTCCACCGCGCCGATGAACTTGCGGCGTACGATGCCGTTGCGGTCAATGATGTAGGTTTCAGGGTACTTGAACGTCCCGTAGAGGCGGCTGCTTTGTTTGTGGTCGTCGCGAACCGTAAGCAGATCCACCCGGTAGTCCTTCAGAAACTTGTGGTAGGCGCCGGCGTCATCGTCGATGCTGACCGCCAGGACAGAAATACCCTTGTCTCGCATTTTTTGCTGCATCTGCACCAGGGAGGGCATCTCGTCTACGCACGGAGGGCACCACGTAGCCCAGAAATTCAGAACCACCACATGCCCGCGCAACTGGTTCAAGCTTACGCTCCGGTCGGAGTCCTGCACCGTGAAGTCGGGCGCCGGGCCTCCGATGTGTGGGGGCTTCGAGCCGCTGTAGCACCCAGCGAGCGTGAACAGGATAAATCCGAGCGGAAGCAACGCGCGTCGCACAAAGCTATAATAACCAATTCAGCTGACGCCCGAGGAGCACTCATTGTCGAAGGAACCGCAGATTTCGGTGATCGTCCCGGCACGCAATGAAGAAGCCTGCCTGGGGGACTGTCTGCAATCGCTGCAAGGGCAGACCGGCGTGAGTTTTGAAGTCATCGTAGTGAACGATGGATCCAGCGACCGCACACGCGAGATCGCGCAGTCGTTCTCCGGCATTCGCGTGCTCAGCCCGGGCCCATTGCCTGCAGGCTGGAGCGGCAAGGTGAACGCCATGGTCTGTGGGGCTGCCGCTGCCAATGGCGAGTGGTTGCTGTTTACGGACGCGGATACAGTTCATCTTCCTGGTTCGCTGGCAGGAAGTTTAGCCGAAGCGCGGAAGTATGGGGCGGCATTGCTGTCTTACTCCCCCGGACAAGAGGTTCGCACTTTCTGGGAGAAGGCCGTCTTGCCTGTGATCTTCGCAGAGTTGGCACGCACCTACCCGCCATCTCAGGTGAATGACCCAGCCTCGCCGATAGCGGCGGCCAATGGCCAGTACATCCTGATTTCACGGGCTGCTTACCAGGCTGCAGGTGGCTTTCAAGGCGTCGCAACCACTCTACTGGAAGACGTTGCCCTGGCTCGGGCCGTAAAGGAGTCCGGCCGCAAAATATTCTTCCGCTTCGGCGGCGATGCCGTGCGCACGCGGATGTATCGAAACTTCGCCGACCTTCGTGAAGGCTGGACAAAAAATCTGGCGCTGTTATTCGAATCGCCGAGGCTGCTGGCGGGGATGCGCGCGGCGGAGTTCTTGGTGATCGCAGGCAGCGCCGAGACTGCGGCCCTGCTGTTTCTGCTCGCCAAACCCCTGGTTGCCGGGGGGTTCACGGTATTGTTTCTCACCGCCTGTGCCGCCTTCGTGGGACGCATCCGCCGCGCACACTTTGGGGCTCAGGCAACAACCCTCGCATTGCTTGGTCTTCCAGTCTTTTCGTATCTTCTGATACGTTCCGCGCTTGCGCACAGGAAGGGCAAGGTGACCTGGAAGGGCCGCCAATATGCGGCGATGACAGATGACCGAGGGAGAACCGCCTCGGAAGTGGCGTCGAGCGAAACTGGCCGAAACGCGCTTACCCGCAACTGCGTCTAAGGAAAGAAATGGTCTATCTCACCCGCAAAGCCGAATTCGCTGCCTCGCACTACTACCACAACCCGGCACTGTCGCCGGAGGAGAACCAGCGCATATTCGGCAAATGCAATAACCCCAATGGCCACGGCCATAACTATGTGCTGGAAGTTACGGTGAAGGGCGAGGTCGATCCTCGGTCGGGCTTCGTCGTGGACCTGAAGCAATTGAAAGCAACCATGCACCGCGAAGTTCTCGATGCCATGGACCACCGTTTCCTCAACAAGGAGGTTCCCGAGTTCGCTACCCGCATTCCTACGACCGAGAACCTGGCCATCGCCATCTGGCAACGCCTGGAGCCCAAACTCAGCGCCGCCAGGTTGCACCGCGTGCGCGTGTATGAGACACCCGATCTGTTCGTGGATTTTTACGGAGAAGCATGAAGGCCTACCTCACGCGCCGTTATATGTTTTCCGCATCGCACCGGCTGCACAGCCAGGCAATGACCGACCCGCAAAACCGCGAAACCTACGGCAAGTGCAACAATCCACACGGTCACGGGCACAATTACGCCTTAGAGGTGACGGTCAGTGGGGCGGTAGATCACGCGACGGGTATGGTCTGCAATCTGGCGGACTTAGATGGATTTGTGAAGCAGCAGGTCCTGGGTCGTTTCGATCTGCAAAACCTCAATGCCTTGCCGGATTTCGAGCACGTTGTTCCTACGACTGAACATCTGGGAATCGCGATCTACGAAATTTTGCAGCGCGGCTTCAGCTACGCGCATCTGGAGAAGGTGCGCCTGGAAGAGACCATGATGAATTCATTCGAGTACGCTGGCGGAAAGGATCGAATCTGGTAATTCTGCATTCGGGTAATTTGGCAATTTAGCACCCTGATTGCACAACATTTGGTTTCAAATTACAAAATTTCTCAATCTCCCGTGGCCCGCCCCGTCGAAATCCCGACCCTGACCAGCGCCAGCTTCGAAGAGCTGGTGCGCGAGCTGATTGTCCGCCTGGGCGAAGACCCGGAGCGCGAGGGCCTCACTCGCACTCCCGATCGGGTGCGCCGCGCCTACGAGTTCCTGACCAAAGGCTACAAGGAAGATGCCGATGCCCTGCTCAAGGAAGCGCTGTTCACCGTGACCTATGACGAGATGGTCATCGTGAAAGACGTGGAAATGTTCAGCTTGTGCGAGCACCATATGCTCCCCTTCTTCGGCAAGGTGCACGTGGCATACATCCCGAAGGGCAAAGTCATTGGCCTCAGCAAAATTCCCCGCCTCATCGAAATCTTCGCTCGCCGCCTGCAGATTCAGGAGCGCCTGACAACCCAGATCGCCGAGACCATTCAGAATGCCATTCAGCCGCAGGGCGTGGGTGTGGTGATTGAAGCCCGCCACCTTTGCATGATGATGCGCGGTGTAGAGAAACAGCACTCCGCTGCGGTGACCTCCTCCATGCTGGGCTGTTTCCGCGACTCAGAGGAAACCCGGACTGAATTTCTCTCCCTCATCCGCAACCGGCAAAACGGGGTGTAGGTTCCACTTGATCTCATAATCCCTTCGCGTGGTCGGCGGCGGCAACCTGTGCCACAATGGCTGTCCCGAAAGGAAGACCCATGAGACAGTTTCTTGTCGCTCTGTTTCTCCTGGCCGGTTGCTGCGCGCCGGCGCAGGATTGGGCCCGCGCCAAAGTGGAGAAATCCCCGCGCCATCGTGAGTGGGTCGGTGTGACCTACGACGGCCGAACCGTGGAAACGTTTGTGGCTTACCCGGAATCGAAGGAAAAACGGCCGGTGGTGTTGGTGATCCATGAGATATTTGGCCTCTCAGAGTGGGCTGAGGCCCTGGCAGACGAACTCGCGGAGGCCGGCTACATCGCTGTAGCCCCCGATCTGCTTTCCGGCAAAGGTCCGAATGGCGGAAGGACAAGCGCATTTGCAAACCAGGATAAGGTCATGGAAGCCGTGCGTGGGCTGAATGCAGATGAAATCACCGCGGATCTCAACGCCGTTGCCGACTATGGCCTCAAGCTTCCCGCTTCCAGCCACAAATTGTTGGTAGTGGGATTTTGCTGGGGAGGGTCACAAAGCTTCCGATTCGCCACCAATCGCGCCGATCTCGCAGCCGCCTTTGTGTTCTACGGAGGCCCCCCGGAAAAAGACGCCATGGCCCGCATCAAGGCACCGGTGTACGGTTTCTACGCCGAGAATGATTCTCGCATTGACGCCACAATTCCTGAAACGAAGGAGCAGATGAAGGCGTCAGGAAAGAGCTACGATCCGGTCACTTACGCTGGAGCAGGCCACGGTTTCATGCGCGCTGGCGAAGCGCCGGATGCGAACCAGGCCAACAACAAGGCAAGGGAAGACGCGTGGAAACGCTGGAAGGAGTTGCTGGCGAAGTGAGTGGGCCTGCAGCCTCGCAGCCACGACCCGTTCCTTGCGTTGTTGGGCCGTGATTTGTGCAGGCCGGGGAAGGCTCGGAGCATCGCGCTGTGCTTCAATCAGTTCCTGCGTTATCATCATTCTGATGTTCGCTGCTCACGCCTTCCAGACCGACGACCCGCGCCTGCAGCCCATCCACGCCAAAGTCCTGGCAGGCGAGCGGCTAAATGAACCGGATGCCCTGACCCTTTATCGCACCGGCGACATCCTCGCCGTAGGCTGGCTGGCCAACTATATCCGCGAGCGCATGCACGGTGATAAGACCTACTTCAACGTCAACCGTCACATCAATCCCACCAATGTCTGCGTCGCGGCCTGCCGCCTCTGTGCCTTCGGGCGCAAGAAAGACACGCCGGGTGCTTACACAATGGCCCTCGAGGAAGCATTTGAAACCGCGGCATCCGGCTATACCGAGGCCGTCACCGAGTTTCACATCGTAGGTGGTCTGCACCCCGACCTGCCATTCCGGTATTTTCTCGATCTGATCTCCGGGCTGAAGGAGCGTTTTCCGCAAGTGCACCTGAAAGCCTTCACCATGGTGGAAGTGGCGTATCTGGCAAAACGGGCCAAGCTGTCGATCAAAGAGACGCTCCAGCAACTCAAGTCTGCCGGGGTTGATTCACTTCCCGGCGGTGGCGCCGAGATTTTCGCCGACCGCGTGCGTCACATCATCTGCGACCACAAGATTGACGGCGACCAATGGCTGGACACTGCCCGCCTGGCCCACCAGATCGGGCTGAAGTCCAATGCCACCATGCTTTACGGTCATGTGGAAAACGATGAAGACCGCGTCGACCACTTGCTCAAGCTACGCGCCCTGCAGGACGAAACCGCCGGGTTCCAAACCTTTATCCCCCTCGCCTTTCATCCCGACAACACGCCGTTGCAGCACCTGCCGAAAACTACCGGCATGCTTGACATTAAGCAGATCGCCGTTAGCCGCCTGGTGCTCGACAACTTCCCGCACATCAAGTCGTACTGGCAGATGATGACGCCCAAGATTGCGCAGATCTCACTGCGCTTCGGCGCCGACGACATGGACGGCACGGTGGTCGAAGA
>Ga0335077_10008438_pt1 | contig 12789 bp, 10 predicted proteins | sample Lox_Sample_31_FD_207151 | JGI IMG/M metagenome (GOLD analysis project Ga0335077, IMG submission 207151) | Soil microbial communities from Loxahatchee National Wildlife Refuge, Florida, United States - Lox_Sample_3.1 | ecosystem: Environmental > Terrestrial > Soil > Wetlands | place: USA... | reverse complement strand
TGATGTTGGCCATGGCGTTCTTCGGTCCGTGCGCGCTGGCGCAGGAAGCGGCGCCAAGTTCAGGCGGTGGTGTCGAGATCAAAGTGACGGCCAAGCGATACGAATATGACCCCAACGTCATTACCGTAAAGAAGGGCGATCATGTCCGTTTGCTGATCGCAGCCGTCGACCACGACCACGGCTTCAAACTGGCCGCCTTCGACATCAACCGGGTCATTCCGAAAGGCCAGACCACGACCATCGAGTTCACCGCCAGCAAGGCGGGAACGTTTCCATTTCAGTGCTCGCATTTCTGCGGCATGGGCCACGGGAAGATGAAAGGCAAGCTCGTGGTTCAGGAGTCAGGAGGGAATTGAGCCATTGCGGCATTGAATCATGGAGCCGCGGAAAGAGCCTCTTCAATGGCTCAATGGCCCCATCACTCGATGGCTCAATCTTTCAGCGCAGCCAGATCGTCTCGCGCGGGTGGGCCTGCGCGTGGTGGACGTAAGCGCACATGCCGTCCTGGCAATAGTACACGTCGCGGCATTCCGGGCAGCGTGTGAGGCTAGTTCTCTCCCGCACACGATTACAGGCGGTGCAAACCTCCAGGAGGTTCGCAATGACATGGTAGGAGTATTTGCGCCAGCGCTCCAGAGTGTCACGCTCCTCCCGAAAGCTGGTCAGATCATCTTCACGGGCCATAGTTTCCCTCGGAAACAAAAGTCAGAAGACAGGAGTCAGAAGAAAGATCGAAGAAAGCCAAGGCGTTCCTTCTTCTGACTTCTTCCGACTCCTGTCTCCTCTTCTAGTTGCAAGCCGACCGCCACGTCCGGCGGTTCCGGCGTCGTCTTCAACTGCTTCTATTTCATTCCTTTAGAGATCTTCGGGTGGTCTCGACTGGGAATCGAGCCTCAGGAGTGTGCAACTTCTTCCACATTCTGGCCCAGCGCTTCGTTTAGTCTCTGGCTATTGCCCGTCGTGGCGTGGGACACGAGGTTATCCGGCATAGCCTAGCTGTTTTGCCCTTCCACCAGTTGCCGGGCGCGCTGGGCGGCGCGCACCACGGCCTTGATCAGCGTGACGCGCAGGCCGCCTTCTTCGAGCTCCAACAATCCGTCGATGGTGCATCCGGCCGGCGTGGTGACCATGTCTTTCAGCTTGGCCGGATGCTCACCGGTCTGCAGCACCAGCGCTGATGCGCCGAGCAGGGTTTGCGCCGCCAGTTCGGCCGAAAGCTCGCGCGGTAGACCCAGTTTCACTCCTCCTTCGGAAAGCGCCTCGATGATCAGGTAGGCGTACGCCGGCCCGGAACCCGAGAGCCCGGTGATCGCGTCCATGTGCTTCTCGTCCACCACCACCGTTCGGCCCATCGACCCAAAGATGGTCTGGGCCAAGGCAAGGTCGTCGGGAGTAGCGTGCTGGCCGCGGGCCACCGCGATCATGCCGTGGCGAATGAGGCAGGGAGTGTTCGGCATGGCGCGGACCACCCGCGCCGCATGTCCTAGCTCGCGCTCGATCAATTGCGTGGTGACGGAGGCCGCCGCCGAAATCACCAGGGCGCCGCGGCCGAGGGCGCCGCGCACCTGGCGCACAACGCCGGGAACCTGCTGCGGCTTCAGGCAGATTAGGATCAGGTCGGCGCCTCGCACCGCGTCCACGTTGTTGGTGTGGGCCTTCACGCCGTATTTTTCCGCGATGCGATCGGCCCGCGGCTGGTGAGCGACGGTGGCGACCACCCGAGACGTCGGCAGAATCTGCGAGCCTAGAATGCCCGAAAGCAGTCCCTCTCCTAGCTTCCCGGCCCCGATGAGGGCCAACTTCTTCACGTGAATCTGCCCCTCGCCAGACGCGACCGGGCTCTTCGGATTAGAGGTCGTTTTCATGGTCCCACACTCTTCAGTGGCAGTGGCGAGTTATGCAGGTTAAGGGTAAAGGGTAAAAGGTGAAGGGCAAAACCGACTTTCGAATTTTGCCCTTTACCCTTTACAGTTCACCCTTTACCCTTTTTCACCAACCACTTGCCACCAGTCCCTACCTTCTCGCCGCTGCCTGCGCCGCCGTGAGCTCCTGCTCGGCGGGGCGGTTCCAGGCCATCATCTGGCGAAGCTCGGTCCCAACCTTTTCGATGAGGTGACCGGTGGCCTTGGCCCGCATCTCCAGGAACCGCTGGCGGCCTTGAGCGTTCTCGTCCATCCACTCCTTGGCGAAAGCGCCGCTCTGAATGTCGGCCAGAATCTTCTTCATCGTCTCGCGCACGTGGGCGTCGATCACCACCGGACCCCGCGTGTAGTCCCCGTACTCGGCGGTGTCGCTCACCGAGTAACGCATGTACTTGATGCCGCCCTGATAGATGAGGTCGACAATCAGCTTCAGCTCGTGCAGGCACTCGAAGTAAGCGATCTCCGGCTGGTAACCGGCCTCGACCAGCGTCTCGAAAGCTGTTGTAATCAGGGCCGAGACGCCGCCGCAGAGCACATTTTGCTCGCCGAACAGGTCGGTCTCGGTTTCTTCCTTGAATGTCGTGCGGATCACTCCCGCCTTGAGCGAGCCCACCCCGAGGGCGTAAGCGAGCGCCGTCTGCTCGGCGTGGCCGGAAGCGTCCTGCTCCACTGCCAGGAGCGCCGGCACCCCGACTCCCTCGGTGAAAAGTTCCCGCATGCGATGCCCCGGCGACTTGGGAGCGATCATGATCACGTCCACGTTGGGCGGGGGCACGATGCCCTTGAAATGGATATTGAACCCGTGCGCAAACACCAGCGTCTTGCCCGCGCCCAGGTTAGGCTCGATCGATTCCTTGTACACCTTCGGCTGGGCGTGGTCCGGAATCAGCACCACGATCAAATCGCCGCGCCGCGCCGCTTCCGAGGGCTCGACCACTTCCAGGCCCTGTGCCTGCACCTTGGTGCGCGACGCGCTCGAAGCCGGCAGCCCCACAATCACCTGTAGCCCGCTATCGCGCAGGTTAAGCGCGTGCGCGTGGCCCTGGCTGCCGTAGCCGATGATAGCAATCGTTTTGCCTTTCAGATACTTCAGATCTCCATCTGATTCGTAATAGACTTTGGCCATTTCTTACCTCGCAATTCAGTATGGTCTGCGGACAAAAGTGACGAGTGGCAACAAGTGACGAGTGACGAGTCGGAAAACCGCGCAAACTCCCGTCTTCTCGACGTGGGTTCGGCGCTCGCCACCCTATTCGCGCTTACCGCTCGTTACCACTCGTCACTGGTCACTCGTCACTTCGTCAGGTGTCACTCGTCACTTCTTCAGACGCCACTTGCCACCCGTCGCTGCTCATGGGACGCCGTCCGGGTCGTCATCACCGGCGCGTACGGCAACTCGCCCGGCCCGGCAAATCCGCGGTTCTGGACACCCTCTTCAGCCGGAAACTCGATGAGGTACTTGCCGCCGCTAGCGAAGATCAGCTTCGACTGCGGTGAAAGCCCCAGGATTCGTGCCGCCCGGGAGCGGTCCGCGCCGGCATCGACAAAAATGTAGCAAGCCTTTGAGGACGGCTCGTGCTGGTAGCAGGTGGCATGTTCAACGCCCGCCATCCGCCGCAGAAGGTGGAAGAGGTGTTCCACATCCCCCTCGGGTGTCTCCACTACGGCGGTCAGCGCGAAACCTGACGCTCCGGCCGTCATCGCAAGCGCGGACAGCTTAACGCCCTTGCGCCGGAAGATGTTCATCAGCCTGCAAGCCGTGATGGGATCCTGATCGATCTCTAGCGCGAGTGTCCACTGCATTTTGCCGGGCTCCTATGAGGTTGACGATTTTCGGCCGAAGGAAGCCGTCAGCACTCAGCCGTCAGCCATCAGCAAGAGGGAAGTGGGCACCTAGGGCCCGCTTGCTGAAAGCTGAACACTGACGGCTGGCAGCTTCTTTTGTAATCGTCGATCGACAATCGGCAATCGGCAATTCTTCCTTACACCGCCCAAAGATCGTCGAACGCCTCCTCTTCCACCACCACGCGAGGCGGTTCGACGATCATATCCGCCAGTGCCGCGCCCGGGGGGACAATCGGGTAAACGTTCTCGGCCGGATCGACGTGGAAGTCCACCAGGCACGGCTCGCGATCGCTTAGCATATCACGTACCGCGTCTGCCACATCCACCCGGTGCTCCACCCGAGCCGCGCGGATGCCGTAGGACTCACCCAGTTTGGCGAAATCGGGGGCGAAGTTCAGGTCGATATCGCAGTAGCGCTTCTCAAAAAAGATCTCCTGCCACTGGCGCACCATGCCCAAGGCGTGATTGTTGATGACTACGATCTTCACCGGCACGCGGTACTGCGCCACGGTAGCGAGGTCGTTCAGAGTCATCTGGAAGCCACCGTCGCCGACGATAGCGATCACCTGTCGGCGGGGGAAGGCAAGCTGGGCGCCCATGGCGGCCGGGAAGCCGTAGCCCATCGCGCCCAGACCGCTGGAAGAGAGCCACGTTCGTGGCATGGCAAACTCGAAGAACTGCGCCGCCCACATCTGGTGCTGTCCCACATCGACGGCCACGATGGCATCTTCGTCGGCGTGGCGCGACAGCGTTTCGATGACGAGTTGCGGTTTGATGGAGCGCGTGTAGCGGTCGTAGCCCAGCGGGTGCTCGATCCGCCATCGCCCGATCTGAGCCAGCCATTGGCGGCGCGCAGCCGACACCAGACCGGCCGCCGGACTTCCCGGGCCGCCGTTCCCATTCAGGCCAAGGGCCGGAGCTCCGCCGGCACCGGCTTCGCGGGCGGGCGAGGCACTGCTAGCGGACGCGGCGCTGCTCTGTCGCTTCAACTCCTCGACTAGCGCCCGAAGAGTTTCGCCGGCGTCGCCCACCAGGGCCAAATCCACGCGCACGTTCTTGTTTACTTCCGACGGGTCGACGTCGATCTGGATTTTCTTCGAGCCCGTGGAAAAGCCGCTGACCTTCCCGGTGACGCGATCGTCGAAGCGCGCGCCGATGGCAATCAACAGGTCGGCGCGAGTCACGGCCATGTTGGTGGCATAGGATCCGTGCATCCCCAGCATCCCAAGCGAGAGAGGATCGCGCGAGGGGAAGGCGCCGAGGCCCATCAGCGTCATGGTGACCGGAATCTGGGTGAGTTCGGCCAGCGCGGCCACTTCCGACGCGGCGTTGGAGGCAATGACGCCCCCCCCAACGTAGATCACGGCTCGCCGGCTTTCGAGGATCATGCGGGCCGCGCGCTGGATTGCCTCCGGCTGCCATTCGCAGGCGCGGACCGGACGTTCGTAGCCGGCGCCGGCAGGGTAAACGGCCTGGGCCGCCTCCATCAGCACGGTCTTGGGTAGGTCTACCAGCACTGGTCCCGGGCGTCCCGAGACCGCGGTGCGGAAGGCGCGGTCCATAATCGAGGGAATATCAGCCGCCGACCGCACCATGAAACTCTGTTTGGTGCAAGGCAGCGTGGTACCGATGGTATCGGCCTCCTGGAAGGCGTCTTTTCCGATCAACGGCGCCGGAACCTGGCCGGTGAGGGCCACGATGGGAATGGAGTCCATCATGGCCGAGGTGAGGCCGGTGACGAGGTTGGTGGCGCCCGGACCCGACGTGGCGAGGCAAACGCCGGGCTTGCCGGCCGCGCGCGCGTAGCCGTCGGCGGCAAAGGCGGCCGCCTGCTCGTGCCGCACCAGGAGATGGCGGATGCCGGCGCTGTAAAGCGCGTCGTAGAGTGGCAGCACGGCGCCGCCCGGCAATCCAAATACCACCTCGACTTTCTGGTGGCGAAGACTTTCTAAGAGAATCTCCGAACCTGTAGCCAAGGGTCCCATAGGTTTTCAGCCTCGGTTTCAGCCCGGAACCGACCGGTCGGTAGGTATCATACGGTAGGGAATTATGAGAAGTCAACTTTTTTTCGCCTTCGTTGTCAAGCCCGGGCAGGGTGACGGGGATCACCACGGCGCCCGCCACGGATCCTGTTACGGCAGAAAATGCTGGAGTCGGGTCAGGTGGCGCAACAAGTTGAAGGCGGGTGTGGTAGGATTCTGAATGATCTCCAAAAACCCTGTCGGACGTGAAGTGGACACTACCGAATCTGCTAGAGCTTCCAGGCATGTTCCCGAGGGCGCCGGCGGCCATTCCTTAATGCTGGCCTTATTGGTGGCCGTGCTCGCCATCGCGTTGCTTCCCACCTGTCTGCGTCCTCAGAATGCGGGCGGCAGCCTGGAAGGGTCCGTCGTTGACCCGAGCGGGGGAGCGATTCCCGGTGTCACAGTCGAGCTAAGCAGTCCCACCACCGGTTTCCATCGTGTCACGCATTCCGACGCGGAAGGCTTTTACAGCTTTCCTCTGCTGCCGGTAGGCACGTACGAACTTCGCCTGGCTAAGCCTGGGTTTGCCTTGAAAGCGATCAGCGGGCTCACCGTCGAGATCGCGCAAGAACTCCGCATGGACGTTACCATGGAACTGGGACGCCAGCGGGCGACGGCGAACGTGAGCGCCCGGCGGCCGCTTCTGGAGACCGCATCGCCCGCCATCGGCGACGAAATCGAGAATCGTCGTGTGACCCAGTTGCCGCTCAACGGCCGGCAGTTTTCGCAACTCGCCCTGCTGGCCGCCGGCGCCACCCTGCCTGCTCCCAACGAAGCCACTCAGCAGTTCAACACGCCGGCGATGGGCCTGGGGTTCTCGGTGGACGGCCAGCGCTCGGAACGCAACAACTTCTCGCTCGATGGCATCACGCTGATGGAGCCTTTCGCCTACAGCCTGACCGTGGACCCTTCCGTGGATGCCGTCCGTGAGTTCCGGGTTGTGGAGAACTCTTACTCGGCCGACCAGGGCGTCACTTCGGGCGCACAGGTGGACATGGCGACGCGCTCCGGCTCCAATCGGTTCGCCGGCACTGCTTACGAGTTCCTGCGCAACAGCGCGCTGGACGCCAAGAACTTCTTCGACGATCCGACGGGTCCGATTCCGCCTTACCGCCAGAACCAGTTCGGCGGGAGCTTGGGCGGCCCCATCCGCCCCAACCGAACCTTCTTTTTCGCTAACTACGAAGGCTTTCGTGTGGCGCAAAGCGTCACCAATACTACGCTGCTTCCGACGGCGGTGGAGCGCATGGGCGATTTCAGCGGCATTGATCCTCTAACGGGCAAGCCCTTTCCGCCCATTATCGATCCCAGTACGGGTAAACCATTTGCCGGCAACCGGATTACCCCCTCGCAATTGGACCCGATTTCACAGGCGATCCTTTCTCGCGAACCTTTGCCCAACCAGCCGAATGCTGCGTCTGCCCAGAACAATACCATTAATGTCGGACGCCGCTCCGTCGATACCGATCAGTTCACGCTTCGTCTCGATCAGGAGGTCCGCGGCAGAAATCAACTGTTCGGCCGCGTGGTGGTGTTCAACAGCGGCCAACTCTTTCCGTTCGTGCCCGACACGTTCGCGCTGAATCCGTCCGCGCCGCCGGGCTTCGGCACCAACAAGGACGACCGCGGCCGTAACCTGGCGCTGGGAGTGACCTCGGAACTCCATCCGACGCTGCTCAACGATCTGCGCCTTGGCTACATTTACTACCGGGGAACCAAAGAGGCCCAGAACGTCCATAGCGGCTTCCTCGAGAGCGTGGGCATCATGCGCGCTCCCGGCGCCACCAACGATGGGATCCCGGCGGTCGACGTTCCCGGCTACGCCGACATGGGCGACAGCGATATTTTTCAGCCCCAGATTCGCAAGGACAACACGTTCCAGTTCACGGATAACGTGGCCTGGGTGAAGGGCCGCCATACGATTAAGTTCGGCGCCGATTATCGGCGGCTGCGCTTGTTTTATCTGGTGGAAGATTTCGGCCAGGGCGTGTTCGAATTCAGCGAAGGAGCCAGCTCCGTTTCCGGCACGGCCTTTTCCGATTTCCTCCTGGGGAGGCCGTTCCTTTCCTTCGCCCAGGCGGGCAATTCCGGCGGCAACGACCGGGTGAATTACTTCGGCGCCTGGCTCGCCGACGACTTCCACGTCACCCGCCGCCTGACCCTCAGCTACGGTCTGCGTGAGGAGTTCTACTCGCCTCCCGTAAACGCTGATGGCCGCGCCTCCATCCTCGATCCGAGCGACGCGGTGCGCTACATTGTGCGCAACGATCGCGGCCAGGCCGCCGGCCTGGAGGCAACACCGCTGATCCAGGAGCTTGAACGAAATTTCGGCATCAGCTTCCTCACCTCGCAACAAGCGGGCTTGCCGGCTTCCATGATCAGGCCGGACTGGTCCGGCTGGGCGCCGCGGGTGGGCTTTGCCTACGACCTGGGCGGTCATGGCACCACGTCGCTGCGCGGCGGCGTGGGCGTTTTCAATTCGCTTGGCGAGCTCGACTACGCCGCGGAAACGCGCCTCTCGGCGCCGCTCACCGAGTTCCTTTTCGGCCTCGATCTCTGCCGTTTTTATGGACCCGGCGCGTGCGGCCAAGCCTACGCGCCCCCTCAATTGACTTACGGCCTTGCTTACACGCTCGGCAACCAGGCGCCGGACGCCATCTCGTCTCCCCCCAATATTCGGAACGGATACGCCTACGAGTGGAGCCTTTCGCTCGAACACGAGCTCGCGCCCAACACTATCCTCTCCGTGAGCTACGCCGGGTCCGACGCGCACAAGCTGCCGCGCCGCGCGCTCGAGAACCAGGGCGTCCCCAACCTGCCGGATGTGCGTCGGGGCTACCACCCGCAGCCGGGATCGAATCAGTTTGTGCGCGCCACCGACGTCAATTCGGATTACAACGCGCTGGTGACCCGCCTGGAGCACCGCTTCACGCACGGCGTCTCCTTCGTGGCCGGTTATACCTTCGCCAAGTCGATTGACACCGCGTCGGGCCTGCAAGGGATTACTCAGCCGCAAGACAATTACAACTTGAAAGCCGAGCGCGGCCTTTCCGACTTTGACGCTCGCCATCGCTTTGCTTTCTCGAATACGTGGGAGCTGCCCTTGGGCGAGGGCCGTCGCTGGGCGCAGCAGGGCATCGCCGCGCGCGCTCTCGGCCACTGGCAGGCAGCCAACATCGTCACCTTTCAAACCGGGCAGCCCATGACGGCGGTCCTCTCAACCGCGCTCAGCGGAACCGACTCCAACGGCACCGATCGGCCGAACCTGATCGGCGATCCCAATCTGCCACGCGGCCAACGGACCCCGAACCACTGGTTCAACACCGGCGCCCTGGTTCCGCCGCCACTGTATTACGACGCGCTCGGCGCGTTCAGTATTCCCGGCAGCGAAGGCCGGAACGTCATCACCGGCCCGGGCCTGGCCGACTGGGATGTGAGCCTGGAGCGCCACGCTCGTTTGCCGGCGTGGTCGGAGAAAACCGAACTGGTGTTTCGGACGGATTTCTTCAACCTGACGAACCACCCGAATTTCGACCGCCCGGGGCTGATCGTGGGCACGTCAAATTTCGGTGAGATCAGCTCAGCCGAGAACTCGCGCCAGATTCAGTTTGCGCTCAGGTTGAATTGGTAGGACAAAACGGGGTTGGCTTTTCGACGGCGGATCGCTCCCAGGGTTTCGGAGGGACCTCTAGTCCCGAGCCTTTTCGGAGCGTTCATTTGCTGGTCCCGCCGTGGCATGCCGCAGAGTGGCGGTGAGCGTGCCGACGGAAATCATGGCCTTGATCCGCAACGGCAGGCGCTGCTCGTCGTCGCTGAACCAGATCAGCATGCGGCCCTTGCGCTTCAGCAGCCCGCCGAAGACGGTGGGTTCCACTCGAAATGCCTGGCGCGGACCGAGCGGAGTCGCCACGGACTCTCTCGCCTGTACGTCCACCAGCACCTGGCTGGTTTTCGAACCGTCGTTGATGCTGAGGTTGAACTTTTCGCCCACCCGCAACGGCAGCCGCCGGACGTCGTAGAAAGCGGCGACCACATCCTCCACGCAGGGCGGAATCTCGTTCTCGGCGTGCTTGGCGGGGGCGCCCGACCGCGCCAGGTCGTGCTCATCGAGAATGGCCAGCTTGCGGTTGGCGTCGAAAACGATATGAGTATCCAGCCGCCGGCGCCCCTCGCTGACCCGCTTGACGATTTGTTCCGAGCAAAAGGGGTTGGGCGCAAAGGTGGACTGCATTTGATCGTTCACCGGGTAGAGCAGCGAAACGAAACCCCGCGAAGTGGCCGTTGCCTTCACCTGGTAATCATCCTGCTGGCCGTGGGCTACACTCGAGAGCGTCGCCACGATCTGCCCGGCGGGAAAAACTCCCCAGCTCATGTCGTAGGTCAGTGTCTCACCGGGCGCGAAAGGCAGGCCAAGGGGATCTTGCGGCTGGCCTCGATCGAGGCCTGGGTAGAGGCCGGCCAGCAACAGCGGTACGAGGCAGCCGGTAACCTTGATCGGTGGGAGTCGCATTCAGTTCATTTAGACGGCAAAGCGCCTCAGAAGGCAGCTTCGCCCTCACTTCTTTATCGCAAGCGGAGCTTGGGCGCAAGCACGATCTTGAGCGCCAGGAAAACAATTCCTGCCACGTACCCGATCGCCGCCTCATATTCGCGGTTCTTGCGGTACTGGTCCCAGCGGAACCTCGTCTGGGTGGAAGCGTTGCGCCAGGCGGAAAGACGGGGCAGGAACAGCGGCACAGCGGCGGCGTATTCCTCGTAGCGGCCCGCAAATTCACGGCGCAGGAATTCGGACTCGCGGCGAATCACCGGGATGTAAATCGCCAGGAAAAGTCCGACAAAGGCGAGGCCCAGAACCCACCGCCCTCCGGCAACGGAGAAACCGGCGCCGATCAATAGGCTACCGAGGTAGAGCGGATTGCGGGTGCGGGCATAAGGTCCGCTGGTGGTTAGCAACCGGTTCTTTTCCAGATGCGCGGCTGCGAGGGCGCGAACCGCGACGCCCGCCAGCGCCACCAGGCCGCCGACGATCAGCAGCGGAACCGTTGGCCGGGAGAAGATCAGGTAAAAAGCGCCGAGGAGGAAGCCCAGCGGCACGCGCCACTGCGCCGCCCATGCGGCATAACCCGGAGATGCTTCATGTGCCATACGCCGTCCGCAACCGGTTCGACACCGCTTGGTGCACGGATTCTACCGCAATGCCCGGGAGATAAGCCGGATTTTTCGCACGCCGGGTGTGGTCGATAGGACCGAGATTGGAGAGCGCGATGTCATCCGCCGAAAATGGTCCGTTACGAGCCGGGGCGGTGGGGCCGTAGATGGCAACGATCGGCGTCCCCACCGCCGCGGCCAAGTGAAGAGGACCGGTATCGCCGCCGACGAACAGTCTGGCTCGACGCACCACAGTGATGAGCTGGATGAGATCGGCAGGGAAGTAGCTGGCGCGAGCCGAGCCCGCTCGGCGAATGATCTCCTCGATCAGCGTCTCTTCGGCGGGCGAGCCGGTGAGGAGAAAGTGCCACCGCAACTCCGGCTGCAATAGACGGATGAGCGCGGCATAGTTCTCGGGCGACCAGCGCTTCGACATCCAGCCGCCACCCGGATTAATGACGATGAAGTCGTGGGCCGCCATCGATTGCAGTCGCGCCTCCACGGCGCGGTCGGCTTCGGGGGTGCGGGGCAAAGGGAACTGCCACTCATCTCTTTGTAGGCGCGGCGCGCCGAGGCGCTCCACCAGGGCGAGGCTTTCTTCAATGGCGTGAACACGGCCCGTCGCCGGCACGCGATCCGTGTACCAGACCGCCGCCAGTGGTTCGCGAAGCCAGCGCTCAGCCAGGCCCAGACGCTCCGCCGCTCCGCTCAGCCGCGCTAGAAGGCCGGTCTTAACGAGCCCCTGGAAATCGACGGCCACAGGGTAGTGCTGACCGCGAAGGTCCAGGACTTTTCGTCTCGCCTCGTTTACGGTCGCCATCGAGCCCAAGCTCCGTCGCCAGCCGAGCGTGTCGAACGGCAGGATCCGATGCACGAAAGGATTGCCGTCTAGCAGCGGCGCATATCGGGCTTCCACCGCCCAGTCGATTTCCGCCTCTGGGTGCGCCTGCCCGAGCGCAGCAACCGCCGGCAAAGTGTGGACGATGTCACCGATCGAACTGAGACGGATCACCAGGAGACGCATGAAAACAGAAACAGCCAGGCGGCCATCGTGCCTCTCAAGGGCGCGTGGGACGGCGAGCCATCTCCGCCAGCACGCTACGCGTCGAATGCCGCTTGGCGTCACCGACGATCCGGACCTCGCCCCCCAGGCTCTCCATCACTGCCCGCTCCGGCACCGTCTGCTCCGTGTAGTCGGTGCCTTTGCACTGAACGTGAGGACGAAGGTCGCCGAGAACTCCTTCGGCGGTGAGATCGTCAAAGATCACGACGTAGTCCACCGATTCGAGAGCGGCTATCACACTGGCCCGTGCCTCGGCGGGCATCAGCGGCCGGCCCGGACCTTTGAGCTCGCGCACCGCCGCGTCGCCGTTGACTCCGACCACCAGCACATCGCCTTGCTCCCGCGCCCCTTCCAGAAACCGGACATGCCCGACGTGAAGCAGGTCGAAGCAGCCGTTGGCAAAGGCAATGCGCTTGCCGTCACGGCGTAAGCGCTCGCCCAGCGCCTGGACGTCCGACCGCGCTATGAGAGGCGCGTCGTTCATGCGTTCCGAATCGCCTCCTCGAGCTCCATTCGGCCGACCGTGGCCGTGCCTCGCTTCGTCACCACCAGCCCGGCCGCGCAGTTGGCGATGGCGGCAGCTTCCAGAAAACTCGCGCCGGCGGCGAGGGCCAGCGTGAAAGCGGCGATTACCGTGTCGCCCGCACCGGTAACATCGGCCACCTGGTCCGACCCGAAAATAGGCAGGTGCCGCGGCGCCCGGCGCGGCTCGAAGAGCACCATCCCTTCGCGCCCTCGCGTCACCACCAACGCCTGGAGCGACTGACGCCGCAGCAGGTTCTTGCCG
>Ga0335077_10008437_pt1 | contig 12789 bp, 10 predicted proteins | sample Lox_Sample_31_FD_207151 | JGI IMG/M metagenome (GOLD analysis project Ga0335077, IMG submission 207151) | Soil microbial communities from Loxahatchee National Wildlife Refuge, Florida, United States - Lox_Sample_3.1 | ecosystem: Environmental > Terrestrial > Soil > Wetlands | place: USA... | reverse complement strand
TGTTCGATGTCCCGGAGAAACAGCCAGACGCGCTCTCAGGCATTTCCTACCGGGACTTCACCGAGTGCCGCGAGCAGAACCGGGTGTTCAGCGAGATGGGGGGCAATGCATTTCACGATCTCACATTGACCGGGGCGGGCGAGCCATTCATTGTAAACACCGCGGGCGTGACGCCCGAGATATTTTCGCTGCTGCACGCAAAGCCTCTGGCGGGCCGCACTCTGCTGCCCGACGATGGCAAGCCAGGCGCCGCGCCGGTGGCCGTTCTCAGCGAAAGCCTCTGGCGCAGCCGTTTCGGGTCCGATCCGGCTCTCATTGGCCAATCGATCGCTCTGGACATGCGGGCCTTCACCGTGGTCGGAATCCTGCCGGCGAGTTTTCGCTATCCGGAGGGTGCGCCGCACCAGGAGGTGTGGATTTCCGTGCTGCAGGACCCGCTGTTCGGACCCTTAACGTCGAAGCCGCGCGTGCGTTTGTTACGTGTGCTTGGCAGGCTTAAGCCGGGCATTTCCCGGGAGAAGGCTCAGGCCGAGATGGACATCCTGAGCGCGCACCTGGCGAAGGAGTATCCGGCACAGGATTCCGGGTTTGCGATCCGGGTTGAGCCTTATCGGCAGGTGGTGGTCAGGAACGTGAAACCTGCACTTCTGATTTTGCTGGGCGCGGTTGGCCTGGTGCTATTGATGGGTTGCGCTAACATTGCGAACCTGCTTCTCTCGCGGGCGACCTCCCGGGGCAGAGAAATTGCGGTGAGAAGCGCGCTGGGGGCGTCGCGTTCCCGCCTGGTGCGGCAACTACTGACCGAGAGCGGTCTGCTGGGATTGCTGGGAGGGGTTGCCGGTGTGCTTCTGGCGGTCTGGGCGGTGCGGGGTTTGCAGCCCTGGCTGCCGTTTGACGTGGTGCAGATCAGCACGATTCAAGTCGGAGGACCAGTCCTGGTGTTTGCGCTGGCTTTGTCTCTTGCGGCTACGCTTGCGTTTGGGCTGGCACCCGCATACCTGGCAACCTCGTGCAACCTGCAGGCCAATATCAAAGAAGGCGGTGAGCGCTCCGGCCAACGCGGAGGCCACCGTACCCGGAGTTTGCTGACAATCGTGGAAATGTCCGTTGCCATGGTGCTGTTGGTTGGGGGTGGGCTGCTGATCCGCAGTTTTACGCTGGTCACATCGGTCAGTCCGGGCTTCGATCCGAAGAACGTCACGGAAGGCGAGGTGTCGCTTCCGCAATTTCAATACTCGAGTCCGCAGCAATGGACGGCTTTCGCGAACGAATTGCTGGTGAGGCTCCATGCACAGCCCGGTTTGCAGGATTCCGCCGTGGCGGCTCCGCTGCCGATGGACCGTCAGGGCGAAGCCACGTTCGAGTTCAGCATCGTAGGAGATCCTCCGTTTCCTCCCGACAAATCGGCCACCGCCGATTACGCTACGGTGAGCCCCGAATATTTTCAGGTGATGGGAATTCCGCTGCTGCGGGGCCGCTTGTTTTCCGAGCGAGACTCACCGTCCAATGCGAACGTAGCGATCGTCAGCGAAACGCTGGTGCGGCGGTATTTTCCCGGCAAGGACCCCATCGGAAGGCAAATGAGATTTGGATTTCCGCCAAACAGCAACGTGCCGCGCGAAATTGTCGGCGTGGTAGGCGATGTCCGGGACGTGGCGCTCAGCAAGAAACCGGGTCCGATGATGTACGTGCCGTTCGCGCAAGCTCCCCTTTATGGAGGGGAGGTCGTGGTCAGAAGCTCGATGAGCGTATCGAGCGTGGCCGCCGGCATCCGCGAGGCGGTTCACTCGATTGACAAGAACCTGCCGGTGACGGATGTCGAACCTTTCACGGACGCCATCGGCCAATCGATCTCGCGGGAGCGATTTCGCACGTTCCTGCTGGGTTCGTTCGGCGCGATTGCTCTTCTGCTCGCCGCAATCGGAATTTTTGGCACGGTGTCGTATTCGGTATCGCAGCGCAGCCAGGAAATCGGAATTCGCGTGGCCGTGGGGGCGCAGCGGCGCGACATTCTGCGACTGATTCTGGGACAAGGGGCCAAGCTTGCCCTGGTTGGCCTGGTCATTGGCGTGGTGTTCGCGTTGATGCTCACGCGACTGATCGCGAGCCTGCTCTACGACGTCTCCGCGACGGATCCGCTGACCTTTGGCGGCGTGGCGATCATTCTGCTCGGCGTTGCGGTAACGGCGTGTTACATTCCCGCGCGCCGCGCCATGCGAGTCGATCCGATTGTCGTGCTGAGATACCAATAGTCCTGGATGGATCCGGCAGCGCGCCACGAAAGTCAACGCGGCTTGGGCGGCACGAGCTCATCCACCTGCCGCAACACGGGGAACAGCCAGGACCACAACGCCACGACGGCGATGGTTCCGATTCCCCCCGCGATTACCGCGGGAACGGTGCCGAACCACTGCGCGGTCAGGCCGGATTCGAACTGTCCGACCTCGTTCGAAGCGCCGATGAAGATCATATTGACGGCGCTTACCCGCCCGCGCATTTCGTCGGGTGTTCCCAGTTGGACGAGCGTGTGGCGCACGATGACGCTGATCATGTCGCAGGCGCCCACCAGGACCAGGGCGCCCAGCGACAGGGCCAGATTGCGGGAAAGCCCGAACACCACGGTAAACACACCAAATCCGACGACGCACCAGATCATCGCCAGGCCGGCCTTGCGGCGCAGGGGCCAGTGAGCCACCGCGATGGCGGTGAGCACGGCGCCCACCCCGGGAGCGCTGCGCAGCAGTCCGAGCCCGACCGCGCCCGCCCGGAGAATCTCCTTCGCATAGACCGGCAGCAGCGCGACCGCGCCGCCCAGCAGCACGGCAAACAGGTCGAGGCTGATCGCCCCGAGGATCAGCTTGTTGTGCCAGATATAATGCAATCCCTCCATGAGGACGGCCAGTGATGCGGCGCCGCGCGGACGCTGGACTCGTTTGAGCCGGATCATCGAGATCAGCATCAAAGCGGCCAGGTACGCCACGCCGGCGGACGCGTAGACCGGAACGGGGCTGCCGGCGATGCCGTAGAGCAGACCGCCGATCATGGGACCCGCAACGATGGCGGCTTGAAAGATGGACGACCCCCAGGCCACGGCGTTCGGGAAGTCCTCCTCTTCCACGAGCAGCGGCAGGAATGCCTGGCTGGCCGGACCGTTGAAGGCGCGGATCACGCCATTCAGCACCAGCACCGCGTAAACGGGATATACCGAGTGGAGGCCGCGCACGGCAAACCACAACAGCAAAGCCGAACACAGCGAGAAGGCCAGGAAGCAGGCCTGCAGGATGCGCTGCCGGGAGATGCGGTCGGCCGCGTGGCCGGCGACCAGAAAGAGGAAGACGCCGGGCAGGAACTGCGCCAGGCCGACGAGGCCGAGATCGAGCGGACGATGGGTGATGCCGAAGATCTGCCAGGCAACGCCCACGGCCTGCATCTCCGACGAGGCGGCCGCCAGGAACCGGCCCGTCATGTAATCGCGGAAGGCGGGATAGTGAAAGGCGGCGAGGCCGCCTCCCCGCGAGCTATTGGAGATAGAGCACCCCGGGCTGCATCGATCTTATTGTACGAGGAGAGAGTCGGCCGCGCGTCGCATGGGGTTTCTCTTCGTCACAACCCTGTCCGATATTGGTCCAGGCGGTTAAAGAGAAGCAGGAGACGAGCGTGCTTCAAGATCAGTACGCTGAACTTCAGTGCGCAAGCGCTCACCATAACACCGGCGGCTTTGTCAGCACGATATTAAGCGGCAGCCCACTGCAACATCCCACAGGGGTCGCGGTCGTCAGCACTATGGCTCCGACGTGCACTCCGCCCGAACCGTTTTCGTTGACAATAGCGGTGCCGCTGGGTTGGCCAACGCATCAGCTTCCAGCCCCGAACTCATCAGCGGTGAACTGACCACCAATATCACTCTTACCAACTCCTTAAGATTTTGGTTGACTGTTTCGGCGACTGGTGACTCACCGACAAATCCAATTCTCTCGCCAGGCGGCATAGTGGATCAGGTCGAGCTTGCCGAATTCGTGTTCGACCCGCAAGGCGTCAATCTTCACTCGCAGAGTTCATTGTCTGCTCAAAACGTTCCGACTGGGGACTATTCTTGGCCTTTGGAGGACCGAAGATCGTTTTCAGGCCGAGGTGGAATGTTCTCGCATCAAGAAGTTGATTCCAAAGTCATTGCCGTATGTTTTGCACCTCATGACAGGCGGGTTGGACAGGGCCTACTAATGCGGCAATTTGTGGGCCGGGGTCAAGCTGGGAGTGAACCAGGGGAACTCCGTTCGATCCATTCGACGCGACCCAGAGGTTTCCGGCGCGCCGCCTTCAAGGCCGCTTTGGATCATTTCCAGGTCCAGGGTGAAGAGCTGCACTTCGTGGGGCTTTACTTCCGGCGGGATCGCTGCGCGCGCCGTCTCCGCGAGCGAAGCCAGCATACGGGTTCTGTCATCGGGATCCGCCATATAGGCTCGGATATCGACCTGTTGCTCGCTGAGCGGCATGCCCAACCAGCCAACAAAAATATCCATGTGAGCCTGCCGCAGGCCCGCAGTGACTTCGGCACTGTTGTATTCCCTGGTGAGTTTGTCGAGGCGGTGGTCGCCGTTCGAGTGACGCAGGTAGGAGGCGAGTATCAGTTGTTCGAATTGCGACGAATCTGTGGCCAGGAACCTTCGCAAAAACGCCACGCAACGCGCGTTCGGCGCGGGGCTGAGGGCGTTTGCCACGTCAGTGCAGGGTGCGACGCAAGGCGCTGGTACCGAAACATCTCGAACCTTTTTCGGGCGTCGCAGCATGTGCAGCATGGTTATTCCATTCCTCTATTGCGCAGTTTGAATTGAATAGGAATGGCCAGCAATACTAATCTTGGTTATGCTGGCGTCCGCCGGGCCAATCTTAGTACCGTGGGTAACCTCAGTACCCGAGGTACCGTAGTAAGCTTCAATTCTAACTTTCGCATAGTACCCTAGATTATCGGCTGTAGGATTTCCCCGCATAGGTCTTTTGGGGGTCCCGTTTGCTCTCCCCTAAACGGAGGTGATGGGGCGCCGCCGCCTGGCAAAGTTCCGGCCGGCGGTCTCGATGTTTTTGACAACAGAGCGGATGCTTGACATTGAAGAGTGGTTCTTGCGGCGATCTCCCGCTAGTGCCCCAAACGGTGGCGTGTCATGGCTGCGCCGATCGAGGGCTGACTCCACGGCCTCTCGATAGGAGCGCATCGCATCGAAGTACTCAACCGCCATCCGATCCACGGCCCTGCGGGCATCTCTCCGTTCAGGCATCGTCTCGGCCTGCGCCGCCTTGGCTCGCCCTAGGCGGCCGAGGCGAGATTCATGTGCCAGAGCCGCCAGGAGTTCATCGCCGCGAGAGATTATTGCTGCGTGCAAACTGTCGAGGGGTTCCAAGACTCCTCCCGTCCCCGTTCGAAACTTGATGTCGCCAGAGTTCCTATCCCCGCACGATGACCGGCTCCACCCACACCGCCTGCGCCACCGGGCTCTCCCCGAGGCTTGCCTCGCGAGGCATTGCTGCCCGCCAGCGGGTGACCGCAGCGTGATAATCACCGGCACGGCTTTCGAGGGCTTGCCGCCGGGCGCTCAGTTCGGCGAGCGTTTGTTCGGTGCAATAGTGGGAGTCCCCGCTGAACTGCCGTTCCCAGTGGAGTGCCTCGATCAATCGCTCCCCTGCCAGAACCATCTCATGGTACAGGAGCGCCTTGTGCAGGTCTTCGCGGCGCTGATCTTCCGGGTCAGCCGCAGATGGATGGATCCCGACGCAAGAGGCGGGAGCACCCATTGGGCCGAGATTCACGTGCACGGCCGGGCTCAGGCCCTGTGAGCCGAGATTCATCCGGTTTGACAGTGCGCGTGCATCGCGGTACACGGCCATAATGAGGCACATTATGACGAAACCGGAGAAGACAAGTGTCAATGGAAGCGATGGAATAGTCATGACATCACCTTCCGGAGTCCTGTGGGGCGCCCGAAACAAGCGCCGGTGCGGATGGATCTGGCGAGCAGCGCCGTTCTCCGCCGCTCAGATCTCATGCGCCGACGGCGGTCTGCATAAGCAAACAGGAGGACGCTCCCTACCGTCGCGGCCGGAATGATTGCCAATATGAAATCCATAGCACCATCTTTCATATCTATCACCCGAATTCTAACGCCAAGTGTGGGGTTTTACGGCGTACTGGAGGTACCAGAGAACGTACTAGGGGGGGCCCCGGTGATGACATGGGTCAATCTCCGAGTCAGAAGAAATGGTTAATTAGTCAGCATCGCCAATCGTTGCAATTGATGATAGTTCCCGGAGTTGACCCGATGCCCCCGCTGCCCAGAAGCACTGACTTTCCCCGGCGTCGGTCGGAGGCCGCGGATGCTGCATGCCCGACAGGCGTACCATTCCAATCGTTAAATCCCCACGGTACCTTTGGTACCGCAAGCAACAGAGCGGCACTGACTGGACAATGGCGCCAACGCAACTCGAACGGCCATCCGCGAACAGACTTCTTACTCAGGCACTTAAGCGAATGCCATGTAGAAAATGTCAGCCCTCCAAAGCACGATCGAACCCCGCAATTACGCTGGCTGGTTAACCAAGGATAGTAACGTATGAATTGAGAAGCTGAGCACTGACGGCAGGCGAAACGGAGGTTCTTACCCTGAAGGAATCTAAGAGACTGGCTCCTTAGGGTCGCGATTTCCCTCGAATAACCCAAATTGTCATAGCCGGAAAGCAATTTGTTATTCTCCAAGCTCATTTTCCCTTCCGCCCGGCCAGTACCGCAACATCTTTGCCGATACCTGCTCCCGCTCCTCAAAGCTCATGGAACTTTCTACCGCGGCGAACCAAAAGAGGTCGGAGAGTATGAACTCGCCCGTCAGGCCGATTTCCGTTTGTCAAGCTGACGCAGCAAGACCGCCCAGTCCCATTGAAACGCCTTGGCGACGGCGTCAATCGCATTTTCGGGATGACCTTGGCATTGGTGAATGCGAAGGGCGGGCTTCTTTGATCGACGAGATCGAAAACGGTGTGCATTACTCCATTCAGGAGGACCTGTGGCACTTCATTCTCGAAGTCTCCAAGCGCCTCGACGTACAGGTGTTTGCCACATCCCATTAGTTGGGATTGCCTGCGGGCATTCGAAGCCGTTGCGGCTCGTTCCAAGACGGACGAAGGCATTGTCACGCGTTTGGAGTTCGCCAACGGATCGATCCGGGCATCCCAATTCGAAGAGGCGGAGTTAGAGATCGCTGCCCGGGAGCACATCGAGATCCGATGATGCGAGCCGACGCTGTCATCCTTGTCGAAGGACAAGACGACAAGCACGTCGTGTCAAATCTTCTGCTGGCACACGGTCTCTTCGACGAGTTCGTGCTCAAGGACAAGGATGGAATCGTCAATCTTCTGGTGTCGCTACCGGTGGAACTCCGAGCCAGCGATCTGAAACGGCTCGCCGTCATCGCAGATGCAGATTCGCCGATGATGGGGCGGTGGCAGAGTCTTGCAGCCGTACTCAGGAGGAGCGGCTATGATCCTCCAAGGACGCCCGATCCCGCCGGTACGGACGGTCCGTGCCCTCGGGAGCAAAGCGTCTCCGCCCGGGACCAGCATCGCCGCGAAGTCCTCGATCATTCCATGTCGTGGATCAAATCCCTCCCGCGGAACGAAGGTTCGCCAACCTACACCTAGCCAAGGCCGTCATTCACGCATGGCTCGCCTGGCAAGAGGAGCCCGGGGTGCGAAAGGGTGCAGCCATTACCCGCAAACGGCCGACGGCTTCATTTTGCGGCTTCGCCGCCTCTCGAGCACGTAACCAGGAATCGCGGTGCATAGCCGGTCTTCGCTGCCCTCTCATCTCCCGAGCGCCTGCGCGATGGCCTTTTCGGCAACAGGAGCCATCGCCTCATAGCCTGCGCGATTGGGGAGCAGGCCGTCGCCGGTCAGGTCCTTCTTGAAATCCCGACCTGCCGCGAGCACGGAGTAATAGTCGAGATACACCGAGCCGCTCTGCGCGGCGTAGTCCTTGATCCAGCCGTTCAGACCGATGATTTTGCCCTGGGGCCGCAGGCCGGTCTGCTTCTGGTAGCAGTCGCACACGGGAGTCACCGAAGCCAGGACGACGCGAATACCGTGCAACTTGGCCAGCTCCGTCATGGACATGAAATTCTCCGCCATGGTTCCCTCGGTGGCGGGGCCGGTGAGGCCGGCAAGGTCGTTGGTGCCCGCCTCAATCACCACCACTTTTGGCTTGAGCGAGATCACGTCCTGGCGAAAGCGCACCAGCATCTGGGCGGTGGTCTGGTCACGGATGCCGCGATTGAAGTAAGGCTTGCCGGGGAAGAAGGGCCCGTTGGCGGCAGAGCCCCACTCTTCGGTGATCTGGTCGCCGAGAAAGATGACGCGGTCCTCGGCGGGCTTGGGGGCCGGGATTTCGGTATTGTCGCTGCCATAACGGGTGAGTCCGGCCCAGTCCGTCAGCAGCATGTGCTGGCGGGACAGCCCGGGCTGGGCAACCTGGCCGAAAGCGGGGCAGAGCGCGACGGCCACGAACCACGAGAGCGGGCCGAGACGAGAGCGGCCACCGGAACTGAGGATTTGCGTCATACAACCTTTTTACTTCTTTATGCCGAAGCTCGGCGAGCGAGCCGACCTTGACAATTGCGGGGCCACGCGCCATTGTGGCTATTGCATCGGACGACAATGGTATTATGTCAAACCAGAACCTGATTCTCGAAGCCCTGGCGGCGGGTGAGGGCGTAGTGAGGCTGGCGCCCTGCTGGGTTCCGCGCTCGTTTCTCATGCCGGGCGGCAGGCTCAAGCTCGACCCGCGCGACCTCTATGCGCTCGGCGCCCACCGCGGCGGCATCGACGAGCGTTGGTTTTCGTCCACCACGAAGGCCGCCAACGGGCCATTGACACCCGATGACGAGGGCTTGAGCTACATCGAATTCCACGGCAAGAAGGCGCTTCTCAAGGAAGCCATCGAGTCTCACGGCGACCGGTTCCTGGGAGCGGACGTGATGCAACGGCAGGGAGGCTGGAACCTGCTCTGCAAGTTCTTCGACAACCTGGGGCCGATTCCGCACCACCTGCACCAGAACGACGAATTCGCCGCGCGCGTGGGCCAGAAGGGAAAGCCGGAGGCCTACTACTTCCCGCCCCAGTACAACTTCAAAGACAACAACTTCCCCTACACGTTCATGGGATTGAATCCGGGCACGACTCGCGACGATCTCCGCCGCTGCCTGGAGCGCTGGAACGAGGGCGATAACGGGATCCTCTACCACTCGCGCGCTTATAAGCTGAAACCGGGATCGGGGTGGCAAATCGACCCCGGCATTCTGCACGCTCCCGGCTCCCTGGTGACGTACGAGCCCCAGGTGAACTCCGACGTCTTCGCCATGTTCCAGTCTCTGGTGGAGGGGCGCGGCGTGCCGTGGGAGCTGATGATCAAAGATGTTCCGCCGGAGCACCACCACGATCTCGACTACCTGCTCGACATGCTGGATTGGGAGGCGAATACCGATCCGCAATTCGCCGAACACCGCCTTTTCGAACCCACCCCGGTGGCTCCGGTCGCAGAGATGGCGGAGTCGGGGTATCGCGAGAACTGGGTGGTCTACACGACGCCTCACTATTCGGCCAAGGAACTAACGGTGTTTCCGGGGCGCACGGTCACCATCCGTGACATGGCGGCCTATGGGACCATCCTGGTGCAGGGCTTTGGCGATTTGGGGAAACACGCGATCGAAACTCCGGCCCTCATCCGGTACGGCCAGATGACGCAGGACGAGCTGTTTGTCTCAGCCGAGGCGGCGCGCAACGGGATTACCATCCGGAATCGCAGCGAGACGGAGAACCTGGTGTTCCTGAAGCACTTCGGACCGTGCAACCCGCAGGCTCCCAAGACCCGGGCGGCCTGACCAGCCGCCAAGCCGACTGGGATGGTGCCATTGACCCTGTACCCTGGTATAGGGTGCACGATGGGTTATCAGCATGAGAACGGGTGAACTGGCCCGCCAGGCAGGCGTCAACATTCAAACCGTCCGCTTCTACGAACGCGAGCGACTGCTGGCCTCGCCGCCCCGAACCGCGGCGGGCTACCGCCGGTACGGCCAGCAGGACCTGGAACGAGTCGTCTTCATCAAGACCTGCCAGCAGTTGGGATTTACGCTCAAGGACATCCGCTCGCTGGCGGAATTGCATGGGCGGCTGCCGCGAGCCGGCGGCGGGCTCGCGGAAAAGTCCGAGCGTCTCAAGATCGCCGCGATCGCACAGGATCGGCTTCGCCAGATCGAAGAGAAAATCCGCCAACTGAGCGAAATGCGTGCACATCTCCAGGCGGTCTACGAGACCGGCCTGGCGGATTGCGCGCCTCGCTGCCCGGCCTCGCGCCTGCAAGATCCCGCTTGACACTATACGCGGGTACAGGGTGCAAGATCAGCTACATGAGAAGAACAGTCGTGTTCCTGACGCTGCTGTGTTTGCCGGCGGGCTACTGCTGCGGCCAGAGCCTCACGAGTTTGCCAAGCTTCGAAGTCGCGGACATCAAGCCTTGCGAGCCTGGGACTCCGGAGCCGCCCGGGCAACGCATGGGGATGGTGCGGTACACGTTTCCTGGCGGGAGGTTCGAGGCGCGGGCAACCACTGTCACGTTTCTCGTGGAATGGGCGTACGGGCTGTTGCCCTCTCAACATTCGCGCGGCCCTGCCTGGATGGAGAATGACCGGTTCGATATCGTGGCGAAGGCGGGCGGCAACGCAACAGACGACGAGATGAAGCTGATGGTGCAGGCGTTGCTGGGGGAGCGTTTCCATCTCAAGTTCCATCACGAGAGCCGGGAGGCGCCCGTTCTGACCCTGAGCCTCGGAAAGACCGCTCCGAAGCTCCTGACACCTAAGGAGGGCGAGACGCATGCTCTGCGGATCGTTCCCCAAATGGATCAGGATCAGAAGATCGTCTCTTACCACGTGGTTGCCACCCGGTTCTCCTTTGCGCAACTGAACCAGACGTTCGCCCGGCAACTCGAGCGCGTGATTGTGAATCAGACCGGGCTCGAGGGTGATTTCGATTTCACGCTGGAATTCACGCCGGATGAGCACCGGCCAAATCCCCTGGACCCGTCGCTCGTGATCCTGGCCATGCGGAACCAACTCGGGCTGACGGTGAAGGCGGACCAAGGGCCGGTGGACTACCTGGTGATCGATAACGTGGAGAAGGTGAATGGCGGAAATTGATCCCGATGGGAATGCTTTCCGAGATTTGCCCCGCGGGTCCCTAGGGTTCTTGATCTTGAAATGTTTTGGTCTTTGAGTCAAGTTTAAGCGGCCAGCTTGGCGTCGCGCACGCGCCGGTCGATTTCGGCCTCGATGTTGGCAAGGTGCCGCGTATGTCGGAATCGACTGGCGGTGCGTTGGGCAGCTTTGGCTGCACTTCGGCGAACCCGGGACGGTAGAGTCGGGCGTGTGTCCTGGTGAAGAATAGGGCCGCACGGAAGCCGAAGTCCGTTACCTGGTATCGATGGCTCTTCGGGATTCTCTCGATCATGCCGTGTAGACGCAACCGCCTCAGGTCGTACGTCATTTTGCCTTGGGTAATGTGATTGGGCTCCTGCCCGGTGAGGACTGCGAGTTGTTCCCGCAGATCTCGATTGGCGAAACCGCAAGGCAGCAGACGGTACCATACCAGCAGATGCCAGAGCGCCAGTACGCGCAGGTCGGTAATCCGCGGAGCGGAAGCTCGTTGTCCGTCCACCTCCACCGGCCGATTCAACTTCAGCATCGCTTCTTCTCCGGCGCAGTCCTGGCTGAGGCGTTCGACTTCGAGAATACGTCGGTTGGCGGAAAAGCCGACCTGCCGCAGTGCCGCAGGTTACACAGCCGTTTGCCGATGGAAAAATCGCGGGTGTTGTTGATGGTGGTTTCGGTGCGGGCGCCCACTTCGCGCACCTCCGGAACCTGCTTGAAATACTGCTTGATGCGAGAGTTCTTGTAGTCGATATGCAGAGAGGGAATCACCCCGTCGGTCAGCACACGGGTCCGGAATCGTCCCGGCGTGCGCTTGCTCACCCGCCGGTCGAAGATCAGTTGCACCATGTCGGGGCGGCCGAGATCGAGATTCTCACGGATAATTTCCTCAAACAGCATCCGTCGCTTAAAGGACGGTCCAGAATCTGAGTCAGTCTTCTCGATCCTGTGGTGTGAACGGATGCGGCAACCTGGCCAGCCAACGGCGCAGCAGACCGTCGATCTGTTCTGGTCCCAGTTGGTCGCAGATGGCTTGCAACCGGTCGTGGTCATCGCAGGAAACGAATCCGTTATCCAAGGCTTTGCATCCGATTCCCTGTTTGTGCAGTTGGCATTTGGCATTCTCATGCCCATTCAGACAAAGCCTGGCGTTCTACTGCTATTGCATGGACCAGGACTTCGGCCCCTTCTTCTTAAAATTCTGTTCCTACTTCCCCTATACCTTGCGCTGGCCCTTTTGGAACTGCACCATAGGACTCTGTTCCTGCTTGGAGAAGCGCTCCATGGACGCCACAAAGGTCTTGGTTATCGGGTCCATCAAGGCCGAGGAGGCGAACTTGTGGCCACGGTGGACACGAAAGAATTTCGCAACTCCACTTTCGCACTGCGGCATCGACAAGTAGACGTTGAGGTACATCCGGTCGATGCACTCCAACTCGAAAGCCACATGATGATCGAGAATGTCGGCAACGCTCTCTGGTATGCTATGTCGGCTCCGGTACGACTCCGATCCTTCGGGATCGATTGCCGCTTCGGCGGCCAGGCTCAT
>Ga0335077_10008436_pt1 | contig 12789 bp, 11 predicted proteins | sample Lox_Sample_31_FD_207151 | JGI IMG/M metagenome (GOLD analysis project Ga0335077, IMG submission 207151) | Soil microbial communities from Loxahatchee National Wildlife Refuge, Florida, United States - Lox_Sample_3.1 | ecosystem: Environmental > Terrestrial > Soil > Wetlands | place: USA... | reverse complement strand
GCTGATCACCGGCGACACGGTCGAGCAGGTGGGCGACCGTATCTTGTTTCGCGGCCGCGAGGATGCAACGCTCAACGTCGGCGGCGGGAAGGTTCGGCCCGAGGAGGTAGAGGCGCTGCTGCTCAGTTTGCCGGAAGTTGTCGAGGCAAGAGTCTATGGTGTTCCAAATCCGATCACGGGCACGGTTGTAGGCGCTGATATCGTGGCGCGCGCCGATGTGGTGGAATCGGAGGCACGGCATTCGATTCTGACACAGGCAAGGAAAAACCTGGAAAGTTACAAGGTGCCCCGGGTTCTGCATTTCGTAGACGAGATAGGGGTATCCGCGGCAGGGAAGAAGGAGCGGTTACGGTGAGCGTTCCGGAAGGCCGGACGGTTCTGGTCACCGGTGGCAGTCGAGGCCTGGGATTCGGGATCGTCCAGAACCTTCTGGCCGCCGGGTATCGGGTCGGCACATGCAGCCGCAAGATATCAGGGCCGCTGGAAGGACTGTTGGAAAAGGAAGGCGGCCAGTCACTCTACTGGCAGCCCTGCGTGATCGGGGATGAATCTCAAGAAGAGCAGTTTTTTCGGAGCTTTCTTGAATGGAGTGGCAAGAGCTCGTACTACGGCCTGGTTAACAATGCAGGAATTGCCGGGGAAGGTATCCTGGCGACTTATCCGAACGTTGAGACAACTCAAATCATCAACGTGAATCTGCTGGCGGCGCTGCGGATGGCCAAGCTTTCACTGCAAGTATTCCTGGGACGCCGCGGAGCTGCGCGAATCATCAACATAAGCTCGATTATTGCCCTTCGCGGGTACACAGGATTGTCCGCTTACTCGGTTTCCAAGGCTGGACTGGACGGCCTGACGCGAGCGCTGGCGCGGGAGGTCGGCGGCCGCGAAGTTACCGTCAATTCGGTGAACCCTGGATACCTCGACACGATTATGTCGGCCTCCTTGAAGGAGGAGCAACGCCAGCAGATCATCCGGAGAACGCCGATGGGGCGGTTGGGAAAGGTCGAGGATGTGGTTCCTTTGATTCGCTTCCTTCTCAGCCCCGACGCCGGTTTCATTACCGGACAGTCCATCGTCGTTGACGGCGGGATTACCACCTGAGTTGGCGGAAGCGAATGGAGAGAGCCGCCGCTGCAATGCGGTCTTAGAGGCAGAGCGCATCCCCGTCGATCAGCGTCAGCCGGAACTGGCTGATCGGGCTAAGCGAGTTATTCAACTTGAGCACCTTGATGGGCTCCTCGCGAACGAGCCGGAATCCCGATCTGAGAAATCCGGATCGGCTGTGGGGCTCTGAGGTCGCGGCCATCACGCTCGTCGCGTCAGGAAACATCGAGAGCGCCAATGCCTGCGCACCGAGGCCGACAATCCGGCTGGTTTCCTCGTCCAGGCCGGCAGGGCCGTAATCCGCCAGTCGCACCTGATCACCAACCTGGACGAGAAGGAAGTATGCGACCGCTGAGCTGTTGCCCTTACTCACAAGAGCACAGGCCGATCGCCGAATGGCCGGACAGGTCATGACATGCGATAGCACTTGAGGGGATCGCTGGCTTACGGCCGCTCCGCCAGACGATGCCGGCCACAAAGACTCCGGGATCTGGTCAGGGTCCACCGGAGAAACGCGCCATCCTTTCGGGACTGTGTGCGAAGGGTAGAGATCCCAATACAGGTCGCGAAGCACACGAGCCGGCATCTTCCAGTCCTTTGGGGACTCTCGCAACGCGAGCTGGAAAGGCCGCAGAGGCCTGCGCAGATAGGTCAAGGGGTTGTACGGCTTGAAGCCGAAGGCGGGCAGGATTTTCCTGGTCATCGCACTGCCGCCAACGCAGAACGCCGCCGACATTTCAGAGCAACACTGGCGTAGCACTCGCATGCCGGCGCCCGGGATGCCGGGCATGGCGGCCCAATCGACCAAGTGAAACGCCCGTAAGGAGCCCGTAGGCGTGCAAAGTCGAATGGGCCAAGCGCAAGCATGGGCAACGATGGCTCCCTGCTTTGAGAGAGTGTGACTGCGGCTGCCGCTGGTGAACGGATGAGGCTCCCAGTACTTCCATTGCTGAAAATCTGCGGCCACGGTCATTGCGTTTTCGTCAATGCCCAAAGTTGAACAAAGTAGCGACGTGATATCGCCGCGGTCAGCGGGAGATGATACGCAACCGGCAATGGATGTTTCCATAGGTCAGCTTTCAAAGCTCAGATCAGGGCCAGTACTTTCCGGTGATTCTGCACATCGCGGACTGAACCCGAAACCGAGTACAGCTTTGGTAGCCGACGCCGACCCGCTTGATGTCGTAAGGCTGCGTCACTCCTGGCAAATTCGTTCCACCGTAAAATGAAAATGCGGCGCGATAACCTGCTTCTCGGGCTGACTGCCGGGTGCGATCTGAAATACTGCTCTGGGTTCCGACCGGATACGCAAGCGCCTCGGCTTCGATGCCCAGGTGTTCCTTCAAGAGCAAACGGGACTGGGACAAGTCGCGTTGCTGTTGCTTGGTATCCAATTGAGTCAGCACGGTGTGAGAGTGCGTGTGCGACCCGATCGCCATACCTCCGGCGATCATCTCTCGGGCTTCTTCCCAGTTCAGGAAGCGGCGTGAAGTTCCTGGGAGATCGTCCCCCTTTGCGGCCTCCTTCAGTTCCTGAATAAAGCGCTCGGAATCGACATTTCCTGGCCTCTTACAAAGGCGCAGGACGTCTCGAAGCGTTTTCGTCATTCCGTTCTCAACGAGATCGACGGTTAGATCGGCCGGGTAATGAAGAGAAAATCGACGCTGCCGAGCGGTCTTCATCAGAAAGGCGATATGATCCCACCATGGCACGCAGCACGAACCCACCATGCCCGTGGCGAGAAAAAAAACACCCTGCGCCCCATACGAGCGTAGGATAGGGAAAGCTACTTGGTAGTTGTCAAGGTAGCCGTCGTCGAAGGTCATCAACACACGACATCGGCGAGTTTTCTCCTTCAGCGTGCCGGCGACAAAAGCCAGAGCCTCTTCAAGCGTCACGAGCGCGACGTGGCGTTTCAGGTAAGATATCTGCTGGCTCAACTGGTCGCCGGTGGCCGAGAAAACGCCAGGGTCAAAGGGATCATTCCCGGGGCTCCCGATCCGGTGGTAATTCAAGACCAGCAACGAATCCCGCGCCGGTATTTGGCTAAGCAGAGATGTGACGCCTGTCCAATACAATCCGCCGGCCAGAAACTCGCGCTTCCTTGCGAACATTGGTTTCGATCCTAGCACCCGGCGGAGGGCCAGCCAGCGATCCGCGGCACTCGGCAAGTTCTGGAGTTCATCCTTGAACTACCGGCCAGTGGCCGAGCCGAGAGCGAAATCTTGGCGAACTGTCCTGGGTTGACCAGTAACGCTATCCTCCTGTATCTTCTTGCAACTTATTTGCCACTTACGGGCCGTTGCCGTCCGAAAAATATTGCCGACTCGAATCTTGGCGCCAACGGACTTTCCTCCAGCCACGACGCTCCCTATCACTGGTTTGAACTCGATGCCGCGACCGCCGACCCGGGCGCAGGGTCCGGCCCAAACTGCAATGCCAGGAGACGCAGCGTGATGCTATGTGCCGGCTTTGGCAACAGCAGGGTCCATTGATGCAGCCGGTCCCGGTCCTCCGCTTCCAGTGATCGAGTGGTTCGAAGACCCACGAAAAAAACGACGGCACCAGCGCCGATGCCGGCGACCAGACCTAACCAGGGCGGCAGCTCACGAACCACAACGAGGACGGCGCCCACCATCACAGCTCCCGACAAGCAAAGCGCTCCAAGAAACCGGACTTGCGATCGCATCGCATACAGCCCACCGGACTTGTAGAACAACCCTGCAACGCCCATCGTTTGGGCCAGTCCGTTCGCAACCGCGGCGCCCAAGGCGCCGTGCTCCGGAATCAACAGTGCATCTAAGGACACATTCACCACGGCAGTAACCGCCAGCCATTTCACCATGAACTTCTGCTTTTCCGTGGCTTGCAAGAAATTCTCAGTGTGCGTCTGGAATGCGCGCGGAATAGAGGCAATACACATGATGCAAAGGACGGGTACTACGGCCAGATAGCCGCTGCCATAAGTAAAGCGAATGAGCGGCTCGGCAATCGCCGCCGTACCCAGAAATAGCGGGATCGCCAGCACAGTGACATAGCGGGTGGCATTTCTCACGAGCGCTCCAAGACGCAGCGGATCGCGGCCGTATTGTGCCAGAATCGTGATCCCAATGGCGCTCGAAAGGGCTCTCGGCGCCATCAGAAGCTGGTTCGTGACGCTAAACGCCAGCGAATAGAAAGCCACCTGCGTGACATCGGAGAACTGCCTCAAAAACAGAACTTCCGAACGATCCCACACTACCAGGCCGAGCCCTACCAGGACCAGATTATGACGCGAGAAGTTAAACATCCGATGGCGCAGTTGTGGCGGAAGCACAACCGTTGGATAACTTCGTAGCCGCTTCTGTACCCCGAAGTATCGCAACGCCGCTTCCGACAATCGCGACACCAAAGTGGCAGCGGCCAGGCCAACAAGGCCCCAATGAATCGTCAGCGAGAGCACGACCAACACGGAGTAGGTAATCAAGTAGGCGATGCTAGCCGGCAGGTTGGCTCGAAGATTCTCCGCTGCCACGTTTGCCTGGGCAGGAATATAGCTGATCATTGCGGGCCACATGCTGAGGACTATCAATGCGGCAACCAGCCGGTACTCCGGTTCCGAGAAGCCTGCAAGGCCGAGGCCCATAGCGGTGATGATTCCAGAAATCGCCGCTTGATACCGGAACGTAACCCGAAACACCTGGTGAGCGACACCATATTCCTGTCGTCCCAGATACTCCGCCATGTACTTACAGCAAGTTGCAGGAATGCCAAAATTGGCCAACCGCTGAGCCGTTCCAGTTAAAAATAGCAAATAGATATAGTGGCCGAGAACATTTGGACCCATTACTCGCGCCACAGGCACGGACGCAATCATCATGACAATCGTCGTGGCAGATGCGTCTAATGCATACCACAACGAGTTACCCGCTATCGTTTTAGGGTTATTTGTCGGCACGCTTCCCTTCAGGCAACAAACTGCAACCTGCCAATGATATAAATTAGGAGTATACTTGCGAACTCCGATGCAGCTATCAGGGATCCTATCCTGACCAAGGTCGGCAACACTACCGGCACACCGTTCTTTTTGGCGATCAAAACCAATGAGGCGGAAAGACCGATCAACAAGTAAAGAAGTGGGACATAGGTCCTTGAGAGAAAGAATGCCGCCGCCATGAACCCAATCAGTGCCGCCTGCAGAATGGCGGCATGCCTTTGGATGTCCAGTTCGGTCGAAATGGCTTTCGGAAGATGTTTCAGTCTTTGTAACTGCATCAAGGTAATGCCTAATAGGCTGAGCCACAGAAAGTAGCCGACCAATCCGGTCTCAGCGAAACACAGAACGAATGAGTTATGCGCCGTCAAGTAGTGGTGCTCGGTGAATTGCCGGTAGCCTACACCAGTCAGGGGCTGCGATTTCAGCATCTGAAGACCTTCAGACCATGCATCGATACGCTCGGCTGCGGATTCGTCCTGGATGGAAAAACTACGTCCGCCGCCGATGTCAATGGCAAGTGCAGCAATTGCCAGGATGCCTACCAACAGGACCGCACGCAACCGTCCCACGCGTCCAGCGAAGATGCATAGAAGCACAAACAGGAGACCGAGCGTGCCGCCACGGGAGTGCGTCAGATAGACGCCATAGCATAAGGCCGCGGACAGAAGAAATTCCAACAAGAGCTTTAGGTTTCTCGATCGTCTCACGCTTATGCTGATGAGCGGCAGCGCCGCCACGAAGCTGAGGGCTAAGTCATTCGGGTCGTGGAGAATGCCAAGCCCGCGAATTCGCTTTGCGAGAGCACCATCTTCCTTCGCCGGACCATCCGGCTCATCCGGCTCGTCGGCGGAGGCATTGTCACCCGCGTCAGCTTCCTCCGAGTGTTCTTCTGGTTTAGCCGGATCGAATAGAAACATCTTTCCGTTAATGCCGAAGTGGTACGCGGCAAACCCCTGGGCCAAGATAACGAACGAGAGGAACACAACGAAGCCGGTTACCACGTTTAGCTTTCTGAGTGAGTCCACACTGCACACCGTCAACACGAACATGGCCAGCGATGGCGCGAATTGCCTGATGGCTTCCGGCAGGGCTCCCCACCAATGGTCGGCGATCATCCAGGAGAGAATCAGCACCGTAAAGAAACTTAGCAAGATGTACACTTGGATGCTATACAGCGGCTCCCGCCGGCGAACGAAGATTTGAACAACCGATACCACCAGGCCACCGATGCCAATCCAGTAGGGCAGGTGGTAAGGGATCAGACTTGGAAAAATCTCGCCCGGGAAGATGAAGGATACGAACAGGTAAAGAATCAGAAAGATGATGGCCATGTCAGACTGCACCCTGTTCCCCGGATAGACAGGACCGGTATAAATTCAGATACTCTTCCGCCATTCGTTCCGGCAGAAAGTGCTGCAGATAACAGGATCGGGCTCTCTGCCCCAGTTCCTTGAGATCCCGGCGGCGCGACGCGAACTCGGTAATGGCCTGCGCCAGCAGATCCACTTTGCCGGCCGGAACCACCTTCCCCGCTCCCGACAAGCTGAGTAGTTCCGGCATTCCCCCAACGTCGGTGACAATCGCCGGTAATCCAGCGGCCATGGCTTCGAGAATCGAGATGGGCAAACCTTCGCTGACGGAAGACAGCACAAACACGTCCGCGCGAGTCAGCCAATCTCCCACGGTGGTCTGCTCGCCGAAGAACTGAACGGATTGCCCAATTCCCAACTCCGCAACAAGAGCTTTCAGCGAAGATGCTTCATGCCCGTTTCCGACGATCCAAAGGTGAAGGTCGGGGACATGCGGCAGCGCCATCGCTACACTTCGCAGGAGCCCCTGATAACACTTAGCAGGCGCCAGCCTTCCGACGGTGACGATGTTGAAGCCATCGCCTCGCGTCGCCACTTTTGCGACGGACACCTGCGCGGGATACGCCCCGTTGCGAATGGTGACCACACGGCGGGCGAACGCCCCAGCGTTTCGATACATGTTGCGCCGCGCGGTTTCGCAGACAGCCACCACGCGACTGCAGAACAGAGCTGCGCAAGCCCAATACTTGAAATCTTTGCGCAGCCGATAGGGCGGCGCCGCCATGCCATGTCGGGTGCTGAATACCGCGCGGACGCCGGCCATCCGGGCAGCCGGTGCCGCGTGAACGGTGGCTGCCTTATTGTGGCAATGCACGACGTCCGGCCGGATGCGCCGGAATTCCCGATATAGCCGCCAGATGAACTGGCCGGCAGCGGGACCGTGCACAAAGACGGGAAACCCCTCTGTCTCGAGTTTCGCGGCCAAGGTCCCGCCCCTGAAGAGACAATGCACCGAAACCTGGTGTCCGGCAGCAGCCTGCAAACGGCAGAGCGCAGCCACCACGGCTTCTGCGCCGCCGATCTCCATGCTGTCGATGATGTGGGCAATTCTCATTTTCCCGAGTCAGCCCGCCATTCCAATGGTGATTCGCCGCTTCCCCGACGGAAGCGCCGGAATTTCCTTTACCGGCTGTATGTCACACTTGGTCGCGCCGCCGAAGACTTTGCCAATTTCGCGATCAAGCATTTCGCGGCTGGGGCCGGAAAGCTCCCGGGCCATCACCGCTGAGATTACTATTCGCTCCAGATCCGTCTGTTCCACGCGATACTGCACGAACTCGGGAATTTCTTTCAGCAGGTGAGGGAAGAACTCTCCTGGGACGATGCGGCCGTCGGCTGTGCGCAGTGTGTCCAGCACGCGGCCTTCGATTCCCTGCAAGCGCGGCAGACCGCGGCCACAAGTGCACCGGCCCTCCTTTAGATTGCCGAGATCCCCGATTTCATACCGTATGAAGGGCATCCCGTAGTTGTGAAGGTCGGTCACAATAATATTCGACGGCTCTTTGAAATCGCTTCCGGCTTCAACCAGGACGTTTTCCGAGTTGACGTGCAGCCCATCGCGCTGCTCGCACTCCCCGGCAAGCGACATGAACTCGCGCGATCCATAGGTGTTGTACACCGGGGCCCTAAGCGCTTCCTCGATAGTTCGGCGCACACCCTCGAATAAAGGTTCCGCGGCCGCAATAACGCCTCTTACTCGGGGAATGCTGCGTCTGGTCCGCCCAAGGAACTCGGCGAACTGCTGCAGACTCGAAACGTAGCCAACGATTGCGACGGGACGCCTGCGGCAAATTTCCGCATGAATGCGCAACCAGAGTTCATCAGTTTGGGAAAATGTATTGAAGGTCCGCTGGCGCTGCAGTGCTTCGTGAAACCGGGCCTTCCAGACCTGGTGCTTTGGAACGGCTCGTACGGGCGCACCCCACAGATAGACGGACTTATCGCCAACCAGCAGTCCCGACCACGAATAGACCCGATCCTTGGCGGCGGTTCGCCAGTCGTAGCTCTCGTAGGTCCGGTAGAAAGAGGTAGGCACACCTGAGGACCCTCCGGTGGCGTGAGGAAGCAACCTTCCCGGATATGTGGTCGAACAAAGCTGGACGCGGTGGTGCCGGATTTCGTCGCGCGTCAACGGGGGCAGGCGCTTGAAATCGTCCCAGGTACGAATGTCGGAGAAAGATGCGCCCGCAGCGCGGTACTTCCACCGGTAGTAAGGAACGGAGTCGAACGCATGCCGTAATAATTTGTGCAATTCGGCCCACTGAAACGCCAGGAGTTGTTCGGGTTCCCACCACTGACTGACTTCAAGAAAGCGGCTGTGTTCTACGTACCGCCGAGACCGAATTCGATCCCAGGCGGGCAAGAGGAAAGATGTTAACAGACGCCGGTACAGGAACATGTCAGTTAGTCCTCGCGCCGGCCAATGCCCCGATTCCCGCGGCGTCCAGGGGATCGGATTCGCGGCGGACGGCATCGATGGCTCTCCACATCTGCCATGCCGAGACGAACAACACTTCCGCCCCTATGTCATTGCCCTCTTCGATTACATAATCCAGAGCGCGACCCAGTGCGCCACCTTCCAGCAGGGGCACGGCGTTCTTTTCGGGGGCGCCATGCGTGAACAGCTTTATGAACACGTCCGCGCCAATTCGCGGAGCCACCTTCGTCCACAGGCACGCCCGGTGCCTGGAAGGAAGCGCATGTCCGGCCAACTCACCGGTCTCGATCTTCGGTACGAGGCGCCGATTCCACTCCTTCAGATTTAGGGTCAACGGGCCAGGTACGATCAGTAGATCACCGATAACGGGCCCGCCCGCTTGAACCGGTGTGCCCCGGTCGTGCGACTTAGGGCGCGAAGCATCGTCGGTCGCCCAGTAGATGGTATTCACCATTCTCACCTGTGCCGACGAAGGCACGCTGGGGAGCGTAAAATCCGCATAGCAGCCCAACTCGCGCAGCAAGGAGATCTCGTTGTTGAGGCCGCAGAATCGTCCTCCGGAAAGCGAGTTATCCAGGGCCCAGTTCCCGTGAATGAACCCAAAGACAGGCCTGCCGTTTTCCCTGTGGAGCAGGCCGTGTTGGCCATGCAACCGTTCTATGAACAAACCCATGCGGTGGCAGAAACGGTCTTCGGTATCGTAGTCGTGATGTAGATGGATCTCAACGTCGCCGATTTTCTCCCGGCACAACTTAGCCAAATCGTCCATCACCTGCGGATCATATTGTTCCTCAGGGTAGAAGAAGGTATAGCAGGCCGGGCGACCGGCGCTGTCGCAGTGTCGCTGGGCAATTTCGGGCCACAACCCGGTCCACCGAGCCACGCGCTCTAGAGCTCCTTGGTCGCTTGGGTTTCGCCACCAGGGCTCGAAATGATCCGCGATCATTAGCCAGATCCGTTTCGGTGGTTCCACGCCGCGCATGCGCAGGCGCGATCCGCACCATCCGGGCAGCCACAAGTGCGCCGTGCGAAGCGCCCCAATCATACGTGAGCTCCTTCGAAGTTTGGGCTGTCTTCTGGTGCCGCGGCACACTCCGGGTCAGCATGGATCGATGAAAAGGACGGCCTTGGAGTCGGTTTCCAGACCGTCGATTGCGACTGACGGAGAAAACGCACAAACCCCAAAAGCAGAGCCAGGTTCATGGAAAGAAAGTAGTAGGGTAAAGCAAAGACCGCCCAGCGACCGCCGCGAAGGTCCAGACGGTGACCCGCGAACCCAAGCGCCGCTATCAGGAAGCCCATTACGGCCACCCCGGCATACCGAAGATCCCTCGCCAGCAGAATCGCCGACAATTCCGCGATGCACAGGGCCAGCGGCACTACCCACCGGAAAACTTTGTGGGACCAGTAGGAGAACGCTACCCATCCCATGCCGGGATTCAACAGTTTCCATGTATACTTCAGCGCGTGAAAATTGCCCGCTCCAATCCGGATTCTTCGTCGGAATTCGTGGTGTACGCCTTCCGCCAGTTCTTCGATCGCGACCGCTTCCGGATCATAGAGCACACGGTGGCCAGCAGCCCGGATTCGCATCGCTACCAGGAAGTCGTCAATGATCCCGTCCGGCGGCAGAGATGAGAAGAGTTCTTTGCGAATCGCAAAAATGCCGCCGTTGGCCCCGACAAGCATGTTGAGGCGACTCTCGAAAAACTTCAACATCGTCTCGTACTTCCAGTACAGATTCTCAGAACTGCGTTTCTGACTGACGTCCACCAGGCGCAGTTCGCCGCACACGCAGCCAACGTTCTGCTCTTCAAAGTGCCGAACCAAGGACAGAAGAGCCTCGGGTTGAAACATCGTATTGCTGTCGCAGAGAACAACAATATCTCCTTGAGCCAAAGGCACCAGGAGGTTTAGAATCGCTGCTTTCCCACCCCTGTTCGAAGTCTCCAGGATGCGCGTGTTGGGCGCGTTGGCCTGACGCGCCAGTGCAGCGGTTCGATCGGTGCAGCCATCACAACCAACCAGGATTTCGAGGCGGTCCTCGGGATACTCCAGAAGCTGACAATTCTTCATCTTCCGTCTAATCACGCGGGCTTCGTTATGGGCCGCGAACACCAGGGATACCTTTGGCAGTTGCGAGTTGCCTCTCTGGCGGCGGGTGCGCTTACCTAAACCGAAACGTATGTCCGCGACAAGCTGCTTGACATTGGTAATCAGCAATAGGACCAATGGGTAGCCTAAATAGGTGTAAAGGACCAGCCCGGCAGATAGAGCAAGCAGTGCTTGAAGTAAGTTATGGATCATAGGTGCGGTTCTTACTGTCGTGCCTTCGCCTTTTTGTTCTGCAGGCCGGCTGCTCCCTCGACGGCCTCGAACAGCCAAGCCTCGTCCCTATTGAGCAGAACTGCGATCTGACGCTGCAATTGGAGACTAGGGCGCCGGATGCCGTTCACAATCTTGCTCAATACGGTTTCGTCCATCTGCAGCGTTTTCGCCAACTCATTTTGACGGATGCGCTGTTTCCAAAGTTCGAGTCTCAAATTTGGGTACATACGAGCATCCCCTGCGACCACCCTAAACCTTCGAATAGTAGCGACTGTAGCCTCTATAGTCCTTTCTGTACAGAAGCCAGCGTGAATTGCAGTTGAGCACTACGCCCAGAAGCTTATGTTCTGGGACGCTCCGGAGAGCATCGTTCAACTCATCTCGTCCGGTGTGATCGGGCCTTGCCACCAGGACCATTCCATCGCAGGCGGCCAGCAACCTCGCGTAAAACGGGACAGCCTCCACCGGCGGCGAATCGAAGACCACGTAACCGAAGCGCTTGCGTAGATTCCCCATCAATCTGAGCCAAACATCGGAGTCCAACAGCTCTGCGGGATTGGCCGCGCTCCGCCCGGCAACCAGGAAATGCAGGCGCGGGAACTGTGCGGCTCGCACCATCGCATCCTCCAACGCCGCTGCCCCGGTAAGTACCTCCCCCAGGCCCGGCGAATCGGGAATTCCGGTGATGGCTTTGAGTGTGCCGCGGGCAAAATCGGCATCGATCACTAGCACGTCCGCACTTCCCTTGAGGGCCAGTGCACCACCCAAATTCACCGCAGTAATCGTCTTGCCATCTCCCGGGCATGGGCTGGAAACCAGGAACACTTTCGGGTGCGACGGATGATGTAGAATCCGGGTGCGGATCTTCCGATACTCCTCACTGGCGACGTCGTGCACGCCATCAAATGGAAGCACTGGCATGGAGCCCGGAATTCTGAGATTGACGATCCGCACGCCCTGCAGTCCAGCCGTGGAGGATGCGCCGATCTGCGAATTCGTCTCCTGCGGCCCGGCCGGCCCGCAATCGAGAGCGTGCGTAGCCTGATCCGTTCCGCGGACCTCTACCGGGAGGTCACTCCTCAATCCCGGGCTCCCTGCGGCAACCGGCGGTCTCAGGTCAGCCGTAGTTTCCGCGGCGTGTTCTTGAAGCGGCCGGAGAAGGTCTTCATACCCTCCCTCTGTGCGGCTGAGTGCATCAAATATTCGGCTCATACGTTCTCTGTGGTTGCCACATTGATCATGGGTTTCTTACGCCACCGCGGCCATCTGGATGGCCGCTTGTGGGCGGAGTCGTAACGATCCAATGTTCGGAGGACCGATCCCGAATACGCTGGCGTTACAACAGGTACGGTGGTTGGGACTGCCACTTGCTGCGGCTCATTCGGAAGATCCGCCTTGCGCATTGGTGAGGGTGCAATACTTCCGTTCAAGTGCAATTCTGCGCACGCCTTGACGATGTGGTTCGCCGTAATCGCACGCGCTCCTTCGGCAAAACCCACCGTCAGAGCGTTGTCGCAAATCACATTAATGACGCGGGGAATGCCCTTCGACGACGCGGCAATCTGCTCAATCGC
>Ga0335077_10008434_pt1 | contig 12789 bp, 7 predicted proteins | sample Lox_Sample_31_FD_207151 | JGI IMG/M metagenome (GOLD analysis project Ga0335077, IMG submission 207151) | Soil microbial communities from Loxahatchee National Wildlife Refuge, Florida, United States - Lox_Sample_3.1 | ecosystem: Environmental > Terrestrial > Soil > Wetlands | place: USA: Florida... | reverse complement strand
GCACCTACGCCGAGCTGGAGAACGCGATGTTCGACCAGACCGCGGTGGTCTGGCGGTACCTCACCGGGATGGACCCGGCGGCCCGGCACGAGTTCGAGCTGCAGGGCGAGGTGGTGCAGTACCGGTTCGAGCATTGGCAGTCGGACCTCACGCCCGAGGAGGCTTCCCTCGCCGATCAGGTCGCGAATCTGCACGACCGGATCGTGCGCATTGCCGACTCCGCGTTCAACCTGTTCGACCACGGCCACCGTCCGGAAGCCTATGCCCTGGCCCACGACGAGCTGCTCACCCGCCTCGAGCCGGCGCTTGCGGCGCTCAACCGCGAGATCTACCGCCGCACCCGCGAGTCCAGCGTGCAGGGGGCCTATCAGCGGGTGCAGGAGATCGTGGCCAGCGAGCAGCGGACCCTGACCGCGATCTTCCTCCTTTCCGTGATCGCCGGCCTCGCGGCGGCGTGGATCCTCGCGCAGAGCCTGTCCCGACCGATCAGTCAGCTCCGGTCCGCGATGACCGTGGTGGGCAGCGGGAATCTCGATCATCCGATCGTCGCCGAGTCGAACGACGAAATCGGCGACCTGGCCCGGGCCTTTGCCAGCATGACGGAGAACCTGCGGCATTCCCGCTCGGAGATGGTGCGACTCAACGATGCGCTGGGCGCCAAGGTCGACCAGTTGGAGCGGGCCCAGGCCCAGCTGGTCCAGTCGGAGAAGCTGGCCTCCATCGGCGAAATGTCGGCCGCGGTGGCGCATGGGCTTCGGAACCCGCTGGCGAGCCTCCGGGCCTCGGCGCAGCTGGTGCTCCGGCACCCCGGCACTCCCGCGGCATCGGAGCAGCTCCGCGCGATCCTCGAGGAGGTGGATCGTCTGGACCGGCGGATCTCCCATCTGCTCACCTTCTCCCGGCCGGCTCCGTTCCGCCGAGCACCCGAGCGGATGGGGACCCTCGTGAAGGAGGTGCTCCCGGCCTTCGCGGAGCGGCTCAAGTGCCAGGACGTGGCGCTCGAGGTGGACATCCCCGAGAGTCTCCCCGGCATTCCGGCGGATGCGATGAAACTGGAACAGGCGTTCGTCGAACTCATCTCGAACGCACTGGATGCCATGCCAGAAGGCGGGCGCCTCACGATCGAGGCCCGGCCTTCCTCCGATGGCAATGGCGCGGCCGGGATCGCTGTCACCATCCGCGATACGGGCCGGGGGATCGCGCCGGAGACGCTGCCCTCGGTGGGGCAGCCGTTCTTCACCACGCGGAACGAGGGCACCGGGCTGGGCCTCGCCACCGCCCGCCGCTTCGTGGAGCAGCACGGCGGACGGCTCGATCTCGAGAGCCGCCTGGCCCACGGCACCACGGTTCACATCTGGCTCCCGGCCGCATGAACGGCTCGACGATACTCGTCGTCGACGACGAGCGGACGCTGGCCCGGGCCGTCAAGGCCTACCTCGAGGAGGCCGGCCACGTGGTGGAGGTGGCGGTAGACGCGGAGTCGGCGCTGCCGCTTTTGGCCTCGCTCCACCCCGACGTGGTCATCACCGATGTCCGCCTGCCGGGGATGGACGGGATCACCTTCCTCAAGCGGATCCGGGCATTCGACCCCGGAATCTCCGTGGTGGTGATGACGGCACACGGATCGATCGAGGGAGCGGTCGAGGCGATGAAGCTGGGCGCCTTCGACTATCTCAAGAAGCCGGTGGACCTCGAGGAGCTCAAGCTCGCGGCCGATCGCGCGCGGGAAGCCAACGCTCTCCGAGAGGAACTCTCCTTCTACCGCAAGCGCGCCGGGCGGGAGGAAGGGTTTGCCGACGTGGTGGGCGAGTCGAAGGCAATGCAGGCGGTACTGGACCAGGCCCGCCAGATCGCCGCCCTCGAGGAGACCCCGCCCATTCTCATCACCGGCGAGACCGGCACCGGCAAGGGCCTCGTGGCCCGCACCATCCACGGTGCCGGTCCGCGGAGCGCCAAGCCGTTCATCGACGTCAACTGCACCGCCCTTCCCGCGAGCCTGATGGAAGCCGAGCTGTTCGGCTACGAGCGCGGAGCCTTCACCGACGCCAAGGAATCGAAGATGGGCCTGTTCGAGGCGGCCGAGGGGGGCTTCCTCTTTCTCGACGAGATCGGGGACGTGGAGCTGTCGCTCCAGGGCAAGTTGCTCAAGGCCATCGAGGAACGGGTGGTGCGCCGGGTAGGGGGGATCCGGGACCGGAAGATCGACGTCCGCATCATCGCCGCGACCAACCGCGATCTCGAACGGGAGGCGGAGCGGGAGCGTTTCCGCCGCGACCTCTACTTCCGACTGGCCGTGATTCTGCTCTGGCTGCCGCCGCTCCGGGAACGCGGGCAGGACGTGCTGCTCCTCGCCGACCTGTACCTCAAGCGCTTCTCCGCCAAGTATGGCCGGGAGCCACGCCGGCTCGGCGCGGAGGCCCGGCAGCTCCTGCTCAGCTACCCCTGGCCGGGCAACGTGAGGGAGCTTTCCCACGTGATAGAGCGGGCCGTACTCTGGAGCCGAGGGCCGGAACTCACGGTGGAGCACCTCTCCCTCACCCGTCCCACGGAGCCGCCGGCCGCGGTGCCGGACGAAGGGATGGCGGTCGCCGAACCCACCGCGGAGTTCGTCTCCACTCCGGGGCAAACGATGCCTCCGCCGGGGATGTCGCTCGACCAGTGGGAGAAGACCCTGCTCGAACGGGCGCTCGCCGAAGCAGGCGGCAACCAGACCCGCGCCGCACAGCGCCTCGGGATCAGCCGGGATACGCTCCGCTACCGGATCAAGAAGCATGGCATCGGTGGGTGAAACCACCCACCCGGCCCACGATCGGGGGCTTTGCCCCACCTCGGGCCCGGCCGCCGAAAACAGCTAAGCTGTTTAACCGACAAGGCGTTAGACCAGAACCCCACAACTCGACGCCACACGGCACGGCGGATGCTTCTAGGAGGGCGTCGTCGGGGAGACCCTCCTCCGACTGGGTGAAACCACCCAGAGAATGTCCCTTACCCTTCTTGGAGTCGACAATGTCCTGGACCAAGCCCGAAGCCGAAGTCGTCGCCGTGACCATGGAAGTCACCGCGTACGTCGCGACCCTCTAAGGCGCGATGCACCGAACGGGGCTCGCGACATTCGCGGGCCCCGTTTCCTTTTCATGCAGGTCGTGCTGCTTGGCACCGCGGCTGGGGGAGGATTTCCGCAGTGGAACTGCTGGTGCCCGCCCTGCCGCATCGCCCGGACCGATCCCAAACGCGCCCATCCGCGCACCCAATCCTCGGCGGCCGTCTCGGCCGACGGTTCCCGCTGGTTTCTGCTCAACGCCTCGCCCGATGTTCGCGATCAGCTGAATCGGCTGCCCGCCACGACACCGGCGGGGTTCCGGCAATCGCCGGTCGAGGGCATCGTCCCGACCGACGCGGAGCTGGATCATACGCTGGGGATCGCGCTCCTCCGGGAGGGACGAAGCCTCCAGCTCTATGCCACGCACGCCGTGCTCGAGGTGCTGGAGCAGGACTCGCGCATTCTTCCAGTGACATTCGCCTTCGCGCGAGTGCGGTCGACCGAATTGCCGCTCGACGCGCCGCTGGCACTCCGCTATTCGGACGGCAGCGAGACCGGACTCGCCGTCACCGCCTTCCCGGTCCCGGGCGACCCACCCCGCTTCGCGCGGCGCGATCTGCCAGGCCACACGGTGGGGCTCTGGATCGAGGACGCCAAGACCGGCGGCAAGCTGGCCTTCGTGCCGGGGTGCGGAGGGCTGGATGACCCGCTTCTGGCGCGCCTCGGCCGAGCCGACCTGCTCCTGTTCGACGGCACCTTCTGGACGGATGACGAGATGATCACGCTCGGCCTGAGCGACCGCTCCGCCCGGCAGATGGACCACCTGCCGATCTCGGGCCCGGGAGGGAGCCTGTCGTTGCTTCGCGCGCTCCCCGCCCGCCAGCGGGTGTACACGCACATCAACAACAGCAACCCGATGCTGGTCGAAGACTCTCCGGAGCGGCGAGCCGTAGTGGAGGCCGGGCTCATGGTTGGCGACGACGGCATGCGGTTTTCCCTGTGACCTCCTTGCGAGCGGGCATCCGATCATGACCACGACGCTCCGTGCTTCCGAGCTTGCGACTCCGCCCAAGCCGCCCATTCCCACGCTTACCCGGCCCCTCTCGCCGCGTGAGCTGGAGGAGGCGCTCCGCAGCTTTCACGGCTCGTATTATGTCGAGCATCCCTTCCACAAGATGATGTACGAAGGGACCCTCACCCGCCGGATGTTCCAGGGCTGGGTGGCGAACCGGCTGGCGTACCAGCGGGTGGTCCCCCGGAAGGACGGGGCGATCCTCTCCAACTGCCCCGATGTCAACGTGCGCCGCGAGTGGATCCAGCGGATCATCGATCACGACGGCACCAAGCCGGGAGAGGGCGGGATCGAGCTGTGGATCCGGCTGGGCATCGCGCTAGGCGTGCCGCGCGAGGAGATGGAGGACGAGCGGCATGTGCTGCCCGCGGTGCGCACGATCTGCGAATCCTACGTCTGGTTCTGCAAGTCGAAGCCGTGGGTGCAGGCCTGCGCCTCGTCCCTCACGGAGCTGTTCGCGCCCAAGATCCACGGCCAGCGCATCGAATCCTTCCCGATCCACTACCCGTGGATCCCGCCAGAGGCGCTGGACTACTTCAAGAGCCGGCTGGTCCAGGCGCCGCGGGACGTGAAGCACGGCCTCGCCCTGGTGCAGAAGCACTGCACCACGGTGGAGACGCAGCAGATGGCGTTCGAGGCGCTGGCATTCAAGCTCGAGATGCTGTGGTCGCTGATCGACGTGATCCACAACGCGTACAAGGACTAGCATGACCGGACGGACTCCGACCATGGCCCTCGCTCCCACCGCCGTGCCCCGCCTGTGGCGTCTGGCCCGCATCGGCTTCGACCGCGTGCGGCAGCGCCCCGTCCTGCTCTATCCCGAGGGGGCGATGTTCATCAACGAGACGGGCAAGGCCATCCTCGAGTTGTGCGACGGCACGCGCAGCGTGGACCGTATCGCAGGCGAGCTGGGTCAGCGTTACTCGGCGGACGTTCGCGCCGACGTGAGCGAGTTCCTGGAACGGATGGCGCGGCGCGACATGGTGGTTTTTCCCTCGGGCGGGTACGAGACGCCCACCTCCGTGGCGGAAGAGCCCCGGGCCTCGGTCCCGGCCGGCGTCCCCGCCCCCTCACCCGCGCCGGCCGGCCCATCGGCGCGGCGCACCCCGACGACACTTCTCGCCGAACTCACCTATCGGTGCCCGCTCCATTGCCCGTACTGCTCCAACCCACTGGAGATGACGCGCGCGGAGCAGGAGCTCTCGACGGACGACTGGAAGCGGGTCTTCAGCCAGGCACGCGCCCTGGGCGTGCTGCAGCTGGGCCTCTCGGGCGGCGAGCCGCTGGTGCGGAAGGACCTCGAGCAGCTCGTCGCCCACGCACGGGAAGAAGGGATGTACAGCACGCTCGTTACCAGCGCGCTCGGACTCACGCGGGCGCGGGGGGAGCGGCTCAAGGAGGCGGGCGTCGACCACGTCCAGATCTCCTTCCAGGACACCGACGCCGCCAACGCCGACCGCATCGCGGGAATCAAGCTGGGCAAACAGAAGTACGAGGCCGCGGCCCTGGTGAAGGAGCTCGGCCTCGCCTTTTCGGTAAACGTAGTGCTGCACCGGGGCAACCTGGACCGGCTCGGTGAGATCATCGACATGGCGGCTCGGCTCGGCGCCGACCGCCTGGAGCTGGCCAACACACAGTACTACGGATGGGCGGCGAAGAACCGGCGCATGCTGATGCCGACGCCGGAGCAGGTGGAGCGGTCCCGCGCGATCGGAGAAGCCGCGCTCAAGGCCTACAAGGGGCGGATGCAGATCATCTACGTGCTGCCCGATTACTACGAACGCTACCCCAAGCCCTGCTACGGGGGGTGGGGCAATGTCTACGTGCTGGTGACGCCGGACGGAAAGGCGCTCCCGTGCCACGGGGCCACGCAGATCGGCAATCTGCAGTTCGTCAACGTGCGCGACCACGCACTCGACTGGATCTGGGAGCGCTCCCCCATCTTCAACGCCTTCCGCGGTGACGCATGGATGAAGGAGCCCTGCCGGAGCTGCCCCCGGAAGTCGCAGGACTTCGGGGGCTGTCGGTGCCAGGCCTTCGCGCTTACCGGCGACGCCACGAACACCGACCCGGTCTGCTCCCTCTCGCCGAGGCACGATATCATCGAGCGGGCCCTGGCCGATACCGCGGAGCCGTCGGAGTACATCTATCGTTACATCGGCGCCGAGGCGGAAGCGGGCACGGCGTCGTCATAGAAAGCAAGGGCCGGACGGCGCGGTGACGTTCGATCACCGCCAAGGCGAAGGGCGCCACGCCGAAGTCCCATTGGCCACACCACAATTGGTGTGGCCTTTTCGCGTTCTATGTGCCTTCGCGGTGATGCAGAACTGCCGCCAAAAGGGCGGGCGGTGGGTCCACCGGCGCATGACATCACGGGTTTGCGGGCCGCGGCCAGACGTTGTTGGACCGGTCGATGTCGGGGCTTACCCCGCCCGGATCGAGCTCGATCCTGACCGGCCTCGCCGCGACCGGATCCACCCTGGTCCAGACCGTCCGCTGTCCCTGCTCCCACGTCTCCACGGGAAGCTTGACGGCCCAGCGAGAGCTGTCCGCGCCGGTCAGACCGATCTCGACCGGCGCCACCATCCTGCGCCGGCTGGAGAGAAAGATGCGTGAGATGGCGAGGCCCGCCGAGTCGCGCTGAACCACCGAATCGACGGCCTGGTCGAGGTGGTCGTCCTCGATGAACCACGCCCGCCAGAACCAGGACAAGTCCTCGCCGAGCGCGTTGTTCATGGTGCGGAAGAAGTCGGCGGGCTGTGGGTGCTTGAAGGCCCAGCGCCGGACATATTCGCGGAAGGCGGCATCGAAGGCGTTCGAATCGACGACTTCCTCACGGAGAAAGTGCAAGGCGACCGCCGGCTTGCCGTAGGCGTTCCAGCCGCTCATGAGTCCGTTCGGAGAGCGGTCCTGAGTTTCCATGATCGGCGTTTCCTGCCCGATGTACCCCGAGAGAAAGCCCTGATACGCGCGCATCGAGCCGAACTCGAGGCTCTGGATGCGAACGGTGTCGGTCGGATACCGGCTCCGGAAGGTGTACCAGTCGATGAAGGTGTTGAACCCTTCGTCCATCCACGGATAGAGTCGTTCATCCGAACCCACGGTCATCGGGAACCACTGGTGGCCCAGCTCGTGGGCGAGCGTATAGTACAGCTCCTTTTCGTTCTCCGCGTCGTCGAAGGTGATCATCGGGTATTCCATCCCGCCCACCGGGCCGGCCACGCTGATCGCCGTCGGCCACGGGTAGTGCAGCCACCGCGAGTGGACCATGATGGCATGGCGGTTCATGTCCGCCGCAGTCTTCCACACATCGGCCCGGTCCGGCGGGTACAGCGCCTGCATCAGGATTCCGTCCCAGCTGGTAGCGTCCCAGATGAAGTTGGGCGCCGCCGCCCAGGCGAAGTCCCGCACGTTGGTGGCGGTATAATGCCAGGTCCGGGTTGGACCCGTCCTGCGGGGCAGCAGGGCCGGCATCCCCAGTTCCGCCGCGCTGATGATGTGCACGATGGTGTCGGCATGCGCCGCCGCGCGGAGCCTTTGGCGGATCAGCTCGGGGTACACCTGGGCGGCATTCTGCAGCGTCCCGGTGGCGGCAACCGTGTAGCCGGCTGGAACGCTGAGAGTGACGTCGAAGTTGCCATACTCGAGATAGAACTCGCTGGGGCCGCGGTACTGGTCGGTGTTCCAGCCGCGCACGTCATCATAGACGGCCAGCCGCGGGTACCACTGCGCGATCTGATAGAGCCAGCCCTCCGGATACTGCTGCCGTCCGGTGCGTCCGCCCTGGGTCGGTTCCTGATGGTGCCAGCCGATGAACAGGGAGAGCGCCGTCTTGGGCGGAAGGGGGCGGTCCAGATCCACGCGCATCATGGTGCTGTTCACCCACCAGGAAAGCGGCGTGGAGAGAGCTTTCCCGCCGGGCCCGGTCCGAAGCGCAGCGACGTGCTCGATGGTGGCGCCGAGAACTATCCCTGGAGCCTCCCGGACGAAGAGCGAGTCGAGGACGGTGAACCGGCTCTGCTTCGATCCTGCGTTCATGTCCAGCTGGAGCCAGAGGAAGCGCAAGGTATCGGGCGAGTTGTTCGTGTAGCGGATGGTCTCCGAGCCTTCAATCGTCTGGGAGGCCGTATCGAGCGAGGCCTTGATCGTGTAATCCGCGCGCTGCTGCCAGTACGATGGCCCCGGCATGCCGGACGCGGAGCGGTAGGCGTTGGGGGTGGAGAGGTCCAGGATCCGGAAGGGTGACGTGTCCGCGACGCCTGCCCGTGCTGCGGCGAGAGTATCCCTCCCCGGAGCGGGCTCAGGGGCTGGCGCCTGAGCGGCGGCGTTGCACATGGCGACGAGCGAGATGATGACCGCGGTTCCGACGATGCTGGCGCGCATAAGTCTCCGGAATGACCGATGGTCGTCGGGGCAACGGCGACGACTCCCCCCTGGCCATGAGGGCCACATATAATAAGGCCTCGATTGCCGTGAGTTGCCCTACAACTCAACGGGCGGTCAGTGCCCAACGTTTCGCCCGGTTCGCGTGTAACACCCGGTGACGTACCCCCATCCGCCAGGATTTCCGAATGCCGACCCGATCGTTCCTAGCCCTTGGCATATGCGGCCTGCTGGCCGCCCCGACGCTCTCCGCCCAGCAGCGGACCCATCAGGCGCCGATGCCCGCCTACCCCGAACGCGCCATCCGGCACGATGTCCCGCTCACCGACATGATCGAGCGGGCCTTCCAGGCCGGCACCCGCGATACGCTGGGAGTCCCCGGCCCCAACTACTGGCAGCTCTGGACCAACTACACGATCTCGGCCCGCTTCGAGCCGGCCACCGGCCTGGTGACGGGGCACGAGCATGTGGTGATAGAGAATACGAGCGACAGCGCCATGCAGAGCATCGTGCTCCGGCTCGACCAGAACCTCTTCAAGTCGGAAGCGGAGCGCGCCGAGCTGATGCCGTCCCTCACTGATGGAATGACGCTCACGGCCCTCAGCGTGAACGGCCAGGCGGTGAACCTGAATCCGCCGCCGCGCCGCTTCCGCCGGGGCCCCAACGAGCCGCCACCGGAGGTGACGCTCGCCATCTACGACACGGCGGGAACCTCGGCATACATCACGCTGCCCAGCCCGGTGCCGGGGCACGGGCAGTTCACCCTCGAAGCGGACTGGCACTTCACGGTGCCCAAGTTCGTCGCGCCCACCCGCGGTGAGCGGGAAGGGGCGTGGGGCGACTCGCTGTATCAGGTGGCACAGTGGTACCCTCGCGTGGCGATGTTCGACGACCTGCGCGAGGGCGGGTGGGACCGCGAGCTCTACCTCGGCGCCTCGGAGTTCTACAACAACTTCGGCCACTTCGACGTGACCCTCGATCTGCCGGCGGGATGGCTGGTGGGGGCGAGCGGCGTCTTGCAGAACCCGGACCAGGTCCTCTCGAGCGCCGAGCGTGACAGACTGGCGCACGTCCTCGAGTCGGACTCGCTCATCCACGTCGTGGGGCCCGATGATCTCGGGCCCGGCAAGGCTACCGCCCAGGGCGACCGGCTCTCGTGGCACTTTGTGGCCGACACCGCGGCGGACGTCGCGTGGGCCACCTCCAACCAGTTCCTGTGGGATGCCACCCGCGCCACCATTCCCGGCAAGGGCGCCATACCCGTCAACATCATGTACCTGCCGGGACACGCCCAGCAGTATGCCGACGCCGGGCCGACCGTCCGTCACGCGCTCGAGTTCTATTCGAAGCTGTGGATCCCGTACGCCTTCCCCGTCCTCACCATGGTGGACGGGCCCGAACTGGGAATGGAATACCCGATGTTCATCATGTCGTCCGTGGGAGCATCCGACCACGAGACGGGGCACCAGTGGTGGCCCATGACCCTCGGCACCAACGAGACCTGGTACGGTTTCATGGACGAAGGGTTCAACATGTACATGAACATCCTCTCCCGCGACGACCGGGACTCGACACCCGCCAACCTCGACGGGCTGGGCCAGGCGTACGGGCGGATCAGCGGGAACGAGCAGGAAGGACCGCTCATGTGGGACGCCAACTACGGCGGCCCGATGTACAGCTTCCAGGCGTACGGCAAGGCGCCCATGATGCTCTCGATGCTGGGCGGCATCGTGGGTGACACGGCGGTCTGGCGGGCGATGAGCCAGTATGCCGCGGCCTGGCGGTTCAAGCACCCCTCGCCGTGGGACTACGCCTTCTTCATGGACCAGGCGCTGCACCGCGACCTGCGCTGGTTCTGGTACTACTGGCTGTTTACGACGGATGCGGTGAACGGCTCCATCCAGGACGTGAAGACCGCCGGGGGCGTGACCACCGTGACGGTCCGGCAGGATGGGCAGATGCCCTCGCCGGTGGTGCTCGCGGTGCACTTCGCGCCGAAGGGCCCCAAGATCCGGCGAATGAAGGAGGCCGTGATCACGGACGACAGCACCGCGGTCGTCACCTATCCGGTCGATGTCTGGTTCAGCGGCAGCCGCACCTTCAAGGCCCGGCTCACCTTCGGGCCGCGGAAGATCGAGCGGATCGTGCTCGACCCGCACTGCCGCTTCCCGGACAAGGACGTGCAGGACAACACCTGGCCCCGGCCGTCGGCACCGGCCGAGCCGATGGCGGCGGGCGGCCGGCGCGGAGGGATGTTCGGGGTGCCGGCGTGTGAGGGCTAGACAGTCAGCGGTGAGCGGTGAGCGGGAACTCCAGCGTACAGCGCTCAGCGAGCGGGGTTCAGGGGCAGCACTGAGCGACCGGCGGCAACAACCGGCTCGGCCCGCGGCGACGGACGATGGAGGAATGTTCCTTTCGGCAGGGGTGGCGGCCGCGGTCCGCAATCTCGACCTATCTGGGCGCGCGTCACTGACAAGCCCAGATCGCCCGTGAGGCTTCGCTCACCGCTCACCGCTCACCGCTCACCGCTCACCGCTCACCGCTCACCGCTCACCGCTCTTATCCACCTCCTCGCAATTCAACGGCAACCGCTCCACCTCCGCCTGCTGCGTGATCCTGGTGCGGAAGGGCTGCTTCACCACGCCACCGGCCGGCACCTGCACATTCATGGAAATGGTGCGGTCCCAGCGCACCGGTCCGACTTCCTCGGACCACTCGTAGGTGCCGTCCTCCGTTTCGTCGCGGTTGGCCTGCACCTCCGTCGAATCCGGCAGGTAGCGCGTTTCAGTGCGGGTGAAGCGGCGGATCAGCCGGAAGCGTTCCACGGGGCGCCCGCCGCTGCTGCCGTCGGCGAGCCGGGTGATCAGGGTCCCGAAGTCATCCTTCCAGCCGGCCCCGGGGACGAGCGCCACCGGGGGGAGCGGCGGGAAGAGCTGCTCCAGCGCGTCGCTCACATCCGCGACCTGAGCGACATCATCGGGGACGAAGGGCCGGTCCACCGAGGTGAAGCCGCCGGTGCCGGTGAGCAGGCCGCGGAACCTTCCTCCGATCACGCCATCGGTCTCCGGCTCGATCCGCTCGCCTTCGCCCTCCCGCCACACGGTGAGCGTGTCGAACCAGGCCTCGAGGGCGATGAGCGAGTCCCGCTCGGTGGCGCGAACCACGAGATCGCCGTCTCGATCGGTGGTTTCGTGGGAGCGCTCGCGCCCGGCTTGCAGGTCGATGGTGGAGCGGATCTGCTGGCGGTAGACCGCACAATCGAGCTGCAGCGGGTGATAGGTCGGGCGGGGCGGCGCCCCCTGGGCCCAGGCCGCGACCGGGATGAGCAGCAGGACACCGGCCCCGCGCCACCCGGCGGGCACTACTCCGCCGCCATGAAGGGATACCGGTAGTCGGTGGGAGGGACGAAGTTCTCCTTGATACTCCGGGCCGAGACCCAGCGGAGCAGATTCAGCACCGATCCCGCCTTGTCGTTGGTCCCGCTGGCTCGGGCGCCGCCAAAGGGTTGCTGCCCGACCACGGCGCCCGTCGGCTTGTCATTGATGTAGTAGTTCCCCGCCGCGTGGCGGAGCGCCCGGTCCGCCACGGCCAGGGCCGCGCGGTCACGGGCGAAGACGGCGCCGGTCAAGGAGTACGGACTGGTCGTGTCTACCAGGGCCAAGGCTTCCGACCACCTGGCGTCGGGGTACACATAGAGCGTGAGCACCGGCCCGAACAGCTCCTCGCACATGGTGCGGTAGGCCGGGTCTTCCACCTGGATCAGCGTCGGTTCCACGAAGTAGCCGGTCTCGGTACGGACGTGGCCTCCCGCCAGGATGGTCACCCCGGCGTCCTTTCGCGCCCGGTCCAGGTAGCCCGCCAGCCGATCCGCGGCCCGCCGGTCGATGACCGCCGCCATGAAGTTCCGGAAGTCCCGCACGTCGCCCATGCGGATGTCGGCGATCAGCGCGAGCAGCCGATCGCGGAGCCCCGGCCAGAGCGACGCGGGAACGTAGGCGCGCGAGGCCGCGCTGCACTTCTGGCCCTGGTACTCATAGGCGCCGCGCACCAGTGCCACGGCGAGCGCGTCCACGTCGGCGCTCGCGTGGGCGATCACGAAGTCCTTGCCGCCCGTCTCGCCGACGATCCGGGGGTAGCTGGCGTAGCTGGACAGGTTCTTGCCGATGGTGTGCCACAGCGACTGAAAGACCGCCGTCGATCCGGTGAAGTGGATCCCCGCGAACGACCGATCGGCCAGGACCACCTCGCTCACTCCGGCCGGGTCGCCGGGCACGAAGTTGATCACTCCCGGTGG
>Ga0335077_10008433_pt1 | contig 12791 bp, 13 predicted proteins | sample Lox_Sample_31_FD_207151 | JGI IMG/M metagenome (GOLD analysis project Ga0335077, IMG submission 207151) | Soil microbial communities from Loxahatchee National Wildlife Refuge, Florida, United States - Lox_Sample_3.1 | ecosystem: Environmental > Terrestrial > Soil > Wetlands | place: USA... | reverse complement strand
ACACTGGGACGCCTATGCTCGCGCTGTGAGCGAAAATCCGGCGCAGAGGATGCGCCACAAACTCATCCTTTCAACGATTTCTCGAATGCCCGGCAAGGTTGAATTCCTTCTGGACGTGGGAAGCGGCCAGGGCGATTTCCTGCAAGGTGCCGCGAGTTCCAATGCCGCCGGGCAATTAGTGGGGTTCGAACTGAGCGGAGTAGGGGTGGCAATCTCGCAGGCAAAAGTCCCTGAAGCTACGTTCATTCAGGCGGACCTGCTGAATCCGCCGGAGACGCTGCGCGAGTACGAGGGGAAAGCCGATGTCGCCGTTTGTTCGGAGGTCATCGAGCATGTCGATAACCCCGTCATCTTTTTGCAATCTTTAAGGAACTACCTTAAACCCGGAGGGTTGCTTATTTTGACTGTTCCGGGAGGGCCGATGTCGGCTTTCGATCGCCACATCGGGCATCGAAAACACTTCAGTGCAAAGTCCACCGCATCGACATTGCAAATGGCCCGATTTTCAGTAGAGAACATTCAGCTGGCCGGTTTCCCATTCTTCAATCTCTACCGGCTCACGGTCATTCTGAGAGGTAAGAGACTGATCGACGACGTCAAGGCTGGTCCATCTGATGGCCGGCCCAGCACACTTACCACCCTGGGCATGCGCCTGTTTCAGTTTCTATTCAAGTGGAATAGCAACGATTCGCCTTTGGGTTGGCAGGTCATCGCTCTCGCCCGCAAACACGGATCATGATCATTTCGCGAAGCCCCCTCAGGATCTCCCTCGGCGGGGGCGGAACTGACCTTCCATCGTACTATTGCGAGCACGGGGGATTTTGTATTTCCGCGGCAATCGACAAGTACGTTTACGTGGATATTCACCGTCGGTTCGTTCCAGGCTACCTGCTAAAGTATTCGCAACTCGAGCAATGCGAGACGGTTTCGGCGATCCGCCATCCGATCCTCAGGGAATGCCTTTCCTACGTAAAGGGTCTGCCGGATAATCTCGAAATCGCCACGATGGCGGATATCCCCAGCGGCACGGGGCTGGGCTCCTCGGGCAGTTTTACAACCGCCTTGCTGAAGGCGCTCTTCGCTCTTCAAAGGACTTCGATTAATCCGCAAGACTTGGCCGAGGCGGCTTGTACAATCGAACTGGACCGATTGCGCGAACCCATCGGGAAACAAGACCAGTACATTGCCGCATTCGGCGGGTTAACCTGTTTCCATTTCTCACGAGAAGCGCCTGTCCGCGTGGAGCGACTCCGGGTGCCGGAAGATACTTTGGCTGATCTCGAGGACCACTTATTGCTGTTTTTCACGGGTTATTCGCGATCGGCTTCCGCCATACTCAAGGACCAGAATGACCGTTCCATTCGGAATGATCCGGAGATGTTGGAAGATCTTCGTTACGTCAAAGAACTTGGCTACCTCAGCAAGACGGCTCTGGAAAAGGGTGACACGCATAAATTCGCGGAGATCATGCACGAACACTGGATGCGCAAAAGAAGCCGATACTCCGGCATGTCCAATTCGACGATCGACGAACAATACGATCTGGCTGTGAATAGCGGGGCGATTGGCGGCAAGCTGATCGGCGCCGGCGGAGGAGGATTCCTGATGTTGTACTCGACTGACAACGCCCGCCTTCGAAAAGCCATGCGCGGCGCGGGACTTCGTGAAGTACGGTTCCGGTTCGATTTTGAAGGGTCCAAGCTCCTCACGAATGACTGATCGGCGGATAGCCACGGCGGAATCGGAGCGCATAGGGCGAATCATCCGGTTTCTGCTGGTCGGTGGACTGATCTTCGTCGTCTACTATACATTGCTGTACCTTCTTCACACGGGTGTGGGAATGCGTTACCCTCTCGCAGTCGCTATTTCCTATGGCTCAGCCGTGGCCCTGCATTTCTTGGCAAATCGCTCCTTCACATTTGCCGCGTCGTCTGGCCAATGGTCACAGCACCTGTGGCGATATTCCGTGACGGCGCTCATCAACTACTGCGCGCAGATCCTGATCATTCGGGCTTTGTTCGAAAAGATGGGGCTTGGCTTTTACTGGAGTGCTGCCGTGGCCGTCGCGGCCACGACTTCGACGGGATTCATACTTCTGAATAGCTGGGTATTCGCACGAGCGAAGGACCAAGATTGCAGCTAGGCGAACGACAGAATCTGCTTCCCTTGGCTATTCTCTGTGGTGGGCTTGCCACGCGCCTTGGTTCTCGCACGGAAAAGATTCCCAAAAGCTTGATTGAGGTTGCCGGCAAGCCCTTCATCGCTTGGCAGCTCGAATACCTGCGGAGCCAGGGGGCGGATCGAGTCGTGCTTTGCGCAGGCTATCTTGGAGAGCAGATCGAGGCAGTGGTAGGCGACGGGTCAAAATATGGATTGCGCATTAGCTACTCGTGGGATGGACCTAGACTATTGGGAACGGGAGGAGCGCTACGGAGAGCCGTTTCCTTGCTGGGTGATCGGTTTTTTGTGTTATATGGTGACTCTTATCTGCCTATCGACTTCCAAGCCGTGCAACAAAGCTTTCTGCGATCGGGGAAACCCGCGCTCATGACCGTTCTGCACAATCAGGATCGCTGGGACAAGAGCAACGTGCTATTCCAGCAGGGATCGATCACCGAGTACAACAAGCAGAATCGCCGTCCCGAGATGATGCACATCGACTATGGTCTCGGCATTCTATCCGCTTCTTCTCTCTTGGACCGCCCGGGCGACACAGCCTTCGATCTTGCGGACGTCTATCACGATCTTTCGCTTCGCGGTGAGTTAGCGGGATTCGAAGTCTACGAGCGCTTCTATGAAATTGGATCGCCGGTGGGACTGCAGGAAACGGCTTCGTTTCTGGCAAAAGGAAAGGAATCGTGACCTATACTCAACAGCATATCGAGGAGACCATCGAAATCCTCAAGAAGCTGGATATTCAGGCGGTCGAAAAGCTGGCGGATTTGATCGCGGCAATCAGGCGGGAGGGAGGCCGGCTTTTTTTCCTCGGCGTCGGGGGCAGCGCCGGAAACTGCTCCCACGCCGTGAACGATTTCCGCAAGATTGCCGGTGTCGAATCTTATGCCCCAACCGACAATGTGTCCGAATTGACGGCTCGGACGAACGATGAGGGATGGGCTTCCGTTTTTGCTCAATGGTTGAAGGTCAGCAGGCTTTCTCGCGAGGATGGAATCTTTGTTTTTTCCGTGGGCGGAGGAGACCTGGAACGGAATGTTAGCCCAAACCTCGTGCTGGCGCTGCAATATGCAAAGTCAGTCGGGGCTAAGGTGGCCGGTATTGTGGGCCGCGACGGTGGATACACAGCCCGAGTTGCGGATGCCTGCGTGATCGTGCCGACAGTCAACCCGGAGACCATCACACCGCACTCCGAGGCGTTTCAATCGATCATTTGGCACCTTTTGATTTCTCACCCCAAGCTCAAAGCAAATCAGACCAAATGGGAATCGCTCTCGCCATGAGCGAGCAAATGATGCGCCGGGCCGTCTTTCTCGACCGGGACGGAGTCATCAATCGCGTCACGCTGCGAAATGGAAAGCCTCATCCACCCAGCTCGGTGGCGGCCTTGGATATCCTGCCGGGAGTCCACGAAGCGCTCGAACGCCTGAAGAATGCGGGGTTCATGCTCATTGTCGTCTCGAATCAGCCCGATGTTGCCCGGGGCACGACCACACGCGAAGTGGTGGAGACGATTCACGCCCGTCTGGCCGATTCTCTGCCCATCGACCGCTTTGTGGTTTGCTATCATGACACGGCTGACGATTGCGACTGTCGGAAGCCACGACCGGGAATGCTGTTGGCCAGCGCTAAGGAGTTGCTGATCGATCTCACGAAAAGCTACATGGTGGGGGATCGCTGGCGCGATATTGAGGCGGGGAACCGCGCCGGCTGCAAGACACTTTTCATCGATTCTGGATATCTCGAAGAGTCTCCCCGCGACTATGATTTTCGAGTGTCTTCGCTTCTGGAAGCCGCCTCAATCATACTGGACACGTAAATGCGCGCGCTCGATAAACTGCGGGTGAAAATCTTTGCTGATGGCGCCGATAAAGTCAGCATGCTGAAGCTGTCGACCAAGCCCTACATTAAAGGGCTCACCACGAACCCGACGCTCATGCGCAAGGCCGGAGTCGCCAGCTACAGGGATTTCGCCAAGGACGTGCTGAAGGAGATCAAGGACAAACCAGTGTCCTTTGAAGTTTTGGCCGACGACTTCTGCGAAATGGAGCGGCAGGCCCTGGAAATCGCCGGTTGGGGAGACAACGTATACGTCAAGATTCCGATCACCAACACCAAACGCGAAACTGCCTGCCCGCTGATCGCTAAGCTAGCTTCACGCCGGGTGAAGGTGAACGTCACGGCGATCATGACCCTCGCACAAGTGAACGAGGTGGCGGCCGCTTTTCAGGCCGATGTGCCCAGCTACGTTTCCGTTTTCGCGGGTCGAATCGCCGATACCGGGCGCGATCCGATCCCAGTCATGGTCGCATCCCTTGAAAGATTGAAGCCCATGCCCAAAGCCGAATTGATCTGGGCAAGCCCGCGCGAACTGCTGAATATATTCCAAGCGGACGCCATCGGATGTCACGTGATTACGGTGACGGATAGCATCCTAGAAAAGTTATCTCTTGTTGGTTCTGACCTGGACGATTTTTCGCTTGATACCGTAAAGATGTTCTATAACGACGCGCTTGCGGCAGGTTTCAAACTCTGATTCTTACTCCCTAAAGCGTCACTCTGTTTTTCAATTCCAATCTATTTGCTGCAACCAGCTTACCGCGCCGCAGCCCACGCGCAATGGACCATACGCGTACAGCTTCAAAGAGTGGCACAAGCGGAAGAAATCGAAAATATCCTTCAGATATGAAATATGAGAATCGATGCGAGCAGCCTCTAAGGAACGAGCGTACAGAGCCAACAAAACTCGTGTCCGCTTGGACATACGGGTTAAAGATGCCGTAATCGCGCTGCATGGTCGTTGTCGCGATGCCATCTCTCTCAAATCGCTGAGCCCAATATCTCAAGTCGATCGGGTGGCTGTGGAACACACTAGCCTCGGGTACGTAAGCGACCTCCTCCGGTTCGAATTTCATCCGCCAAACGAGGTCCTCGCTGGATGTAAGCTTCTCATCGAATGGAGCAGCGAGTAAAACAACCCGCCAAACAGCGCAGCTCGCATTCGAAAAAGAGGCTCTGGGCGGCTGCTCTCTGTCCTGCGGAAACGCCTCATGGAGGCCCGATTCCTCAAAAGGATTCATACCTTTCCGGGGTTCTTGCCGCCCATAAGTGGCCACGAGTTTAGGGTCTGATCGAAGGGGCTCCACGAGACGGCGCAACCATTCATGGGTCGTGGGGCTGCAATGGGCTGACAGGTAGACGACAATTCTTCCGTGAGCCAGCTTAGCGCCAAGGTTTAGCGCGTAACCAAACGAAAACTGCTCCGAAGGTATTTCTGTCAATTGAACCGGAAATCCTCGAACTGCTTCTTGCGTTCCATCGCTGGATCCGGAATCAACGACAAGAATCTCGAATTCCTCCGGATCATCCTGGGCCAAAATCGCACTCAGCACCTCGCTTATATATCTTCGCTCGTTCTTTGAGCGAATGACGATGGAGATCATTTCGACCGCTCGACCTGCACAACATCTTCCCTCGTTGTCGCAGCCCTGCCCAAGTCGTGCCCTTTTCTTGTTTCGCTCCCAAAACCTCCCAGAAGGAATCCTCGGCGAAGACCATAACGCCTGGCAAAGCGCATGAACGGCGCCTGAACGGCCCACTTACATTTCCGCAGCCAATTGGCCTGGCCGCCCGCAATGAAAAAGAGATCGCCAACCGTATCCTCGATACTCCTAAACAATAGCTTGTGCATCGGTTGAGCTTGGGCGTCCATGAACGTCGCAAAGCAGCGCCCGAATCTAACTTGGCGGCCGTAGAGCTCTCTCAGCGAGTGGTTGTGTGAGTGAACCACCACTGACGTAGGCTCAAACACGACGCGGTAGCCCCGTTCCAATAAGCACTTGCACCAATACTGATCCTCAACCTCGGGCAAGGCCTCCGGAATCGGCAGCGTCCGAAGCACTTCTCGCCGGTAACAGGAGCTTACATCCGAAAAGGAGATGAACTTCCATTGATGCTTGCGATAGTTATCCACTTCCGCGGGGTTAGACCAATCCACCTGTTTAACTTCTCGCACTACCGAGCAGCCCAAATAAATATCGCGCGCTTCCCAAGGAACGCAATTGGCTGCCGGCAATTGACGGCTATAGACGGCCGCTACCAAATCATCTTCAATTAAGGGTCGCACCAAACCATCGAGCCAGTGCTCATCGGCAGGCACAGCATCTCCCACGAGAAAAACCACAAGTTTTCCCGAGGCCTCGCTCAGGCTCTTGAGGCGCGTGCGGACATGATGAAAATCGTCAGCGCGGATAGGAACCACTCGAGCCCCATATCTTCTGAAAACTTGAGGAGTTCCGTCATCCGATTCCGTGTCGCAACCGATGACTTCAAATCTCAGGGAGGTTTTCTGGCGCGAGATAGCGGAGAGCGAGCGGTCGACAACTTCGGCCTGATTGCGAGCGAAAATGACGATGGACACGTCGACTGGCTGATTCACTGACCCCAGGCCCGAACGGCCCGCCGGCAGGCGGTACGTGGAGACGTCAACGGGCGTATCTTCTTTGGCCGGTCCTGCGGCGCTCACTTCGATCATACCTTCGAGTGCTGCGGCACCCCCGTCTTTGCCCGTGGCGGCGATCCGAAGGGTGTGCATTCCTGCAGCTAACTTTGTCGCATCCAGTCGAAAAGCAAAGCCTACGCGGATGTCGTGTCCGAGCTTGGGATCGGCTTGGATCACATCCGGCCGAGCAAATCCATAAAATGCCTTCCCAGCGTGGTTCCCGTCGATAAAGATGTCGATTGCAGAGATCTCTGATTTCGGCGCGGCCCATCCATATATGCAGCAGATTCCCGAAATCTGCGAAACGAACTTCAGTTTGGGCTCATCACAGTAAAGGAGCAGATCCATTTACTTTGCCGGCTTCCCTTTCCTAAACTTACCTTCGGTGGCTATGCTCAGACCCTAGATCAACGCTCCAGGCACAGACGTCCTCTTGCGCCTCTGAAATGGGCCTTCCTAAATTGGACCTCGAATAGCCTTGCAAGATGCCAGTACCGCGAGCCGGTGACTAGACCGGCGACCCGACAAGATGGTCGCACAGTTTCTGAGAGCGCATTATCGCTTCATCCGGCGCGGTTCACAAACCCAAGAACACACGTTCTGTAGGATCAGGCTTTGGGCCTCAGACTTCCACAGGCTGCTGCAGAAGCTCCTCATATCGAGATAAAACATCGTCCGCAGGTCCGTCTGCCCGGACAAGCCCGTCATGTATCCACACGGCGCGCTGGCAGAACTGCCGAATCGTTCCTGCCTGGTGCGATACCATAAAAATGGTCTTGCCCTGTTTGCGGAAATCCTCGATTCGCTGCAGGCACTTTCTTTGAAACGCGGCGTCGCCCACCGATAGGATTTCGTCCATCAGCAAAATGTCGGGGTTGACTTCAGTAGCTACGGCGAAGCCCAGCCGCATGAACATGCCGCTCGAATATTGCTTTACCGGGGAATCGATAAATTGGCCCAATTCGGCAAACTCCAGAATCCGTTCTTCCCTCTCTTGGATCTCATGCATCCTCAACCCCAGCAGAAGGCCGTTCAAGACAATGTTTTCCCGGCCGGTCAGATCGGGGTGAAATCCGGCGCCCAGCTCGATTAAGGCTGCTACCTTGCCCGAAACCTTGACGACGCCTCCGCTGGGGCGGTACACGCCGGCGATGATCCGCAAGATCGTGCTCTTGCCGGAACCGTTGCGGCCCACGATCCCGACAGCCTCTCCATCGCCGACCTCAAAAGATACCCCCTTCAGAGCCTCGAAATCGTAGTAGCTGGTTCGCCTCTGAAAAAGGTGAGCAAACGTTTCTCGCAGCGTATCGGGCCTCTCCCGGATCACGCGGAACCTCTGCACCACATTTTCAAAACACACCCGGCTAAACATAGAACACCAGCGTGTCTTGATAGCGGCGGAACAAAGAATAGCCGAGAGCGAGAGTGACCAACCCCGTTCCCAAAGACATCGCCATGGATTGCGCGGAGGGGAGCAGGCCATAGTAGATCGCCAGGCGGAATCCGTTCAGCGGATATACCAGCGGATTCAGCCGGAACAAAACGCGGTAACGCGCGGGAACGAAATCGAGAGAATAAATGATTGGGCACAGGAAGTACCAGGCGGAAAGAATGACTTGCAGGATGTGCGCCATGTCACGGAAAAAGACATTCACCATGGCGAAGAAGAAGGAGCATCCCATCGTGAACAGAACCAAACTGAGCAGCGGAACGACAAGATAGAACCACGTCCAGTGAAAGGGAAAGCGGAAGAGGATCACAATCAAGACCAGGGGAACCATGGACAACAAGAAATTGATCATATTCGAGAGAACGGCCGCGACGGGAAAAACCGATTTCGCCACATAGACCTTCTTCAAAAGGTCGCCGTTGCTGACGATCGAATCCGCGGAATAGGACAAGGATTGCGAGAAGAACGTCCAGGGGAGCAGCGCGCTCAGCAGAAAAATCGGATAGTGATGGATGGGAGTCGTGAACATCGTGGAAAAAACCATGGTCAGAATGACCATCATCAGCAGGGGATTCAGCAACGCCCATAGGAAGCCCAGCGCGGAGCGCTTATAACGGACGTGCAGCTCCTTGATCGCAAGAGCCCAAACCAACTCCCGGTTTTTCTTAATTTCCTGGGCTAGGTGCCACATGCGTTCAGGAAAAGCAGACGGCATTCATCGGTATCGCTAGCATTGTACGACAGCAAACACGAAAATGCGCGCCGCCCGCTGCCCGTTTGCTCACCATGCAGCGGTTCCGCTGCTGGTCGGCATCCGCCCCCTGCCGCACAATCGGAAATAGAGGGCCAGCAGTTTGGAAGGCTGCGGATTATGGACGCTGTTATGCCAGCGGCGGATGCGGAGCTCGGATTGTTCCAAAAGCGCCGAAAAACAATCAGAACTGGTAACCCTATTGCTTTGGATCTGTTTTCGTTTTGCGAGCGTCTTGGGAAGCAGCCGTAGCGTATCGAAAAGACCGGCGCAAGCCGCGAAGAAAGTTTGCCTGCGAATGGCAAAACCAAGCCACAGCGCCTGGAAAATCATCAGCTGCGGCAGAAATCGCACGAGCGCGCGGCCAGGATAGTTCTTCAAGATTGCCAAAATCTGATTACGAGTGCTGAGCCTGACGATCCATGAGTGAGCCGGCTTCCCCATAGTCGCGCTGCCATGATGGTGCACTCGGGCGGCGGGAAGATAGAGACAGCGATGTCCTCTCAGTTGCGCACGCAAGTCGAAATCGACATCTTCGCGATAGGCGAAAAAGTCTTCGTCGAAGCCGCCGACGTCATCGAACAAACTCGCCCTATAGAGCGCGGCCGCCGCGCACGCACCAAAGACCGGCGCCGGGACTTCGTATTGGCCTGCATCCAGTTCCCCGCTTCCCACGCGGTAAGCGCCGCCTCCGAGCAATATTTCGTCGCCTACGCCGTCTAGATAGCGCGGATCGGACCACCGCAACAGTTTCGGAACGGCGGCGCTATAGGTGCGATCTTGCTCCAGCGCTTGAACCAAATAAGAAAGGCATTCCGGCTCCATCTCCGCGTCATTATTGAGCAGAAATACATAGTCACAGTCTTTTGCCGCGCGAATACCAAGATTGAAGGCAACTGCGGTGCCGCGGTTGCCGGAGAGCGGAATCCAGTCTAAAAACTCGAACTTGCGCAGGAAGTCCGGCATCGTGTTGCGTGTCCCATTGTCTATAATGATGATTCGCGATGGGGGCGCTGTCTGCCGCGCGACATGTTCTAAACACGTCTCAAGAAGATCGTCTCGGTTGTATGTCGGAATAACTACTCCGACAGAAGGGGCCTTGGGGGCTGCGGATTCCTGACTCATGAGAACGAAAACAATAGTCTCCTGCTCAGTCAAACATGAACTTGCACAAATAGAAACGGAATCAATTGGGACGCTACATAATACATGGCGGGATACCAAGCTGATTCCTAAAGGTGCGGGCCGGTTCTAAAACCGAAGATGAAAATCGCTATCTTGGGAACCAGGGGCATTCCCGCGCGCTATGGCGGTTTCGAAACCTTCGCCGAGCAACTCTCCGCTCGCCTCGCGGCGCGCGGTCACGATGTAACCGTCTACTGCCGTCGCCCATTTACGTCGCCGGACGACGTTATGGCGCCTGGCGTTCGCCGGGTGATTCTTCCGACCATCTCCAGGAAGCACTTCGATACCGCCGTTCATACTCTGCTGTCGGTAATCCACGTGTCGTTTACGAATGCGGACGTTGTTTTGATCTGCAATGTGGCCAATGGTCCGATCGCTTGGATCCCGCGCATCTTTGGAAAGCCCACCGTGCTCAACGTCGATGGCTTGGACCGCAAGCGCAAGAAGTGGGGCCTGCTCAGCCGTTCGGTTCTGCACTTTTGCGAAGTGCTTTCGGCGTTTACGCCCAGCAGAATCGTCACCGACGCCAAGCTTATGCAGGAGTATTACTGGAAGAACTACCGGCGCCCTTCCACGATGATCGCCTATGGCGCCGAATTCCCCGCCAATGGGGCCGTTGGCAAGACGTTCGATTTCCCTAAGGGCGGCTTCATTCTTTATGTCAGCCGGCTCGAACCGGAAAATAACCCGGAGCTCGTCATCGGCGCTTATCGCCAGGTTCAAACGGACTGGCCGCTCGTGATGGTGGGCGGAAACTCTTATGATGCTTCCTACGTTCAGCGCCTGCGCGATCTTGCCGATCCACGGGTCGTTTTCCTTGGACCTGTGTACGGCGGCGGTTATTGGGAGTTGTTGCGAGATGCGGGCCTTTACCTATTCGCCTGCGAGGTCGGAGGCGTGCACCCCGCTTTAATCGAAGCCATGGCTGCGCAGAAACCTATCCTTTATCTTGATACGCCGGAGAACCGCGAAACCGCCGGCGACGCCGCAATCCCCTTTCAAGCGGAAATCCCGGACCTTGCTTCGGAGATGTCGCGGTTATTAGCGAACCCGGATTCCCGTCGCGAACTGGCTCGTAAAGCTCACGAAAGGGCCGCTCGAATGTTCGGTTGGGAAGAAACAACTCTGAAATACGAAGCTCTGTTTTCGGAACTTCTGCCGGCGAACGCCCCTACCCAGAGCGGCAACTAAGCCTGCCGCCGTGCGGCGCCTCGTGACTTACCCTGGGCCAACTCTCCGTTCTTCGAACTTTGGCAGCTTTGCTGGAAGGCTGACGGGACGATCGTCAAACCAACGGGCCAAGTCATGGTCGCTGATTCGACGACGGGATTGGACCCACTTTCGTTTCTCCGCAATAGACCCGCGCTTCGACCAGAACAGCCCTAGCCCGGAGAGTAATCCTCTATTGCAAATCGCGCAGTAGCCTAAGATGAGCAGGTCTCTCGCCGCAATCGGGATGAACAAGCGCGAGTAGAGCCCAAACGAAATATTCTTGGCACGCATAAGGAAGCGGTTCTTGATGGAATGGCGGTTGATTTCGTCCGGCAATTGCCGGAATCGTTCTGGAGTGACGCGGCGCACGTGCCAGGCGACTGCTTCGGGTATGTACAAACATGACCACCCCATCAATTGCGCACGCCAAGCCACATCGGCGTCTTCCCGGTAGGCAAAAAAATCGTCGTCAAAGAACTCTCCGCCAGAACTAATATCCTCGACCATCGCCCGCCGGTAAAGCGCCGCTGCTCCCGTCGCGCCAAAAACATACTCAGGAGCCTCATATTGGCCGCGGTCCACTTCACCGCTGCCCCGATCCAGGTGCCGGAGATTGCGCAGGAAATAGATTCCCGTCGAATCGACTATGTCCGTGAGTTCACCGCCAGGGCCCCAGCGCAGAAGCTTCCCGCACACGGTACCGATGCGCGGGTCGCTCTCGCCCGCCTCCACCAGCTTGGATAGGAAGCCCGGGCCTAACAGGACGTCCGGGTTCAGCGAGAGGAGCCAGTCCCCGCGTGCGTGCGCCATCGCTTGGTTCTGCCCCCCCGAAAAACCGCGATTCGTATCGTTATAGATGACGCGTGCCCGTGTTTCGAATTCCTGCAGCACCGCTCGCGTGCCGTCGCTCGAGGCGTTGTCTACAACGATAATCTCGCGCTCGGAAAATTCCTGCTGCAGTACGGATTCAAGACACGCTTTCAGGCGACTGGCAGAGTTGTAGGTAGTAATGAGGATCGAAACCATCAGCCAACCGAAGTCTACTGAAAGCCTGACGGGTCCGGCAACAGCGAACGAACGAAGGCGATGGTTCAAGCGGCACCGAAGCTTTTGGCTCGACTAACCGGGCGGGGAATGGGACACTAAGCCCGTCTCCGATGGCAACGGATCACCTCGCCCCGGCGGTCCTCGATGCGAGTGGGCCGCCATATGCCGCCTCAAAACTGACCGGCAGCCTGCCCCGCGTTCTGGAAGCGATCACGGCATTCTTCCTTTTGCTTTTTGCCTTCGTGCAGCCTCTCTCGATCGCCGCATCCCACGTCGCATACGCCGGCGCGGCGCTGGCTTGGGTCGTGCGCCTGGCTTTCCTCCGCCGCGGAGTTCTTAAGAGTTCACCTCTGGATATTCCGATCCTGATCTATTTGGCCGTATGCGCCCTTTCGACGCTTCTCTCTCCCCTGCCCGTCTCGAGCTGGGAAGGGATGCGCAAGGTTGCTCTTATTTTTCTCGTGTTGCTG
>Ga0335077_10008432_pt1 | contig 12791 bp, 11 predicted proteins | sample Lox_Sample_31_FD_207151 | JGI IMG/M metagenome (GOLD analysis project Ga0335077, IMG submission 207151) | Soil microbial communities from Loxahatchee National Wildlife Refuge, Florida, United States - Lox_Sample_3.1 | ecosystem: Environmental > Terrestrial > Soil > Wetlands | place: USA... | reverse complement strand
AGAAAATGCGCAACCCAGACAAGCTCCGCGTGCCACGAAGATCGTCTTTATTTTTTGGCTCGCTCTGCTCGTTCCATGGCTTCTATGGGCGCCTCTTTCAGGGATGGCTTTTGACGGTGGCTATACGCCTACCGCCTATGCATTTGTGTGGTCAGTATGGACATATCCAGTCACCGTAATAATAGTGGCAGTGCTCAGGAGGTGGACGCCCTGGATTGTGTTGCTGCCAGTCGTAAACTTTGCAGGATGCTTTGCTGGTGGGCTGTTCCCTAGCGGATCATCGCATTGATCGCTAGCAACTTGGGGAAACGCGGCCACGGCATGGTCGCTCAAGAAGCTTTGCCGGCCCTGTTCCGACGATCTTGTCCTTCACGCCGGCTTCAGAGGCCCGCCCAGGAGGAGAGGCTTCTGCGCAAATTTCTCGGAAGCGAACAATGTTACGGGCCTGGCAGCGTGCGGTGTGGGCCGCCGGGGCTTGCAAAAGCGCGGAAAAAATTGCGCTCAGTCCTTCACGCGCGACGACCGGCGCCAGAAGCAAAGGCGCGACAGCGGATGCCAGCTATGATTTCCGGAAAGCAGCTGTAGCCCGGCGATGTACTCCTGGCCGCGGTTCGAGATATGTTGCACATAACCGACGAAAAACTCGTCGCCCCACTGGACACAGACCTGAGACGCTTTGCGGAAGGCACGCTTGGATGAGATGCGCAGCCCCGACCGCGACGCATTGACGACTCGACAGGTGGAAGGGGTCTTCGAGTCACCCAACTCCCACGCCAACGCGAGGCGGTCGGCAGGGAAGCGTGTCTCGCGCCGGCGTTTGGCGGCAGCCATCCGGTGCGCCAGTTCTTCGGAAACCCAAACGAGGCGCGGCACCTTGGGGGCTTTCAAAACCGCGACTACCACGAGGCCGAGGGCAAAAGCCCATGAAATCGAGAGAAGCATGGTCCCGAACTCCTACAACCTCCGCTCGCCCACTGCTTCCGAGGCTCGGGCGGCGACACGAAGATGCGCCTGCTCGGCGCGCGGGGCGATGATCTTGCTATCGAACGCGCGGTGCAACTTTTCGAGCAAGGCCTCGCGGCGGCGGACGGTCTCCTGATCCGCATCCTCGCTATTCCCCAGGGAATAGATGGCCATGATGATGTCGAACAACTGCTGTTCACTAACGTTCAAGCGAATCATAAGAGACTTCTCCTGTGCTTCGAGTATCAGGTGGCGCGCCGGTAAACATCCAGCCCGCGTCAAAGGGATCGACGAGGCGGGGTGAGGCGGCGTGCCGGGCCGGGCGAACGGCAGTTCGCCGAAGAAAAGTTTTTCCGGCCTGGGCCAGGTCCTGACGGTTTTTGGCGCCAGTCTTCCAAAAGAGCCGGTTGATGTGCACTTTGACGCTGCCTTCGGTGGTATGTAACGCTTCGGCAATCTCGCGGTTTCGACGGCCTTCCATCACGAGCGCAATGACCTGCTGCTCACGCGGAGTGAGCGCGGGATGTTCGGAGAGGCGAGGCTGAAGTTCGCCGTCAAAACGAAACTGGCGTTCGCCGTTCCAGATCTGAACCAAGGCCTGCGCCGAATCGGCAATGGGAAGGCGGAGCGACAGAAGTCCGTGCAGCCCGGCCTCCATGGCCGCCTGCACCACTTGCGGAGTTGCCTGACCGCACCAAATGACAAACCGCGAGAGCGGCTCGCGACCGCATAGGTCTTGTATGGTTTTCCAAGGAATCTCGGCCTCGGAATCGATCACCACCAGGCCGGCGGTTTCGGGATCGAGTTGGGCGCCGACGCCCTCGGGCCGCAGAACCACGTGGCCGCTTTGCCAACCGGCGGCTTCGATCAGCTCGCGAAAGTCGAGCGCGAGCAGCGGCCGCTCCGTCACGAGGAGAATCTTCTCGGGTTGGGAAGTCATCCGCGTCCTCCCCGGAGATGGAAAATGTTGCGCGCCGTTGTCGACGAGCTGTGGGTGGCCGACGACGAAGGGTTGCAACTCGTCGCCGGCGCGGCCGGGCGCAGCACCGAACCGGAGGCTATCAGAAGGATGACCGCCAAGATCTCGAACGGTAAACGAATCCGCATGGCAGTCGATATGAATGCACGGCAATCGCCAGGATAGGGGCGTTATAACCCTTTTGGATACAGCTAAGGTCCCGGATGCCGGAAGACAACCTGTCAGCAGGGAGTGGGGCATGGTGACAACCTGTCAGTTCGTCAGCGCCAGCGCGGCCCGGCGCTCCGGCAATTTGGGGATCGCGCCCAGCAAGGCCTGTGTATAAGGGTGGCGGGGCGATTCGAAAATCTCTTCGGTCGAGTTGGTTTCGACGATCTGGCCGGTACGCAAAATGGCAATGCGGTGGCAGAGCGACGCCACCGACAGCAGGTCGTGAGAAATATACAGGACCGCCATGCCCATCTGGCGGTTCAAGCGAGAGAAGAGCTTCAGGATTTCCGATTGCGTGACTGCATCGAGGGCGCTGGTGGGCTCGTCGGCAATCAATAGAGCCGGCCGATGCAAAATGGCCATGGCAATTAAAACGCGCTGCGCCTGCCCGACGCTGATCTCGGAGGGATACCGCTCCAAAAAAGATTTTTCTGCAGGGAGATTGACGGTGGCGAGCGATTCCAACAGATCGGGACTTTGCTCGCTGTGGGCACGCCATGCTTCCTGAATCTGGCGGCCGATGCGCATGGCGGGGTTGAGCGCGGAAAGCGGGCTTTGGAGCACCAGGGCGATGTCGCGCCCGCGCACCCCGCGCATCTGGCGGGCAGAAAGATCGAGCAAATTGCGGCCGCGAAACCGGAGTTCTCCGCGGGCGCGGCCTCCCCTGAATTCCAGGAGGCGCAATAAGGCGAGCGCCAGCGTGCTCTTGCCGGATCCGCTCTCGCCGACCAGGCCGAGAATTTCGCCGGGCGCGATCTCGAGCTCAAGACCGTTTAATACATCGGGTCGATTGGGATACCCGGCCGAAAAGCGCGCCGAAAGCAAAGGAGAGGCTGCGGGCATTTAGCGGCTCCGTGCCACTTGCGTGGACTTTCGCAAAACTTCGGCGTTCCAGTAGGCTTGGGGACCGATCGGGGCTGGGGCCGTGTTCTGCAGTTGCGGCGAGAACGCCATCAAAGAGTTCTTGTTCACGAGGTACAGAAACGGCTCCTGATCCCAGAGGATCTGCTGCACGCGATCGAACAATCGCTTGCGCGCCTCCGGCTTGATTTCGCCGGCTTGGCGTTGCATCAGACGATCGATCTCGGCTTCCCACGCGGTGGCGGGTGTTTTCTGGTTGGGATTCCATTGGTGATTCGGCGCCGAACTGAGCCAGACATTCATCTGGGCGCTGGGATCGAGGTCGACGTTGGTGAAGCCCAGCAGACAGGCTTCGTATTGAAAGTTCTGCGTCATGCGCTCCAGCAACGACGGAAAATCGAGCGTGACCACATTGACCCGGATCCCGACGGCCGTCAGATCCTGCTGGATCATGGCGGCCATGCGCTCGCGGGTCCGGTTGCCGGCATTGGTGATGATTGAGAACTCGACCGCGTGGCCCTCGCGATCATAGAGTTGGCCGTTGCGCATGCCAAAGCCTGCCTGACTCAGGCGGCGTAGGGCGGAGGGGACGTCGAAAGGGTGCGGTTGGAGCTCGGCATTGGACCAGAATTTGTTAGCGGGAGACACGGGGCCGGCGGCGGGCTGCGCGTGACCTTTAAAGACTACGCGCACGAGGTCGCGGCGGTTGATGGCCTCCGAGACGGCCCGGCGGAAAGCCTGGGACGTAAACCACGCCTTCTTGTAAGTCGGCAGAGGAGCGGAAGGCGCCTGGTTGAACCACAGCATTTCCGATTCGACCGACGCGCCGGCGTCATAAGCCGCGCTGGGAGTATCGTGGGCAAGCTGCTCGAAGACCTCCGGTTCGAGCCGGTCGATCAAATCGAGCTCGCCGCGGCGGAAGCGGATCAGCTCCATTTCGCGGTTCTGCTGGATCTGCAGATGGATCCGGTCGACATAAGGGAGCCGCTTGCCGGCAGCATCGGTTTTCCAGTAATTGGGATTGCGGGCGAGCAACACTTCGACGCCGGGCTTGTAGTCAGCTACTTGGAATGGGCCTAGCACCGCGGTAAGCTTCTTGGGCGAATGCGCGGACAGAATCGAGATCCCGTCAAACAGCCGCTCGACGCCGGAGACGACCGCACCAAAAGTGATCGAGACGGTATCGGGAGAGTGAACGACAATCTGCGGCGGTTCGGCGCTCGAGCGGAACGGGTTGGCGCCGGGTGAATGAGTCTGGGGATCGAGCAGACGCTTCATGGTGTACGCGACGTCGTCGGCCGAGAAGGGAGTACCGTCCGAGAACGAGACGCCGTGGCGCAGGTGAAAGGTGATGCGGCGGCCTTGCTGGTCGAGTTTCCAGGAGATAGCCAGCTCGGGCATGAACTGCTGAGTCACTCGATTGACTCGCAGCAGGACTCCACCGGTCAGATAGCTGACGGTCTCGGAATTGGAATCTTCCACTAACTGGGGGTCGAAGGTTTTGGGATCGGAACGCAGACAGAACCGCAGCTCACCTCCGGATTGGGCGTGAGCCAGGCTCGCAAACGCCAACAGGACCAATGGCAGACAGCGTTTCATCACAGATCGCTAAACCTCCGTCGCCGCGAGCAGCGTAAGCCGTCTCGCTCCTGTCACTATGTGGGGAAACAGGAATGCGGGCAAGAGTTAGCGAATACCAGAGACGTACTGAAAGGACCCGGTACGCAAAAGCCGATGGTGAACAGTATGATGTTCACCATCGGCGTAAGTCGGAAGTTAGCAGGTGGGTTTAGTTTTCGCCGTTTCCGACAGTATCGCCCCAGACGGCGGAGGCGCCCGAGATGGTCGAGTCGCCCCAGACTGCGGAATCACCCCACACAGCGGAGTCACCCCACACGGCGGAGTCACCCCACACCGCGGAGTCGCCCCAGACGGCGGAATCGCCCCACACGGCGGAGTCGCCCCATACCGCGGAGTCAGGCGCAGGCAGAAGGACCGTGTCGCCCCAAACGGCTGAGGTGGAGAACGACGAACTGGCCCACCACGCGGAGAACAGGTTCGGGACGGTGTACGCGGTCTGGTTGGTAGCGTTGTAAGTCACCTGGGGAGAGAGCGCCGGATAGGACACACGATCGTAGTTCTGCAGCGCACTGGCGATATTCAGGTAGCCTGCGCCGATGGTGAAGATGTCGTACGTATCGGTGTAAGTCTGGCCGGTAGTGGGCTCGGTAGCGGTGCTCGAGACCGGGAAAGTCTTGGAAGCCGTCTTCATCAGCCGGGCTTTGACGGTATCGGGGGTCAAGCTCGGGTCCCGCTGCAGCATCAAAGCGACGGTGCCGGAGACGACCGGCGTCGCCATGCTGGTGCCGCTCAGGGTCAGGTAAGCAGGGGTTCCGGAGGCCGTGGTATACGCGGACGTCGGCACCACGTTACCGGGATATTGAGCCTGGAGCGTGGAGCCGGGCGCCAACAGCGAATCTACTTTATTGCCAGGGGCCACGATGTCGGGCTTGACGTACTCGTCAATATACGTGGGACCGCGCGAACTGTAGCTGGCGATCAGGTCGTCCGTATTCGAATAAGTGAACATGGTCTTCATGGCCCCGACGGTGATGACGTAGGGATTGTTTCCCGGCGCGAGCACCGTCCCGTACCCGTTGCGACCGAGATTTCCCGCCGCAGTCACGACCACAATACCAGCCTTCCAGGCGGCCGTTACCGCGCGGCAAAGCGGGTCGCGGTTGCAGCTCTCGAAGACCGGCCGGCCGAGCGAGAGATTGATAACCCGGATGTTGTACTTGCTCTTCAGAGAGATCGCCTGCTGGATCGCATTGATCACGGCACTGTCGGTGCTGGCGCCGCTGGCATCGAGCACACGGAGGTCGATCAGGTTCGCATTCGGCGCGATTCCCTTGAAGGTGCGGAACGAACCGGGTTTGCTCGAAGAGCTGCCATTGCCCGCGAGGATGCCGGCGACGTGTGTGCCATGGCCGTAGTCATCGAGCAAAAGGTTTTTCACAAAGCTCTGGCGGTACACCACGCGCGACGTGGTGGAGTTCGGCCGGTTCAGGTCGGGATGGTGATAGATGCCGCTATCGATCACGGCGATGCCGATCCCAGTGCCATCCAGCCCGGACGTCCAGGCGTACTGCGCTCCGACGGCGGCATCCGTGTAATCGAGCATCGGGCGAACGGGCCGGTCGAGCGAGATGTAATCGACGTTGGACTGATTCGAGGTATTGATGACGTCATTGGAGGTCAAGGTCCCGGTGACGGCGTTGATCACGCCCAGCAGGAGGTTGACGACGCCACCCACCAGTTTGATCACCGGACACAACAAGGCACCCAACAGGCCCGCGCTGCAACTGGTCGAGGTCTGTGAGTTGTATTGGATGATGACGTTGTGCTGCGCCGACGGATTGTTCAGCAGCGGCAGCAGGTCGGGAGAAATTTTAGAATTGTCGGCAAAGGCCGAGCCCGCAAGAAAAAGTGCGAGGCAAAGAATCGCGAATCGCGCGATTCGAGTTGAGTACATCCGGGTAAAGCGATTCATACGGCTCCTGTTTCAGCAAGTAAGTGTCCAAAAATACAACACCGCTAAGTGCGAGATAACTGGTGGCTTACGAACATTGCCGCAGTCGGAAAAGGCTGAATCCGCGCCAAGTTGTCAGTTACAAACGACAAGGTGTCTAAGCCCTATGGAATGCGGCCAAAAAGGGCGCGGCGCCCGGGCAAGATGCATGCCGGGCGCCGCGAGTTAGAGAACACGATGAAGGTTTACTCAGGGCCGGAACGGCGGCCCTGAGCGCGCTTGGGCTAGGAGCCCCACACCGCTGAATCGGTGCGCCAGATGTGAAGCCGGTATGAGAGGTTGACCAGCCCCATGACGGGCAGCACGAGCAGCGAAGTTTGCCAGCCGGCCGCGCGGCAGGTCTCAATCATCAGACCGGCGGCGGCGGCGCCAACGAGGTGATACGGGCAGGACCAGAAGTAGCAGCCCTGCAGGATGGTGTAGATGGGCTTGTGCTCCACCAGGGCGAGCACAGTGGCGACCATGACGCTATTGACGGTGTAGAGCACCAACGTGGCCGTCACCAGCAGGCCCACCAGCGACTCCGAGGTCCAGACCGCCAACGCTCCGTGGCAGATGACGTACGCCGCCGCGGTGCTCAGCGCCAGACAGGCAGCGTTGAACAAGGTGCGGGTGACCGTGGGAGTGCGCTTGGCTTTCCAGATGCACTGAACGACGCCGCCCACCGCACTCAGAAAGACCGCTTCCGAGAGGCTGAGCTGGGCAACCGCTACGAGCATCAGGACGAAATTCACGGAGATGGTTCCGCGCATCCCGGGCAGCCGCACCTTGAAGGTGGAAGCCACGGCCGTGAGGGCGAGGAAACCGGCGAACCGGAGCACGTCTTGCGAGTACCACTGATATCCGGCGAAACCGAACAGGATCGCGCCGGCGGCAATCACCGCGAAGACATAGGCCCGGGCAGGAATAGGCAGAGTCTCTTCCCGATTCACCTGATCGGCGGCCGGCCTGGATTTGAGCAAGCCGACGAAGAAGTGAACCAGATATAGGAGCGGCAGCAGGACCAGCCAACCTTCGCTGGCGATGCTGTGGGTCGAAGACGGAACCAGACCGACCAGCGCGGCCCCGATCAGGTAATACGGGAACGACCAGATATACCAGTCGCGCGAGACGGCGCTAAGCGGCCGGCCTTCGAGCAGAGCGAGCACGCCCGAGACCAGGACCGTATTGACCAGGAAGTAGATGCACGCAACCAAAGCCATCACCGCAGGCCGATACTGGGCGAGAGATGCGGCCAGGGCGACGCGAGCCACCAGGAAGCAGAGGCCGGTGCTGATGACCAGGTTCGCCATGTTAAACAGAACCTGCAGGAGGTTCGGCCGGCTCTTGGCGTTGCAGACAGACTGCGCGAGCGCGCCGGCGCAACTGACGATCAAGACTTCCGGCAACGTGTAGCGGCCGATGCCGTACAGAAGGACCAAGAAGCTAAGCGAGTAGGTACGCGTCAGACCAGGCAGCCGTACCTTGAGCGAGGAGGCAAGCATCGCCAAGGCCAGGTACAGAAGCCAGTCCAAAGAGAAGTGCGGAGACCACGTGGCCAAAGGACCAGCGAGCAGGGCTGTTCCTACCGCAATCACGCCGAAGATGTAGATTTTGGCAGATTTTGGCATTTTTGTATCCCTAGGGTTATTTCTCGCTAAGTCGATTACTCGTCGCTATCTCCAGCCGATAAAGGCGCTGGTGGAGCCGACGTCAGCATCGAATCGCCCCATACAATGGCGTCGAGGCTGCCGAACAGGCTGTCACCCCACACCACTGAAAGACCGCCGCTCAAGGTTCCATTGATGACGCTGGAACCCCATACCAGCGTGTCGCCCCAAACCACCGAGTCCAGGGTGCCCCAGACGCCGTTTCCGCCGCGGCTGATGCCAACCCGTCCGGTTTTCGAGTCGATGAACGCAGCCGGCGATAAGGCCGGATATTGCACCAGGTCGGTGCTGGTCAAAGCCGCATTGATGTCGATATAGCCGGCTCCGACCGTGAATATGTCGGACTGGCTCGCGAACGACTGGCCGAACAAGAAGCTGATCGCGGAGCTGAACAGAGGCAGACTCTTGTTGGCGGTCTTCATCAGCCGCGCCTTCACCTGGTCGGGGGTGATGGACGGATTCTGCTGGATCAGCAGAGCCGCCGCGCCCGCAACCACCGGGGTCGCCATGCTGGTGCCGCTCAACCTGAGATACTTGCTCGAGTTCCCCAGTGCGATGCCGCTCACGTAGTAGTTATTCGGGACCAGCGTCTGCGGATACTGCGATGGCAGAGTGGCCGTCACCGAGACGATGTTGTTGCCGGGCGCCACCAGGTCGGGTTTGACGATGTGGTCAACCAGCGTCGGGCCTTTGGAGCTGTAGCTGGCCACGACGTCATCCCAACGATAGGTCGTGCCCTTCGCATTCATGGCGCCTACCGTGATCACGTAGGGATCGCTGCCGGGAGAAAGGATCGTCCCGTAACCATTGTTGCCGTAGGTGTTGTCACGGCCGGAATTGCCGGCTGCCGTGACGACCACGATTCCCGCCTTCCAGGCCGCCTCAACCGCCTGGCACAGCGGGTCGAGCGTATAGCTCTCGTACACTGGCCGGCCGAGCGACAGATTGATGACGCGAATGTTGTAAGCGTTCTTCAACTGGATCGCCCGCTGGATGGCGGCGATCACGTCGGATTCGTCGCCGGCGCCATTGGCATCGAGAACGCGAAGGTCGATCAGGTTCACGTTCGGGGCGATGCCCTTAAAGGTGCGGGTAAAATTAGAACCGGTGGAATTGGCCCCGTTGGCCCCGATGATGCCGGCAACGTGCGTGCCGTGGCCGTACTGATCGGAGGCGTCCTGGCCGTCGACGAAGCTCTCACTGTAAACGATACGGGACCCGAAATCAGAGGTCTTCGTGATTCCGCTATCGATAACCGCCACGCCGACGCCCGTTCCGTTCCAGCCGTAGTTCCAAGCGATATTGGCAGCCACCGTAGCGTCGGTGACGTCCAACATCCTGGTGACGGGCCGGACCGGCGAGACGTACTTCACCGAGGGCATCGCCGAGATAAACGGGATGGCCCAGGCCGGCACCTTCAGATGAAACGCATTAATGCTGTTGAGGGTGTGCTTGTCCTGTCCGTGGCTTTGTTGGTTCTGGGCCTGCTTTTGATCGCTGGAATCCCAGAACGATTGCAGCTTGGTCCAATCGCCCGTATTGCGCGACTGGTTGAATTGCACAATCACGTCCACCAAACCGCCGGACGTGAATTTCGAAAAATCGAAGGATTGCTTGGGAGCGGTGTAGCCGCTACCGGTGTTGCTGCCTTGGTTGCCGAATCCGCCCGAGCCCGACTGGCCGAATGAGCCGAAGTTTTGGCCAAACGCCAGCGTCGCGGCAGCCGACAGAACCAGGAGTTTCGCGAAGCCTTTCATCATGTTCTCCACTCTCGACACCGGATCTTGAGAACTGGTGGTGTCCGGCCCGAGTAAGGCAGGCCTCCTTCCAAACGTAAGCCATTGAAAACAAACCGTACTATTGGTTTCACAGTACCTGACAGGATGGCAGGCCGGCGAGCCGCGAAATGACAATCTGTCAGGGAGAAAAGGGGGCAGGAGCAAACGAAGGTTTACGCCTGAAGCCGGCCCTTGGGGCTCAGCAGGCGGAAGCAGCAAACCGAGAAGGCAATGGCAGCGACGGGGGCAAACCCCTCGGGACGGACCAGCAGAGGGCTTTGCAGGTCGCGGAGAAGGCTGCCCCAGGTAGGGAAGGGCTCGCCTGCGCTCAGGCCGAGGAAGCCGAGGTTAGCTTCGGTTAGTATGAAGACCGGGATGGACGTCCAGAATTGGGCGAGCAGGATGGGGCGGAGGTTGGGCAGAACCGCTCGCCATAGGATGCGGAACTCGCCCAAGCCTTCGGAGCGGGCCTGGAGAACGAATTCGGAATCCCGGAAGCTACGGACGCCGGCGCGCACCACTCGCGCGGGAGAGGCCCAGCCCAATAAGGCCAGTAGCGAGTAGGTCACGATCAGCGACGTTACCGGCGATGCATTCAGCGGAAGCAGCGCCCGTGCCGCCAGCAGGAGAAACAACCAGGGCAAGGAAAGCATCAGGTCGATGGCCCGGGTAAGACAACGGTCGCACCAGCCTCCCCAATAGCCGGCGATTCCGCCGAGCAGCGCGGCCACCACCAGCGCTGCGAGCGAGGCTGCCGCGGCGAGCAGAAGCGAAACGCGGCTGGCATACAACAGCCGGGCGAAGCGGTCGCGGCCCAGATCGTCGGTGCCCAGGGGAAACCGAAGCGAAGGCGCGGCATCGGTGAACTCACGGTGCTGCACGGCATACGAGAACCGGGGAAACAGGGCTCCGCTAAAGGGCACGGCGATCAGGACCGCTAACAACACGGTGCCCGCGATGCGCCGGCTCTTCACGAGCGCGCCCCCGCACGTCCGGCTGCGGCCCAATCGGAAACTGCGTTACATGCCTGGGTCAGAAGGGTGATCAACATCGTAAGGCTGACCAGCAGGGGCAGGTCGCGGGCCACGGCGGCTTTCCAGGCGAGCTGGCCGATGCCAGGCAAGTCGCAAAGCGTCTCGACCGGGATGGCGGTGCCGAAAGCCATGCTGGCGGAAACGCCCGCAAGCGCCAACAGTTGCGGCGCGCACACAGGGAACACGTGCCCGATCAGGATCCGGACCGGCCCGACGCCTTTGGCCCTGGCGGTGACAATGTGCGGGTGCGAGTAGGCATCGGCCAACAGGTTGCGCAGATAATCGAAGAGCCTCGGAAACAAAATCAGGCCGATGATGGCACGGACCGGACCGCGGGTGGCGAAGATCAGAACGGCGAGCGCCGCCGACGGGATGGACAGCACGAGCACGCTGAGCGCGCTTCCCATGTGCGACCACCACGAATACCGAACGGCGGCGAGGGCAAGACCGAGAGCGAGCACCCAGGCTCCGGCGAGCCCGAACACCATCAGTTCGGCGGTCAGCGGCAGACGCGACGCAATCAGTCCGCGTATGGGCGCATTCAACGACGAAGACACGCCCCAATCGCCGCGGAACATGTTGCCGACGTAGCGCGCATAAAAGCGAACCACATCGTGATCGGCCGCGTGCTCGGCCAGGATGTCGGCCCGGCTCTGCCGATCGAGCCGGAGGTCCATCAATCTTTCGTCGGTATCGAATCCGGGACTGCTGCGCACCAGTGCCGCGGTCAGAATTCCACCGACGATCACGGTCGCCAACAGGGCGGCCATCCGGCGCGCGATGCGTAGGAACAAGGCAGCCATAGGATTTCGATTAGCCGGCCAGCAGCGCTTCTTCGGAGACCGGCTGTTCCAGCGGTATGACTTCTTTTTGTTTCTCGGCCTGCTTGGTCTTGTACATCCGGCGATCGGCTTCCGCCAGAAGCTGCTCGGCGTCCTGACCGTCTTCGGGGAAGAAGGCTTCGCCAACACTCATGGTCAAGCCGACAACGGCCGCTTGGGCGCCGATGTTGGCCAGTTCGGCGATGCGGACTCTCAGATCGTCGCGCTTGCTGCACGGCAGCAGCAGGACGAATTCATCGCCACCCATGCGGGCGACGTAGTCGTATTCGCGGCAACTGTCGCGCAAAGCGGCGCCCACGGCCTTCAGCACCTGGTTCCCGACCAGGTGGCCATGGCGGTCATTGATCTGCTTGAAACCGTTCAGATCGCACACCAGGACGGCCAAGGGCTCTTCGGCGCGCTTGGCACGGGCCAGTTCGGCGTCGAGGCGCAGGAACAGCGAACGGGCGTTCGGCAGGTCGGTGAGATAGTCGGTAGTGGCGGTGGTTTCCACCTGCCGGAATTTGAGCGCGTTCTCGATGGCCAACGACGTTTTGGAGGCAATGGCCATCAGGACGCGCAGGTTGTCGGACGAGAACGCGTCCTTCTCCATCCGGTACAGGGTCATGACCCCGATGGTGGAGTTCAGGCCATTCAGCGGCACCGAAACGGCGGAGCGGAGCGTCGTGAACCTCGAGGGATCGTCCATGTAGCCCGACTCAACCGCCGGATTGCCATTGAGGATGGAGCGCCCGGTCTGCGCCACCCAGCCGGAAAGGCCCTGGCCGACGGGGATTTGCAGCGAAGAAAGATAGCGGAAGCTTTCTCCGTTCACGTATTCAGGAACCAGAATGCCGTCACGGGCGACATAAACGGCAATGGCGTCGTAGGGGATCATGCGCTT
>Ga0335077_10008431_pt1 | contig 12791 bp, 12 predicted proteins | sample Lox_Sample_31_FD_207151 | JGI IMG/M metagenome (GOLD analysis project Ga0335077, IMG submission 207151) | Soil microbial communities from Loxahatchee National Wildlife Refuge, Florida, United States - Lox_Sample_3.1 | ecosystem: Environmental > Terrestrial > Soil > Wetlands | place: USA... | reverse complement strand
CGTCGAGCCCGCGGGTTTCGAGTTGCTGTATATAATCCTCCTGCAGCATGCGGCTAACTTTGCGCGTGAGGAAGGAACGGCCCTGGAAAACGGCGCGGACGGCGTCAATCACTTCGCTGCGTAAGGAATCCTTCAACAGATAGCCGCGAGCGCCGGCTTTGAGCGAGCGCAAGACATAGCTCTCGTCCTGGTGCATGCTCAACATGAGGACGGCGGTGCGCGGATGAGCAGCCAGAATCCGGCGGGTGGCCTCGATGCCGTTCAGATTCGGCATGCCGATATCCATGATGACGACATCGGGAGAATGCTCCTCGGCCAAACGAATGCTGTCGCGCCCATCGGCAGCCTCGCCGACGACCGCCATGTCGGGCTGCTTTTCGAGCAGCGCCCGCAGGCCGTCCCTCACCACGGTGTGGTCGTCAGCCAACAAAATGCGTATGGGCATCTCGTCCGTTTTCAGGAGCGATTTCAGCGACCGGCAGCTCGGCCGAAACGACGGTACCCTGGCCGAGCTGGGAATCGATGCGCAGGCGCCCACCGAGACGGCGGACCCGCTCTTCCATGCCGAGCAGGCCCATTCCGCGCACGAGATTTGGATCGAATCCTACGCCATCGTCCCGAACCGTGAACAGCACGCGGCCGCTCACGCGCTTGACGGAGACTTCCACTGTGCGCGCGCTGCCGTGCCGCGCCGAGTTGTTGAGGGCTTCCTGTAGCAGCCGGTACAGACAAGTCTTGTGCTCGTCGGGAAGATTGTCGGCGTCCTCGTCGGCGGAAACTGTGATCTTCAAGCCGGTACGCTTGGCCGTTTCGCGCGCGTGCCAGTTGAGCGCGGGCACGAGGCCGAAATCGTCGAGCATTGAGGGCCGCAGGAGCAATGCGAGGTCGCGGACCTCATTTACGGTTCGCTCGGCCAGCCCGCGGATGGCCTGCAGGTGTTCGCGGGTCTCGCGCGGATCATCGGCACAGACGGCACTTTCCGCCTCCATGAGGATCGCGGAAAGCGATTGGCCGACTTCATCGTGCAGTTCGCGCGCGAGCGAACGGCGCTCGTTCTCCTGCGTGCGCACCAGGCGAGCCGAAAGTTCCTGCAGATCGGTCCGCGCGCGGGCATTCTCGTCGAGCCGCTTTTCCAATTCCCGTTCCAGTCGCACGGTGCGCGCGATCGTGATCACGGCCAGGACCAGCCCGCCCGCGAGGGTGATCAGAAACGTCAGGATGAGGGAACGCCGCAACCCGTCGGAGGACGCGGCGAGCCGTTCCTCGGCCCGGTTCAAGCCACGCTCGTTCACGGCTGTAATGCGGTCGGCGATCTGCAGCATGGTGGTGCGCCGCGGAATCAGCTGGTCGTAAAAAAAGGAAGATCGCAGCCGTTCCCGATCGCGCCGCGAGGAGGCCAGCATCCGGTCGAGAACTTGCCAGTAGGCGTCAATCTCGGCCTCCAAGGTGCGGAAGGGTTCGCGTTCCTCGAGTTCGAGCGCCAGAGAATAACGGTCGAGCGCTTGGTGGGTTTCGCGCTCAAGAGCCGCCAGACGGGCGATTTGAGCGGCAGCGCCGATCTCGTCGGGCGAGAGCAGCAGGTCGCGCACATAGGTTCCGGAAAGATAAATCTGCGCCCGAATCTGATCTAAAGCGCTAAGCCGCTCGAGGAAGGCTTTGCGCGACTGGGTCTCGTCGTTGCGGACGTGATTCAGCTCCATCAGGGTGCCGGTACCGGCGCCCAGCACGCAGATCAGGAGCCCGCCGAATCCGAATGACAGGGCAAGCCACGGCGGCCAGCGGTTTTTGGGCAAAACTCCTCCGTCCACCAGTGTAGTCGACCGGGTTTACGAGAGAGAATCCTGTCCGAACAGGATGGGACGGGGCTGAGGAAAACGTTATGAATGGGAGAGGAGGGATCAAAATCCCATCATGAAAAAATACGAATTTGCCTTGGTAGCCGTAGCCGCCGTTTCGATGATCGGCGCCGGCTGTGCGAAGAAGAAGGTTGCGGTAGCCACGCCGCCGGCTCCAGCGCCCGCGGCCCAGACGCCGAACAACCCGCCGCCGCCGGCGCGACCGGCCCGCACGCAGCCGCGGCCGACTCAGCAGGCCACGGCCCCGACGCCGCGCGTTCCGAACGCCGCTACGAAGGCTCGCATTGACGAACTGCTGGCCAAGATTGAGGACGCCTACTTCGATTACGACAAACACTCGCTCCGGCCCGACGCGGTTACGGCCCTACAGTCGGATTCGGCGGAGCTGCGGGATATTCTGAAGGACTATCCCGATTACAAGCTCACGATTGAAGGTCACTGTGACGAGCGTGGTTCCGAAGAGTACAACATGGCTCTAGGCGATCAGCGGGCGCGCGCGGCGAAGGACTATCTGACGCAAGTCGGGATTCCGGCCGAGCAGCTTTCTCTGATCAGCTTCGGCAAAGAACACCCGGTGTGCACCGATCACGACGAGGGTTGCTGGCAAAAGAACCGCCGCGTCCACATCGTGGCGATGGCAAAGTAGGCTGAGGAGTTCACACACTGTTTGATTGCGAACGTGAAGCGGCGGCTGGGTTGGCGGCTCGCGTGCTACGCCACGATAAGATAGGCGTAGCAGGAGAGTCGTGAGGGATAGCCATGACCGTGAGCCGGTCGCCAGCCGTCGCCGATATGAGGAGAAGGTTCTCCTCGTCCTAACGCTGATCATCGGCGCTGTCGTCAGCCTGGTAGTTGTCGCGTTCATCCTACTGACGGAGAATCTGGGGGCGCGGATGTATCCGGCCGGCGGTGCGCCCTGGCGTCGGCTTCTCATTCCCGTAGCAGGCGCCCTGGGCACCGGCTTTTTCCTATTTCGATACTTTCCCAATGCCCGCGGGAGCGGGATCCCACAAACGAAAGTCGCGCTATTCCTCCGTGACGGGTATATCAGCTTCCGGACGGTGGTCGGAAAATTCAGCCTGTGTTCGGTGTCGCTCGCGAGCGGCATCGCGCTGGGCCGCGAAGGCCCTTCGGTCCAGGTGGGCGCGGGAATCGCGTCGGTATTGGGGCGCCGACTGGGACTGAGCACGGCCAGCGTGAAGTCGCTTGTGCCGGCGGGCGCGGCGGCCGCACTTGCTGCCGCTTTCAATACACCGATTTCAGCCGTGCTGTTCTCGCTTGAAGAAGTGATGGGCGACATGCAGGCGCCGGTGCTGGGCTCGATCGTGCTGAGCTCGGCGACCTCGTGGATCGTGCTGCACCTAGTGCTCGGCGACGAGCCGCTGTTTCACGTGCCGGCCTACCAGTTGGTCCATCCGGTGGAATTCATCTTTTACGCAGTGCTTGGGGTGATCGGCGGGCTGGTGTCGGTGGCTTTCGTGAAATTGCTTCTTTGGCAGCGGTACCGGTTCCTGCACATGCCGCAGGCGGCTCAGTGGTATCTGCCGGCGGCGGGCGGACTGACGGTGGGAATTCTGGGCTGGTTCCGCCCGGAGGTGCTGGGAGTGGGTTACAGCGTAGTGGGGCGCGCGCTGAACGGGGAACTCGTAATTGGTGCGATGGCCCTGCTGGTCTGCCTGAAGCTGGTGGCGACCGCCACCTGTTACGCTTCGGGAAACGCCGGCGGTATCTTCGGGCCGAGCCTGTTCATCGGGGCAATGATGGGCGGCGCCGTTGGCGGCGTGGTTCACCTGCTCGCTCCCGATTACACAGGCGGCGTGGGCGCCTACGCTCTGGTCGGCATGGGCGCGGCATTTGCCGGAATCGTGCGCACCCCCATGACGTCGGTGATCATGATCTTCGAGATCACGCGCGACTATTCGATCATCGTGCCGCTCATGATCGCGAATTTAATCAGCTATTTTCTTTCGAGCAAGCTGCAGGAAGAACCGATTTACGAGGCGCTGCAGCATCAGGACGGCATTCATCTGCCCGGCGCGGCGCCGGCGCCGGCGGTGCTGCTTACCGTGGCTCACGCGTACCACCGGGATATCGTGCCGGTCAACGCTACCGACCGCATTGAAAATGCCGCGGCCGCGATCGATCGGGAGCGTGGCGCCGCTCCGGTTGTCGATCGGGATGGATTGCGCGGGATGGTCACGGCCGGCCAGCTGGATGAGGCTATGGCTGCCGGGCGCGGCGAAGAGACCGTAGCCAGGCTGGTTCCCGCGCCCCATCCGATTAATGAGCTGACGGCAGATATTTTTCCGCACGTGCATGCCGATCACCAGCTCGATTTCGTCATGCGCCGCATGGCGGAAAGCGGCCTGACGGTGCTGCCGGTGGTGAGCCGGGCCGATATTCGCAAACTGCAAGGAATTATTTCGGTCGGCGATATTGTTGCCGCGCACGGAGCGCCTTTGACTCGCGAGCCTTCTCCGGAAGAGGGCGGCTCGCGGGAGCGGCCGGCGCTGCCGATGCTGGCGGGCGTCCTGGCCGCTCTGGCAGGGTTGGCGATTCTCGCGGGATTCTTCAATTACTATTACCGTTCCGAACGCAGCACAGAGGCACAATCGTATCGGCGCACCGGAACACGGTTGCTGGCCGAGCACCGGTATGAAGAAGCCGTGGAACAGTACAGAAAGGCGCTCTCGATTTCGCACAGCACGGATGACCGACTGATGCTTGGCCTCGCCCTGGCGGATGCCAGTCATGTGAATGAAGCATCTTCGTACCTCAATCAGGTCTTGCGCGAGCGTCCGCAGAATGGTCCCGCCAATCTGGGCATGGCACGTGTGCTGGCGCAGCAAGGGCATATCGATGACGCCGTGATGCGCTATCAACGCGCCGCCTACGGTTCATGGCCGGAGAAGCCCCAGGAAAACCGGATTCAGGCGAGGTTTGAACTGATCGAAACGCTCCTCAAAGCCGGCCGGCAGGCGCAGGCGCGCGGCGAGCTTCTTTCGTTAGCTGCTCAGGCTGCGGACGATACAGGCACGCGACAGCGCGTTGCCGGTATGCTTGCCGACGCCAGCTTATACCAGGAAGCCGCCGACGTGTATCGCGGAGTGGTCCAGCGCGACACGCGAAATGTGGCGGCGTACGACGGGCTGGGGGAGGCGGAATTCCGTCTAGGCGACTATGCCGCTGCCGAGCAGGCTTTCCGGCGGGCGGTGGCGATCGACCCTTCCAACAAGGATGCCGCGCAAAAGGCTGACATTTGCAAAACCATCCTGGCGCTCGATCCGACACTCGCCTCACTGCGGCCCGAGGAACGCTATCGGCGCGGCCAAGCTTTGCTGCGGAAGGTATTCGAAGAAAAAGCGCAATGTACGCAGCCCGCGGGGAGTGATGCGCAGGCGGCCCGCACGGCTCTGTCTCGCAAGAGGCGTCCGGCATCGTACTCGGATGCCGCCGACGCCGATCTGGCGCTGAGCGAGCGAATTTGGGCAGCGGCCGGAAACTGTAACGGGAAGCCGGGAGACGAGGCGCTCTCGCGGCTGATGGCAAATCTTGGTAAGCGGTAAAAGAGGCGGGCTTCCAGCCTGCCCCACCTACCGCAAGACGACTTCGTTCCCGTCGATTTTCAGCGGCACACCGGGCGAAAGATCTTTCACCTTTTGAAGCATGCGAGATCCCTCGCCAGTTGACGGATCGAGCAGCCGCACGTTGTTCTCGTCGTCGCGTGTGGAGGGGACAAACGAAACGCGATGGATGCGGTTGCCCTGGGCGACTACGCGAATTATGGCGCCTTCCCGATTCGGCCGCATCCGGATCCAATCCATCGCAAAGTTGCCGACACAATACAGGACCGGCTTGTCGCGATAGATCTCCACGCCTTGCAGGACATGCGAGCCGTGGCCATAAACCACGTCGGCGCCGGCATCGATGGCGGCGTGAGCGAGTTCTTTCTGATAGGCCTCGGCCTGCGAGAATCGTGGTCCGAGAGGGATGGGAGAGAACAGGTCCGGCGGACGCCCGGAAGCCCTTTCGGCCGCGACATTTGCGCGGGTGAGTCCGTCGCGATTGTGACTGGAAACTACTACAATGTCGACCAGCGGGCGCAGGCGGCGAATGTCCTCGCGCAAGCGGTTCAGATCTCCCTCGTCGATCGAGACGCCGTCTCTGGAGAGGATCCGCGCCACCCCCGGCATGGTAGCCGTCGCGATTTGATGATCCTCCATGTACCACTTCGCGGTGTACTGGAGGAAGCCGAAACGCACGCCCTTTCGCTCTACAATCGCCGGCTTGTGCGCTTGCTCGAGATTGGCGCCGCCGCCGGTATGGAGAATGCCATGCTTGTCGAGGACAGCGAGGCTCTTCAGGATGTTGTCGGGGCCGTACGCAACGTTATTGGCGACGCCCACGACTTGAATATTTCCGGCAAGCAGGGCGTTGACCGCTTCCGGACCCACGTGCTGCCAGCCGCTCTTGTCGGGAATGTCCTTGTCGGGCCCTTCGGATTTCACGAACAGGCCTTCGAGATTGCCGTAAACCAAATCCGCCTGGCGCAACGTGTCGCGGACATGCACGAACACGCCGGCGGGGTCGGCGCGCTTTTGCACGTTGATGTCGCCCGTCAGCAGCAACGTTACGGCGCGATCGCCAGACGATCCGCTCCAGGGCCAAGCCTCCTTGCCGCTCTGAGCGCCAGCAGCGGAGGCGACCAGAAGCACGAGCAGGCTGCGGAAAATGGGCTGCATGGCGCGATTATATATCGCGGGGGCGCGATAATGAGCCTATGACCGTTTCAGCCGACCTTCTGCGTATTCACCTGGACTACACGGCGTGGGCAAGCCAACGCCTGGTCGATATGGCCGCGGGACTTTCTTCCGAAGAACTGGCGCGCGATTTTCAGACTGCCGACCACAATATCGTCGGTACTTTGGCACACATTTACGCGGCGGACCGGATCTGGCTGGCGCGCGTCACCCAGACTCCGGCGGGTGCATTCATCACGGATGCAGATCGCGATATTTCCGTTCTGAAGAACGACTGGCCAGCGCTTCACGACCGGTGGCGGAAGTGGGCGGGGCCGCTCAGCGACGAAGCCGCGGATGCGAACGTTGCTTATAAAGATACGAAGGGCAACCCGTACACCCAGCCGCTCTGGCAGATCATTCTGCATGTGGTCAATCACGGGACGCACCACCGCGGGCAGGTTTCCGGGTTTCTGCGTGCGCTCGGGCACACCCCGCCGCCTCTCGACTTAAGCGCTTATCATCGCTCCCAAGCCGCGGCCCGCGCCTGATCCATGGCGAGACTGGTGGGGGCGATTCTGCTGTTGGCCGGGATAGCCGGCGCACGCGAGACCATCGTGTTCGATACCGATTCGGGCGTGTTCGGCGACGACGGCGCGTCGCTGGTCATGCTGCTTCGGAACCCCGCGGCGGTGTCGATCTCCGCGATCACGGTGGTGCCGGGCAACGTCTGGCCCGATCAAGGCGCGGAGTATCTCTTTCACATTCTCGATCTGCTCAAGCGGCCGATGCCGGTGTACACCGGCGCACAGACGCCGCTACTGCATAGCGTGGCCATGGCACGCGAAGAGCAACGCCGATGGGGGCCGATCGCCTACAGCGGCGCATTCGCGGAGGATCCGCAGGCGGCCGTCGTGCCCGCCCCCGGAGCGAAACTCAGCGGACGCCAGCCGTACAGCGGTGGTGTGGAGCGCCTCATTAGCGAGATCGAGCGGCACCCCGGCGCGATCACGATTCTCGCGCTGGGGCCGTTAACTAATGTTGCGCTCGCGCTGCGGCTGCAGCCCGACATTGAGACCAAGATCAAGCAGATCGTCATGATGGGCGGCAACGTCCGTTCCAGCGGTAATGCTTCGCCATCCGCCGAATTCAACTTCTGGTTCGATGCGGAAGCCGCCCGGGTTGTGATGCGCTCGCGGATTCCCAGGAAGATTCTGTTCGACCTGGACGTTTGCAACCGTGCGCCGCTGCGCAAAGCGCAGTTTGACGAGATCGCCGCCGCCGCCACGCCGATCACCGAGCTATTTCGCGAAGACTACGGCAGGCGCTATCCCGGATTTGCCGAACACCCTACCGCGGTGGTCTCGCTTTGGGATGCGCTGCCGACGGCGTGGCTGCTCGACGCCGGCTTCGTCACGCGTTCTGAGATGCGGTATCTCGACGTGCAGGCGGCTTGGGGCCGTTTTTACGGAGCGACGGTTCCACTCGATCGCAGGCAGGCTCCCGCGGCCACGCCCGTAACCCTGATGCTGGATATCGATTACGCGCGAGTCTACAAACTCTATCGGGATCTGCTGACGCAGTGAGTATGACGATCATCCCCGCCGAAAGCGCAGACCAGGTGGCGGAGGTCCGGAACTTATTTGAAGAATATTGGAACGAGTTCGGCTTCACGCCTTGTTTTCAGAATTTCGCGGCGGAGCTTGCCGGCTTGCCCGGCGCGTACCACCCTCCGGATGGACGGCTGGCAATTGCCTTCATCGATGGGGTTGCCGCCGGATGTGTCGCCCTCCGCCGCTTTGATGATGGGCGATGCGAATTCAAACGTCTCTACGTCCGCCCGGCGTTTCGGGCGCGTCGCGTTGGCCGGGCGCTTCTCGATTGGGTGATCGGCGAAGCGCGCAGCCTGGGCTATCGGGAACTGCTCGCCGATACGCTGCCGGTGATGGCCAGCGCGTTGCAGATGTATGACCGCGCCGGCTTCGAGCGCATCGCGCCGTATGGCGCCGTGTCCACTCCCGATACCGTCTACCTGCGGCTGAAGCTATGATTTGAAGCGGTCATCGATCTCCACTTGATAGCCGCTTGCCAGCCGGTTGGTCTCATTCGCCATGCCGACCACCGCCATCACCTCCGCGAACATCGCATCCGTCATGCCGGCCTTGCGCGCTCCGGCGGTATGCGAAGCGATGCAATAACCACATTGGTTGGTGGCGCTCACCGCGAGATAAATCATTTCCTTGGTGATCGCATCGAGAGTGCCCGGCGCCATGATTTCTTTCACGCTTTGCCACGTCCGGCGGAGCGTCACCGGATCGTGCGCCAGCGCTTTCCAGAAATTATTGATGTAATCGGTCTGGCGGGTGGTCATGATGTCGTCATAAACCGCGCGAACCTCGGGGCAGGCGTCGCGGTATTCGATCAATCCCAGAGTGGCCATGCGACGATTATCGCGCAGCGCCCTCGCGCCTCCGGTGATATTCTCAGGATGAGGGAGTGATGATTCTCCGGAGGGCGATGGCGGGCACGGCGTGCGGTTTCGCTCTTCTCGCCGTTGTGTACGCGTTCCAACGTCCGTTCCGCGAATATCCGGGTGTGGAGTACGGCGGGGGGTTCGAGCTGCCGTCCGATTACCAGGAGAAAACCGAGTGGGCTTTCGGGCGCCTGATGTTCCCCGGCGGTCCGCTCGACGGCTATCGCGGGCGTTTCGATGGCGACTTCCGGGAGGGCCTGTCTCTCTGGACGCAGGACTATCCCCGCGCCGACCGCCACTTCGTTCAAGCGGTCCGGCGGCTCACCCGCGTTCACGTGCGCTCCGTCGAGCAACCCATCTTGCTGGAGGATGGCGATAGTTATGATTGGCCGTGGCTGTACGCGGTACAAGCTGGCGAGTGGGGCTTAACCGAGCAGGAAGGCCGTCTGCTGCGCGAATATTGTTTGCGAGGCGGATTCTTCTTCGCCGACGATTTCCACGGTCCCGACGAATGGGCCGAATTCGCCAAACGGATTAAGTTCGCTTTTCCCGACCGCCCCATTGTCGACATTGACAATGGCGACCAGATCTTCCACACGGTCTACGACGTCAACGATAAGTTCGTGATTCCCGGCGCCGAGCATTTACGCGAGGGCTCGAAGAACGGCGGCCGCGTGGCACGGTGGGTTGGCATCTACGACGACAAGGGCCGACTGATGGTCGTGGCTAATTTCAACCAGGACACCGGCGATGCCTGGGAGTGGGCCGACTCTCCGCGGTACCCGGCCAAATTCTCGGATCTGGCCATCCGTCTCGGGGTGAACTACGTCATTTACGCGATGACGCATTGATGACTTGCCGCCTGGCAGGTCGAGACCTGCCACACTAAACGAAGTAGTTCTTGACCTTTTCGAAGAGGCTTTTTTCCGCGGGCGCGTTGTCCACTGGAAGGCTTTCGCGGAGCTGCTCCATCAGCTTGCGCTGATCGCGGGTGAGCCGCGTCGGCGTTTTGACCACGACGTGAACGTAGAGGTCGCCTCGCCCGCTGCTATTCAGCACCGGGATGCCTTTGCCGCGCAGCCGGAATTGCGCGCCGCTTTGGGTTCCTTCCGGAATTTTCAGGTGATGCGGCTGGTCGAGAGTCGGCACATCGATTTCGCAGCCCAGCGCCGCCTGCGCGATATTGAGCGGGATGGTGCAATGCAGGTCGTGTTCGTGTCGCTCAAAGAACGCGTGTTCCTTTACCTTCAGGAAAACGTACAGGTCGCCGGGAGGGCCGCCGTTCGGTCCGGGCTGGCCTTCGTGGGACAGCCGCAGCCGCGTGCCGTCGTCCACGCCGGCCGGAATATTCACCTTCAGCTTGCGCTGGATCTGCTGGTATCCCTGCCCGCGGCATTGGGTGCACGGATTGCGGATGATCTGCCCCGTGCCGCCGCAGGTGCTGCAGGCGCGGCGGATGGTCAGGAAGCTCTGCTGATAGAGGACCTCGCCGCGTCCGTGACAAGTGGGACAAGTCGTCGGTCCGCTGCCCGGCTCCGAGCCCGATGCCTTGCAGCGGCCACAGGCTTCCATCCGGGGCACCTGGATTTCGGCGTTCAGCCCGGTGACGGATTCCTCGAAGCTCAGTTCCAGGTCGAAGCGAATGTCCTCGCCGCGCTGGGCGCGCGTGCGCCGGCGGCCGCTTCCAAACAGGTCGCCGAAGCCGAAGAAGTCGCCCAGGATGTCGCTGAAATCGGCGAACGCATCGGGGTTGAACCCGCCGGCGCCCGCGGCTCCCTGCAATCCCGCATGCCCAAACCGGTCGTAGCTGGCGCGCTTCTGCGGATCGCTGAGCACGCTGTAGGCTTCCGAAGCCTCTTTGAACTTTTCTTCCGCGTCCGGATTATCCGGGTTGCGGTCCGGGTGATATTGAAGCGCCATCTTGCGGTAAGCGCTCTTAATATCCTGTTCACCGGCGTCCCGGCCTACACCGAGAACTTCGTAATAATCTCGTTTGGACACGGAATCTCGCTAAGGCTTAACCGCGACTCGCACCATCGCCGGGCGAAGCAGCTTCCCTTTGAACAGATAGCCCTTCTGGAATTCGCCCACGATGGTTTGGTCTTCCGCCGATTCCGTCGGCACGCGTTCGACCGCCTGATGAAGATTGGGATCAAAACGCCTTCCTTCGGTTTCCATCGGTTCCACACCCATTTTTTTCAAGATCTCGTTGAGCCGTTGGTAAATCAGGCCAACGCCTTTGGCGTAGTTGGAATCCGCGGTCTCGACTTTCAGGGCGCGGTCAAAATCGTCCAATACCGGGAGGACGTCCCGAACCAGCTCCATGCCGGCGAACTGGATGTAGTCGGACCGCTGCTGCTCAAAGCGCCGCCGGGCGTTGTCGAATTCCGCGCGCAGACGCAGAAGGCGGTCATGCAGGTCGGCGTTTTCCACCGCCAGCCGATCACGATCCGCCGCTACGGCAGCGAGCTGACCCTCTTCGGTGACCGTCGGGACAGTGTCTTCCGACGACACTTCTGACTGATTTCGATCGGGGTTCTGCATGTCCACGACTTTAGCTTAGCAGAGGCCTCTGGGGAACATCTAAAACTGCGCGCTCTCCAGCGCTCTGCTGGTCTGCATGACCGCGGCCATGACGCGCTCATACTGCATCCGGATCGGCCCCAGGACCGCGACCTTGACCGGCAGACCGGTTGCCATTTGAACGGTCATGCCGATCAGGGCGAGCCCTCGCATCGCCGGATGGGCTTCTTCAAGCCCGACGTGCACTTCCAACTCCCCGCCGGGTTGTTCGAGGAACCGGTCGAGCAGGTCGATCAACCGTTTCTTCTCCTCGAGCGCGTGCATGAGTTCGCGCATGGTTTCGCGTGTCAGGTGTAAATCCAACCCCAGCAGATTCGACGCGCCTTCCATGTGGACTTCGGGCGAGGGATCGGCTTCAAGCAGCCCCTGGCGGTACAGAAGTTGCAGTTTGTACTGCGCCGCATCGTAGAGAGCGCGTTCCTCCGCCATTCGCCGGAGCAGTTCCCGCCGCGCCGCGCCCAGCTGCCAGCCGCTGAAGTTGCGGTTGACGTAGTTGCGGATCGACGTCAGTTCCTCCGTGCTCACCGGCTCGTCCAATGCCAGAACCCGGTTGCGGACCATCCGATCGCGGGTCACCAGCACCATCAGCACGCGGTTGGCGCCGAGCGGAACCAGCTCGATCTGATCCAGTTCCTGGGCCAGGGCCGGAATCGCCGCGGCAATCCCCACGTTCCGGGTCATTTCCATCAGGATCTGACTCGACCGCTCGACTCGCTCTTCGACGGAATGCAGGTTCCGGAGCTCGTTTCGCAACCGCTCCGACTCGGTCACAGCCCGATTCAGGGTTAGCGAGGCCACGTACTGGCGGAAGGCCTTCTCGGTGGGAATTCGTCCGGCTGAGGTGTGGGGTTGTGCAAGATAACCTTCATCCGCTAAGTCCCCCATGACGTTGCGAATCGAGGCCGCGCTCAACGACTCGCCGCGCCGGCGCGACAGCGTGCGAGACGCCACCGGCTCCCCAGTTTCAATATATTCACGAACCAGGGCATTCAGGATTTCCTGGTGCCTGGACCGCAAAGACTCACTGCTTTGCATATGGACCCGCTCTAAAACCCCACCTTACATTCTAATCTGATGAAACCAAAGGGTCAACGTTTGTGCCCTGACTTTCCTCTCCCTTTGGTTTAGAACGGATAGTTC
>Ga0335077_10008429_pt1 | contig 12793 bp, 9 predicted proteins | sample Lox_Sample_31_FD_207151 | JGI IMG/M metagenome (GOLD analysis project Ga0335077, IMG submission 207151) | Soil microbial communities from Loxahatchee National Wildlife Refuge, Florida, United States - Lox_Sample_3.1 | ecosystem: Environmental > Terrestrial > Soil > Wetlands | place: USA: Florida... | reverse complement strand
AATCACGTGCGACTCGATCTGCAGCCGCTCCGCCGGGTCCAGGCTGCCCTTCGGAATCGACAGGAACCGCACCTCCTCCGGGGACAGCAGGTTGTGCTCGATCCCGCGCGGGTCCCGGTAGGTCTGCCGCGCGATTTCGATCAGCCGGTCGAATTTCCCCGCCGGCAGCACGGTGGGCTCGTTCGATTGCAGCACCACCTGGTAAAAGTCGTCGATTTCCGCCAGCCGCCGCTGGAATTCCTGATCCACGGTGCCCAGCAGCGCCTGGGCCTCCTCCCGCGTCTTCTCCAGCAGGTACTGAAGCTTCTGGCGGCTGCTGCTGGCCTCCAGTTCCTTGCGGATGTAGTCGAACCTCTGGTTCAACAGCTCGAGCTGCCAGGGATAGAGCTTCTTCGCCTTTACCAGCACGTCTTCCCGCACGCCGACCTTGCCGAAGTCGTGCAGCAGCGCGGCGTACCGGATCTCCTTCATCTGCTCGGGGGTGAAGTGCAGTCCGCCATAGGCTCCCGCGTCGCGGCGGTCCACCGCCTCGGCCAGCCCGCAGGTGAGCGTGGAGACGCGCGAGCTGTGGCCGCTGGTCGTGGGGTCGCGCTGCTCGATGGCCTTGACCGCCGCGCGCACGAACCCCTCGAACAGAGTCTCGATGTCCTGGTAGAGCTTGCTGTTTTCGTAGGCCACCGCGGCCTGCGAGGCCAGCGAAAGCGCCAGCCTCTTCGCCCGGTCCGAGAACGGCACCACGCAGCGGCCAACATCCGCGCGGTCATTCAGCCGGGCGCTGCGATCCTTCTTGCAGTTGATGAGCTGCACCACGCCGATCACGTCCCCCTTCGCGTTCTTCATCGGCAGCGTCAGCATCGAGCGCGTCAGGTAGCCTGAATCCTGGTCCCATTTCGGATTGAAGCGGTACGGCCGGTCCGGCGGAATGTCGTACGCGTCGGCGATGGACAGCGTGTCCCCGTGCAGCGCCACGTGCCCGGCCATCGAAGTTTCCGTGATCGGCATCGTGAATTCCGTGAACGGGAACTGCCGGCTGTCATTCTGCGTCAGCTTGAATCGCAGCCGCTGCTCTTTCTCCCCGGCCGATTCCACCAGGTAGAGCGACCCGGCGTCCGCCGAGGTCACCTCCCGCGTTTTCTGCAGGATCAGGTTCAGCAGGCGGGTGATGTCGCGTTCGGCCGAGAGCGCCACCCCGATCTGGTTCAGCTCGTCCATCTCCCGCTCGGTGCGCGCCAGATCGCCCCGGGATTCCAGGTCCCGCGAGGCCAGTTCAATGTTCTGGAACGCTGCGGAAATGGCCCGGGCCACAAACGCGCGCGTCGCCGTGCGTGGCAGCACGGTAAAGAATTCGCCTTCCGGCGCCTTCTCCACCTCCGCTCCCGCACCGGCCAGTCCGATGGCCTTCATGGCCGGGTAGTGCGACGCCAGGTGCAGCAGCTCCGCGTAGTGGTCCCGCCGCAGGTCCACCAGGCACACCACAGCCGTTTCGCCACGCGGCGGCCCGTCCTTCGAGCGCGTGCGGCCCAGTTCCTTCGCCGCGATCGCCCGCCGGGACCAGTCCCCCTTCAGCCCCCCGGCCAGGCGCGCCACGGGAGACTTCTCCAGATACCAGAGTTCCTTCGCGAGGTTCATCGATAACCGGGGAAAAGCGCTGGCGAGAGTATAGCGGAATCACCCCCGGCGTCTATAGGCGGCCTCACCGGGGCGCTCCCGGACGTTGGTTTCCTGCACGCATCTGCTTGACACTTATTGAATTGCCCTCACTGCTCTGTTAGCCTACCCACCAAAGCGCAGCCCGCGCCGTGGCACGTCAAACGGTGGACGCTGGACCGCTCAGTAGGCGTCCAGGGGAGGCGGTGGAGCGCTGACCGGGATACCGGAAAATGGCTGAGCGAAAATTCCCTCTGACCGACGTTATCGTCGGCGCCATCCTCTCCGTGGTGTTGCTCCTGGGCTTTTTTGTCGGTTTCGGTCCTCTCGACTCCCTCGAACTTAAGCTCTACGACCTGCGCGCAAAGATGCGCGCCACCCACAAGGTCGGCGACGAGATCGTAATCGTCGCTGTCGACGACCCCTCCGTTCAGCAGCTCGGCCGCTTCCCCTGGCCCCGCAGCTACACGGCCGAACTCGTCGACGTTCTTTCCGAAGATGAAGCGAAAGTTATCGCTCTCGATCTCCTCTACTCCGACGCCGAAGTGAACCAGGGCCTGGAGGCCGTGCGCGACCTCCGCAAGCAGATCTCCGACTCCCGCTCCAAGCTCGTTTTCCAGCAGGGCGAGGGCGTGGATGTCCGCCGCGAGCGCGCCGTCGCCGACCAGCTCTTCGCCCAGCTCGACAAAGTTTTCGCGGACAAGGAGAAGCAGCTCGACGACGACGGGCGCCTGGCCGATTCCATCGCCCTCGCAGGCAACGTCGTGCTGGCCGACAACTTCGGCCTCCCCGGCCCTCCGCTTGGCCGTCCTGACCAGGCTCCGCCTGCCGACATCCTGAAGAATGCCCTCCCGGGCGCTTCCGCGAGCCTGCTGAAGGGAACCGAACTGGACGCACCCAGCATCGTGCCCCCCATCGAGCGCTTCGCCAAAGAAGCCAAGGCCATCGGCGAGATCAACTGGCTGCCCGACCGCGACGGCACCATCCGCACCTCTCCCCTGCTGGTCGAATACATGGACAAGGTGTATCCGTCGTTCGCTCTCCAGACGGCGCGCACCTACCTGAACCTGGAGCCGGGGGAAGTCACGCCGATCGGCCAGGCCGTTCGCATCGGCAACCGCACCATCCCCACCAATCCGCTGTTTGAAACCCGCGTGAATTTCTATGGCGAGGCCAGAACCTTTCCGCAATTCAGCTTCGTGGACGTGGTGACCAAGAAGGTCAGCAAGGAAAACTTCAAGGGAAAGATCGTCCTCGTGGGCCTCACCTCCACCGGCCTCGGCGAGCAGCGCGCCACCCCCATTTCCGCCACCCTGCCCGCTGTCGAATATTTCGCCAACGTGATTGAGAACTTCCTGCAGGGCAACGTCATCGTCCGGCCCACCTGGGCGCGCACGTTTGAACTGGGCGCGCTGATCCTGTTCGCTCTCTTCATCACCTTCGGCGTGCCGCTCCTGCCCGCGGGCGTGAGCGCGGGCATCGCGGGCGTGCTCCTGATCGCCTATGACGGCGCCGCCGTTTGGCTCTTCAGCTCCAAGGGCTACTGGATTACGATGCTCTACCCCTCCCTGCTCCTGGTGCTGGGCTACGTGGTCATGGTCTCCAAGCGCTACTTCGGCACCGAGCGCGAGAAGGGCACACTCGAGACCGAGTCCGCCGAGACCCTCAAGATGCTGGGTCTTTCCTTCCAGGGCCAGGGCATGCTGGACATGGCCTGGGAGAAATTCCGCCGCGTTCCCGTCGATGCCGGCATGAAGGACACCCTCTACGCTCTGGCTCTCGACTTCGAGCGCAAGCGCCAGTTCAACAAGGCCGTCGCCGTCCTCGAGCACATTGGCGCCGTGGATAAGAAGTTCAAGGACATTGCCGAACGCGCCGCGAAGCTGAAGGCTATGGGCGAGACGCAGATCCTGGGCACCGCCGGCCTGCGCCGCGGCGGCGCCGATTCCACCGTCATGGTCACCGGCACCGACGTCAAGCCCACCCTCGGCCGCTACGAGGTCCTCAAGGAACTCGGCAAGGGCGCCATGGGCACCGTCTTCCTGGGCCGCGATCCCAAGATCAACCGCCAGGTGGCCATCAAGACGCTCCGTTTCGACGACCCCGATCTCACCGATGAAGACAAGACGGCCCTGCGCGAGCGCTTCTTCCGCGAGGCCGAGTCCGCCGGCCGCCTCAACCATCCGCACATTGTCAACATTTACGATGCCGGCGAGGACCAGGACATCCATTACATCGCCATGGAGCTGCTCGATGGCGCGGACCTCAAGCCCTGGGGCGCCAAGGGCAGCCTGCACCCCATGAGCGAAGTGGTGAACGTCGTGGCCGACGTAGCCGATGCCCTCGACTACGCGCACTCCAACAATGTCGTGCACCGCGACATCAAGCCTGCCAACCTCATGCTCCTCAAGAGCGGCAAAATCAAGGTCACCGATTTCGGCATCGCCCGCATTACCGACCAGTCCAAGACCGCCACCGGCACCGTCCTCGGCACCCCCAGTTACATGTCTCCCGAGCAGCTCGCCGGCAAGAAGGTGGACGGCCGCTCCGACATTTTCTCCCTCGGCGTGTGCCTCTACGAACTGCTGACCGGCGAGAAGCCCTTCACCGGCGATTCCGTGGCCACCCTGGTCACTTCCATCGTGAACACGCCGCACCGGCCCATCCAGCAACTCGACGCCAAGATTCCCGAAGGAGTGGCGCGTGTCATCGACCGCGCCCTCCAGAAAGACCCCGAGAACCGCTATCAGCGCGCCAAGGACATGGCCGCCGATTTGCGCAAGGCACTGACCGAGATCGCCGGAGCGCGGCCGTGAGGTTCCAGCGTGCGTGTTGACATGGAGGCGCGCACCGACCTCGGGCGCGTCCGAAAAAACAACGAGGACAACTTCACCGTGGTGCCCGAAATCGGGCTCTACGTCCTTTCCGACGGCATGGGCGGCGAGGCCCACGGAGAAGTGGCCAGCGGCCTCGCCATTGAGGCCATTCGCCACCACTGCCTGGAAGGGAGCAACAATCCCGAGTTGGAGCTCTTCGGCGACCCCATTCCCAATCTCCCCCCGCGCGCCAATCGCCTGGCCTCCGCTGTGCGCCTGGCCAACCGCGCCATCTACGAGTCCGCTCAGCGCCATCCCTCGCAGAAAGGCATGGGCGCCACCGTCGTGGCCATCTGGCTGGACGAGGAGCAGATGAGCGTGGCCCACGTGGGCGACAGCCGCCTCTACCGCATGCGCCAGGGCCAGCTCGAACAGATTACCCAGGACCATTCCCTCGTCGCCGAGCAGGTCCGCCGCGGAATCCTCACCCAGCAGCAGGCCGACACCAGCCAGATGCAGAGCGTGCTCATCCGCGCCCTCGGCATCGACCCTACCGTGGAAGTCGACGCCGAGGAGCACCCCGTCCTGCCCGGTGACACGCTCGTGCTGTGCTCCGACGGGCTGAACCGCATGGTCACTGATCCCGACATCGGCAGCATTTTGAACACCTCATTGAGCGCCCAGGAGGCGACCGAGCGGCTCATCGCCCTGGCCAACGAAAACGGAGGGGAAGACAACGTCACGGTAATCGTGGTCCGAGTTGTGGAGGGAGCTAACGGGTGGCTGGCGCGCCTGTGGCGCTGGCTGTGCGGCGAATAGCAGGAGGAGCCAAGAAATGGCAAAGCTGATCCTGAAATACGAAGCGGCGGTCATCAAGGAGCTGGACGTCGGCGCGCAGCCCGTCGGCATCGGGCGCGCTCCCGACAACGCCCTGCATGTCGACAACCTCGCCGTCTCCAGCCACCACGCCCGAATCTTCAACGACGGCGGTAAGCTCGTTGTGGAGGACATGAACAGCCTCAACGGCACGTTCGTCAACTCCCAGCGCGTCACCCGCGCCACGCTCAAGCCCGGCGACGTGGTCACCGTCGGCAAGCACACCATCGAGATCCGCGGCGAAGCCGAAGCCATCACCGGTTCGGCGGCTCCCGCAGCCCCGGCCAAGCCGGCTCCGCCCAAACTCCAGGAAACCATGGTGCTCGACACCAAGAAGCGCCGCGAACTCCTCGCGCAGGCCATGGCCACCGGCGGCACCGCTCCGGAAACGCCCGCGGCGGCACCGGCGCGCGCCCGCGTTCCCTGGCTGGTGGTCATGGATGGCAGGACCGACCAGCGCGAATACGCCCTTTCCGACAAACTCGTCGTCATCGGCAAGTCGCCCATGGCCACCGTCAAGCTCAAGGGCTGGTTCGCCCCCAAGGTGGCCGCGCAGATCAGCAAGCGCAACGACGGCTACTACATCGGCACCGGCGACAAGGTGCCCAAGGTCAACGGCCAGCCCATTACCGGGCCCACCAAGCTCAATGAAGGAGACGTGATCGAACTCGGCAGCGTCAAGCTGAGCTTCGCGTTCCGCGATTGAAGCGCGGCTTCTCGATTCGGTTTCCAAGATGGCTCCTCCAGCCGCCACAGGACAACCGTCCGGCTTCTTACAGAAATGGTGGGGCCATCGTGTCCCTCTCGGCATCAGCCTGGGCGTTTCCGTAATTTTTCTGCTGCTCTATTACTCCGCGCTGCTCAGCGAACGCTCCAGCGCGGCTGCCAACGTGCTGCGCCGCTTCGAGCTTTCCACCGTGGACACGCGCTTCCTGCTTCGCGAGAGGCTCGCGAAGCCCTCGCCGGATCCCCGCATCATCATCGTGGAGATCGACCAGAAGGCCCAGGAAACGCTGGGCCGCTGGCCCTTCTCCCGGAAATATTTTGCGCAGATGCTGGACATCCTCCGCGAAGACGGCGCCCGCACCGTGGGGTTCGACATCACCTTCTCCAAGCCGGACGAGTCCGCCAAGCCCATCCGCGAGCTTCGCGAGCAACTTGAGGCGCAGCAGAAGGCGGGCGAGGCCGTGGATCCGCGCGTCATCGCGGAGCTGACGCGCGTCGAAGGCCAGTACAACGTCGACCAGCAGTTTGCCGAATCTATCAAGCGTTTTGGCCGCGTCGTGCTGGGCAACTTCTTCTTCATGTCCCCCCAGGAAGCCGCCACGCTGGACAAGTCCACCATCGAGCGATACGCGCAGATCATCGGCGATTTCCCGTTCCCGCAGGCGCGCTCCTCGCAATCCTCCAAGGGGCAGCAAAGCTACGTGCGCATGATGGACAACTACGACGAGTTGGGCATGGCCCCCGTCGCCGCCGAGGCCAATCTGAAAATCCTCAGCGATGCCCTCGCCAGCGCCCACGGCGGCACCGGCTTCTTCAACGTCTTCGCTGACCCCGACGGCGTCGTCCGCAAAGGCATTCTGGCGATGCCCTTCGGCCTCTCCCCCAAAAAGTCCGACTGGGACCTCTACGCCTCGCTGGACGTTCAGGTGGTGCGTTCCTACCTCGATCTCTCGAACGACCGCATCATCCTCAACTTCGGCGAAAACGGCATCGAGAGCATCGAATTCGGCAGCTCGGACGTGATCCAGCCCGACGACGTCGGCCGCGTCAATATCAACTACCGCGGCCCCGCCCGCACCTTTCCCTACGTCTCCATCGCCGACGTGGTGAACAAGAAATTCGCGCCCGGTACGTTCAAGGACAAGATCGTGCTGGTGGGCGCAAGCGCCGTGGGCATCGCCGACCTGCGCACCACTCCCTTCAGCGCCTTCAACTATCCCGGGGTCGAAATCCACGCCAACATCGTCGACAACATACTCAATCAGCGCTTTATGGAGCGCGACACGCGCGAGTTCCTGCTCGACGTCATGTTCATCCTCCTGTTCGGACTTCCCCTGGGACTGTGGCTGGCCACCACCCAGCCGGCCTACCTGCCGGCCACGCTGTTCCTGTGGGTGCCCTTCGGCGCGTTCGTGCAATGGTCGTTCGACCGCGGCTGGCTGCTCAACGCCTCGCTGCCCGCGCTCACCCTGCTCACCAACACTCTGGCCGTGGCGCTCTACCGCGTGCTCATCGAGGACAAAGAGAAGCGCAAGCTCCGCGGCACCTTTCAGCAGTACCTCAGCCCGGAAGTCATCCGCCGCGCGCTCGCTCAGCCGGAAAGCCTCGAGCCCCGCAAACAGGAAATCACCATCTTGTTCAGCGATATCCGCGGATTCACCAGCATCTCGGAAAAACTCGACGCTCAGGCTCTTGCCGACATCCTCAATCAGTACCTCACCGAGATGACCCGCGTCATCTTTCGAAATCAGGGAACACTCGACAAGTACATCGGCGATGCGGTCATGGCCTTCTGGGGCGCGCCTTTCGAGGACACGGCGCAGGCCAGCCACTCCGCGCGCGCGGCCTTCGAAATGCTCCAGAAGCTCGAGGAGCTCAATCGCGGGTGGGCGCTTAAGGGCGTTCCGCGCCTCGATATCGGCGTCGGGATTAACAAGGGGGTGGCCTCGGTGGGCAAGATGGGCTCGTCGCTCCGCGCCGCCTATACCGCCCTGGGCGACTCCGTAAACCTGGCCTCCCGTCTCGAAGGGCTGAACAAGGAATACGGCACCCGCGTCCTGCTCAGCGATTTTGCATACAAGGACGCGCGCGTCCCTGAATATCTCTACCGCGAAGTGGACATCATCCGCGTCAAAGGGAAAGAACAGCCCGTGATCATCCACGAGCTGGCCGGCCTGCGCGACAACAAGGATTTGCAGGAAAAAGTGGAGCTCTACGGCCGCGCCCGCGCCTTCTACAAGCGCCGCGACTGGCGCCAGGCCAGCGCGCTCTTCGCACAACTCCTCGATCGCTGGCCCGGCGACGGCCCGGGGCGCATCCTGGCCGGCCGCTGCGAAGAGTACCTGCTCGACGAGCCCGAGCCCCAGTGGGACGGCGTGTACGTCATGAAGCACAAGTAGCCGTGGCGCCTCTGCCGCGCGCCTGTGATACCATTTTCTATTCAACCGATGCCTTGAAAGCCGGTTGAGGAGCACCGAGTGCCCGAACACATCAGCCCCAAGGAATTGAAGCGCGACCGTTTCGTCGAGACCGTCGAGCATGGCGCCGAATACGCTTTCTCGCACGCGCGCAACGTCTGGCTCACCGTCGGCGCCGCCGCTCTCATCCTCGCCGCCGTGTTCGGCTGGCGCTTCTGGAGTGCCCAGCAATCCCAGAAGGCCAGCATCGCGCTCGACGACGCCATGAAGACCTTCCAGGCCCGCATCCGCGCACCCGGCGAGCCCGAGGAGCCCGGCGAGACCACCTTCGTCGTCGAGAAAATCAAGTATCAGGAAGCGCAGAAGAAGTTCGACGCCGTCGCCCGCGAATACTCCCTCACCCAGCAGGGCACCTTCGCACGCTACTATTCCGCGCTTTGCGCGCTCCACCTCAACGAACCGGACAAGGCCGGCGCCGACCTGCGCAGTCTCGCCTCCGGCAGCGATGCCGAGGTCGCCTCGCTCGCCAAGCTCTCCCTTGCGGAAATGGCTTCGGAGGCCGGAAAAACGGACGAGGCCGCCAAATACCTCACCGATCTCATCGACCATCCCACCGCCCTGGTTCCCAAGGCGCGCGCGGAAATGGCCCTGGCCGCTCTCTACCACAAGACCAAGCCGGCCGAAGCCGCCAGGCTCTACCAGCAGATCAAGAAGGAATTCCCGGAATCGCCGCTGGCCGAAGAGGCGGACCGCAAACTCTCGGAACTCGGCCCGTCCTCCTGAAGTAGAACGGTTTGCCGAACCACCGCCCGCCTGGCGCGGGCGCCGGAGCTTTTCCGATGGTGCTCGCGGGCTATGCCATGGACGCGCGGCACTCGCGTGGCCGCCGCTATCCCGAGGCCGTCCACGCTTACCGCAATGAATTTGCCCGCGACCGCGACCGCATCATCCACTCCCGCTCCTTCCGCCGCCTCCAGGAAAAAACCCAGGTTTTCACCGTCCGCTTCTCCGACCATTTCCGCAGCCGCCTCACCCACACCCTGGAGGTCTCCCAGATTTCCCGCACCGTGGCCGCCGCTCTCGGCCTCAATCAGGACCTCGCCGAAGCCCTCGCCCTGGTCCACGACATCGGCCATCCCCCTTTCGGCCACGCCGGCGAGGCAAAACTTGACCAGTTGATGCGCGCGCACGGCGAACGCTTCGATCACAACCTGCACGCCCTGCGCATCGTTGAGCAGTTCGAGCAGCAATATTTGGATTTCCCCGGCCTCAATCTCACCTTCGAGCTCCGCGAAGGCATCTTGAAGCACTCCCGCGCCTGGACGCCGGAAGAATTTCCCGAGGCCGCCGAATTCGAGCCCGCCCTCCGGCCGCCCCTCGAAGCCCAGTTGATCGACCTCGCCGACGAGATCGCCTACAACACCTCCGACATCGACGACGGCTGGGAATCCGAGCTGCTTCCGCTCGAACTCATCCTGGAAGAAACGCCCCGCATGGGCATCATCTACCGCGAAATCGACCGCCAGCATCCCTCCGCGCGCGTCAAGCTCAAGCTGCTCGAGACCATCAAGCGCGTCCTCGACCATCTGGCCACCGACCTGATTTCCTCCACCCGGAAACAGATCGAATCCCATCGCCCGCAATCGCCGGACGACGTCCGCCGCTTTCCCCTGCGCCTCGCCTCCTTCAGTCCCGATGGCGCCTCGTGGTCCTCCGCTCTCAAGACCTTCCTGCACCAGCGCCTCTACAACCATCCCGAACTGGTGGAGGAGCGCGACCGCAGCGTCGCCGCCCTCGAGCAACTCTTCCAGTTCTTCTGCCAGAATCCCCGCGAGATGCCTCCCTTCCACGCCGCGCTCGCCGCCGGCCGGCCCCCGCACCGCGTCGTCTGTGACTACATCGCCGGGATGACAGACCGCTTCCTCATGCAGGAGCACCGCCGGCTGGTTGGCGCCCCGGCCTCCTGAGTTCCGGCCGGTTCACCTCCGTCCGCGCATGAAAATTCCCTTATCCCGCGCGTATCCGATTCGCGCAGGGGCGGTGGGTTTGGTTTGACTCGAATTGCCGAGCGCCTATAATGAGCCTTCGCTCGCGGCAAGCGAGAGAAGGACGGCTCACGGCCATGTTCCTAGACGTCAAGGAATTGGCGGTCCGCAAGCTTCGCATCCACAAGCTGTATCCTCCCGGCACCGTCGACTATCACACCGAGGAGTTCCAGCAGACGGAGCCGCTCGAGGTGCGCGCCACCGCGGAAGAGGTGGACGGCCAGATCCGCCTGAAGGGCGAGCTGCACACTCGCGTCGAACTGGTGTGCGCACGCTGCCTCGACCCCGTCACCGAGGAAATCAGCCGCGAATTCGACCTCCTCTACCGCCCCATGGACACCATCCGCGCGGAAGATGACGTGCGCCTGGACGAGGAAGAGGCCGAGGTGGCCTTCTTCGAGGGCGCCGGATTCTTCCTGGCGGACGCCCTCGCCGAGCAGGTCAACCTGGCCATCCCGCTCAAAGCCATCTGCCGCAGCGATTGCCGCGGCCTCTGCCCCCAGTGCGGCGCCAACCTCAACCACGAGGAATGTCACTGCCAGACTCACGCCGCAGACCCGCGCCTCGCGCAGCTGGCGCGCGTCAAACAGACCTGGTGCAAGAAGCAATAGCAATCACCGCTCGAACCGTGTAAAATCGGTGTTTCCCTAATCGGCGAACCAGGAGTTCGTATGCCCAATCCGAAGCGTCGGCACTCGAAAATGCGGAAGAACCAGCGGCGGGCTCACGACCATCTCGTCCCCCTTTCGCTTTCCGAGTGCCCCAATTGTCACGAGCGGAAGCTGCCCCACCAGGTCTGCCCCCGCTGTGGCTACTACAAAGGCCGCGAAGTCGTTGACACAACGGCCTGAGCCGCCGTACCTTCCAGCTGGTTTCTCCGTTCCCTGAGCCGCCCGATGACTACCATCGCACTCGACGCCATGGGAGGGGACCACGCGCCGCACGCCGAAGTGGCCGGCGCGGTCGCGGCCGCGCGCGAACTGGGCGTCCGCGTCCTCCTCATCGGCCAGCAACAGGTGGTCCGCGATGAGCTGGACCGCAGCTCCGCCGACGGTCTCCCCATCGAGGTCGTCCACGCACCCGATGTCATCACCATGCGCGATTCCCCCCTTCAGGCCTATAAGAAAAAGAAGGGCAGCTCCGTCCATGCCGCCGCCAAGCTCGTCCGCGATGGCCAGGCCGATGCCCTCGTCAGCGCCGGCAACACCGGTGCCGTCATGGCTGTCTCCCATCTGACTCTCGGCACTCTCGGCGCCGTCGACCGCCCCGCCCTCGCCGCTCCCTTTCCCACTTGCAAGGGCAAAGTCTCCGTCATGCTCGACGTCGGCGCCAACGTGGACTCCAAGCCCGTTCACCTCGAGCAGTTCGCGGTCATGGGCGAGATCTATTACCGAGTCATCTTCGGCACGCGCCGCCCCCGCGTCGCTCTCCTCTCCATCGGCGAGGAGGAAATGAAGGGCAACGAGCTCACCCGCGAGGCCCATAACCGTCTCAAGAAGATGCCGCTCAATTTCGTCGGCAATGTGGAAGGCCGCGACGTCTTTGCCGGTGACGTGGATGTGATCGTCTGCGACGGCTTCATCGGCAACGTGGCCCTCAAAATCAGCGAAGGCCTCGTCGAGTATTTCACCCATGCCCTCCGCGACGCCCTCAACAAGGACCTCCGCGCCAAGATGGGCGCCCTGCTCTCCAGGCCCGCCTTCAAGGGCTTCAAGGAGAACCTCGACTATTCCGAATACGGCGGCGCTCCCCTGCTCGGCGTCCGGGGAGTCACCGTCATCGGCCACGGCCGCTCCAATTCGAACGCCGTCAAGAATGCCATCCGCGTGGCCGCCGAGCTCTCTCGGGCCCGCGTGAACGAAAAAATCGATGCGGAGCTGGCAGGCCAGGCCGTCGCCGTGCGCCAGACCGCCGCGCATTGAGGCCGGGGAAACGTCATGGGCCACTGCGCATTTCTCTTCCCCGGGCAGGCCTCTCAGTACTCCGGAATGGGGCGCGAACTCCACGACAAACATCCCGCCGCGCGCTCCGTCTTCGAGGAGGCCGACCAAGCCCTCGGTTTCTCCATTTCCCGCATCTGCTTTGAAGGCTCCGAAGACGAGCTGAAGCTCACCGCCAACACACAGCCCGCTGTCGTCACCGTGTCTGTCGCGGCTCTCCGCGCACTGGCCGCCAGCGGCGTCACTCCCGCCTTCGTCGCCGGCCACAGCCTGGGCGAGTATTCCGCCCTCGTCGCCGCCGGCAGCCTCCAGTTTGCCGATGCCGT
>Ga0335077_10008428_pt1 | contig 12794 bp, 14 predicted proteins | sample Lox_Sample_31_FD_207151 | JGI IMG/M metagenome (GOLD analysis project Ga0335077, IMG submission 207151) | Soil microbial communities from Loxahatchee National Wildlife Refuge, Florida, United States - Lox_Sample_3.1 | ecosystem: Environmental > Terrestrial > Soil > Wetlands | place: USA... | reverse complement strand
GACCGCACGTGTGGTTCATGCGCTGGGATTAGCGCGATATTGCGTGCGGGCGTACTCGTTGTACGGCGCCGGCCGCACCGTGGCGGTGAACCGTACGTGGTCGAGATCGGCGTCCGGGTCCGTCCCGGGGCCCGGGTGCTCCCCCCAGACCAAGGTGACCTCGGTCCCCGGCTTGGCCACCGGCGAGTCGACCAGCGCGAGCGACAGGATCGTTCCCACCCGGTCGATGAAGCCGGTGTAGTAAGTCATGCCGACGAGCTCCGATCCGGCCTCGACGCGGTAGCGCCCGTAGCTGAGAAGAAACTCCGGCGAAGCGCCGAATGGCCGGCGGACCTCATCGGGGTCGAGCACCAGCGTGACCTTCTGTCGTGTCACGGCGTCTTCGGACTTCTCCAGCGCATCCCGTCCGAGGAAGTCGTGGTTGAAACGGATCGACCGTCCGTAGCCCAGCTCCCACGGCGAGCAGTAGTAGTCCTCGATGTCCTCGGAGAAGAAGCTCCCGTGGAGCGGCTTTTGACCCTCGTAGGAGAACATGCTGAGCGACTCGCGGTAGTCGCGCAGCGACGGGTCGGTGTAGATGGCGGGAGTCGGGGTCGGGATCCAGCCGCTCTCGATCCCGTTGGTCGAGTAGGCGAGGGCGCCGACTAGCACCAGCCCGAGCGACTCGCCGTGTTCGAGCAGGGTCTGCTTGACGTACTCGCCGTCGTTCCAGTCGCCGATGAACTCGTAGCCGGCCTGCCCGGCCATGCCGTGACGGAAGGCGCGGAAGCTCCGGCCGCCGAGCGTCACCGGGGTCGAGTGGAAGAACTTGACCGCCGCAAGCGGGCCGCCGAACACGCGCTCGACGAGCTCGAGGGCGCGCGGTCCCTGGATCTGGTAGCGGAACAGCACGGGATCGCCCGGACGGAACTCGGAGTCGGGGTCGCTCTCGAACGACACGTCGTAGGCCCCGCGCTCACCGTGGTAGCGGACCCACGACTGCGAGGCCGGCACGCCGCTCAGCGTGAACTGCTCTGGGCCGTCGCGCATCAGGATCCCGTCGGTGACGATGTAGCCGCGCTCGGTCACCGGGATGAACTGCTTGGCCTGGCCGATCGCGAAGCTCTCGTAGTCGTTGGCGCTGAAATCCGCCAACAGCCTGGGCGCATCCGGGCCCTGGATGAACAGGTCCGACATGTGGTGCGAGAGGTCCGACAGGGCCACCCCGTCGCTCCACGCGCTCTGCTCGGTGCGCCAGGAGACATATTCGGGCTCCAACACTGGTGGCGTCCAGGGCGCGGCGCCCAGCTTCCACAGCAGCGCCACCGGGGACCCGGCGTGATCGATCGCCTGCTGCAAGGTCGGAGGCGCATAGCCCGGCGAGGACTCGGCCGCGCCCGACGCGGCGCCGGACACGCTCACAGCTCGATCCCCCACGTCGCGAGCGCAGTGTCCGAGACGAGCTGCAGCTTGGCGAACTGATCGGCGGCGGTGAGGCGGTTGCCTCCCTCGGCCACCGAGGCGAAACCGCACTGCGGGCTAAGCGCCAGGTTGTCGATGTCGACGAACCGCGCCGCCTCGTCGATCCGCTCCTGGAGTCCCTCCAGGGTCTCCAGCTCGGGTTGCTTCGAGCTGACGAGCCCGAGCACGACCATCCGGTCCTTGGGCATGAACCGCAACGGCTCGAACCCGCCGGCGCGGTCGTCGTCGTACTCGAGTAAGAACCGGTCCACCGGCAGGGTCTGGAACAGCTGCTCGGCGATCGGCTCGTAGTCCCCAGCGCCGAGCCACATGCTCGCCTGGTTGCCGCGGCAAACGTGCATCCCGATCGAGACCCCGCGGGGACGATCGACTCCGTCGACGGCGGCGATGTCGGTACTCAGCATCCGCTCGAACGCGGCCCGGAGATCGGCGCCGTTGTCATGCTCGCGCGCGTGGGTGCCCAGGAACGCGGAGTAGCCGGGGTTGTCGAGCTGGACGTAGCGGACGCCTTCGGCGATCAGTGCCTCGATCTCCGCCCGGGTGATCGCCGCCACCTCGGCGGCCAGCTCCTCGCGCGACGCGTAGAACTGGTCGGTGTCGCCGTCGTGCCAGAAACGCTCGACGAGAAACCCCGGCGCGATCAGCGTCACCTTGATCGGCGCGGTGGTGAGACTCTGGAGGTACGCGGCCTCGCCTTCGGCCAGGCGCCGACGCTGCTCGAGCCGGGCGGTGATCAGGAACTGCTTGCTCGGCAGCGTCGCCACTCCAGCGGTCGAGTGCCACGGCATCTCGACCGTGCGCATCGAGATCCCGTCCACCGCCTCGACGAAGCCGGCGCGGAAGTCACGACGGCGAAACTCCCCGTCGGTGACGATGTCGATCCCGGCGTCCTTCTGCATCTTCACGACCGCGGCGATTGCCTCGTCCTCGACCTCGCGCAGCTCGTCGGCCTCGATCATTCCGGCCTCCAGGCGCCTTCGCGCCTCGAGCAGGGACTGAGGTCGGAGCAGGCTCCCCACGTGGTCCGCCCGGAACTTGGATGAATTGGCCATCCCTTGTCGTCTCCTATCGCCTGGCTCCCCAGGCTTCGAATGTCAGCTCGAATCCGGCCGCGGTCAGCGCGGCCTCGCAGATCGCCTGGTCCTCCTCGGGCCGCCCCCCAGACACACCGATCCCGCCCAGCACCTCGCCGTCAAGCTTGATTGTCACCCCGCCTTCGGTCGCCACGATCGGGTGCTGTCCCATCCGCGCCACCTGGCTGAAGAACACCGGATCGGACTCAGACCACGCCTTCAGCATGTTGGTTGGGCGCTGCATCACCGCGGCGCTGTACGCCTTGCTGAGCGCGATGCTCGGGGTGAGGGGACGCGCACCGTCCTGGCGCTCGAGCGCGAGCAGGAACCCGCCCGCGTCGACGACCGCGACGGTGATCGCCTTGCCGTACTGAGCTGAGTGCTCCTGGGCGAGCGCGATCAGCTTGCGCGCCTCGGGCAGAGTGAGGGTCATGTCACGCCCCGGGCGAGGTAGATGTGCTCGAGGAATCGCGAAAGCGCGGAGTTGAACAGCGCCGGCGCCTCCCAGTACATCGAGTGCGGCGCGCCGGGCACGACATCGAGCCGCGAGCCCGGGAGCAGTTCATGCGCCCGGCGCACGGTGGCCGGGCTGAGCACGGCGTCGTCCTCGCCAGCCAGGAAGCAGATTGGAACTCCCGCGGCGACGACGTCCTCGAGCGTCGGGCCGCCGGCGGCGAGATTGCGCAGGTCGGCCATCTTCGCCGCGTTGAACGTGCCCATCTGCGCGAACAGGAACGTCATCTCGGGCCGCTCGGTCTGAAACCCCTTGCTCATCAAGCGGTCGAGCACCGGCAGCGCCTCGGCTCGCGCGCGGTCGGACTTCACGAGCGCCGCGAGCTCGTCGTGAGCGATGCCGCCGATTGAGTGGGCGAGCACGACCCCGGTCACACGGTCGGGATGCGCGACGGCGACCTTCAGCGCGGCGGACGCGCCGATCGATTGGCCAACCAGCGCTGCGCGTTCGATCCCCGCGTCGTCCAGCACCGCGACGACGTCGCCCGGGAACTCAAGGCTGTCGAACTCGTCGAGATCGGAGTCCGAGTTGCCGAATCCACGCAGATCGAGCGTGACCACCGAATAGGACTGCCGTAGTGACGGCGTCTGCTGCCACCACGCCGCGTGGTGCCCACCCGAGCCGTGGATCAGCACCACGGCGGGCCCCTCCCCGTGGACCTCGTAGTAGATCCGCACTCCATCTGCGTCGGCGAACGCCACGGCCGTCTACCAGCTCCGGTCGCCGTGGTAGACCAGCTCGATCATGGTTCCATCGGGATCGCGGATGTAGGCGAACTTCGACTTGTTCTGCGGGCGCTCGACTGGCTTGGTGTAGCGGATGCCGAGATCGTCGAGGTGACGGAGGAACCCGTCCCACTCCTCGACCTCGATCGCGTAGTGGTAGGGAGCCATGCGATCCATCTCCTCCACCGGCGTGAAATGCAGGTCGAAGTTGCCGCGGGTCATCAGTACGACCTTGGTGTCGCTGAACCGGCTCACGTCGATGTGCTTCAGGCCGAAGACCTTTGTGTACCACTCGATCGTTCGCTGCGGATCGGTGGTGGGGAAGTTCACGTGGTGAATCGAATACGGCTTGCTGCTAGTCACTTACCGTTTCCTTTCGTTGACGGTAACCCGTTGTGTCCGACGACGCGGTTGCGCAGGGTCCCGATACCTGTGATGTGGATCTCGACCGTGTCACCCGGGGCGATCGGCGCGGCGCCGTCCGCGCCCATCCACAGCACGTCTCCCGGCGCCATGGTGATGTATCTGGTGATTTCGACGATGTAATCGATCGCGTCGAAGATCATCTCGCCGGTCGCGAAGCTCGACACGTTGGCGCCGTTCACCCGCATCGTGGTGGTGGCGTCATCGGGATCGGCGTCGGTCACGATCCACGGCCCCATGGGCTTGAACGTGTCGCAGTTCTTGGCGCGCCATAGAGTGCGGTCCGCGTGCTGCCAGGCGCGCGCACTCACGTCGTTCCCGATCGTCCAACCCAGGATCGCCCGGCGAGCCTCCGCGCGCGAGGCGTTGCGGACGGGCCGCCCGATGACCGCAGCCGCCTCGGGCTCGGCCTCGAGCGGACCAGGCAGGTCGGCGGGGACCACGATCTCGTCCTCGTGGCCGACCAGGGCGCTGTTGGCGCGATATCCGACCTCGGGTCGCTCGGGCAGCTTCGCCACCGGGTTCCCGAGCGCCATCGCGTGCTCGATGTGTGCGCGGTAATTGAGGCCCACGCAGAAGAAGGTGGCCGGCCGCGTGGGCGGCAGCAGCTTCACCTGGTCAAGCGCGAACCGCCGGCCGGTTGGCTCGGAGCGCTCGAACGGAGACCCCTCCACGTCGACCACCGCGTCACCGTCGACGATCCCGTAACGCTCGCGCCCGTTGGTTCGGTACCGGCACCAGATCATCGGAGCCGGTGCGAGATCCGCTTGGTCACCAGATACGCGTCGAGGCCCTCGGTACCGCCCTCCTTGCCGTAGCCGCTCTCCTTGACACCGCCCGACGGCGCCTCGGGAACCGAGCCGCCGCAATGGTTGATCGACAGGATCCCGGCCTCGAGCCCGCGCTTGAGGCGCGCCGCGGTGGCGGCCGACTCCGTGAAGCCATAGGCGGCGAGGCCGTAGGGAAGGGCGTTGGCGATCTCGAGCGCGTCGTCGAGATCGGCAAACCGGGCAACCGGAGCGATCGGCCCGAACGGCTCCTCGCGCATCACACGCGAGTCGAGCGCGACGCCGGTGAGGACGGTGGGGGCGTAGAACCATCCCTCACGCGCGAGACGCCGGCCGCCACAGGCGATCTGCGCCCCGCGCCGCACGGCGTCGGCCACGAGGTCCTCCACCGCCGCGAGGCGCCGCTGGTTGGCGAGCGGACCCATGCGCACGCCGTCCTCGAGCCCGTCGCCGACCTTCACAGACTCCGTGGCGCCGACCAGGGCGGTGACGAATCGATCGTGGATCCGCTCATGCACGAGGATCCGGCTCGGCGAGGTGCAGACCTGCCCGGCGTTGACGAACTTGCTCGCGGCCGTGCGCGCGGCGGCTTGCTCGGGGTCGGCGTCCTCGCACACGATCACCGGGGCGTGACCGCCGAGCTCCATCAGCGCGGGCTTCATGACCGCAGCGGCGAGCCCGGCCAGCTGCTTGCCGACGGGCACGGAGCCGGTGAAGGCCACGAGCCGCGTGACGGGCGAGGCGATCAGCCGCTCGGACACCTCGGCCGGAACCCCGAAGACCAGGTTGAGGACGCCGGCGGGCACGCCCGCGTCCTCGAAGCAGTGCACGAGCGCGCACGCCGTCCCCGGAGTCTCCTCGGACGCCTTGATCACGATCGAGCAGCCGGCCGAGAGCGCAGCCGCGATCTTGCGCATCGGCGAGCCGGCGGGGAAGTTCCACGGCGTGAACGCGGCGACCGGGCCGATCGGCTCGTGGGTCACGGTCAACTCGGTGTCGGCGTCGACCGGGATGATCCGCCCGTAGCTGCGCCGGGCCTCCTCGGCGTCCCAGTCGAGCAGCTTGGCCACTCGCACGACCTCGCCGCGGGCCTCGGCCAGCGGCTTGCCCTGCTCGAGCGTCATCGTCCGCCCGATCGCTGCGGCTCGCCCCCGGATCAGGTCGGCCGCGCGGTGCAAGATCACCGTGCGCTCCTCGACCGGGGTGTCGCGCCACAAGGCAAACCCACGTGCGGCGGCGGCCAGCGCGCGATCGAGGTCGCCGGCCTCGGCCAGCGGCACCTCGCCAAGGCGCTCGCCCGTCGCGGGGTTGAGGATCGGCTGCGAGCGGCGGGCCGAACCATCGCTCCAAGCGCCGTCGATGTACAGGCCGACAGGTTCGTACTCCTGATCGATCCCGGGACCCACCGCGCCGGCCGTCTGCGCGCTCATGGCGCCTCCTCGCCGCGATCGCCGGATGAGGTCAGCATCCAAAGGTGGTGCGGGGGTCGCTGCTCATAGACGTTGGGCCCGTAGCCGGCGTCCACCCGGTCCATGTCGGCCGCGTACTCGACCCGTCCGCCGCACGGAGCGTGGAAGAACCGGAACACGTTCGACCCGATCGTGTGCCGGCCGAGCCTGCGCGCCTCCTTCCAGCCGCAGGCAACCATGTGGTTTCCGCCTTCGATCACCTCGTCGAAGTTGCGCACCTCGTAGGCGAGGTGGTTGATCCCGGCCCGGTCAGCTCGGTGTCCGAGCAGCAGGTTGTGCTGATCGTCGTCACCCTCGCATTGCATGAACGTCCCCATGTCCAGGAGCTGGTCGGTGACGCGGAAACGCAGCCGGTCGACATAGAACGCGACGGCCTCGTCGCGCCCCTGCGCGGGAATGTTGAGCGCGACGTGGCAGATGCGAAGCGGGTGAGCCCGGCCGTAACGGGTCAGCGGCTGGTTCCAGCGCTCCACCGAGCCGGTTGCGTTGGCCCGGCGCGCCTCGCCCGGGTCGACCGGACGCGGACGAGCGACCCGAAAGCCGAGGCCGAACCCGGTGTCGTCGCGGGTATGGACCACACCCGCCACCTCCACTTCAACCTCGCGGTCGCGGCTCAGGTCATCGGCCAGCGCGTCGAGCGACGCCTGGTCCTCAACGCCCCAGATGACCTCCCGGATGGTCGGGGCCGCCTCGAGCGCCGCCGGCAGCGAAGGATCGTCCTCACAGAGCAACTCGAGCCGTTGACCAGCGGGCGTCAGAAACGTCGCACCATGCGGGCTGGACTCGAGCTGCTGAAGGCCGAAGTCACCGAAGAAACGCACGCATTCTGCGACGTCAGTGACACCAAAGCGTGCTTCTTCTATCCGCTGGATGCCCACCGTCGTCTCCTCGTGGCCACCTTAGCGGACGAACGTCGGCGTACCGATAGCGCGCTCCGAAAGGTTACGTTGCACCGGCTGCATCCCCACCCACCGCCGCCCGGCGGGGTTGGGATGCCCCGTTTCCGTTCACCCCGGCGCGATCATCCGCCGCCGTCAGTTCGACCGGCTCGTCGATCGGGAAGCGCTTGAACCAGTCACCCATGAAGTCAAGGAACACCCGGAACTTCTTAACCGATTGGAGACCGGGTGGATATATGAGGTACAGCGGCCGCGCCGGGACCTGGAACTCCGGCAACACCACCTGGAGACGGCCGCTGCGCACGTCGTCGAAAATCGGTCGCAGAGGCAGGAGCGCAACCCCCAACCCTTCGAGCGCAGCCTTGTTCAAGACCAGGTAGGTGTTCGAGGTGAACACGGCGTTCTGCACCTTGTGGTGCTCCTGCCCTCCGTGATGCTCGAAGTGCCAGACCGGGTCGTTGCGATGGACCAGGCAGGCATGGTGAACCAAGTCCGCCGGTTCCTCGATTGGCGTCTTGCGCCGTAGGTACAACGGCGACGCGCACAGCACGAAGGGAAGGGTGGCGACCTGCCGCACGCGCACCGACGAGTCGCGGAGATACTTGGTGTGGAAGGCGAGGTCGTAACCCTTCTCGACGAACTCGTAGATCCGCTCGCCCATGCCCCCCACGTCGAACCGCACCTCAATCTGGGGGAACTCCCGGGCGAACGCGGTCACGGCGTCCGACAGGTCGAGGCTGCCGATCCACTTCGGCGAGACGACGGCGAGCGACCCCTCGGCCCGATCCTGGAGGCCGCGGATCGCAGCCTCTTCGTCCTCGAGCTCGGCAAGCATTCGCTCGGAGAACCGGAAGTACCGCTCGCCCTGTTCGGTCAGGCTCACCGCGCGGGCGGTCCGGTTGACCAGCCGGACCCCGAGCTGCTGTTCGAGGTCCGAGATGTGCCGCGAGATGAGGGATGCCGACACGCCGAGCGAGCGCGCCGCCCCGCTGAAGCTCTCCGCCTTCACGACGGCGACGAAGCTCTTCATGACGGTCAGACGATCCATGGCTGCTCCCTGCGAGCGCGCGCGACCAAGCCCGGCGACGCGCGGACGGCGCGACTCTAACGCATCTCCGTGAGCTCTCCGTAAGGGGCGATCCTGGTGTATCCCTCGACATCCGGGAAGGGCGGGACGCGGTCGGGCTGGAGGTCGACCTCGAACGCGTTGAGGCACATGGCCAACATCGAGAAGTTGCCCAGCGTCCCGACGATGTCCACGACGCCCTGATCGCCGAACAGCTCATGCGCCTCAGCGAACGTCTCGTCGGCGACGAAGTGCCGTTCCAACAGCTCGGCGCAGAACGCGTGCACGACCTGCTCGTCGCGTCGGTCGAAGGCCGGCGCGCGGCGGTGGGCCAGCGCGAGGAGGGCTTCCGGGTTGATGCCGGCCGCGACCGCCTTATCGACGTGGGCGTTCCACGAGTACTGGGCGCCCCAGTGGCGGGCTGCGATCAGCAGGATCAGCTCGCGCAGGCGAAGCTCCAGCGAGGACTCGTAGCGCACGTACGCGCCCAGCGCCTCGACCCGGTCGCACAACTCCGGGCTGTGCAGCCAGACCAGGAACGGCCCGCGAGTCTGGCCTCGCCGGCCGGCGATCCGCTCCGAGAGCTCGCGCTGGCGCGGGGTGAGCTCGTCGTCGCCCAGCTTTCGTACCCGCATGTCCGATTCCCTTTCTCGATGAGTCTGTGGCGACTGACGGTAGCCCCAGGTGCCCGCCGCCACGCGCAACGTTAGGTTTCGCCTGCCGCGACGCTTGACCCGGCATCATCCGGCCATGCCGGTGATCAAGCTCGAAGCCGTGGCGCGGCTCGACCGGGGCGGCGGGATCGTGACCATTCCGCTGGTCAGCCACGCGTCAGCCCATGCACCCAAGATCATCACCGGTATCAGCACCTACCCACCGGGTCAAGGCGCGCCTTTGCACACACACAACTGCGACGAGCAGGTCACGCTGTTGGAAGGCACCGCTGAAGTGGAGATCGACGGCGTCGTCACTCCACTCGTGCCGTATGACAGCACCTATATCCCCGCCGACCAGCAGCATGCGTTCCGCAACACCGGCGACGGCCCCATGAAGATCCTCTGGATTTACGCGTCGGATCGCGTGACGCGCACGTTCGCGGACACGGGAGAGACCGTCGAGCACCTCTCGGCGCAGGACCTCATGAGCGCCGATGGCGGATGACCGACCCGGCTTCGTCCGGGTGGCTTCACTGTCCGAGCTGACCGACCCGGCGCAGGTCGTGGTTACGGTCGGCTCCGACGAGGTCCTCCTGGTGCGGATCGGCGAGCACCTCTACGCGATCGGCAACGAGTGCAGCCACGAGCACGTGTGGCTCGACGACGGGCACCTGCACGAGGACACTTGCGAGATCGAGTGTCCCATGCACGAGGGCAGGTTCGATCTCCGGACCGGAGCGGCGACGCATCCGCCCTGTGAAGAGCCCGTGCCGAGCTACCCCGTGCGGCTCGACGGCGACGACGTACTCGTCGCCGTCGCGCCCTGACGGCGCTCGTTGAACACGGCGCCGGCGAACGTGGCGTCGATGATGGTGTCCTCGTCGAGCTCGCCGGTCAGCTCCGCGCGGATCCGGCCGTCGCGGAAGACCAGCACTCGATCGCACAACGCGGCCAGCTCCTGCGCGTCGGTTCCGGCCAGGATGACCGCGCAGCCGTCGTGCGCGGTGGAGCGAATCACCTCGGCGATGTCGGCATGCGCACCGACGTCGACGCCCTGGGTCGGCTCGTGCAGGAGCAGCAGCCGCGGCTGGCTGGCCAGCCACTTGGCGAGCAACACCTTCTGCTGGTTGCCTCCGCTCAGGGTGGCGACCGGCACGTCCCCGCGACCCGGCCGGATGCCGAGTCGCTGGACCATCGTGTGCAGCTCCTGGGCCTGCCAGCTGCGCCCGGTCCACGCCGAGCTCCCACGCAGGCGTACCCGCGGGACGGTCAGGTTCTCGAGCACGGTCAGCTCGAGCGCGAGGCCCTGCTGGTCGCGCTGTTCGGGCACGAGGGCCACGCCGGCGGCGAGGAAGCGAACGACATCGGCCTCTCGACGCCGGGTCGCTTCGCCAACCGGCCCGGCGCCGAGCTCGAGCCGTCGCTCGTCCACGACGAGCGCCCCCGAGCGGGCCGGGCGCGCGCCCGACAGCAGGTAGGGAAGCTCCTCGAAACCCGATCCCACCAACCCGGTCACCCCAACCACCTCACCGGCACGGACCTCGAAGGAGACGTCGCGGGCGACCTCGCCGGTGACCGCCTCGACGCGCGCCGCCGGGTCCACACCGAGGCGGCCCTGATCGGCCGCCGGCGCCTGGACGAACGAGCGGCGCCGGGCAGGCTCGAGCGGCCTGCCGAGCATCAGCCGCACGAGCTCGGTCTCGGTCAACTTGGGCGTGGGCACGCCACCGGCGGCGAGCACGCCGTCGCGCATCACGCTCACCCGGTCGGTGACGCTCAGCACCTCCTCCAGCCGGTGACTGATCAGCAGTACCGCAGCGCCGGCCCGTCTGACCGCGTCGATCTGCTCGTAGAACCGCGTGAGCGAATCTGCGGTGAGCGCCCGCGTCGACTCGTCGAAGATGATCAGCCCTCGCCCGGGCTGGTGATCCTGCAACGCCCGGGCGATCGCCACGGTGGCGCGATCCTCCGCCGACAGCGAGCCGACGGGAGCGCGCAGGTCGAGCCTGCAGCCGAGACGGTCCAGGACCGCCTGCACCTGCTCGCGCTCCGCGCGCCAATCGATCCGGCGCAGCCAGCGCCCGCACCGGAAGCGTCCGGCGCGCACGTTCTCGAGCACGGACGCTTCCTCGATCAGACCCAGTGTCTGATGCACGACGGACAGCCCCACCGCGCGCATCGCGGGGACGCTGACGCGCTGGCCAAGGGAGGTCCCGTCGACCTCGATGGTCGCGCCCGGATCGGCCGCGTGGATGCCGGTCAGGATCTTGACGATCGTCGACTTGCCCGATCCGTTCTGTCCGACCAGCCCGTGCAACTCGCCGGGCTGGACGGACAGCGCGACATCCAGCAAGACGCGTTGGCGCCCGAACGTCTTCGACATGCCGCGGACGAGCAGCCGCGGTGTGACCGGCTGGTTAGCCACTCACGCCCCAGGCCTTCTCGAACGCGGCCTTGAACGCGGCGGGATCGCCGTACCACTCACCCGAGGCCTGCGCCGCGGGTGTCAGGGTTACCGAATTGATGTTCTGGCTGGTGAACAGCCGGGCCGGAGTCGTTTCGGTCACCGTCGGCTGACCGGCGAGCATCCGCAGGACCTCGTCGGCGTCGGCCCAGGCCTCGTAGTTGAGGTCGACCAGAAGCTCGGCATTGACCGACTGCCCGGACTTCAGCTTCTGCAGTCCCGCGATGCTCCCGGACGCGGCCTCGACCTTGACGGAGTTGGCCTTGCCCGCCTGCTGGAGACCCTGCAGCGTCCCCTGGAGCGAGTCCTCGAACTGGGTGAAGTAGTACTGGACGTTCGGGTCCTTGAGCACGTTGGAGTTCACCTGGGAGGCGAGCTGGTCCGGGCTGGAAGCGGTGATCGGCCTGAGCGTGACCTGACAGCCCGAGCAGTATTGCGTGAATTCGGGAACCATGAACTGCGTGGCCATCGCCGTCGACGTCGGGTTGTCGACCTCCTCGCCGACGATCACGTTCGCCTTGCCCTTGGAGTCGGCGATGATCCAGTCGGCCACGATCTGAGCCTGGTTCATGACCCCCGGCTGATAGGCCAGCTTGTCCGATTGGTCGCGGTTCGGCTCGTCCATCTGGTCGGCGACCAGCAGCTTGATGCCCTTGCCGACCGCGCCGGCGAACGCGTTGGCCGCCATCTCGTAGGGAATCGCGTCCGTCACGATCGCGCTTGCGTGCGCGCTGACGGCCTGGTTCACGCACGCCGCCACCCCGGTCGGGTTGGCCTGACCGTTGCAGATGCGCGTGGTGATGCCCGCCTTGCCCAGAGCTTCCTGGAGCGAGGGGCCGACGATCGCGAAGGCCGGGATCTGGGTGAGCAGCGGGATGTAGAAGACCGTCTTGCCCTTCAGCGCGGCGACGTTCTTGACCGACGCGGTCGGAACGTCGTAGCTCGAGACCGGGTTGGAGTACTTCGCCACGACCTGCTGGGCGTGGGTCACCCCGGGATCGGCCGACGCGCTCGCATTGGTGGAGGTCCCGGTGCCCGCTGCCGTGCTCGAGGTGGCCGACGAGGCCGAGGACGAAGAGGAGGAGCTGCTTCCGCAGCCGGCCACGGCCACCGCCGCGGCAAGCGCGGCCACCACCGCGGTTCGCCGGGCTCGCCGGCGGCCGGTCCATGCGTCGTCGGGGGCGATCCAGCCCTCAGCTGATCTTCCGGATTGCATCGACACTGCTCCTCTCTCTCTCTTACTCGACAGCGGGCCA
>Ga0335077_10008427_pt1 | contig 12794 bp, 8 predicted proteins | sample Lox_Sample_31_FD_207151 | JGI IMG/M metagenome (GOLD analysis project Ga0335077, IMG submission 207151) | Soil microbial communities from Loxahatchee National Wildlife Refuge, Florida, United States - Lox_Sample_3.1 | ecosystem: Environmental > Terrestrial > Soil > Wetlands | place: USA: Florida... | reverse complement strand
CGTCGCCGCCAGCGCGAACAGCGCGGCGGCGAGGCCGATGTGTCTCTTCACCTGGAGCTCCTTCCGGCGGCGCAGCACGCCGCCGACCTTCAGAGTCGAACCGGGGAATGAAGGGGGGTCAGAAGGGGCCGGAGGGCGGGCCGCGCGTGGAAAGGTCGCGGGAGCGCGAGCAGCGCGGGATCAGGTCGTGTCCCGAGGCGGGGAGCCGGCCGCCTTCTCCGGGCTGAACGGGCCAGGAGAAATCGGCCGGGGCATCGAGCACGATGAGCGACGGCATGTCCGGGATGTCCGTGCCCCAGACGCGCGGCGCGTACAGGTCGGGGCCCGGCGTGTCCGGGTTGTCCGCGAGGCCGGTGTTGCCCGCGGCCATGTCGCGCAGGTCGTCGGCCAGCACGGCGCCGGCCCCGAGGACCGGGGCGAGGAGGGCCGCGGTGAGGAACGCGGCTGCGGCGCGGGCGGCGGACTGGCGCATTCGGCTCAGGCACGGCATGTTACGCAATCTCCGCGCCCGTCGCAGGAGACACCCTCAGAACTCCGCATGCAGGCGCAGGCCGTAGACGCTCAAAGGCCCCCGGTCCTGATTGAAGCCCGGGTTCCAGTAGCGCTCGACCTCCAGCGTCACCGCGAGGAACGAGGCGAGAGAGGCGCGGTAGAACGCGTCGAGGACGTCTTCCGCGGCGTAGTGAAGCGCTCCGTCCCCCAGCATGAATCCGAGCCCTCCCGCGGCCAGATAGTCGCGGTGGTCGCGGTTGATCCCGTTCATCGCGACGGCCGCGCCGAAGGCGTCCCCGGGTCGCTTCCAGAGATCTCCGCGCACCGTCGTTCCGAGCGAGAGCGTGCGTTCGACCTCCATGAAGGCCCACGACTCCGTCTTTCCGTCGTTCCAGCCGGCGCGGAGGAAGAGCCCGACATTCGAGGCGATCTCCTGCTCCAGATTGAGCCCGAAGCCGTATTTCGAGCGCCCGGGAGCTCGCGTCGCCACGATGTCGGTCGCTGCGGGCGCGAGGTCCAGCGCCTCGCGGTAGACGCCCATTCTGGCGTGATTCCAGAAGGCGAGGATCCGGACGGCCCCGGGCCTCCGGGCGAGCGCGTGGCTGTGCTCCACCTCGAGGACGTCGCCGTGGGCCCGCGACACGTCGTGGTCGAACTCCAGGCCGTTTGCCTCCAGGGGCTCCATGAACGAGCCGAGCCGTACCGCCCAGGCGTCGCGGTAGAGCTCGAGAGCGGCTCCCCACGTGTATCCACGCGTGTCCGCCGGATAGTCCCAGGCCGCGTTCGCCCAGAGGGACCAGTTGTTGAACTGCGTCCGCGCGTCGTGCGCGTACGCGTTGCCGTCGAAAAGGTCCGTGACGGACATCTTTCCGACGGTCACGACGATCCGTCGGAAGGCGCGGCGGCCCTGGAGCTGGTTCGCCTCGTCGTCCTGAGCTTCTCCCTCGCCGCCCGGCGCGAACGTCTGGCGCAGAAAGAGACGCGCGAGATTCGCCTTCAGGTCGGCGCTGTCGATCCGGTAGGTCTCGCCGTTGGGCGGAGCCGCGAGCCCGAGAACGTGGCTCAATCCCTGACCCGCGAGGAGCTCGACGTTCCCGTAAGCCTCGGCCCCCGTCCAGAGACGCCTTCCGAGAAACAGCGTCGACGTGAAGGAGGCCCGTGCCTCCTTGCGGTCCTGGAAGCTGTTCGGTCCCTCGTATGGCGAGTCGAACGAACCGTGGCCCTGGACCTGATAGGTGAGCTGGCCATGCAGGGACCAGTCGCGCTCGGCCGCCATCGCGTCGTCGGCGGCCGCCGGAGGAGGCGACGCGGTAGCCTGCTGGGCGACGGACGGCTCGGAGAGGAGGCCCGCGAGGAGCATCCCTGCGACGGGCGATGCGAGTCTCATCGGAGGGGGAGAGTAAGCCCTTGGCACATGCGTTCCTTGAAAGTGAGATTCAGTCGCAGTCGCAATCTAGGACGCGTCCGGCGCCCCGCGCCTGATGCACGTGAATCACAGACGCGGCTCGGCGGGCTATCCTCCTCCCGCGCATGGCTCTGAAGCGCGAGATCGGACTCTGGCAGGGCACCGCCCTGAACATCATCGACATGGTGGGGATCGGACCCTTCGTGACCCTGCCCCTCATTCTCGCCGCGATGGGCGGGGGCCGCGCGCTCGGCGCCTGGATCCTCGGCGCCGTGCTCGCGATCGCGGACGGGCTCGTCACGGCCGAGCTGTCCGCCGAGCTGCCTCGCGCGGGAGGCTCTTACGCCTTTCTGAGGGAGGCCTACGGCCCCGGGCGCTGGGGCCGGCTCGTGTCGTTCGTGTTCCTCTTCCAGATCATCTTCTCGGCCCCCCTCTCGATGGCCTCGGGCGCGATCGGCTTCTCGCGCTATCTCCACTTCGTCTTTCCGGAGATTCCGGACCGGTGGGAAGCGCCCGTCGCGTCGCTCCTGTGCGTGGCGGTCACTCTTCTCCTCATGCGCCGGATCGGCGCGATCGGGAGGTTCTCCGTCGTCCTCTGGATCGGCGTCCTTTCGACGCTCGGCATCGTGATCGGACTCGGCCTCCCGCACCTGAAGCTCGCGGCGTTCCGGTTCTGGGAGGCGCCCGTCGTCACCGCGCCGGGGCTTGCGCCGCCCGCCGGCGTCCTGGGCGGGCTCGGGCTCGCGCTCATCCTCGCCGTGTACGACTACCTCGGCTACTACAACATCTGCTACCTCGCCGAGGAGATCGTCGAGCCGGCGAAGACGATCCCGCGCGTCATCGTCATCTCGATTCTCTCCGTGGCCGTCCTCTACGTCCTCATGAACGCCTGCATCGTCTCCGTCCTTCCGATGGCCGGGGCCATGAGCTCGAAGTCCACGGTCGCGGATTTCGTCGCCGTGCTCGCGGGCCGGCCGGTCGCGCGACTCGTGACGGGCCTCATCCTCTGGACCGCGTTCGCCTCGGTCTTCTCGCTGACGCTCGGATACTCGCGCATTCTCTTCGCGGCCGCGCGGGACGGGAACTTCTTCCCGGTCTTCGCGCGGCTGCATCCGACCGAGGGCTATCCCGTCGTCGCGCTCCTCGCGCTCGGAGGGGCGGCCGCGGTGTTCTCCTTCCTGGACCTCAGGGCCGTCGTCTCGGCCATCGTCTCGATCCGCGCGGTGATCCCGTTCATCGCCCAGGTCGCGGCGGCCCTCGTCCTCCGGCGGACGCGGCCGGACCTCGCCCGGCCGTTCCGCATGTGGCTCTACCCGCTGCCGGCGCTCGTCGCGCTCCTCCTCTGGGGCTTCGTCCTCCTCTCGCCCGAGAAGGGGTTCAAGGCGGCGGGTCTCGCCGTCCTCGGCGCCGGTGTCGTGGCGTACCTCGTGATGGCGCGGCGGAAGGCGGAATGGCCGTTCGCCCGCGCGGCCTGAGCGCGGAGCGGGGCCTGCTAACATCCCGCCTCCGGCGGGGACGGCGACGTACCCAAGTGGTTAAGGGAAGGCTCTGCAAAAGCCTCATTCGTCGGTTCGACTCCGACCGTCGCCTCCAATCCCGCCTCTCCCTCACGCAGGTCTGCCGGCGTAAGCTTCTCCTCGCCGGAGTGGCGAAATGGCAGACGCAGGGGACTTAAAATCCCCAGGCCCGAAAGGGCCGTGAGGGTTCGAGTCCCTCCTCCGGTACCAGCGGCCCCGCGAGCTGCAAGAATCCGCTCCGGATTGCGCATTCCCCTTCGGGAGCCGGTTCCCAGGCCGGCCGGGAGGATGGAATGCGTGATGCTCGTCCCGTCGCCGCCGCTCTCCTCGCCGCGATCGCTCAGTTCTCCGCTCCGGCCGCCGCCGAATCGGCCTGGACGATCCCCGGGATCGTGAACGCCGGCGGGTTGAACGGGACGCACTTCGTCTCGGACCTGACCGTGACGAATCCGGGTGCTGCCCCCGCGAACGCCACCCTATCGTTTTTCCCGGGGTCGTCGAACCCGTCGAACCTGACGCTGAACCCAGGCCAGACCGTCGTCTATGCCGACGTCGCCGGGGTCACCTTCGGGGTCTCGGGTGCCGCGGGCGCGCTCTCGATCGCGTCGGATCAGCCGCTCCTGATCCGCGCGAAAACGTACAACACGGCCGCTTCCGGAACGTACGGCGTCGCGCTCCCCGTCGTCGGGTCCGATCGGCTTCTCGCTCCCGGGGACGTCGGGGACAGCCTCTGGGTCAGCCAGGATGCCTCGGGCGCGACCGGATACCGCACGAACGTCGCCGTCGTGTTCCCCGACGACTCGGGAGGCGACGCCACGGTGACCGTCTACGATGCGGACGGGAACCAGCGCGGCAGCCAGGACTTCAGCCTCGACGCGGCGGGTCTCCAACAGTTCTCGGTCGGGAGCTTCGCGGGCTCGGTTTCGGTCGGGCGCGCCCGGATCGCCGTGACGCGCGGGCATGCGGCTGGCTACGCGGTCGTCGTGGACAACGTCACGGGTGACAGCTCGCTCTTCGCGTTCGAGGACCTCCCAGCCGGCATCCAGGACGTCGTCGTGAACGGCGTCGCGCGAGCGACCGGACGGAACGGAGCGTTCTTCCGGACGGACGGGCGCTTCTACAACCCGACGGATACGGACGCGACGGTCCAGGTCGCGTTTCACGCGAGCGGCAACGCGAACCCCTCGCCCGCGTCTGCCTCCTTCGTCGTCGCCGCCGGGAAGATCCTCGATGTCGTCGACGTCCTTGATTCGCTGCTGGGGCTTCCCGTCGGATCGGCCGGCGCGCTGAGGTTCCAGTCGAGCTGGCCGGTCGCGATCCTCTGCCGGACGAGTAACGTGGATCCCTCGGGCGCGAGGCCCGGCACCTTCGGCTCGCAGCAGAAGCCCGTCCCGCTCCTGTCGTTCACGACGTCGGCGGACGCCGGAGCCGCGGTCACGGGGATCCGTCAGGACGCGGCCTTTCGGACGAACGTCGGATTCGCGGCCGGCGCGGACGGCGCGGCGTACGCGCTCACTCTCCAGGACGCGTCCGGAGCGACGGTGGCGTCGACGTCGGCCTCTCTCGGCGCCTTCGGGTGGACGCAGCCGGGAATCCAGGACCTCTTTCCCACGACGACCATCCCCGAGAACGCGACGCTGACGGTGAAGGTGACGGCCGGCAGCGTCGACGTCTTCGACTCGTCGATCGACAACCTCTCCGGCGACCCCGTCGTCACGCCGATCGCGCCGCTGCCGGTCGCGATTTCCTCCAGCGCGACGATCGGACCCGCGGGCGGCTCGATCCGCTCGGACGACGGACGGCTGACGCTGCGCGTGCCGGCGGGGGCGCTCGCGTCGCCGGTGGCGCTCTCGTTCGCGGCGACGACGAGCGATGCGCCGCAAGCGATCGGGTCCGGCTACAAGATCGTCCCGTCGATCAGCTTCGCAAAGCCGGCGCTGCTCACGCTCGCGTACGGTCGAAGCGACACGCAAACCTCGAGCGCCGGGGCGCTCTCCATCGCCGCGAACGCGGCAACGGGGTGGTTCATCGTCGGCGGGGGCTCCGTCGACCCGGCCCGGCATTCGCTCAGCGTGCCGGTCCCGGCGACGTCGCCAGCGCCGCCCGCGTCGATCGCCCCCCGTCCGGTCGTCGTGAGGCGCGACGTCGGGCCGATTGATGACACCTGGTCGGTCATTCTCAGCTGGGAGCTGTCCCCGACGGGGCCGCAGGCACTCCCGACGGGCGGAATGCTGCCCCTGACGATTTCGTACGTGGGCACCTACTCCTCGAGCGGCAGCGCCGCCTCAGCGTTCCTCCCTCAGCCCGAGACGCCTGAAGTCACCTGGAAAGTCGACGCGGCAGGCGACCCAGGCGTCGTCCTCGTGACGGGTCCGACGAGCGGCACCTACGTCGCGCCCGCCTGCGCTCCCCCTGGAAACGTTCTCATCGAAGCTCACGCAAAGTTCAAGGACGGTCCTTCTTTTCCCGTCCAGATCGGCTCTCTGTCCGTGCACGTCGTCAACAGGAGCTGGACCTACAAGGCGACCTGGGATCTGATCATCGCCTGTCCGGTGCAGCCCGCCGACCGCGTGAAGTACTTTACGGGGTTTTCCTTCGACCTCGACGACAAGTTGAACGTCACGAACGTCGTTCAGATGGCCGCCACCATCGAGTACTTCGGCGACCCGATGTCGTGCCAGTCCGACGAGGTCGGTTTCGTCCGGACGAGTGACGACTTCCTCACGGTGACGTTGGATTCCGGGGCATACAACGCGGAGACGGAACTATTCGACCTCGCTCTCGATTGGAGCGTTCCGACCGCGATCGGGTATACGTACACGCTGGTCGGCAACGACGGCACGCGCTTCCCGGGCCAGACCCTCGACGCGGGTCCCGTCGTCCAAATACCAGGCCTGACGCTGTCACTCGAGGAGGGCAAGACGACCTTCCATCTCTTCACCCCCAACTTCGGGGAGGCGAACGTCGAGGTGGATTTCGAGCACACGGGGAGCTGTCCCTAGCCGGCGGCGCCGCAAGAAGCCAGCTCCCGCCGCGCCTCGTCGAGGTAGCTCCGCTTGATCGGCGGGAGCTGGCCTTTGCGCTCGAGGTCCTCGAGCGCGGCCGCGCTCCTTCGAAAGAGCTCGCACGCACGGCCGCGTTCGCCGGCCGCGCTGCGCGCGCGGCCCTCCGCAATATCGAGCCACGCGCGGTGGAGCGCGGCCCAGCTGTTGGAGGGATCCCCGGAGACGACCCGGTCGTACAGGCGCGCGGCCTCGCCGTAGCGGGCGAGCGCTTCGGCCGGGCGATGGAGCGCCGCGAGCTGGTCCCCGGCCGAGTGCAGCGAGAAGGCGACCGCCAGGGTCGCGGCCGCGTTCCGTGGGTCGGCGGCGGCGAGGCCGCGGTTCAGAGCCAGTCGTTCCTCGAAGACCGCGAGCGCGGCGCTCGCTTGCCCCGAATCCGCGAGCCACGTCCCGTACTCGCCGAGAGTGTAGGCGAGATCCTGCTTGAGGAGCGGGCTCAGGGGACGTTCCTTGACGAGCATCCTCTGAATCGTCAGCGCCTCCTCGAATGCGGGACGGGCGCGGTCCGCCTCACCGAGGGCCTGATGCGCTTCTCCTTCGACCATGAGCGTCCGCCCGAGCGAGCGCCTCAGGTCGGCGTCCTCGCTCCCTTCCTCGAGCAGTTCGCGCAGGATTGCCTCCTGCCGTCCCAGGGGATCCAGCGCCTCGCGCGGCTTTCCCATGGAAAGAAGATCGAAGCCGAGCATTCCTAGGCCCTGCGCGAGGTCCGCCCGGCGCGAACGGTCGGAGGGTGCCGCGTCGGCGAGGGCCTGCCGGAGCGCCACGCCCCTGTTCTGCATCGCGAGCGCCTCGTCGCCTCCGCCGGTTGTCGCGAGGATGCCGCCGCCGACGAGGCTCGCCTTCGCGAAGAGGGCGCGGTCCGCGTCGGTCGCGCGGGGCGAGGACACGAGCGGCTCGAGCAGCGAGAGCGCCTTTCGGTAGCTCGCGATCGCGCCGCGCAGGTCTCCGAGGTTGGGCTGGAAGGGATTTCCCTGCACGTCGCCGACGCGCTGGTACGCCTCGGCGAGCTCCCGGGTGAGCGCGTCGTCGCCGGACGCCTCTTTCGAAAGCCGGTCGAGGTACTCGAGGCCCCTCTTCACGACGAGCTCTCGGGCTGCTGTCGACCCGGGGAGGTCCCGGATCGCGTCGTAGAACTCGAGCAGGTACGAGTTCGCCAGCCTCCGGACGTCCTCGAAGCGCCGTTCGGCCTTCCGGCGCTGGACGTTCGCGGCGAGTAGGCCCGCGACGAGCGAGGCGACGACGAGCGCGGCCGCGGCGAGACCGGTCCAGTGGCGCCGCGCGAACTTGCGCGCGCGGTAGGCAGCGCCCCCGCGGCGCGCCTCCACGGGGCGGCCAGCGAGGAAGCGCTCCACGTCGCGTGCGAGCTGATCGACGGACCCGTAGCGCGCGTCGGGCTCCTTGCGGAGGGCCCGGAGGACGATCGCCTCGAGGTCGGGCGGGACCCTCGCGCCGGACGCCGCCGACGAGGGCCGCTCCGGCTCCTCGTTGAGCACGGCGTTCAGGATCGCGGACACGTCGCCGCTTTCCGGAGTCCGATGCGGCGGCCGGTCCGTGAGAAGGACGTACAGGAGGGCGCCCAGCGAGTAGACGTCCGTGGCGGTCGTGACGGCGTTCCCCCGGATCTGTTCCGGGCTGGCGAACGCGGGCGTCAACGCGTGCAGCTCCGTCGCCGTGCGCTCCGCGCCCGCCTCCGGGCCCAGCAGACGCGCGAGACCGAAGTCGAGGAGCTTGGCGGTGCCGTCCCCCGTGACGAGGACGTTCGACGGCTTGAGGTCGCGGTGGATCACGAGGTTGCGGTGCGAGTGCTGGACCGCGGAGCAGACCGCGACGAAGAGACGCAGCCTCTCGCGTAGCGGCAGAAGCTCCTCGCGGCAATAGACGTCGATCCGGCGCCCGTCCACGAATTCCATGACGAGGTACGGGAGGCCGCGCTCGGTCGTCCCTCCGTCGAGGAGCGCGGCGATGTTCGGATGGGCGAGCGACGCGAGGATCTGCCGCTCCCGCCGGAAGCGCTCGAGAAAGGCGTCCGAGTCGAGACCTGTGCCGACGAGCTTCAGGGCGACGTCCCGCTGGAAGGCGCCGTCCGCGCGCCGCGCGAGATAGACCGTCCCCATTCCGCCGCGCCCGATCTCGGCGACGAGCTCGTACGGACCGACGCGTGTCCCCTCGGGGAGCGCGTCGAGGGAGCGCATCGCCTCGTGGATGCCGCTCTCCAGCGGCTCGGAGTCCGACTCGGAGAGGAGCGCGTCGACCTCCTCGCGCAACTCGTCGTCGCCCCCGCAGGCCCGCCGGAGGTATGCGTCGCGTTCCGCGCGCGGCAGCTCGACGGCCTCGTCGAAGAGCACCCGCGATCTCCGGAAGAGCTCGGGCGTCACGCCCTCGCGCCTCTCATCTGCCGCCGCAGCCACGCCTCGGCGTGGCGGTAGTCTCGGCTCGCCGTCGCCGACGAACAGCCGACGACCTCTGCGGACTCCTGCACGGTGAGACCGGCGAATAGCCGCAGCTCGACGAGCCGGGCCTGCCTCTGGTCGAGGGCGGCGAGGTCTTCGAGGGACCGATCGAGAGCGAGCAGGTCGATCGTGCGCGGTTGAACGCCGACGTCCGCGACCTCGATCGCGACGTACTGTGCGCCGGAGCTGCGCTTGACCGCGTGGCGCCGGCGGGCGTGGTCGACGAGGACCTGGCGCATCGCGCGCGCCGCCACGCCGTAAAAGTGCCCGCGGTCTTTCCACGAGAGGTGCTGATCCACGAGCTTGAGGTATGCCTCGTGCACGAGCGCCGTCGGCTGGAGCGTGTGATTGGCGCGCTCCCTCCGCATCTGCAATGCGGCGAGACGGCGCAAGTGCGCGTAGACGAGCGGGAGCAGCCGGTCGGGCGCTCCGGCGTCTCCGCGCGACCAGGCACGAAGGAGGGCCGTCACCTCTCCGGAATCGTCGAGCTCGCCCCGTTTGTCTGAGCCCATTGCGGAAACCCCGCCGATCTTCGCACGCGGGCGCGTTCCGGTCGCTCGGCGTGAGCCGCCTTACACTTCCGCGCATGGACACCGAAGGGAACGACGCCCTCGATGCCGTCGAGCGGGCGCTTGGGCACCGCTTCCGCGACCAACGGCTCCTCGTCCGGGCTCTGACGCATTCGTCCTACGCGAACGAAGACCCCGACGGAGAGGACAACGAGACGCTCGAATTCCTCGGCGACAGCATTCTGAACTACCTCGTCTCCGAGCTTCTCTTCGACGCGTTTCCGCTCGAGGCGGAGGGGACGCTCTCGAAGGCGCGGTCCGTCCTCGTGTCCGAGAGCCACTTCGCGTATCTGGGGCGCCGGCTCGGCCTCGGCGCCGCCCTGCGCGTGTCTCCGGGTGAGGAGCGCGCGGGCGGCCGCGACCGCGACGCACGCCTCGCGGACGCTTTCGAGGCGGTCATCGCCGCCCTCGCCCTCGACGCTGGTTTCGACGCCGCCCGGGCCTTCGCGCGGCGCCTCTTCGCCGGCGACATCGCTTCACTCGACCTCGGCGGCCTCCACCGCCTGGACCCCAAGACGGCTCTCCAGGAGCGGGCGCAGGCCGAGGGACGTTCGCTCCCGCTCTACCGGCTCGCCGAGGAGAGCGGACCGCCGCACGACCGGCGCTTCGCCTACGAGGTGACGTACGGCGACGGAATCAGCGCGCGCGGCGAGGGCAACTCGAAGAAGGACGCCCAGAGGGCCGCCGCGGACGCCCTGCTGAAGCGGCTGGAGAAGAACGAATAGAGACGTCTATCTCGTCAGGTCGGCCTTCAGAAGCACCCAGCCCTTGGCCGCCGCGATCACGCGCGCGTCGCGAAAGGTCCTGCGGTCGAGCTCCTTGCAGGGCAGGCACCAGTCCGCGTAGAAATCGATCATCACGGGCTTGCCGGCCGACCGCGCCGCTTCGACGGCGGCATCGGAGTACGGCTGGAACGCGAGAGAGGCCGAGGCCTTACGGGGCATCGCGAAGGCCGCGCCCGCGGCGAGGAGAAGGACGGCGACGGCGCTCTTCACGGCGGCGAAGCCGGCCAGGCCGGCGCCGCTTCTTTCGAAGAAGAGGAACCACACGCCTCCGGCGAGGAGCGGAGCCGCGAGGCCGACCTCGTAGGCTCGCGCGGGCAGGAGCGGGCGCAGGAAGTACACCGCGAGCGCGACGAGCGCGAAGCCGAACACCCGCCGCACGGCGGTCATCCACTCGCCCGAGCGCGGAAGCGCCTTCAGGCTGCCGGAGGCCGTGCCGAGCACGAGATACGGGAGGCCGAGGCCCATCGCGAGCGTGAAGAAGAGGCCGAAGCCGAGCGGCGCCGAGCCTTTCGCGGCGACGTAGGTGAGCAGCGACAGGACGAACGGGCCGATGCAGGGCGCGGCCACGAAGCCCACGAAGAGGCCCATCGTGAGCGCGCCCAGGGCGCCCGACCTGGAACCCGTCCGGTCGGTGATGAAGTGCGGGGCCTGGATCTCGAAGAGGCCGAACATCGAGAGCGCGAGGGCGAGAACGATCGCCGCGATCGCGACGAGCACCGCCGGCTTCTGGAGCCACGCCCCGAAGAGCGAGCCCGAGAGGGCGGCGAAGACGCCGAGGGCGGAGTACGTGGCGCTCATGCCGAGAACGTACGCGAGAGCGAGGCCGAACGTGCCGCCCACCCTTCCGCCGGTCTGCCGGCTGAAGAAGCCGAGCGTGATGGGAATCAACGGATACACACAGGGGGTGAGATTGAGCGCGAGGCCCGAGACGAAGACGAGGCCGAGGAGGATCGGCAGGGACTTGCCCGCGAGGCCCTCGTCGGCGGCCGGGCCGCCTCCGCGGAAGCGCGGCGCGAACGTCTCGGGCGGCTCGAAGCCCGCGACTCGCGTTCCCGTCTCCGTTCCATCCGGCCCGAGGAAAAGGCACGTCGGGACGCCCTGGATTTTCCACCTCTCGCGCAGCGCGGCCGCGCCGAGTGGCGGGTTCCCGGCAGGGCCAGCGCCCTCGGCCGGGCCGCCCTCGCCCGAGGACGCGCCGCCGGAGAGGCCGCCCGTCGCCGAAGCGGCGGCGCCGAAGAGGTCCTCGTTCTTCGGCTTCGCCTCGGCGCCGGCCTTCGCGACGTCGATCGCCAGCGACGCCGTGAGCTCGGCCGGGGGCAGGCACTGGTTGTCGTTGCAGGGCTGATAGGAGATCACGGCCGCCAGCGTGCGCGGCCCCGGGGCGGCCTTCACATCCACGGTGCCGGCCACGAGGAAGACCGCTCTTCCCTCGTAGACGGCCAAGGGCTGGTCGGAGAAAGAGAACTTCGTCTCCTCGTGCTTCGGGTACGTGACGGGCGAGAACGCGAGGCCAGGCGTCGGCTTGACCCTGACCTCCGTGGGAATGAGGAAGTCCTCCTTCGGCGTGTGGCTGTTGACGTGCCAGCCCGCCCTGATGTCGGCCACCACCGCGAGCCGGAAAGGCTCGCCGGGGACGAGATGGTCTCGATCGGCGGCGAGGCGCGGCGCGACGATCGTGTTCGACGCGGGGACGCGCTGCGCGAGAGCCGCAGTGCCGGCGAGCGCCAGCGCGGCGAGAGAGGATCGGAAGGGCCTCAACGCGGAGCCTTCCCCTTCAGCGCCTCGAGAAGCGCCTTCGCCTCGGCCGCGAGCGTTGAATCGGGATGGGCCTTCAGGAATTCCTTCAGGCGTCGGGTCGCCAGGTCCCTGCGGCCGCGCGCGATCTCGACATCGGCGCGGCGAAGCTCGGCGCGCTGCCTGAGCGCGGGGTCCTTCGCGGTGGCGATGAGCGTGTCGAGGTGAGGGACGGCCTCGTCGATGTGGCCGGCGTCCATCTCGATCGTGGTCAGGTAGCCCAGCGACTGCTCGCGGATCGCGGCGGGCGTCCTCGCGTCACCGGCGAGCCGCTGGAACCGCGATTCGGCCTGCGCACCGCCCCCGCGCTGGAACGTCTCGCGCGCCACGTCGAAGACCAGCTGTGGATTCCCAGGCTCGGCCGATTCGGCGGCGAGCAGCTTCCGGTAGCCCTGCCAGCCGCGCTCGGACTCGATGAAGGCGTTCACCCACCCCTGCTGTGTCGTCGGACCCTCCTGACGGCCGCACTGAAGAAGGTCCGGCGTGATCACGATCCAGGTGGGCGTGCTGCGGATCCCCAGCCGGCGCGCGAGGTCCTTGCCCTCGGGAGTCGAGACGTCCTCGTAGAGAGGCACCTTGTCGCGCGTGAACGCATAGAACGACGTCGACGGGGCGACGAGCGCCGCCATGCGATCGCACTGGCCGCAGGCGGGCTCCACGAAGAAGATCAGGATGCGTCCGTCTCTCAGGTGCTTCGCGGCGTCGGTGGCTTCGGCGAGA
>Ga0335077_10008426_pt1 | contig 12794 bp, 9 predicted proteins | sample Lox_Sample_31_FD_207151 | JGI IMG/M metagenome (GOLD analysis project Ga0335077, IMG submission 207151) | Soil microbial communities from Loxahatchee National Wildlife Refuge, Florida, United States - Lox_Sample_3.1 | ecosystem: Environmental > Terrestrial > Soil > Wetlands | place: USA: Florida... | reverse complement strand
ATCCGGGCCCGTTCGGCGAAGGCCCCGGCGCCCATCGCGGTGAACATCTCATGCGCGGTGCGCAACTGCCTGCGCGCGTCGCGGCGGCGGCGCTGGCGCTGAGGATGCCGGCGGGCCGCGGCCTCCAGGTGGCGGCGCTCGTCATCGGTCAGGACGATGTGGTACGGGCTCGCGCGAGGCATCGTTGCTCCCTTCTGAGGGAACGATGCCACGTCATCGCAGGAAGTGCTGGACCTGGATTACGTCACCGTAATTACGTCATAAGGTACTAAGCTGCTCGCGATCCGCGGCATCGATGGTCGGGTCGGCTGATGGGTGGTAGCGTTCGGCGATCTCGATGGCAGGGCGCAGGTCGGGGAATGATGTCGAGTGGACCGGCTGTCCGAGGCGTACCGGAACGCCGTACCGCTCGGTATGCCGCGGTGCGGTGCTGGCCCCAGCCGGTGGTGGCGAGGATCCGGCGCACCGACGTCGTCGGCCCGGATGGCCAGCTTGCGATATCCCCGGTCATTCTGATGTACCCCGGCCCCACAAGCTCATCGATGATGAGAACAGAGATCGATGTCGTGACTTGTCACAAGCCGTGGTGCAGACTACTGGCGTGGGACAGGCGGTCGGTGGGGGTGGTGAAATGAGTGATGACGTGGCTGATGTCGTCTTCGTCCCGGTCGTGGAGATTACGACGGGGCGGGAAATCGGCTGGAACACCAATGTCAGCGAGTTGTTGCGGAGCCGCCTGTCCGACATCAAGGCAGCCATATCGGCGGGAGCGGAGTCGGTGGCGAGCAGCTTGACTAGCCTGCCCACCGCCGAGACCTGGCAGGTCAAGGAGGTGTCGGCGTCGTTCGGCATCACACTGGCGGCGGAGGCAGGTGTACTGCTGTCGAAGGCCTCAACGGAGGCGACCTTTGACGTGACGATCACATTCCAGCGGCCCTGATCGATTCAGATGCACGGCCGGATACTTGTCGACGGACGGGACCAGGGCGGCGGCTGCGCGTTGACTCCTGAGATCGTCCTGACCGCGGCGCACGTCGTGCGGGCTGCCGGGCCGGACAGCCGCGTGACTTTTGCCGCCGCGGGCCGGGAAGCGATCGCGGTCGAGTCGATCGAGCGTGACACCGAATTGGATCTCGCCGCGCTCCGGCTCGCCGAACCGGTAGTTCCCTCCTATGTCTCCGACGCGGCGGTGCATGATCAGTGGGAGGTCTCCGTGCCACCGCAGGGGCGGGATGCCTTTCTCACCGGGACGGTGGATGTGGCACTGCGGGACTTCGAGAATGACAGGGGACATCGCCAGCAGGTCATCCAGCTGCGCGTCGATCAGGAACTGAAGCAATTCGCCGGGTACTCGGGTAGTGGTGTGCGCCTGTCCGCTGCTGACGGAGCGGTGGCCGGCGTGCTGACCGAACAGCAGCTAGAGCGGACCCGCCCGGGCCCGGGTGGGGCAAAGCCCGAGGCGGCGAACGTGCTTTTCGCGGTCCCGGTCGCGGTCGCCCTGGACCGTTTCGGCCTCACATCGGCGGCGACGACTCGTCCGTCCCTGCCCGGCGACACGGAAGTAACGAACTTCATGTCCGGCGTTCTCGGCAGTGCCGGGCAGCCGGTTCCCTTCGGCGGGCGCGCGACCGAACTGCGCGGCCTCGACGAATGGGCCGCCGACCCGTCGGGTGCGCCGCGCATGCTGGTGGTCGCGCCGGCCGGATCCGGCAAGTCGACGTTGCTCGCGCACTGGATCCACGACCGTCCGGCTCCCGCGGCCCCGGACGGTCGGCGGCCAACGGTCGTGTTCGTCCCGCTGAACGGCCGGTTCGAGACGGCCGAGCGCGACACGTTCTACCGGATCATGACGGCGCGTATCGCCAGGGCGTACCGCGAGAACGTCGCACTCGCCGGCCGGGGATGGGACGACCTGCTCGAGGAGCAGTCCCGCCTGCTGCGCCGTCCGCCGCCGGACGGGTCGTTGCTCATCGTCATCGACGGCCTCGACGAGGCACTGGGGTGGAATCCCGGGCCCAACCTGATGCCGACGGAACTCGCGCCGGGCGTACGCGTGGTGGCGTCCGCCCGGATGACGGCGCACCTGGACGCGGCGGGCTGGGCTGACCGGCTCGGCTGGCAAAGGCACGCCGCGCTCGTCCTCGGCCCGCTCGACCAGGCCGGCATCATCGAGGCCATGGCGGGCCAGCCCGCGCTGAGCCGGCACCGGGACGAGCCGGCCCTTGATGACCTGGCCGGGGTGGTCCACCGCCTGTCTCAGAACGGTGATCCGCTGGTCGTCGGCCTCTGGGTGGAAGAAATCGAGGAACGGGTACGCGACACGGGGATGCTGCCCGATCCGCGCGATGAGTCACACCCCGCCGCGTGGGCGGCCACCGTCGCCCGCCGGTCACCGGGCCGGGCGGGCTTCATCGCGGGGTGGCGAGAGCAGCAGGAACGGTCCGGGCGGTCGGAGGATCTGCTGCAGGACGCCGAACGGGTGCTGAACGTGCTGGCCGTCGCGGAGGGACCGCTCTCGCGGGCTGAGTTGCGGACCCTCGTCGCGCTGCTGGGCAGGGGCATGGACGGGGTCCGGCTCGGGCGCGTCATCGAGCAACTGGAACGGCTGGTGCTCCCCGGCGGCTCGCCCGACACCTTCGTCATCGCCCACCCGGCAATCGCCGACGAGCTGCGCGCCCAGCTCGAACGCGACGAGGACATGGCGACCTACCGGGGGCTCTTCGCGGCCTGGGGCGCCGACGTGCTGGGCAGGCTCCGAACCGGGGAACTCGTGACGGGCGAGACGCCCGTCTACCTGGTGCGCCATCTGGCGCAGCACCTCAGCGCCGGGGCCGACCTGCACCCGGCGGTTCTCCAGCTCGCCACGCCGTACTGGCGACGGGTCAAGGACGCGGTTTCCGACGAAACGACCGGGTTCCGAACCGACCTGGAGACGGTCATGGCGGGGGCCAGGCGCCTCGATGCCGCGCAGGTTGAGCGGGGCGAGTCACCACGCCACCTGCCGGAGCGCGTCATGTGCGCAGCGGAGGTCGCCGGCAATCGGCAGGCGCTGGCGACCTCGATGACGGCGGAGCTGGCGGCCGGGTTCGTCCGCGCCGGTTTGTGGCGGCCCCAGCGCGCACTCAGTTATGTCGACGAGTACACCCACGCCGGGCTGGGCGATCGGGTCGCTGCCGTCGCGGCCATCGCTCCCGTCGTGCCGGAGGACCAGTTGCCGGAGCTGAACCGGCTCGTCCTGACCGCACTGGAAAGCACCTACCGCGAGGAGCAGGCTGCGGCCGTGGGGGCATGGGCGAGGCGTCTGTTCGAACTGGGCCGGGTCAGTGAGGCACTCGACGCCGCCTCCCGGCTGACCGGGATGGACCCCGAGCACCGCGGCTTTGTCGAGGTGTGGGTCCTGGCCGATCTGATCCCTCACTTCGAGGATGACCAGGCGGCAGAGGCACTGGCGCGGGCGATCGACGTGGTGCGGGAGACCCCCGGCGACCTGTCGTACGCCGCCTGCCGGCTCACCCAGAACGTCGCGGTGCACCGCGCAGACCAGCTCTGGAGGACCGGGGACGAGATGCGGCCCGCCGAGGCGCTCGCCGTCGCGCTCGGCGGCGCGGGTAACTGGCGCCCGCAATCGATTATGAGCCCGGACTTGATACGGTACGGAGTGGACTTCGCGGGCCCGTCGAAAGCCTTCGTGGCGGTGGCACGGTGGCTCACTGATGAGGAGCGCAGCGCCTTCATCGCACGGGGACTCGAGCTGGCCTTCGGTGCGCCCGGGCCGGGGGTGTCTGCCCAGGAGGCGGCGCTCACATCGAAGATGAACCAGGACATCTTGCGGAGAGCGCTCCTGCCGGGCATCAACTACGACGGGCTGCTGAGCGTCCTGCCCGCTGCGGACGCGGCCGTCGCGTGTGACTGGGTGCGGCAGGTGGTGAGCGGGCCCAAGCTGCTGGGTTGCCTGGCCCAGTTGCTGCCGCTGCTCGACGCGAGTCGCCGCCAGGTCGTCGCCGACGAGCTGTTCGAGGCGCCCACCGAGGAGTTCCGGGACCTGGATCGTGACCTGAACTTCGTGCTGCTGGCCGTGCCGGCCATCGTGGCCGCGGGACTGGCCGACCGGCTGGTCGACCGGATCCGCTCGGACACCGACCTGTGGTCGCTGCCCCGGACGCTCGCGCCTCACCTCACTGAAGGTCAGGCCAGTACCCTGCTCGAGGCGCTGCCGGCGGGGTCCGGGCAATTCCATCCGCGGAACGCGGTGCTGGCGAGACGGGCCTCCTTCGGGAGGCGGCAGACGATCCAGGCGTTCGACGACGCGTACGCGGCGGGCGCCAGCGACGTGATCGACCCAGACGTCATGCGCTCTCTCCGCGCGTTCCTGAGCGGCGACCGGGATGACGAGCCGACAAAGATTCCGTCGCTGGACGCATGGTGGCAGCAGGCCTACGAAGGCTCGTATCCGCAGGGTGGCACAGGGTCCTACCGGCGCGATCCCCAGGTCGGCGTGGATGATATCGAGGCAATGCTCGCGGACATCGAACCGGACCCGGATCGTCGGCAGGTCATCGATGTCGCGTTCGCCCTGACCCACCGCATGACAGCGGAGGACGTGCCGCGGCTTCTCGCCAGGGCGAGGACACTCGCCGACCCGTGGCTCGGCCTCACCCTGCTCGCAGCCGGCACCCACCTGCCGGACGGCGCAGCAGCGGACACCGTCACCACCGAGATCTGCGCCCGGCTCGACGCCCTCCGCGCCGCCTCACCCGAACCGCCGGAGCCGTCGTTCTGGTATCCGCACGGCAGCCACTGGCTGATGCGCGGCTTCAGTGGCTGGGCACCGTTCTTCGCGCGGGTCGTGTCCCCGGCCGCAAGGGCCATGATCGCCGATCAGATGTTCGCCGGCGGGTACCTCGACGGCTTCGTCGAGGGTGTCGAGGACGAGGAACTCGACAGGTGGGCGACCGACGCGCTCGGCCTCACGCCACTGCTCACGCACGAGCAGCTTGCGTGGTGGGAGGTCATCGCGCGGCGCGGCTTCTGGAGCGCCGAGGACCAGATCACCGACGTGCCCGCGCGGCAGCCTTCGCCGGCGGCGAAGCCTGCCCCGCCGGCGAAGCCGAAGGGGCACATACAGAGCGGCACGCTGCGCAGCTACTTCTACGCCGGTATCGCCGTCGGCTACGCGGCCGGCGGAGCGTTCGACGACGCGTACCGGGTCGCGAAGGATATCGGCGGGCCCAACCCGGCGGAGCAGATCCATGACGTCCTCGCCGAAATCCTCGGCATGGCAGGCCCGGATGAACTGCCGACCTGGATCGCGAAGGTCCACCAGACGTTCGGCGCCGGGTCCCACCGGGGACCATTGTGGGCGCACCTCGAACACCGGCTACCCGAGCTGACCGACGAGCAGATGTGGACAATCGTCGACCGATGGCTGGCCGACGTGCCCAAGACGGTGCGCACCGACGTCTTCGGCGACGCACTGCTGTACCGCTATGCGATCGCCCGTGTGGCCGGCCAGGGCGAGTGCGCCCGACTCATGGCGCTAATCGAGGAACGGGAAAGCCTCAACAGCCCGCCTCGACCGGATCCGCGAGAGCACACCCGGCCGGCCACCGGATAGACGACCGCAGTGCGGCCGTCGATTGGACGGTACGCTTACCAGAAATCTCGTCCACACTGGTCAGGAGATCGCCAAAGACGTCACGATCTTGCTGCGCGCAGCCGCAGCGGCTTTGGGCATCGGTGCCTGCACATGATGTGACGTGTGCTGCTCTTACTGGCCCACTCCGGTGTCACGAGCGCGCTCGCCTTGCTCCGGTCACCAGCGATGTGCGACCACGACAAGACTGTTGAGATCCTTGCCCTTCCCACCAGGTCACGGTGTTGCAATGGCAGCTGAGACCGCAGGAAACCCAGGCTCGAGTTGACTGCCGCACCCCGGCAAAGTGAACCCCCTACAGTCGGCGGGTCACCTGGTAACCATAGCTGGCTGTTCTGTGCGCTGGAACCCGCGTACGGGCACGCAGAGGCACGAGCAAGTATTCGGCGTTCTGTTCGACTTGACCCAGTGTGCGGCCTCTGTGCTCGTCACGGTGCGTGAGGGCCGGCGTGCTGGCTTCAGCGGGCCGGCGTCAGGTGCATGGCCGCCGCACGCGTGGTACCCAGCTCCGCTGCGACGGCGTTTGGATGTAGTCGCGGCGTGTTGCCCGGCTCTGGCCGTATTCGTGGGAGATGCTGGCGTTACGGGATGTTTCCTGCTTGTCCGGGAGGCGCATGGGTCATGGCCGCTCCGTTTGACCGGGAACCCAGCCCGGGTAAAGGCGCCGGCGGGGATGTCCTGGCGCTGTGGACGGAGCGCACCGGGCGGCGCCGGGCGGGCGTGCCGGGTCGCGGCGGGCTGCGGTTCGCGTTTTACGGGCGGGTGTCGACGGAGGACTGGCAAGATCCGGTGACCTCCCGGGCGCGGCAGCTACAGCAGGCGACGATGCTCGTAGCGGGGCACGGCATGATCACGGCGGAGTTCTTCGACTGCGGGCAGAGCCGTACCCTGCCGTGGGCGCGCCGCCCGCAGGCCGCCGCCCTGGTCGCGCAGCTGGCCGATCCGGACCGGGGGTGGGATGCGATCGTGATCGGGGAGTACGAGCGGGCGTTCTACGCCAGCCAGTACGCGTCGATGGCGCCGCTGTTCGAGCACTACGGCGTCGGCCTGTGGATGCCCGAGGTAGGAGGCCGGGTCGACTGGCACGCCGAGGATCACGAGCAGATGATGCTGGCGCTCGGGTTGTCGTCCAAGCGGGAGATCGCCCGGACCAGGATCCGGGTCCGTACCGCGATGGCCGCCCAGACCCGGGAGCAGGGCCGGTACCTGGGGGGTCGGCCGCCGTACGGGTACCGGCTGGCTGATGCCGGGCCGCACCCGAACAAGGCGCACGCCGCCTGGGCCGCCGGGCGCACCGGCTGGAACCTGACCCGGCGACAGCGCCCGTCGTCCGCTGGATGTTCGCCCAGCGGCTGGCCGGGCACAGTGCCGCGCGGATCACCCGCGCCCTGAACGATGCCGGGATCCCGTGCCCGTCGGCTGCTGACCCGGGACGGAACCCGCACCGGACCGGAAAGGCGTGGACGCTGCGGACGGTGGCGGCGATCCTGGCGAACCCGCGGTACACGGGGCGGCAGGTGTGGAACCGGCAGCGGACCGATTTCGACCTGGTCGACCCGGGCAACACCGGGCTGGGGCACAGCCCGTTCGCGCAACACAGGCGGGGCTACCCATCCAGACCGAGTTGCCGCCCCTAGCGGCAGATACGTGTGCGGGGACAAGCTACCTTGCCGGCAGCCGTTGCGTAGCGCCGCTCGCGCCGGTGACCTGCTGCTCAGCCTGCATATTTATACACCACGGCCATACGCGGGACTACGCGCTCACGCCGCGCCGAGCCTTTGTGAGTTGAGGGCAGCCATCGGGCGGCGACACGTTGCTCGCCGCAGTCACAACCCTCCGAATCTGCCGGTGTCGGCCAGGCTGACGATCATGAAGGCTCGCACCGGATCTGCGCCGGCCGGGGGCAGATCGCTGAAGAGGAGCTGCTGGCTTGGCTGGTCGACCTGGGTGGTCGTGGCTGTGACGTTGTAGTCCCAGGCGACGGCGTGCTGATACTGGACCTGCAGTTGGACCGCGTCGCCAGCGAATGTCAGCTCGACCCACGCCCGGTCCTGGGCCGCCGCCAGGAACTGCTGGCCGAAGTCTGGCGGGCTCAAAGGACTCTGCCCGCGGTTGCTGAACCACAGGCGGACATCGCGGAAGAGCAGGCCGACCGGTACGACGCCTCCCGGCGGCGGGCCGGATGGGCCGCCGGGATGGGGGTGGCCGCCCTGGGCAGGGCCGGGCCCAGGGCCGCGAAGGCCTTCCATGATCGTGCCGTTGGTTCCCCACCCGTAGCCGGTGAGGCCGGGCCTGAAGCCCGGCCCGGTTCCGGCGACGGGCCACCGCTGCGCGATGGTGAGGGTGATGCTCGGCGCCCGTACCCCGGCCATGCGGATCCACTCGGTGAGGAAGCCGGTTGCTGGCGACACGATGACCCTCCCGTCGAGCATCAGAAGCCGTGATCATGCTCAGCGGTCCGGCGCCGCCCGATCCGGCCCGGACAGCCACCTGTCCATGCCCGGCGGCTGCCCACTACAACCGGACGCCATCGTAGACCGCCTGACCTGACCGCGGCCCGGAACCGGACATCATCGCCGGACCAGCCTCAGCGGCCAGAGATCCTGGACTGTCCGCAGACCCATAGCCAGGCAATCAGCCTGGTGCCTGACAAGGGTGGCTCATCGCGCCGCGATCAAGGAGCCCGGCAATCGGTTCGCACGCCTGTGGCCGCAGCATGCCATCCTGGCCGGTAAGGCCATCGAGCCGGCCATCGGCCAAAAGCTCCTCGATGGCCTGGCCGGTGGCGAGCTTGCCATACGGCCACGGACGCAACTGGAAGGGAAATTCATCACGAAGGCTCGCAGTTACCCGCTCAACGGTGGACGCGTCTCCCGCGCCCTTGGCCTCGACCTCCACCTCAAGCAGACGGACCCTCCCCTCGCCGAAGCGGTAAGTGACGGCGTCGATGGCCAGTTCCGCGAGCGGCTCGCGCTGCCCGCCGCGCACCACGACGTCGCGCGGCGTCCTTCTGGTAACGCGCGTCTGCACCTCCTCCAGCCCTAGGGATGCCATCACTGCGGCGGGATCGGCGGAACCTAGCTCGCCTGGCGAACCCGGCACGCGAACGCCTCGGCTGCGGAGCTCGCCAACGGCATTGTGAAGCGCGTTGGGTGACCACGGGGACTCGATCTCGAGCCGGTCCTCGGCAGCGGCCTCGCGGTGTGAGTCCGCCTTCATGGTCACCAGCGTGGTGCCGTCAAGTCGCCGGACACGCAACGCGATCAGCCGGGCCTGCAGCGCGCGATCCGCCGTGTCGAAGTAGGTGTCTTCGATGGCCCGGGTGGCCCGGGGCAGGAGACTGAACTCCGCCAGCGTCCGCAGATCGCCCAGGCGCTGCCCGACAGCCTGCGGCGCATCCGCATACACGATCAGGGCGGCCTCAATCTCGTGACCACGATCCATCGGCACACCTCCTTGTGCACCATGCTCATGCTGAGGTCAGCCGGCAGGCCTTAGCTCAGGCTAGCTGGGGAGCCCGGGGCGCTCCTCGCAGGGCGCCGCATCGCCGGCCGTTCTCACAGGCCAGGCTCATGCTGGACCGGCTCCCCCGAGGTCCAGGATCGTGCCGGATGGATTGCGGCGAGACATCTGATGGCGTACTCGGCTCCGCCCCCGGGGCCAGCGCGCCGCCGGCGAACCGAAACGAATCACCAGCCGCATTGCCCCTCCTGCCTCGCACGCCATCCGCAGAGCTTCCACACCAGCGCCCGGCGCCGGACGGCTTACCGGAGTCCGGAGCATCCTCGCCTCGCCGGGCGCTGCGGAATCTCGCTCACATGCCGATGTGAGGACGTTGGCGACTCGGATGCTTATGCACCGCCCTGCATACTCATTCGTGGTGAGTTGAACCCGACCGGGCTTTTAGCAGCATCTCGGCGCGGCATTGCACGTCGGCGCACCTCAGCACGGCCGGGCGCCGCCAGGTCGGCGGCAGCCTACCTGGACCTTGCCCTGGCCGCTGCCTATCGGCGGAAGCCCCTTCGCTCGTCTCGCGGCTGCATGTTCGCGAAGTTCTCAAACCACGCCGATGGCCTGCTGCTTCAATGGCTCTTCCCGCCAGCACACCGAATCGGACCTGCGCTGCTACCTGACCTGGTGCGCCGAGCGGGGCCTGGACCCGCTGGCCGCCCAGCGGCCGCACCTCGTGCTTTACATCCGGTGGATGCAGGACATCCGCCGGTTCAGGCCCTCCACTGTATCCCGGCGGTTCTCGGTCGCGACCGGGTTCTACCGGACCTGCGTCCTGCGGCATTCGCCCGCCGAGCACGTGCGCCGCCCATCGGTGCCCGCCGAATCGCCGACCTTGGTGTTCACCCACCCGCAGTTCGAGCCCTGCTCACCACTGCCCGGGAATCAGCGAACCCGTGCGACTTCGTGCTGGTGGCCATGCTCTCTCTGAACGCAAGCTGGCCCAGATGTTCGGGCGCACCTCCCGTCGCTGGGCACGCGCCAGGATCGCCGAGGCACGGCGATCATCGTGTGGGCGGCCTGATCAACGAATACAGGCGCGCCGCCTGACACCCCGAAGGCTCGCAGGTCACCAGGCGGATCCTATTTTCGAGTGGGACAGCCGAACGCATCTTCCTCGACACTAGTCGACGATACGATGATCACGATCCGGACAAGCGCCCGCTAGGTTCACTGTGCGGCGCTCACCGCTGTGCCAGGCTCTGGTGTGTAACCTGCAGTGCTGTCCTTCGAGGCAGGTGACTCCCCCAGCTGAGGGGTACAGAGGATTACAGGTGTCACTACGGTGATGCCGACTCGCTCACGACGCAAGGAGCACCATGAGCGACACCGTGGGCACGCCGGGAGACGACATCCAGCCGGTAACTTCCTCCGCTGTTTCCTCCGTCGTCCGGGGCGGCCTCATTGACGTCAGCGGAATGACCATCGACGAGTTGTCCGCCGCAATCGGGACCGACGATCTCGGCTGGGCACTGGACTATATCCTCGCGTCCAGACACAATGGAAGCGCATATCATGGGTTTAATTCCAGCATCTAGTCGGCCCGCTGGGGGGAGCAACCGGATAGGACAATGAGCACCGATCTCCGGTATCCGGGCGCCCGTCCATTCCAGCGCGGCGATAGCGGCAGGTTTTTCGGTCGGGATGCAGAGGCCGCCGAGCTCAGCACATTGTGGCTGAGGCGTCGGCTGACATTCATATCGGGCCCGGCGGGTATAGGAAAGACCTCACTCCTGACGGCCGGGGTGCTGCCCCTGGTCAATCGCAGTGACGTCGAACTGCTGCCGATAGGCGGATTCTCACGGGGCTCGAGTTCCCCGGCTGCCCCGCCTGGCCAGCACACCCCGTACACCCTCGCGCTACTGCGCGCCTGGTCCGGGCAAGGAACGGTGCCGGGGTTGGATCCGTTCACCGTGGACGAGTTCGTCGCCAGGCACGCCCAGCGCCATGACCCCTCGGTCGTGATTCTCGCCGCGATCGACCAGGCTGACGACCTGTTCACCGGGCCGCGATCACGTCAGCCGCAACGGCAGCGGTTCATGCAGGAACTGGCGGCCGCAATGGAGCACCCGGCGCTGCACCTGCTCATCAGCGTCCGCGACGAGACCCTGTTCCGGTTCACCGAGGCGCTCGGTACCGGAGCGCACGTCCGCCTTGAGGCCCTGAAGCCGGACCTGGCTCGCCAGGCGGTCGAGGGACCGGGCTGCTTCGACCAGCGGGCCGCGCGCGACCTGGTCATGGCGATCCGTACCAGTCACATCGTCGGTCCCGGCGGAATCGAACGGCACGTAGTCGCCGATGACGTCGAGCCGGCCCTGCTGCAGGCCGCGTGCGCCCGGCTGTGGGAGCTACTGTACGCGCGCACGCGCAAGATTACGCCACGGGAGCTGCGCCTACGCGGCGACGTAAACGCTGTGCTCTCCGCGTACTGCGGCGCGGCCATCGCCGCGGTGGCGAACGCGCACGACGTGCCGGTGCCCTGGCTGAGATCCTGGCTGATCAGTACGTTTGTCGCGCCCGCCGGCGACCGCCAGGACGCTAACGAAGGGCAGTCCAGGACCGCCGGCCTGCCGACCACGGTAGCCCGGGCGCTGGAGGACCGTCACCTGCTGCGGGCGCGGGCTGGGCAGTCGGCCGCGTCGCGGATCTACCGGCTGATCAGCGACCGTGTCATCGAGCCCCTCCGGCACGCCCCTGATGACATCCGGCCGGACGACGATCCGTCCGGATACCTGCTAGCGGCCGAGCGCGCGCTGACCGTCGGCGAACTCCGCCTCGCGGGACGATACGCCGAGCTGGCTCGCGTGGCCGCGCCGGAAACCGACCTGGTCCTGCACGGAAGCGCACGCTCGCTACTGGGCAACATCGCTCGCGAGGAGGACGAGCCTGACCGGGCCGAAGAGCACTACCGCGCCGCATTGGACCTGTTCGAGGCGGCCATGGAGTATTCTATGGTCGCCCTCCTGCTGGTCGCCATCGGCCGCACCCTCATCGAGCGGGGACAGTTGCTCGCCGGGATCAACGAGCTGCACGCCGCCGCATTGCGCAGGCCCGCTGACACGACCGTTCAGACCGAGTTGTCCGCAGCCGTCCAGGAATTCTCCTGGCGCCTGCACCGCGGGGATGGTCCGCCTAACATCTCACCCGGATGACAGCTTCCGCCGCACCGCGTCGAGGTTGTCGCGGCTGATGATCGTGTGCGGGTGATCTTTTCCCAGCACGCGGGTGCGCAGCCTGACCGCCTCCTCAAGTTCGGCCCTGGCCTCCGCCAGTCGGCCCAGGTCCTTCAGAACGACGCCGAGGTTGTTACGGCTGAGCAGTGTGCTGGGATGCTCGGGACCGAGCGTAGTGGTCCGGATGTCCAGGATCGCGCGGTACTCGGCTTCCGCCTCGTTCAGCTTGCGCTCCGAGTGCAGGACGACGGCCAGGTTGTTGCGGCTGACCAGCGTGTCCGGATGCGAGGTGCCGAGTGCCGCGGTGCGTCCGTCGAGTATCGCGCGGTACTCTGCCTCGGCGTCCGGCAGCCGCCCCATGGCGTGCATGGTGACGGCGAGATCGCTGCGGCTGGCCAGGGTCGTCAGCGCGTCAGGGCCGTCCGCGCGCAGCAACTCTGTGTACGCTCGGCGAAAGC
>Ga0335077_10008425_pt1 | contig 12794 bp, 11 predicted proteins | sample Lox_Sample_31_FD_207151 | JGI IMG/M metagenome (GOLD analysis project Ga0335077, IMG submission 207151) | Soil microbial communities from Loxahatchee National Wildlife Refuge, Florida, United States - Lox_Sample_3.1 | ecosystem: Environmental > Terrestrial > Soil > Wetlands | place: USA... | reverse complement strand
CGCGTTCGACCTGAAACCTTCGCAACAGTTCCGAATCAGACGGAGCACGTGACAGCCCGGCAGGGCAAATGATCCCACACAGAGCCGGGTTCGCGAATCGTTAACGATTCATCGCGCCGAGCGCGGGCTGCTTCACGAAATCAATTTCAAGCAAAGGAATGCAAATGAACAAAGCGATGCAATTTGTTCTCCGGGCGCTATTGATGACGGGCTTGCTCTTCACCGTCTCGGCGGTTGCTCAAGACGCACACACCACCGGCCAGTTCCAAGGGCCGAAGGCCAACAAGGGGCACGTCACTCACAGCACGCGCGATGGCAAGAGCGTCCTCACGTTATCGGACGACTTCGTGGTGCCGGACACTCCGGATCCGCACTGGCAGGTGGTGGACTCCGATGGCCAGGTCTATCTGCTCGATAAGCTTAAGAAGAAAGCCCTGCTTGGCGACAAGTATCAGAAGGAGATCGTTCTTCCCGGATATGTGAAGAACGTTTCCAAGGTCATTATCTGGTGCGCGTGGGCAGAGGCGAATCTGGGCGAGGCCAGCTTTAGCTCGCCTGTGAAGTAACTCAACCAAGGGCGCGAGCGCTTCGAACCTGGACGCCGCGCTCTTCCCAACAAATTCACACGAGAGACAAACGCCATGCACTGTCAAAAGAAACTAGCTCAATACGCAGTCGTTGTTGCTGCTCTGGTTGCGGCGGCAAATGGCCAGACCGCTGAAAAGAAAACTCTGACGTTACAAGGTGCCGAGCAGGTGATTGCCGCGGCCAAGAATGAAGGGACGAAACTTCACGCGCCAGGTGGTGTCATCGCCGTTGTTGACGACGGCGGCAATTTGATGGCTCTCGAGCGCCTCGACGGAACCTTCTCCGCCGGCGCCAACATCTCCATCGGCAAAGCGAAAACTGCCGTGATGTTCAAAAAGCCGACTCGTTTCTTTGAGGAGTTGATCAATTCGAGCGGTAAGGGTCGCACGGTCATGACAGCCCTGGAGAACTTCACGCCTCTCATCGGCGGCATTCCAATCATCGTCGACGGCCAGATCGTCGGTGGCGTAGGCGTGAGCGGTGCTGCCACTGCCGACCAGGACGAGCAACTCGCGCTCGCCGGTTCGAAGGCATTTGATTCGACGACGAACGCCGGAAACGATCCAATACCGGCGGTGTCCTACTGGGCGAAGGACAAGGTGGACGAGGCGTTCGCCAAAGGCGCCGTATTGTTCGACGGAAGCGATGGCCGCAACTATATGGTCCACGCCAGCCGCCGCGAAAAACCCGGTCAGGCAGAAATCCACACCAAGGATGCAGACGTGATCTATGTGCTCCAGGGTTCGGCAACGTTTGTCACCGGTGGCGAAGCCGTGGACGCGAAGACCACCGCCCCCGATGAACTTCGCGGCAGCAGCATACGCAACGGCGAGACCCGGGAAATAGCCAAGGGCGATGTTGTCATTGTGCCGCATGGCGTTCCGCACCAATTCCTCGCAGTGACGGATCCGTTTCTGTACTACGTCGTGAAAGTTCGCTAAGGGAGAATGCCAGTGAGAAACCAATTCAAGAACGACCCTTGGCGGAATACGATTGCGGCACTGTTGACAGCGATCTTCGCCCTCGGGCTCCTTCGGGCGGAGGGGCAGTCAATCCAGGATCCTCCTTTTGGGCGCCCAGACGCGGTGGTAGACCTGGCCTCTCGTGAAGGAGTCGAGCTCGTCAAGGGGCAATGGCGCTACCACGACGTGAAGATTCTGGATGCCGATTCCCGCGCCGTTGGCCCGGATTTGAGACCCAGCGGCGCTCCAAGCAAGACGTATGATTACGAACCGCACGCGGGCGTCGCCGACTTCGACGACTCGCGGTGGGACGCCATCGATGCCACGACTTTAGACCAGCGCCGCTCCACCTCCAAGGTTTGCTTCAACTGGTACCGCATCAACGTCACTATTCCGGAAAAGGTCGGCAACTTCAGTACTGCAGGTTCGACCGTCGCTTTTGAAATTGTGATCGACGACTACGCCGAGGTTTGGGTTAATGGGAAAATGCCGCGGGTTTTGGGACAGCCTGGCGGACCCGTGATTAAGGGTTTTAACGCTCCCAATCGCGTGATCATCACCAGGAACGCCCAACCCGGCCAGCGCATTCAGCTTGCGGTTTTCGGGATCAATGGGCCAATTTCGTATAGCCCGCAGAACTTCATCTGGATCAAGTCGGCAACTCTCGATTTCTACAAGTCGCCCACAGTTGCGATCAGTGAGACTCCTGCGCAGGTCACCCGGAAGGATTCGGCGCTGGACGAAATTGTTCCCTCCGGCGCGAAGATCGAGAAACTGGCTGGAGGGTTCCTGTTCACCGAGGGGCCAATCTGGGTACCGCGCACGGAAGAGACCGACGGATACCTCCTCTTCAGCGATCCCAACAACAATCTGATTTACCGCTGGACACAGGACGGGCAGCTCTCCGTTTTCATGACAAAGTCCGGATACCGCGGCATGGATATCGGCGAGTACGGCCAACCCGGTTCCAACGGCCTCACACTCGATAAGCAGGGCCGCCTCACCATCAACCAGCACGGTAACCGCCGTGTGGTTCGAATGGAAAAGAACGGCCAACTTACCGTGCTCGCCGATCGCTATGAAGGAAAGCGGCTCAATAGCCCCAACGATCTCGTCTACAAGTCGGACGGAGCACTGTATTTCACTGATCCGCCGTTTGGCCTCCCGAAATTCTTCGACGACCCAAGGAAAGGACTGCCCTACAGTGGAGTCTTCCGCGTGTCTCCCGACGGAAAAAAAGTCCAACTGCTGACCAAAGAACTGAGCGGCCCCAATGGGCTCGCATTTTCACCCGACGAGAAATACTTCTATGTAGACAACTGGGATGAGAAGAAGAAAATCATCATGCGGTACGAAGTGAATCCGGACGGAACATTATCGAACGGCACAGTGTTCTTCGATATGACGTCAGCAGACGGCGAAGACGCGCTCGACGGGATGAAGGTCGATCAGAAGGGCAATCTGTACGTGTCGGGCCCCGGCGGTTTGTGGATCATCTCGCCAGATGGCAAGCACCTGGGCACGATTGTCGGCCCGGAGCATCCACACAACTTTGCATGGGGCGGTGACGACGGCAAGACTCTGTATCTTTGCGCGAAAACGGGACTGTATCGAATTCGCCTCAATATTCCGGGGATTCGCCCTTAGACCATTATCAGAAGACCAGTCTCAGGGTTGCGCGATCGCCTCTTGAGGAGCGGTTTGACCTGCGCCCTCACCTTCGCCCAAAGCGGCCTTGATCTTTGCGTTGTGGAAGTCAGGTACGGTGCCCAAGCCGAAGGCGACGGTGTTGGCAAATTGTGCGAAGCCGACAATGACTACGGCTTCGAGTATCTGCTGTTCGGTAAACCCATAGGTTCGCAACGTCTCGATATCGCTTGCCGTAGTCTTTGACGGCTGCTTGTTGAACTTGGCACAAAAGTTCAGCAGCGCTTTGTCGGCCATCGGGATTTTGGCATGGACATGATCAATTGCAATCTGTTCCGGTTCCGGTCCTTCGATCTTGAGCATGCGAACCATTTCGCAGTGCGCGGTCACGCAATAGGTGCTCAAGTTCGCCGCCGATGCTACGAGGAAGATGTACTCTTTTTGCCTGCGGGAAAGGCCGCCGTCCTTCAGCAAAATGGTTCCCATCAGCGCAACCTGGGCTTCGATCAGATCAGGCCGGGAAGTCTGGGCGACGTAGAAATTGGGCAGAAAGCCCAGTTGTTCCCGCATTGCAGCGAAGGCGGGAAAATCTTTTTCGTCGAACGGAGGATTCCTCAAGTACGCCATGTTTCACCCCAAGCGAAACAGTATGGGGATTATAAGGCAGTGGTCCAAAAAAAGTGAGTTAAGAGTCTGGTATGCGAGGGTTTCCAAGGGGCGCGACTGCGCGCCGGTTTGTGAGATACCCTGAATAGCGGGGTCTATGGCTGGGGCGCCAATCAAGAAAAGCATGGTCGACGCAGAGCGCGAGCTAGCGATCGCGTTTGGCTTCGTTCCAGAGTTGTTTCGAGCTCAAAGTGCCCATCCGCCCGTTACTTCAGCTGAGGCGCGTTTGTTAAGCGCAGCTTTGTTGTCCAAGGGCCATCTGACGCGTCCGCAGAAGGAAGGCCTGCTCTTTGCCGTAGCCAACGCCCGTGGCGACGAATGCTGTCAGCGGCTGCACCTTCAAAACTTTTCATCGGACGATAAAGAATCCCGTGCCCTTACTGATTTTGCTCTCCAGCTTGCCTGTTATGGTCTCTGGTTTTCGGCCAGAGATGTTGAGCGCCTTGCTAGCGCCGGCTTCGACGACGAAGCGATTCTTGAAGCTGTGGTCGTCACTGCCTTGGGTCAGATGCTGTCCATCCTGACGAAAGCCCTTCCGCCCTCTAGCGATCCCAAATGTGCTCAATCGGCGATGCTTGGAACCAGGAGGCCTTCTCTCCCACTCGACTGGCAACAGTCTGTCGGGCCATACTTGAAATCGCAACCGCAGGTCTTGCCAGACTCTGAGTCCTGTTCTTTTCTCCGCGATCAACTCGGCTTCGTTCCCAAGCTCTTCCGCGCCCAGGCGTCGCAGCCTGATCTCGTGGCTGCGGAGATCCATTTTCTGGAGCAGATTGTGCATGCAGAAGAGCCGCTCAGTCGCATCCAGAAGGAAGAAATACTGTTAGCGGTTTCCGCCTCGAACCTGAACACGTATGGCGTGGCATTGCAACGGCAAATACTGGATGGTCTTGGCGTGGGGGTCGAGCAGTCGGATGAGGTCGCAAACGACCTAGGTTCGGCGACGATCTCCGCAACTGACAGGGCCTTGCTGCGGGAAGTAAATAAACTTAGTATTAATCAATCTGGCGCTGAACACCGTTTTCAGGTTGATGTCCTCGAAACCCATGGATTCACCAAATTGCAGATTGTTGAGGCCGTGGCCGTAGCCGGCTTCGCCAACTTTCTCAATACGTTGCAGTTTGGCCTTGGTGTAACCCCAGACTTTCCGCCCGCGCGGATTTACACCCCAAAAGATTTGTATCTCTCAGCTAGTGATGCCCGTCTTAATTCAGCGGGAATTCACGCCCCTGATCCCGACGCCGAACTTGTCAAGCAGGTCCAAGGTGGCAGCGTGGATGTTTTCGAAGAACTGGTCCGGCGTCATTCGGGGCGCGTATTCGGGACAGTAGCGGGCATTGTGGGAAACGACGACGACGCGCGAGATGCTACGCAGGAAGTGTTCCTGAAGGCATTTGAGAACATCGCACGGTTTGAAGGGCGGGCGAAGTTCTCCACCTGGCTCATCAGCATCGCGATTAACACAGGAACCGAGATGCTGCGTCATCGCAAGCTCACCGAGCCTCTGGGAACTGTTGACGACGATGAAGACTTTCGCCCAAGGCAGGTTCAAAGGTGGACGGATGATCCCGAGCAGATCTTCACCGCCGCGCAACGGAATGCGTTGGTGCGCGACGGAATTCTTCGATTGCCGGAAAAGTATCGGGTGGCGCTGATTTTGCGGGATATAAGTCAGTTATCGAGTGAAGAAGCAGCCGCAGCGCTTGAAATCGGTGTGCCGGCGCTCAAGGCACGCGTGCTGCGCGGAAGGTTGATGCTGCGCGAGAGGCTGGCTCCTCACTTCGCGGGCGACCGGGAGCGGGACGATGCTTAGCTGCGCCGAATTCCTGACCGAATTTGGCGAATACCTGGAAGAATCGGGCGATGCGCAATTGCGAGCGCGTCTCGAAGAACATCTGCATGAGTGCAAGACTTGTCAGGTCATTCTCGACAGCACTCGCAAAACCATCCAGTTTGTTACCGAAAACGACTCGTTTACCCTGCCCGGCAATGCCATCGAGCCCATCGTCGGCCAAGTGATGGCCCGGATCCGTACGAAAAATAGCCAAACGACTGCACAAGCCGCGGCCGAAGTCAGCCAGGCAGTCATCATCGGCGCCGCACAGGGAATCATCCTTTATGACAGAGAACTGCGTTACCAGCTTTTCAATCCTTTCATGGAGCGGTTGACTGGAAAGAGTGCCGACGAGGTTCTGGGCCGTGTGGCGGCGGAAGTTTTCCCCCGCTTGCGTACCAGCGGGATTGAAGACGTGCTGAAGCGAGCGCTGGCGGGTGAAACCGTCGATGTCCGGGACTTCCTGGTTCCGAAGCATTCAGCAGGAGGGCATGACGTCTGGGAAGCCGGCACCTTTGCTCCTCATCGCTCCGCGGACGGGTCGATTATCGGCGTTGTCGGATTAGTGCGTGATGTAACCGATCGACATCTCGAAGATGAGCGTTTCAAGTCGATTGTGATCGGCACCGCCTCTACGACCGGGAAAGACTTCTTTCCCACGCTCGTGCGCCACATGGCCTCGGCGCTAGGCACACGGTATGCGTTTATCTCGGACTGCGCTGACCAAAAGCTCGCAAAGGTTTTAGCAGTTTGGACTGGCGACCGTTTCGGCGACCTCTTTGAATTTGATATTGCGGATACTCCTTGCATGAAGGTGCTTAACGGCGAAGTGTGCCACTACAAGGAGAACCTGCAATCTCTATTCCCGCTCGACACCGGGCTCGCAGATTGGGGGGCGCAAAGCTACCTCGGTGTTCCCATGCTCGATAGCGAGAACCGCGTCATCGGTCACATCGCCATTCTTGACGATAAGCCGATGGAGCACGATCCCTACGCGATCGATCTGGTCAAGATTTTTGCCTCTCGCGCCGCGGCTGAACTGAAGCGGCAGAAGGCCGAGGCGGGTTTGCAGTCGGCTCTCGTGCGAGTCCAGAAGCTTGAGCAGAGGAATCGCACCTTGCTCGAAATCACAAATACCCTCATTACCAGCCTGAAGCGCGAAGAATTGCTTAGTGGAATCTGCAAAGTGCTAAGAGATGTCACGACTTTCAACTTTGCTGGTCTAGCGATCTACGATAGCGATGCGCACGATCTACGCGTCTTCGCTCTTGAAGGCGCGTTTCAACGTGAGCAGCTTGCGGTTGGACAGTTGCTCGACTGTGCAGGAAAGCAGTCGGGACACCCCTGGGATTTCAGTCGCCCCGTGCTGCGCAAAGATCTGGAGTCGGAAAAACACTATTCGTACGAATATGGCTTGCACGCCGCCGGCATTCGCTCACAATGTGCAGTCCCGCTCGTAGTGCAAGGGAAGGCAATCGGCGTGATGGGCTTCGGCAGCACAAATTTCAACGCCTATTCTGCTGACGATCTTTCGTTCTTCCAAGAAGTTGCCAACCAGATCGCCATGTCGGTCGCGAACATGCAGGCGTATGAAGAGATCGCCACCCTCAAAGCCCGCCTGCAGGAAGAAAATGTCTACCTGCAGGAGGAAATCAGCAAAGAGCACAATTTTGAAGAAATCGTCGGCAACAGCCGTGCGCTGGTCGACGTTCTGCGCAACGTCGAGACCGTGGCTCCGACCGACTCGACCGTATTGATCATGGGCGAGACCGGCTGCGGGAAAGAGTTGATTGCCCGCGCCATCCACAGCCGTAGTGGACGAAAACATCGTCCGCTGGTGAAGCTGAACTGCGGCGCGATTCCGACCGGTCTGGTCGAGAGCGAACTGTTCGGCCACATGAAAGGAGCGTTCACCGGCGCACTCGAACGCCGCGTGGGTCGCTTCGAACTGGCGGACGGAGGCACACTGTTCCTCGACGAGATCAGCGAGTTGCCCCTGGACACACAGGTCAAACTATTGCGTGTTTTGCAGGAGCATGAGTTTGAACCCTTGGGCAGCAGCAAGACAATGCGTGTAAATGTTCGCATTATTGCGGCCAGTAATCGCGACTTGGACCAAGCGATTCACGAAGGTCGATTCCGTGCCGATTTGTACTATCGCTTGAACGTTCTGCCGATGATCCTGCCGCCACTTCGTCAACGACGCTCGGACATCCCCTTGCTGACTTCGTTTTTCGTAGAGCGGTACTCTCGGCAACTCGGCAAGCAAATTACTGGCGTAGCGCAGGACACCATGGAGATTCTTAGCCGCTACGACTGGCCCGGGAATATCCGAGAGTTGCAGAACGTAATCGAACGAGCAGTAGTGCTTTCGCGAGGATCGGTACTGCGGCTAGGCCGAGATCTACTTCCGTTATCGGCCGAAGCGGCGATCAACGGCGAAATGGTGATCACATCCCCTTCGAACGACGCACCGCCCTCGTTGGAGCAGGTCGAGAAACGACATATTCTTGAGATTCTGACTCAGACCAAGTGGGTTATTGAAGGCCCCAATGGTGCGGCCAGAATCCTTGAACTGCATCCGAACACTCTGCGAAGCCGCATGAAGAAGCTGGGCCTGGATCGCAATTCGTTGAAGGATTCGGCTTCCGCTCAACCCTCCTAGATCGTAGTTTCCCCGAGAACACTTGCTGCGCCGCTCTTCTCGACGCTGTCACTACGTAAGGCTGCGCCCCTTGCTCTGCCCACGAAATCTCGTGGCCACGAAGACTTCGAAGATGCCAAGCCACGAAACATCGTGGTTTCGACTGTCCGCGCTCTCCGCGCTGAGTTGCTAACACGCTGCAATTCATAGGGTTAGGTTTCCGTGTCGTCCGCACCGCGATTGGTCAGGCGAGTGCTTTGGTCAGGGTGCCTTTCGGAGGAACACAAGCAGTGCTCAAGATTTCAGTAATGAGTGAGTCGAGCGAAGCAATCAGTTTCCAGCTAGAGGGCAAGCTTGTGGGCCCATGGGTCGAGGAACTTCGGCGCCTGAGCAATGCGGCTTTGGCCAGAAGCGAAGCGGTGAGCCTCGACCTCGAGAAAGTCTGGTTTGTGGATTCGCGGGGGATCGCCCTGCTCCGAGATTTGGCGAAGCAGAAGGTCGCCCAACTCAATTGTTCCCAGTTCATCAGTCAGCAACTGGAGGAGAGGAAGTATGACGAGCGCATTGGCTGAAAACATGATGTTGTCGGACAGCGCCTCGGCCACGATTGATTCGCACAGTGGTGGTGCGAGTGTGGAGGGCAACGTCTTCGAACAGGCTCTCATCCGCCGTGTACAAGCTGGTGAGGCGGAAGCTTTCTACGAATTGGTCCGACCCTATGAGCGTGCGGTATTTCTTGCCGCTGTTGCGATCGTCAAGAACGAAGCCGACGCCGAGGAGGTCGCACAAGAAGCGGTGCTCAAGGCATTCAAAGCATTGGGGCGGTTTCGCCAGGAATCGAAGTTCAGCACGTGGCTCATTCAGATCGCGATCAACGAAGCGAAAATGAAGCTTCGTAAGGATCGGCGGCACTTGTACGAATCCATTGAGCAGGGACAGCAGAGTGATGACGGTGAGTACATCCCAAGGGAGTTCGCAGACTGGCGGGAGATCCCCTCGCAGGCGTTGGAGCGCCGCGAGCTTCGCGATGCACTGACGAAAGCATTGGAATCACTTCCCGAGAAATACCGGACGATCCTGATCCTCCGCGACGTGAACCATCTAAGCATCACGGAAGCCGCGCAGGTTTTGGGCCTATCGGAAGCAAACGTGAAGACAAGACTCTCCCGAGCGCGTCTCCAGATGCGCGATGCATTGGCAGGCGGGTTCGGCGGGCTCTTGCAGCGCGGTGGCAACACCGAAATGGAAAAGACGATCTAAAGAAATCGGTTTACAAATCGTATGGCCTCTGTGCTCTCGGATCTATGCGGTCGATGTCGTGTCACTTAATCTTCAACAATTAGCTAGGAACGTCTGTCCACCGCCAGGAGGCGCGCGAACACCTCCTACGCTAGTCCCCGGCACGAACTCCAAGACGGACGCCGCAGCTACGAATGCTGTATGATTTCGTGCGAATCCCCCTGTGCAGAACTGTGTCAGAACCTCTCGGATTGGGGCCCTTGGAGATCTGTTTTGAGCGAAAGGCAGATTCCCCAAGTTGTTGTTTTTTGAGAAAGTCGTCAGAAAAAGTAGAGCAAAAAGACCGGGCTTTTGTGCGCCCCAAGGCAGGTGCGCTACCAGGCTGCGCTACGCCCCGACTCTACTGGCTTGAGTGATTCTAAATCACTTCCACGGATGACACTACCGCAGGCGCGAAGATCACGATCGCGGAGCATTCGAACGTCGAAAAACGTAAGTCGCGTGTTAGTTTCTCGCCCTTGAACTGTCAACCAGCGTGCGCAGCACAATCACGCTTGCGTTCGGATCGGGGGCCTGAGCCGGCAGGTCGATCTGCAGGCCTTTCTCCGACTGCCGGTACTTGAGAGGCTGCCCATTGGCCAGCAGATGAGCCGAAATCACCTTCGGCTCCAGCCCGGTGAGTTCGAGAGCTGACCATGGCCAGTCGAACACATGAACGTAGACTCTCTCTGCCTTTGCCGTGGTCCTGAGGGGCACGGCTCCCTGTATCGGGCCGTAGGTGGTGCCATAAATCGATTCGCCGTTGACTGCCAGCCAGTCGCCGATGGCGCGCAGGCGCTCCTGAAATTCCGGCTGGATCATTCCGTCGGGCTGCGGGCCCACATTGAGCAGAAAATTGCCGCCGCGGCTCGCGACTTCCACCAGGCCGCGAATCAGAAACTGTGCTGATTTGAATTCGCGATCGTGCAGGTTGTACGCCCAGGTGTTGTTGATGGTCATGCACGTCTCCCAAAGCTGGAAGTCCTCGGGCTTGGGGACGGCCGCCTTCAATTTCTGCTGCACGCTTGTGTCCACGGCATTGAACTGCACGTCCTTGGTGGGGATACCCGTGGGAATGAACTGCTCCGGGGTTACGTAGTCTCCGGGGACGCCGATGCGGTCGTTCACCAGCGTGGCGGGTTGCAGTTTGTGGATCAGCTCCACAAAGCGGGCGCCGTTGTATTTTTCCTGGTGGTGCAAGCCGTCGAACCAGATCAACGCCACCGGTCCATATCTGGTGAGCAGTTCGGTGAGCTGCAACTGCATGTAGTCCAGGTAAGTGGGCCATTCTGGACGGAAGGGCTCTCCATTCCAGTTTTCCGCCGCCAGCTTCGAGGTATCGCGGAAGGCAGGGTGATGCATGTCCGGAGGCGAGTAGTAGAAACCCAGCCGCATGCCGCGGTCCTTGCAGGCGTCAGCCAGTTGCCGGACGATGTCTTTACCGTAGGGGCTGTTAGTGATCTTGTAGTCGGTGTAAGCGCTGTCGAACATGCAGAAGCCGTCGTGGTGCTTGGTGGTGAAGACCATGTACTCCTGGCCGGCGGTGCGGGCCAAATCCACCAGGGCATGGGGGTCGAATTTCGAGGGGTTGAAGCGCTTATACAGTTCGCGATATTCGGCTTCGGTGATGCCTCCGGGAGTCGGCCTCATGATCGGCCATGAAGCCTCCACACTGGCCAAGGAATAAGGGCCCCAATGGATGAACATGCCGAACTTGGCATTGCGATACCAGGCTGTGCGATCTTGCGTGGAATCGAAAGCAAAGCCCAACCCCGATAAGAACGGAATCGAGGAGGCAGCAACACCCAGCTTCAGAAACTCCCGGCGGTTCGAACGAAGCACACGCATTCCCTTCCCCCTCATGCGACCAGGGACCCAAAGGTTTTCGCAATGTGCTCCCGCATCTGCGAAGAATGGCTTTGAGCGCTCAAAGCTCGACCTGGCTTTGGAAAGTGCATCACATGGTATCATCACTCCGGCTGTTTGAGCACTTATGTTACGTACTTGCCCGTGCGCACTCGTTGCTGAGACACAAGAGGAAACGTGGGGTCGGCCTTATTCAAACCTGGATCGTGAACCGGCAACATAATCTGTCGGGGACCGCCGCCGGCGTGAAACCGGTGGCGAAGAAAATCGCGAATGACACCAGCAAATGAGCGATTCGGGAGAAGTCGCACACGCCCATGACCGGCGAACTGGAAGGCAAAGTGGTCATTCTCACGGGCGGGGCGGACGGCATCGGCCGGGAGTGTGCCCTGGCTTATGCGCGGGAAAAAGCCGCGGTCGTCATTGTTGACACCAATCTGGAAGCCGCCCAGCGCACCGCGGGAGAACTTGGCGGCGAGAGCGTGGCGCTGCACGCCGACGTCGCGGACGGCGCGGCCGTGCAAGCAGCCGTGGAGGCGGCGGGAAAGCGCTTTGGGCGCATTGATGCGGTCCACAACAACGCCGGCATCGCCAGTCCCTCGAAACCGCTGCACGAGACCAGCGAACAGGAATGGGACCGGCTGCAACAGGTGAATGTGAAGTCGGTTTACTGGACCACGAAGTTCGCATTCTCCTGGCTGCCGGCAAGCAAGGGTTCGATCTTGAGCACGGCAAGCATGGTTGGACTCATCGGCCAGCAGGACCATGCCGCGTATGTCGCAACCAAAGGGGCGATGATTTCGCTGACCAAGGCAATGGCCGCCGATTATGCCCGCTACTCCATTCGGGTGAACGCCATTTGTCCGGCCGGCGTGTGGACGCCGATGCTGGAACGTTGGTGTTCGGAGCAGCGAGATCCCGGCAGCATCCGGCAGTATCTCGACGATATTCACCTGCTCGGCTCCTGCCCTCATGGCGACGTCATCGCGGATGCCGCCGTGTTCCTGCTTTCCTCCAGAGCTCGCTTCATCACCGGCTGCATCCTGCCGGTGAGCGGTGGTGCGGAATTGGGTTACAGGCGATAACGGAAAACGATGGCCGACTGCACCATTCATTCGATCGCAACCCACGACGCGCGATTTCCCTTGCCGCCCGGTGCCGGGACCGACTCAGCTCACACGAATTCCGAGTATTGCTTCGCGGTCACTTTGCTGAAGACTCACGAAGGACCGTGTGGAACCGGAATCGCTCTCACCCTCGGTGAAGGGAACCGGCTAGTCTGCGACGCTATCGGCCTGTTGTCCCGGCC
>Ga0335077_10008424_pt1 | contig 12794 bp, 13 predicted proteins | sample Lox_Sample_31_FD_207151 | JGI IMG/M metagenome (GOLD analysis project Ga0335077, IMG submission 207151) | Soil microbial communities from Loxahatchee National Wildlife Refuge, Florida, United States - Lox_Sample_3.1 | ecosystem: Environmental > Terrestrial > Soil > Wetlands | place: USA... | reverse complement strand
CCCTTCCGGTGTGTACAGTGGAATGAAACGGAGACGTCCTCCGCTAAATATACGGAGGCTTCCTCCGTTTAGCAAGTGGAGGGTGCCTCCGGCAGGCCGGAGGCCGCCCGCCGCCCGGCGGGCCGAGGTGAAGCTGGTTGAGATGAGCACGGTGGGACTGCCCGCCCCGGGCCCGATGAGGGCCGACGCGCGCCGGAACCGCGAGCTGCTGCTGGCCGCTGCCCTGGCGGCGTTCACCGAGCGGGGGGCCGACGACACCTCGCTGGAGGAGATCGCCCGCCGGGCCGGGGTGGGGATTGGCACGCTGTACCGCCACTTCCCCGGCCGGACGGCGCTGCTGGAGGCCGTGTACACCGATCAGGTGGCGGCGCTGTGCCAGCGCGCCGCCGAGCTGGCCGCCTCGCTGCCCTCCGGCGCGGCGCTGGCCGCCTGGATGCGGGAGCTGGTGGAGTTCAGCGCGACCAAGCAGAACCTGACGTCGGCGCTGGCGGCCGACTACGACAAGGATGCGCCGGTGTTCTCGGCCTGCCGCGACGACCTGCTCGCCGCCGCGACCGCCCTGCTCACCCCCGCCCAGCAGGCGGGGGTGGTGCGGCCCGACGTCCAGCCGTTCGATCTGCTGCGCCTTTCCCACGGCGTGGCCGCGGCGACCGCGCGCGCCGACGACGCCGACCAGGCCGAGCGGCTGCTGTCGCTGATGCTCAACGGGATGCTTACAGATCCGGCGGGCGGTTCTCGTACGGGGTACTGAGCACGATCGTGGTCCGGGTGGACACGTTCGCGATCGCGCGGATCTCCTGCAGCAGGTTCTCCAGTGCGCCCGGCGAGGGCACCCGCACCTTGAGAATGTAGCTCTCGTCCCCGGCCACGCTGTGGCATGCCTCGATGGCGGCCAGGTGGGCCAGCCGGTCCGGCGCGTCGTCGGGCGCGGCCGGGTCGAACGGCTTGATGGAGACGAACGCGGTGAGTGGCAGCCCGGCGTCCGCGGGGTCGATCACGGCCGCGTACCGCTTGATCAGGCCGCGCCGCTCCAGCCGCCGCACCCGCTGATGGGTGGCCGAGACGGACAGCCCGGTCTGGCGTGACAGGTCGGTGAAGCTGATCCTGCCGTCCCGGCACAGCAACGACAGGATCTTGCGGTCGGTCTCTTCCACCCCGTCACGGTAGTCCCCCGGCGGCGCCGGCCGCACCAACGCGCCGCGAGCCACGCCGGGCGGCCCGGCCGGCCGCTCCCCGCCGGCTCCCGCGCCCCGTCAGTCACGGCCCAGCGCCCGGGCGATCACCAGCCGCTGGATCTGGTTGGTGCCCTCCACGATCTGGAGCACCTTCGCCTCCCGCAGGTACCGTTCGGCCGGGAAGTCCTCGACGTACCCGTAACCGCCGAGCACCTGGACCGCGTCGGTGGCCACGCGCATCGCGGTGTCCGCGGCGAACAGCTTGGCCATCGCCGCCTGCGCGGTGAACGGCTGGCCGGCGTCCTTGCGGCGGGCGGCCGCACGGTAGAGCGAGCGGGCCGCCTCCACCCCGGTCGCCATGTCGGCGAGCAGGAACGACAGGCCCTCGAAGCCGATGACCGGCTGCCCGAACTGGCGGCGCCCGCGGGCGTAGCCGACCGCGGTGTCCAGGGCCGCCTGCGCCAGGCCGGTGGCGCAGGCCGCGATGCCCAGCCGGCCCGCGTCCAGCGCCGCCAGCGCGATGGCGAACCCGTCCCCCTCCGCGCCGACCAGGTGATCGGCGGGCACGCGGGCGCCATCGAAGATCATCTGGGCGGTGACCGAGGCGCGCATGCCCATCTTGCGCTCGGCCGGCCCCGCGCTGACGCCGGCGGTGCCGGCCGGAACGTGGAAGCAGCTGATGCCGCGCGCCCGCGCCGGCCCGGACGGCTCCCCCGAGGTGCGGGCGAACAGGGTGTAGAAATCGGCCTGGCCCGCGTGGCTGATCCAGGCCTTGACGCCGTCGATCCGGTAGCGACCACCACCACCACCATCACCGCCGGCCACGGCCCTGGTGGCCAGCGCGGCGGCGTCGGAGCCGCTCTGCGGCTCCGACAGGCAGTAGGCGCCGAGCAGGTCGCCGCCCAGCAGCCCGGGCAGCCACCGCTCCTGCTGCTCCGGCGTGCCCGCGGTGGCGAGCGGGAAACAGGTCAGCGTGTGCACGCTCACGCCCAGGCCGACGGCGAGCCACGCCCGCGCCAGCTCCTCGACAACCTGCAGGTAGACCTCGTACGGCTGGCCTCCGCCGCCCCACCGCTCCGGGTAGGGCAGGCCCAGCAGCCCCGCCCGGCCCAGCAGGCGGAAAGCCTCGCGCGGGAAGGCCCCGGCCCGCTCGGCCGCGTCGGCCGCGGGCTGCAGCTCCTTGACGGCCAGTTCGTGGGCGAGGTCGAGCAGTTCCTGCATCACGCGGCCGCCATCACACGGGTCAGCATCTACAGGTCCACTGTCACCATTTCCCGGGTGGCGTTGTTGAGCCGCTCACCGCCGTCCGCCGTGCACACCACGATGTCCTCGATGCGGGCACCATGCGGGCCGGGGTAGATCCCCGGCTCCACCGAGAACGCCATCCCCGGCAGCAGGGCCTCCGTGTTGCCGGACACGATGTAGGGATCCTCGTGGACCTCCAGGCCGATCCCGTGCCCGGTCCGGTGGATGAAGAACTCCCCGTAGCCGGCCGCGGTGATCGGTTCCCGCGCGGCAGCGTCCACCGCTTCCGCGCTGACGCCCGGCCGGACGGCGGCGCACGCGGCCTCCTGGGCCTGCTTGAGCACCTGGTAGTAGGCGGCGAACTCGGCCGGCGGCGGGCCGATGACGTAGGTCCTGGTGCAGTCCGAGCAGTACCCGCTCGGCATGGTGCCGCCGATGTCCACCACCACGGCGTCGCCCGCGGCCAGCACCCGGCCGGAGGGCTCATGGTGGGGGCGGGCCGCGTTCGGCCCCGACCCGACGATGACGAAATCGGCCCGGGCATGCCCCTCGGCGACGATCGCCGCGGCGATGTCGGCGGCGATCTCGCGCTCGGTGCGGCCGGGCGTCAGCCAGCCCGGCACCCGGCCATGCACCCGGTCGATCGCCGCCCCCGCCTCCCGCAGCGCCGCCACCTCGGCGGGGGTCTTGCGGATCCGCAGCCCGCGCAGCGCGGCGCTGGCCACCCCCTGGCGCGCGCCCGGCAGCGCATCACGGAACCGGAGCACCATCGCCGCCCACATCTGGTCCGCCAGCCCGACCGACTCCGGCCGGCCGAGCCGGTCCGCGACCAGGCGGTACGGGTCGTCGGTCTCGTCCCATCCCACGATCTCCACGCCCAGGCCGCCGGCGGGCGAGGCCTGCACCGACCGCAGCTCGAGCCGCGGCGCCACCAGGAACGCCGGCCCGGCGGCCGGCACCGCCAGGCAGGTCAGCCGCTCGCTCGGCATGGCGTCGTAGCCCGTCAGGTACCGCAGGTCCGGCCCGGGCGTGAGCAGCAGCGCACCGATCCCGGCCCGGGCGGCCGCCGCGGCGGCGAGCACGATCCGGTCCGCCGGGTACAGGCCGGCCAGATCAGCCGCCTGCGCCGTGCCTGCGTGAGCCTCTGCCTGCGCCACCTGCCTGCCCTCCGCCGCCTGGGCCCGTCTCCGGTGTCATCTAACCACGGGCGCCGCCGCGCGGGCCGGGCCCGGGTCCCCGGCCAGAGCTGGACAAGACCGGCCCGGTAGCCCACGCTAAGTACGTCGAGGCTCACTGATGCGAAACGGCAATGACATCTGAGATCATTGCTTCCCTGGCTCAAACAGAGCCATGTGCCGGGCCTGGTGGGGGGCGCAGTTGCTGTCGTGTGTGCCGAAGGTGGCAGGACGGTGAGGCGGATCGCCACCCACCGCGCCACGGACGCCGGTGGGCACCCCGGTGACAACGCCCGGCTGGCCGAGGCATTAGCGCACGAGCGGCACGTCACGCTCGAACTGCAGCGCGCGATCCTGCCCCTGCATGACGGCCCGTTCGACCTGCCCGGGCTGCGCGCCGTCGTCCGTTACCTGCCCGCGTCCCGCGACAGCCGGGTCGGCGGGGACTGGTACATCACCGCCGAGCTGCCCGACGGGCAGGTGCTCATCGCCATCGGCGATGTCGGCGGCCACGGCCTCGCCGCGGCCGCGGGGATGGCCCGGCTGCGCGGCGCGCTGGCCGGCCTGGCGATCACCGGCTCGCCTCCGCAGCGGCTGCTCGGCTGGCTGAACGATCTGGTGCACCACGTGGATCCCGAGCACACGGCCTCGGTGATGGCCGGCTACTTCGACCCGCGTTCCCGGACGCTCACCTGGGCCCAGGCCGGGCACCCGCCGCCGCTGCTGGTCCGGGGCGAGCAGGCGCGCCCGCTGACGTCCCCGGCCGGGATCCTGCTCGGCGCGGGCCGCGGCGGCTACCAGGAGGCCTCGCTGTTCCTGGAGCCCGGGGACCTGCTGCTGCTCTACAGCGACGGGCTGATCGAGCGCCGGGACCGGTCGCTGGAGGAGGGGCTGGCCACCCTCACCCGCGCGGCGGCCGGCATCAGCGAGCCGGGCCAGGTGATCGCCGCCGTGCTGGCCGCGCTCGGGTCGACCGACCCCGAGGACGACACCTGCGTGGTGGCCCTCCGGGTTCTCTGACCCGGGGCCGTGCCCGGGCTAGCTCTGCCCGGTGAGCGCGGTGAGGGCGCGGCGGAGCGAGGAGCCGAGGTCCCAGCGCTCGCCGAGCGCCGCCAGCCGGTCCGGCGCGGCCGGTGTCAGCGGCAGGGTGCCGTCCACGTCCGGCACCGGGGCATCGGTGGCGACCCGCGTCACGGCGGGCGCCACGCTGAGGTAGCCGCGCGCGGCGGCCAGCTTGGGCCTGCTGTTCATGGGGAACCCGCCGTGCCCCGCCTCGATCGCCGCCAGCATCGCCTCGACCGTGCCGAACGTCCGCACCAGCGCGGCCGCGGTCTTCTCCCCCACGCCGGCGACGCCGGGCAGGCCGTCGCTGGCGTCGCCGCGCAGCACCGCGTAATCCGCGTAGGCGCGGCCGGGGATGTGGTAGCGGGCGGTGACCGCGGACTCGTCCACCACGTCCAGCTTGGCCAGCCCGCGCTGGGTGTACAGCACACGCACCGGGCGCTCGTCGTCGACCAGCTGGAACAGGTCGCGGTCGCCGGTCACGATCTCCACCGGGCGGTCCGCGCGGGCGGTCAGCGTCCCGATCACGTCGTCCGCCTCGTAACCGGGCGCGCCGGCCGTCGCCACCCCGGCGGCGGCGAGCACCTCCTCGATGACCGGCACCTGCGCGGCCAGCGCGGGCGGGACCTCCTCGCTGCCGTCCGGCTGCGCCCGGTGCGCCTTGTAGGAGGGGATGGCCGCGACCCGGAAGGCGGGCCGCCAGTCCGCGTCCAGGCAGGCCACGAGCTGGCCCGGGTGGCGGGCGCGGACCAGCCGCGCGATCATGTCGAGCAGTCCGCGGACGGCGTTGACGGGAGTCCCGTCGGGCGCGGTCAGCGTGTCCGGCACACCGTAATACGCGCGGAAATACAGGGAAGCGGTATCGAGCAGCATGAGCGGGCTCATCCGATCATCCTGCCAGTGGTTTCCCCGCCCGGGAGGACAGGGTCCTGAACGCCGCCGCCGAGGCCGTCTCCGTCGCCGCCCTGCTCGCCGTGCTCGGGTGGGCGGTGATCCGGCCGCGCGGCCGGTCTTCGTGCTCGTGACCGTCGCCGCCACCCTGGCCGGGTTCGTGGCCGCCTCCGCGGCCGGCGTCAGCCCGGCCTGGGCCGCGTTCGCGGGTGCCGCGGTCCTGGCGGCGCGCGCCCTGGCCCAGCGCCGCACCACCGTCGCCGCCGTCGGCCGCTCCGCCGCGGTGCCCTTCCTGCTGTTCGTGCTGGGGCTCGGCATCGTCGTCCAGGCCGTGGTGGGCAACGGCCTCGACCGGATCCTCGGCCCGCTCATCCCCGGCGGCACGTCGCTGCCCGCGCTGCTCGCGACGGCCGCGCTCAGCGCCGTCCTCGCCAACCTCATCAACAACCTGCCCGCGGTGCTGGTGCTGCTGCCGCTGGCCGCGTGTGGCCGGAGGATCCACCCGGCACCGGCACCCTCCCGCCCCCGCCGCCCCGCCCGCCAGGTCCCCACCCTCCCCACCGGTAGGGCCCGAAGAGGCTCACGCGGTCGCGGCGCCCGGGCCGCCTGATGCGAGACTGGGCCCATGTCACGACGGCCAGAGCCCGCCCGGCCGGTAGCCGGCCCCCCGGCCGGCGGCTGGCAGGCCGCGGCCGGCATCCTGGCCGAGCGGGACCCGGTCATGCACCGGCTGGTCGCCGAGGTCGGGCCGCCGCACGTCCGACCGCCGGCCGAGTCCCATTTCGCGGCGCTGGTCCGCGCGGTCCTCTACCAGCAGCTGGCCGGGCCAGCGGCGGCCGCCATCCACGGGCGGCTGATCGCCGCGCTCGATGGTGAGGTCACGCCGGAGCGGGTGCTGGCGCTGCCCGGCGGCACGCTCCGCGCGGTCGGCCTGTCCGGCAGCAAGGCCGCCTCCCTGCGGGATCTGGCGGCCAAGGTGGTGGACGGGACGGTCGTGCTCGACCCGCCCGGGCTGCGGGCCGAGAGCGACGCCGAGGTCGCCGCCCGGCTCACCACGGTCCGGGGGATCGGCAGGTGGACGGCGGAGATGTTCCTGATGTTCCAGCTGCAGCGGCTGGACGTGTGGCCAACCGGCGATCTCGGGGTCAGGAAGGGGTTCGGGCTGGCATGGGAGATCCCGACGCCGACGGCGAAACAGCTCGAGCCGCTCGGCGACCCGTTCCGGCCGTATCGTTCGGTCGTGGCCTGGTACTGCTGGCGGGCGGCCGAGATCTACGGCGGCACCGCGGACAGCGCCCTCACCCGCTGACGCGGTGGAACAGACGACGGCGAGCACCCGTACTGTGGGAGCCCGCGCTTAATGGGGCAGGAGTTGCGATGCAGGCGATCATGGTAAGCGAGTTCGGCGGCCCGGAGGTGCTGCGGGTTCAGGAGACCCCCGTGCCGCAGGCGCGCGACGGCCAGGTGCTGGTGAGGGTCCTGGCCGCCGGGGTCGGGCCGTGGGACGTCTCGCTTCGCCGCGGCGGCTGGACCGGCGCCCTGCCCTACATCCCCGGCGGCGAGTTCGCCGGGGTCGTCGTCGGTGACACCGGCGCCGGCGCCGCCCTGGACGACGGGGCGCTCGTGTACGGCTACCCCGGCCTGACCGGCTGCTATGCGCAATACCTGACGTGCCCGCCGGAGCAGCTGGCGCCCATCCCCGCCGGGCTGCCCGTCACCGATGCCGCGGCGGCGCCGATCGACGCGCTGACGGCCGAGCAGGGGCTGACGGACGTGCTGGGGATCACGGCCGGCGACCGGGTGCTGATCACCGCCGGGGCGGGCGGGCTGGGGCATTTCGCCGTGCAGATCGCCCGCATCCTCGGCGCGGAAGTGGTGGCCACCGCCAGCCCGCAGCACCACGAGTTCCTGCACCGGCTCGGCGCGGCCGTGGTCGTCGACCACACCAGGCCCGACTGGCCCGGCAAGGTCCGCGACGCGACCGGAGGAGGCGCGCAGCGTGTGCTGGCGTGCGCGGCACCGACCTTGGACGGCGCGGCGAAGGCGGCCCGCGACGGGGCGCTGATCGCCACCCCGGTGCGCGCCGAGCTGCCCGACGCGCAGCGGGTCCGCTGGCAGTCCTACAGCGGGCAGCCGCGCGGCAGCAGGCTGATCCGGATGGCGCCCTGGTTCGACGACGGATCCCTGACCGTCACCGTGCAGAGCCTGTACTACTGGCACAGCGCGGCCCAGGCGCACGAGGTCGCGGAGCGCGGGCACACCCAGGGCAAGCTCGCGCTGGTCGTGGACACCGACGTCGCGGCCGAGATGGAGATCTGACCCGGGGCCGGGCCGGTCATCCCCGACGTGGCCGGGTGGGGTCAGCCGCTGGGATAGACGCGCTCCGGGGCGACCAGGACGGCGGTGCGGCGCTCCTCCGCCATGACCCGGTCGTAGGTGTCCCAGTCGTCATGCGTCCCGCCGCACGCGGTGAAGATCTCCCGCAGCAGGAGGCGGATGCGCTCGGCGTCCATACCGCCGAACCTGTCGTCCGGCCCCGCCAGGTCCACCGGGCCCTCCACCGCCACCCATTCCCAGCCCGCGCGGACCACCACCGTGGTCCGCGGCCGGGCGCGCAGGTTGGCCAGCTTCCGGGTGTGGCCGCGCGCCACCAGGCCGACCACCGGCCTGCCGGTGACCGGGTGATCGAGCACGCCGGCGTTCACCAGCGACGACTGGATGGTGGAGTCCGGCCGCAGGGTCGACATCACGCACAGGCCATGATCGCGGGCCACCAGCCGGGCGAAGTCCGTGAGATCGGTCATGCCGGGAGCGTACCGGGGCATCAGCCCACCGAGGAGTAGGCGACCACCCCGCGCCGGAGGGCGTCGGCCGCCTGGCGTGCGGTGACGCCGAGCGGGGTGTCCCGGCCGGCCGCCGCCGCGACCTGCCCGAGCAGGTCCATCAGCTGCTTGACCGCCCGGACGAAATCGCCCGGGGTCAGGTCGGGGCCGAGCACCGACTCCAGCGGCTTGCCCCGCGCCCAGGCATGGGCGGCCCAGGCGAAGCCCAGGTCGGGTTCCCGCAGGAACGCCAGCTTGTTCTCCGCCTCGACCGCGGCGAGCTCGGCCCGGACCGCGGCCATGGCGGCGAGGACCTCACGCACCGGGCCGCCGGGCAGCCGGGGCGGCCCGGCGTCGTCGGCCTTGCGCGCCTCGAAGGTCAGCGCCGAGACGCAGGCCGCCAGCTCGGCCGGGCTCAGGCCGGCCCACAGGTCGCGGCGCAGGCACTCGGCCGCCAGCAGGTCCAGCTCGGTGTACAGGTCGGCCAGCCGCCTGCCGTCCGGGGTCACGGTGTCGCCCTCCAGGTACCCCAGGCGGCCCAGCACCGCGCAGACCCGCTGGAAGGTCCGCGCGATCACGTGGGAGCGGCCGGCGACGGCCGCCTCCAGCTGCCGCACCTCCTGCTCCAGCCGGGCGTAGCGCCCGGCCTGGCGGGCGTGGTCTTCCCGGTCGGGGCAGGCGTGGCACGGGTGCTGGCGCAGGCGGCGCCGGAGCCGCGCGATCTCGGGCTGGCCCGGCGGCTGGCCGGCCGGCCCCTCGCCGCCGGCGGGCCGGCCCGCGCCGTTGCCGTCACGCCCGCCCTCCGCCGTCTTGCCCGCCAGCTTGTTGCGGACGGTGGAGGCCAGGTCCCGGCGGTGCCGCGGCGAGCGGGCGCTGAAGGCGGCCGGGATCCGCACCCGGTCCAGGACGGCGGCGGGCTCGGGGAAATCGGCCACGGACAGCCGCTTCACCTGGCGGCCGGCGGTGAGCACGAGCGGCAGCGGGCCACCGTCCGCCGGGAGCCGGGCCGGTCCCGCCGCCCGCGGCCCCTGCTGCCTGCTGCCCCGTCCCAGCCCGGCCTGGCCCGGATCGAGCACGACCGCGATGCCGGGCCGCCGGCCCCCGGGCACGCGGATGACGTCTCCCCTCCGCAGGGCCAGCAGGGACCGCAGGGCCTCGGCCCGGCGGGCGGCGGACCGCTGCCGGGCGGCCGCCCCCTCCAGCTCCGACAGCTCCTGGCGGAGCCGCGCGTACTCGGCGAAGTCGCCGCGGTCACAGCTCACCGCCAGCCCGGCCAGCTCCTGCCGGCTGCGCTGGGCCTGCCGGGCGATGCCCACCACGGCCCGGTCCGCCTGGAACTGGGCGAACGAGGACTCCAGTAGCGTGGCCGCGCGCTCCAGGCCGACCTGGCCGACCAGGTTCACCGCCATGTTGTAGGAGGGCCGGAAGCTGGATCTGAGCGGGTAGGTCCGGGTACCGGCCAGCCCGCCCACCGCCGCGGGATCCATGCCGGGGTGCCACAGCACCACCGCGTGGCCCTCCACGTCGATCCCCCGCCGCCCGGCCCGCCCGGTCAGCTGGGTGTACTCCCCCGGCGTCAGCGCGGCGTGGGTGTCACCGTTCCACTTGTCGAGCCGCTCGATGACGACCGTGCGGGCCGGCATGTTGATCCCGAGGGCCAGCGTCTCGGTCGCGAAGACCGCCCGCACCAGCCCGGCCTCGAACAGCTCCTCCACCACCTCCTTGAAGGTGGGCAGCATGCCCGCGTGGTGGGCGGCGATGCCGCGCTGCAGCCCGGTGAGCCACTCGCCGTAGCCGAGCACCGGGAGGTCCGCCTCGGGGACCTCCGCCGTCCGCCGTTCCGCGATCTCGGTGATGGCCGCCGCCTCGTCCGGGGTGGTCAGCCGCAGGCCCGCGTCCAGGCACTGCCGGACCGCCGCGTCGCAGCCGGCCCGGCTGAAGATGAAGGTGATCGCGGGCAGCAGGCCGGCCGCGTCCAGCCGCCCGATCACCTCCGGCCGCCGCGGCGGCCGGAACCGGGCCGGCCCGCGCCCGCCGCGGCCGGGGCGGCCGCCGGCCTCCTCCCGCCGGGCCAGCCGCAGCAGTTCCGGGTTGAGCTGCGCGGGCTCCCCCGGGTCCGCGCCGCCGGGGCGCTCCACGAACAGGTCGTAGAGCCGCCCGCCGGCCAGCACGTGCTGCCACAGCGGCACCGGCCGGTGCTCGTCCACGATCACGGCGGTCCCGCCCCGGACCTGGGTCAGCCAGTCGCCGAACTCCTCGGCGTTGCTGACCGTGGCCGACAGGGCCACCACCCGGACCGACTCCGGCAGATGGATGATCACCTCTTCCCAGACCGCGCCGCGGAACGCATCGGCCAGGTAGTGCACCTCGTCCAGGACCACGTAGCCCAGCCCGGCCAGGGTGGCCGAGCCGCCGTAGAGCATGTTGCGCAGCACCTCGGTGGTCATCACCACCACCGGCGCCTCGCCGTTGATGCTGTTGTCCCCGGTGAGCAGCCCGACGCTGGCGGGGCCGTACCGGCGGACGAGGTCGCCGTATTTCTGGTTCGACAGGGCCTTGATCGGGGTGGTGTAGAAGCATTTGCGCCCCTCGGCCAGGGCCAGGTGCACGGCGAACTCGCCCACCACCGTCTTGCCCGACCCGGTCGGGGCGGCGACGAGCACCCCGTGCCCCTCGTTCAGCGCCCGGCACGCCCTGAGCTGGAACTCGTCGAAGCCGAAGTCGTACAGCGCCTGGAACCGGGTGAGCTCCGGCCCGTCCTGCGCCTGCTGCTTGCGGAACTCCGCGTAACGCTGCGCCGGGCTCGACATGCGATCAAGGGTAGGCGAGAGCCGGCCCGGCCCGGCTCAGCGGCTACCCGCGGGGCGAGCCGACGCTGTCGTCCACGTCGAGCGGTGGCACCTCGTCCTCGGCCAGATCCTCATACTCCGGCGCCTGCCGCGCCCGGCGGCGGTCGTTCAGCCACACGACCACCTCGGCGAGCTCCACCAGGATCACGCACGGCACGGCGAGCAGCAGCATGCTGAACGGGTCCGGGCTGGGCGTGGCCGCGCCGGCGAACACGAACACCAGGAAGATCATCACCCGGCGCCACTTCCGGACGAACGCGTGGCTGAGCACCCCGGCGAGGTTGAGGATCACGATGACCAGCGGCAGCTCGAACGCGATCCCGAAGATCAGGAGCATCGCGGTGGCGTAGCCGAAGTAGGTGTCGATGGTGATGAACGGCTTGACCCCGTCGGGAGTCAGCCCCAGCAGGAAGCGCAGCCCGCGGCTCATCGCCAGGTAGGCGAAGAACCCGCCCAGGGCGAACAGCGGCACCGCGGTGCCGACGAAGGCGTAGGTCCAGCGCTTCTCACGCCGGTAGAGCCCGGGCGCGATGAACGCCCAGAGCTGGTACAGCCAGATCGGGGAGGACACGATCAGGCCCACCACGAAGGCGACCTTCAGGCGGACGAAGAACGGGTCGAAGACCCCGGTGACGATGAGCGGGTGGCCGTTCGCGTCGCAGCCGGTGCGTCCCTGGATGTCGATCCGGCAGAACGGCTCGGTGATGAAGTTCCAGGCCGGTTTGAAGAAGACCCAGCCGATGATCATCCCGAGGATCAGCCCGAGCACCGCCTTGATCAGGCGGTTACGGAACTCCCGGATGTGCTCCATGAGCGGCATCCGGGCTTCCGGGTTGTCACGCCTGCCGCCGTGGGAGCTGTGCCCGGGCAGCGGCGTGACCGGGTCAGGCGTGGCGCTCATCTATCCAGGACGCTCAGCACGCGGGAACTCAGCCGGGCTGGTTGCCGCGGGGCGCATCCGTGACCGGCGTGCCGGTGACTATGGTGCCGTCCGGCATCTGCACGGTCACCGGTGGCGCGGGGGCCGGAAGTGGCGGCTGGGCCGGCTGCTGCGGCACCGGCTGCGGCTGCACTCCCCCGGGGACGGCCGTCTGGTCGACGACGGCGGCGGCGGCAGGATCGTCGTGCTGCAGCTTCTGCGCTTCCTTCTTGAAGATCCGCATGGACTCGCCGAGCGACTTGGCGAGCTTGGGAAGCTTCGCGGAGCCGAAAAGCAACACCAGCACGACCAGCACGATCAGCAGATGTGATGGGCTGTCGAAGAGTCCCATAGATGTCTGTCCTTCTCAGCCAGGCGTGTCCCTGCGCTGCAGGGACGCTCACGCCACATGGTACGCCCCGTAGCGGGCTTACTCATCACAAGTTCGTTGCGGGCCAGCCGCAGTCCCGTACCGTGCCAGGGCGGCGGCGGCCTCCTGGCGCACGTCGGCAACGACCTCAGCAGGCCCGATCACGTGGCCGTCCTCGCCGAGCCGCAGGGCGAGCCGGCGCACCCATTCGCTGTCGGGTGTGCGCAGGATCACCCGCAGCCGGCCCTCACCGAGCTCGGTCACCTCCTCGCACGGGTAGTACTCC
>Ga0335077_10008423_pt1 | contig 12794 bp, 11 predicted proteins | sample Lox_Sample_31_FD_207151 | JGI IMG/M metagenome (GOLD analysis project Ga0335077, IMG submission 207151) | Soil microbial communities from Loxahatchee National Wildlife Refuge, Florida, United States - Lox_Sample_3.1 | ecosystem: Environmental > Terrestrial > Soil > Wetlands | place: USA... | reverse complement strand
TGCTGTGACTCAAGTCTCTTCCCATACCGTTCCGCGGGTATACAATCGCGGAAGCGTACCCACCCGCCCCTTCCTATTGTGGAGGCCCTATGAAATTCCGCTCGGCATCGTTCGCGTTGATCTTTGCCATAGCGCCGTTTGCGTTTGCCGACAATCCGAAGGTTTCGGCAGAAGGCAAAGCATGTCTGGAATGCCACAGCGGTTCGACGCCTGGCATTGTCGAGCAATGGAAGTCCAGCGCCCACGCCGCCAAGGGAGTGGATTGCAACTCCTGCCACAAGGCCAATGAGAACGATCCGGCGGCGTTCGACCACTACGGCCACAAGATCGCCGTCATCGTCACGCCAAACTACTGCGGCCGGTGCCACGCAGCGGAAGTGAAGCAGTTTGAGCAGAGCCATCACGCGGCCGCCGCGAAGTTCATCGGTTCGCTCGACAACATGCTCGGCGAAATCGTGGAAGGCGGGCCGGCGGCGAACAACGGCTGCCGCCAGTGTCACGGCAGTGAAGTGAAATACAAGGGGGAGGGGAAATTCGATCCGGACACCTGGCCCAACAGCGGCATCGGGCGCGTCAACCCGGACGGCAGCAAGGGCTCGTGCGCCGCATGTCACGGCCGCCATTCATTCAGTTCGGCCACCGCGCGCATGCCGGAAAACTGCGGCAAATGTCACCTGGGGCCGGACCATCCGCAGATCGAGATTTACAACGAGTCCAAGCACGGCATCCAGTACCGCGCCAATGTTGCCAGGATGAATCTTGAATCCAAATCATGGGTCGTGGGCAAGGACTACTCCGCGGCCCCGACCTGCGCGACTTGCCATATGTCCGCCACTCCGAATCAGCCGGTCACTCACGATGTCGGCGACCGCATCAGCATCACCCTGCGCCCGGTGATATCGACGAAGCTGGAGAATTGGGAACGGCGCCGGCTGAATATGATCGATGTGTGCTCCAACTGCCATGCCACGGGCTGGGTCGACAATTTCTACACGCAGTACGAAGGCACCATCAATCTCTACAACGAAAAATTCGCCAAGCCCGCCAAAAACATCATGGATAAGCTCTACGCCTCCAAGAAGCTTACGCCCACGCCGTTCGACGAAAAGATCGAGTGGACCTACTACGAACTCTGGCACCATGAGGGCCGCCGCGCCCGGATGGGCACGGCCATGATGGGGCCCGACTACACGCAATGGCACGGCTTCTTTGAAGTCGCCAGGACGTTTTACATGGAGTTCATTCCCGAGGCGGAGCGCCTTCTGCCCGGTGTGACCGGAGAAGTGATGAAGTCCGACTACCACAAGTGGACGGCGGGTTTGACCAAGGAGCAGATCCAGCAACAGATCGACTTCTACAAGGACCGCTACAAGCAGTAGGCGGTCTCGCGTAGAGTCTTACGAGTCGTACCAACTCGGCAGGTTCATGGCGAATTCGCTTCGCCCCATCAGGGCCTTGCCGATGGCACGCGCGACGTACCAGTTAAGGCGGGCAATATTCCGCCGGGAGATGCTCCGCCGGCGGGCGTCCCGCGCCACGAAACTGCCAAGCACCCGTTTCAGCCGTTCCCACGGCCAGGAAAGCCAGTAGCAAAAGATCAGCGTGCGGGAAAGTTTCGCTTTCAGGCCTTCACCCCGGAAGTGCAGCAGAAAATCGTGTTCCCGCATTACTTCACCGGTTCCGTCCCAGAGTTCGCGCCGCCAGTAGGGCGTGCCGGGCAACGGTGTCAACGGGATAAAGAAGGTCATGTCGATGGGAGCGCGAAACGCTTCGCGAAACAGTCTTCTCACCACCGCGGGCGTGTCTCCCGGCAGGTTATAGATAAACGATCCCACGGTGAACACCTGGGGATACTTTCGTGCCAGAAGCCAGAGCGATCTTTCGCCTTCCTGGTGAGAGTTGCCCTTGTGCAGAGAGGCGAGCTGCTCCTGGTCCACGCGCTCGATTCCCAGGTACATCTCACAGAGGCCTGCTTCCACGCAGCGCTCGAGCGCGCCGCTGGCTTCGTCGCGAAGCAGATAATCGGCGCGCACCCAGGCGCTCTGTGGAGTCCGCCGCCCTTCCCGTAGTAATTGGCCGGCAAGTTCTCCGGGAATGTTCTCACTTGCGTTGAAACAGGGGTCGACCCATCCAAGGAATCGCCGGCCGTACCGGTCCATCAGCAGACGAATCTCTTCCATCAACCGTTCGGCGGATTTGACGCGCAAATGCGGCACAACCCGGTTCCCCCTGGGCTTACCCATCTGCCGCCACAAAACACAGAATTCACAGGAGCAGTGGCAGCCGCGCCCCAGTTCGATGGCTCCCAGCCGTGCGTGATTCTTGCTGCGTGCTCCATAGCGCTCCATGGGCAGAAGGTCATACGCAGGCATGGGCAGAGTATCCAGATCCGCAATGAGTTCGCGAGGTTCGGTTCTCACCACCTGTTCACCCCCGCGAAACGAAATGCCGCGCACGCGCTTGAGCGATTCGGCCGAGCGGTCCCGCAATGCCTTCAGCAGCTCCACGATCGTGGCTTCCCCCTCGCCATGGGCCACCACATCCACCAGGCCTGTGGTCAGAACCTCGCTTGCCGCATTGCCGAAGAAGCATCCGCCGGCGATAACTGTCGCGCCACACTCCTTCCCCAGCTTTGCCGCGCGCAATCCCTCCACGCAACTCACGGCTTCTTCTCCGATCCCGATATAAGCCGGACGGCGAACTCGCAACTCTTGCGCCAGGCTCTTCCAGCCCATTTCCAGAACCGGGGCGTCCAGGATGGCAACGTCCAGGTCGGAGAACGCGCTGCGCAGCGCCTGACCCATGGACGCAAACGCCAACGGGGGCCAGAAAGCGCTGCCTGGACCATTGAAGGGCCACAGAGGCCGAGGGGGCCTCAAGAACAGGAACGTTTCTTTCATGATTCAGAGAAGCGCGCGTGTCCGCGCATCGCGCCCCATGCTGTTTTCGCCAGCAACATCAGATTCGTCAACACCAGCAACGCATACGCGAGCAATCCGAAGGAGCCAGCCCAGGAGAGAATTGTGTTCGTACGCTGTCCGCCCCAGGCGATTGTGGCCTGCAGATAAAGAAGCCACAGGCCCAGCAATGCAAAATAGCTTTTGTTCCCCAGCGGCGAGAGTCTGCGCCATCCTGACCAGCGGTCTGACGGCAGCAGCGCGAAGTAGTAGACCAGACCCCAGGCAAAGAGCTGCCCGGTCAGCATGCGGATCTCGCCTGTTTGCGCCACCAGGTGATAGCCGAACGGAGGCATCGCCAGCAAAAAGATTCCGTGCACCCACAGGATGCGCGAGGTTGGTTTCGGTTTGCATAAGAGGTACGCAAGCAGAGCCGGGAACACGCTCACATACAATCCCGTGCACCGCTGGCAGAAGGGCAGGTCCGCTCCGCCCAGGACCCAGTTGTGCTGCTGGCCGCAGACCAAGGAGAAGATCTGGTGCAACGTCCTCACACGGTTACTCCTTGTTCCTTCTTTGCACCGCGGGGAGTGCCGGCGCGGGATAGAAATTCACGGGGCGGTCGGCCCGGCTCACATCGAGCAGGTAAAGTCCCCGTTTCTCTGGCTGCGTGTCCTTCTTGTGCCCGTTGGTCGCCGCAATCAGCTTTCCGTCCGGAGACAACGCAATCTGGGTGTATGTCAGATAGTCGCTGTCGAACTCCGCACCGGGCCCATCCAGGATCCGGTCGATCCGGCTCGCCTCGCCGTCGAGAGGAACTTCGAGGACGGCAAACTCCTTTTCGTTGTTCTTTTCGACGTCAATCAGAACGCTGGCATAAACCGTTTTCCCGTCGCGCGACCACTGGGGATTCCCGAGCTCGTAGGATTTCCCCGGCAGTCCGGCATCCAGAACACGTTCGATCCCGTTCTTCCCCATCACCAGGATTTTCGCGGGCTTTCCTTCCCGCGAGCCCTCGGTCGCAACGATTCGAGAGGTTCGTGGCTCAACGTCCAGAAATCCGGTGAAGTCGCCGAAGTTCTTGGCCTCCAACTCATCCTGCCGCAAGGTCAACCACGGATGGAAGGTCAGGTCCCTTTGATCCAGTTCGCCGAGCTCCCAAAGAGACGGCATCTCATTCTGCTTCTTGCTGTCGCTCTGCTCCCTGGCTTGCTTTTCCTCGGCTGGCTTTTGCATCACCTGCGACAGGTAGAAGACCTTGTCGCCGGCATCGTAGAGCAGGCTGTCGGCCTTGGCCTTCGTCTCCACGCGGAAGATCTCTCCGTTCTCCAAATTGACGCGCACCAGGTCATCTCCTGCGATGAGAAAGAGGTTCCTTCCAACTTCCGGATAAGGCAGGAAGGCCGATTCGCCCATCTTCTCCAAGGTGAACGCTTGAATGGGTTTCTGTGCGCTCACGGGTAGGGCAAGGAGTTGCACGCCGTGTTCTTCGTAGATCGCGACGATGGCTTTCTGGCCATCCTTGGTCCATTGCGCTCCGGCGATCTTGGTATCGTTTTTGTTCTCGTCCCACCACTCGAACATCACCCGCGAAGTTCGCGTCTTGCGGTCGAAGACGGCCACCGCCGTTTTGTTTGCTCCATCGTCCCAATACGAATACAGGACTTTCTCCCCGTCTGGGCTCCAGGACGGACGGCAAGCCAGAATGAAGAGTGCGAGCCCAGTGATGGCGAGCAAGGAGAGAATGAGATGAGTAGGGGTGATCCTCGTTGCTGCTGAATCCGCGTCGTTCCTCACGACCCACCTCCACGGCGGCATGAGCAAACCGCTCCGCGACAAAGGAATTAAGACCCAGAAAGAAGAGGAGTGGCGAGACGCGGTGTCACTCTATCCAGTGATCTATGTCACCAGCGCCCTTGTCACCGCTCCCTCTGTGGAGCAATCATATAACTATGGGTTCGCGTTCCCGCAATTCGCGGCGGCGGTTCACACTCGAAGAACTGGCCAACGCTGTGACGCACGGCGTCGGCCTGGTACTCGCCATCGCCGGTTTCGTGGTGCTTCTGGTGCTGGCCATTCTGCGCGGAACAACCTGGCACGTCGTGGCGTGCTCGATCTATGGCGCGACCCTGATCTGCCTCTATACAGCGTCTACGCTCTATCACGCGGTTGTATCTCCTCGCGTGAAGCGGGCTCTGCGCATTTTCGACCACAGCGCCATTTACCTGCTGATCGCCGGGACCTATACGCCGTTCCTGCTTCTGAATCTGCGCGGGCCGTGGGGATGGTCGCTTTTCGGGGTCGTGTGGGGGTTGGCTGTTGCGGGGATTCTCTTCAAGTTCTGGTTCGTCGGCCATTTTGAATTTCTCTCGACCGCGGTTTATGTCGCCATGGGCTGGCTGGTCGTTATAGCGGCCAAGCCGGTGTTCGCTCACGTTCCCACGGTGACGCTGCTCTGGCTGTTTGCTGGCGGGCTGTTCTATTCCACCGGAGTGATTTTCTACGCCTGGAGGCGGTTGCCCTACAGTCACGCGGTGTGGCACTTGTTCGTCTTGGCCGGAAGCACGTGCCACTACTTGGCCGTGCTTCGCTCGGTGCTCCCGGGCACCTGATCGAACTCGCCGGAAATTCACGCATCCAGGAGTGGAGCAGCCCGACGGCTTGGATTCGCATGCTGCGTCCGGGTCGCCTGGGGTGGCCGCGTCCCTTATTCCCCTTTGGTCAACCCTCGGGCTGCTTGTCACCTCATTTGGTGACCGCCGCGCTTGCCGGTGCGCTTCCCGGGGCTAGAGTTGGGGTGGCGTAGTGTGGGAGTTACTCTTATGTGGACGAACGATTGGAAGCGCCGCGATTTCCTCAAGACGGCACTCGCAAGTGTTGCCGTTGGCACGCTTGATTGGGATTCCCTGCCGCGTGCGCATGCGGTTTCCTCCGACCCGGATTCGTTTGACGCCGTGGTGATTGGCGCGGGACTCGGCGGGCTGAGTTGCGCGGCCGCTCTCGCACGGCAGGGCTTCAAGCCGCTGGTCCTCGAGCAGCACGACAAGCCCGGCGGCTATGCGACTTCCTTCAAGCGGCCCGGCGGCTTTGAATTTGATGTTTCTCTGCACTCGACCGGCGTGGGGGAGAGGAACGGCCTGCACAACCTCATTCCCGGCTTCCCGGAGATCAAGGAAGTCGAGTTTGTTCCCCATCCCACGCTCTACCGCGCCATTTTTCCGCAGCACGACCTTCGCGTGCCGAACCGCGACCTGCCTGCTTATGTCGCGATGCTGAAGAAGAGCTTCCCGGAGGAAGCCGCGGGGATCGATGCGCTCTTTGACGATATGAAGGGCGCAGTGGAAGAGATTGGCAGGTTAAGGGCCAGCCAGGGCCCCGTGGACATGAGCCGTTTCCCGGTGGAGTTTCCGCACGTCGGGCGGTTCTCCTCGTCCACGTGGGGCCAGATCGTGGACGCGCACATCAAAGATCCCAAGCTGAAGGCAATCGTCTCCACTCAGTGGGGCTACTACGGGTTGCCGCCGTCCAAACTCGCTAGCTTGTACTATGCCCTTCCCTACTACTCGTACCTTACCGGCGGCGGCTTTTACCCCAAGGGACGCTCGCAGACGATCAGCAACGCTTTGGTTCACTTCATCGAGGAACGCGGCGGCAGGGTGCAGCTGAACTCGCGCGTCGAAAAGATCCTTGTGAAAGACGAAAAGGCCTACGGGGTGAGAACCGCCGGCGGCAAAGAGTTCCTGGGGCGCGCGGTGGTTTCCAATGCCAACGCTTACGACACGTTCCATACGCTCTTGGACAAGGACGAGCATCTCCACGACTACCTTACTCGCATGGACACCTTCAGCGTGAGCCTCTCGTGCTTCCAGATCTTCCTGGGCTTGAAGACCGACCTGGTGCGCCAATCCGGACTCACCGATTCGGAGGTTTTCTTCAACTCAGGGTACGATCCCGAGGCCGAATACGAAGGCGCGCGCAAGGCGGACTTTGCGAACCCGGGCTTCGGCCTCGCGCTGTACGACAACCTTCTTCCGGACTACTCGCCGAAGGGCAAGAACACGATCAATCTCCTGGTCCTGCAAGGCTACGACCACTGGAAACCGTACGAGGCCGACTATTGGAAGGGCAACAAGGCCGCCTACCATAAGGAAAAATCGCGGTTGGCGGATATTCTGATTCAGAAAGCCGAGAAGACGCTTTTGCCGGGATTGTCGAAGTCGATTGAAGTCATGGAAATCGGCACACCGCTCACCAATACCCGCTACACCGGCAACTATCGCGGCGCCATTTACGGCTGGGACGAGACCTTGGACAATTCCAATCCTCGCCGCCTGCCTCACACGACGCCCATCAAGAACCTCTACCTCTCGGGAGCCTGGACGAGCCCCGGCCATGGCTACGGCGCGGTCATTCCGAGCGGTCTCGAGTGCTTCGGCGAGATCATGAAGAATTGGGGTTAGCCGAGGAATCGCCTCGAGCCAAACCGCGCTTCCGAGCCAGTTTGAATTTTTTTTGCCTGCGAGCAAATCGTTGTAGCATCAAACCCCGTAACGTCTCGCCCTACGGAGGTTCCATGAAAACGATCCTGGCGCTCGGGCTGGTCTGCGTTTCCTCCGCTCTGCTCCTAGCGCAAAGTCCTTCAGAGGTTCCGGCGCCTCCCGTTGATCAGGAACCCCACCACCACACGGTGCTGAAGAACGATTCGGTCTTGGTCATGCATCTCACTCTTCCCGAAGGCGAGCGGACTCTCTATCACACCCACACGGTCGATCGCCTGGCCATTGTGTTGGCGGGCGGCCCGATGACGCAGCAAAAGCCAAACGAAGAGGAGAGCGCTCCCAATCCCATTAAGGTCGGCGACCTGCTTGTCTCCACCATCGGTGCGGGCCCGTTCGTCCATCGTGTGCACAACGTGGGTCAGGGCGCGCTGGAGTTGATCGACGTCGAGTTTCTCCACCGCCCGGCACAGCCGTCCCCTTCCACGGCTGCCGCCGTTGCCGCGGAAAATCCCAGCGCGCGCATGTACAAATGGGTCCTCGCGCCCGGCGCCGTCTCGCCAATGCACACTCACGAGCGCCCGTACCTGATCGTCGCCGTGAACAAGATGATGTTGAAAATGACCGACCCAGACGGGCAATCGTCCTCGCATGAAGTTCAGAGCGGCGATTTCCATTGGGCCGGCGCAAAGGTCACCCACTCCCTCGCCAACGCCGGCGCCACCCAAGGCCAGATTGTCGAGGTCGAACTGAAATAAGGCGCGATACTATCGAACAACGGGCCCAGAGTTGCCCATTCAAGAGGTGATCCTTGATCAAGAAGCTTAGTCTCGTTCTGTCGGCAACCGTTCTCGTGCTTTTGCTGTTTGCCGGCTTCAACTTCGCGCAGCACCCTCGCTACGATTTCATCCTCTCGGGAGCCCGTATCGTCGACGGCACCGGCGCGCCCTGGGTGGTCGGGGACATCGGCATTGTCGGCGATCGCATCGCCGCTATGGGCGATCTTAGCCAGGCTTCCGCGTCCAAGCGTCTGAACGCCGCGGGACTTGTTGCCTCGCCGGGATTTATTGACGTGCAGGGACAATCCGAATTCAGTGTGCTCGTCGATGGCCGCGCAGCCAGCAAAATCACCCAGGGCGTCACCACGGAAATCACCGGGGAAGGCGCCTCGATCGCGCCCGTGAACGATCGCCTGCGCAAAGACAGCGAAGATGTCGCCAAAAAGTACGGGGTGGCGCAGGACTGGTATTCATTGGCCGACTACTTCCGCCACTTCGAACGCACCAAGTCCGCCATCAACCTCGGCACCTTCGTCGGCGCGGGCGGGGTGCGCGACTACGTCATGGGTTCCGTCAACCGCCCCGCCACTCCCCAGGAGATCGAGCAGATGCGTCAACTGGTTGCTCAGGCCATGAAGGACGGCGCTTTCGGAATCAGCACTGCCCTGCAGTATGTGCCGGACACCTTTGCTTCGACCGACGAGATCGTCGCGCTGGCGAAGGTGGCGCGGGAATCTGGCGGCGTCTATTTCACGCATCAACGCTCGGAGGCCGATCAGATCTTCACGTCCTTGGACGAAGTCTTCGCCATCTCTGAGCGCGCGAAGATTTCGACCACGATCTGGCACCTCAAGACGGCTTACAGCGAGAACTGGGGCAAGATGCCGGAGGTTATCCGGCGGATCGAGGCGGCGCGCGCCCGTGGTGTCGATGTTGCTGCCAGCGTTTATCCGTATGCGCGGGCGTCCAACGGGCTGGTCGCTTGCTTCCCACCCTGGGTTTCCGAAGGCGGCACCGGCGATATGCTCGCGCGGCTGAAGGACCCGGCGCAGCGTGAACGCGCGAAAAAAGAAATGGATCAGCCCAGCGCCACCTGGGAAAACCAGTGGCTCGGCTCGGGTGGCCCCTCCGGCATCCTGCTGATCCAGGTGGTGAATCCCGAACTGGCCAAATACGAGGGAATGACGCTCGAAGAGGTCGGCCGCCAGATGAAGAAGGACCCGAAAGATGCGGCTATGGACATCGCCATCGCCGACCGCGGCGACAGCAGTGTGGTGATCTCCATCATGGACGAGGCGGACGTCCGCGCCGCGGTCTCCCAGCCGTTCGTGACCTTTGGTTCGGATTCCGGCGCCCAGGCCGAAGACGGCCCCTTGAGCAAGACGAAAGCTCACCCACGCGCTTTCGGAACGTTTCCGCGGGTCTTCGCGGAGTATGTCCGCAAGCAGCACACCATGCGCATGGAGGAAGCCGTGCGCAAAATGACCTCGCTCGCAGCCAGCCGCACGGGCCTGATGGATCGCGGGGTTCTGCGCCCGGGCATGTTTGCGGATATCGCCGTCTTCGACCCCAACGCCATCCAGGACGTGGCCACCTACAATGACCCCCTGCACTATTCCCGGGGAATCCGCTATGTGTTTGTGAACGGCAGTCCGGTGCTTTGGGAAGGCGCCATCACCGGCGAGCGGCCCGGACGCGCTCTGCGTGGCCCCGGCTATAGACCCGCTCCCTAGCCCTCAGTTGTTTTTCGCGGCTTCTTCCATCCAGCGCCGGATCATGTATTCGTGCTTGGGCTCTACATCCAGAAAGGCCACGCCGGCGCCCACGTTTTCGGTGGCATAGATGATCCGCGCCTTGGATTCAAAGGTCAGGTCCCCGGCAGCGATTTTCAGCCTGATGATGGTGCCGGCGGGAAACGGATTCATCATGTCCAGGTAGCAGCCGTGCAAGCTGAGTTCGCTCACACGCGACGCTACGCGGACGTCGGACTTTTCTTCGTAGAGTTCGGCGCTGGCAATGAAGATATACCTGGGGGTGCGACGCCTTTCCCGTTCCATACGGCCTCCGGTCGGCTCTTCAGGTCTTACCTCCATCCTAAAGGGAGCGGGGCGGGCAAGCTCGCAAATTTCGCGGCTTGTAGCCGTTTCGAAACTAGTACCGCCCGCGTCCTCCTGGCCGCATCTTGTTTGCTTACGCTACAATGTATATTTTGCTCCCACGCTCGGGGAGCATCTTGAGGTGACTGGATGAGTGGTCTGCGGCATACCCATGTCTTCGGCTTTCTCTGTTTGGATCGGGTTGTTCTTTTTGGCCTTCTCGCTGCCCCACTCTTGCTGACTTGCTCCGCGCCGCCCCTTGCGGCCCAACAACGGCGCCAACGGGAACCGAATTCTGCCTACGCCGAGCGTCGCGCCAAACTCGCCGCCAACATCGACGGCCCGATTGTTCTACTGGGCTACACGGGCCGGGAAGAAGAATCGGAGAGTTACATCTTTGCCCAGGAAGAGAATTTCTATTACCTCACGGGCCACAACGAAGAAGAAGCGGCCCTGATACTTCTCCCGCCCGAGGGCGGCAAGGCAAAGAAGGACAGCCTGGAAGGCCCGCGGGAAATGTTCTTTCTGCCGCCCAAAGATCCGCACAAGGAGCGCTGGAGCGGCCCCCGCATGTCCCCCAACGACCCGGGCATCGAGCCGCGAACCGGTTTTGCGATCGTGAAGCCGATGCCCGAACTGCGCGCCACCGTCGAACGGCTGGCCCGGAGCTACTCCACCTTCTACACCATCCTTCCTTACCAGAAGGAGCTCGGCGGCTACCCGCACGAAAAAGAGACCGTGGATTGGCTGAAGATGGCTGCGCCGGGAACCATGGTGAAGGACATTCGCGCAAGCCTCACGGAGTTGCGTCTGGTCAAATCCCCGACGGAATTGACTCTTCTCCGCCAGGCCATCGATCTTTCCGTGGATGCGCAGCTCGAGGCCATGAGAATGATGCGCCCTGGATTGTGGGAGTACCAGGTCGGCGCGAAGATGGTGGAAACCCACGCCATGGGCGGCTCCGAAGCGGAAGCGTATGCGCCCATCGTCGGCGCAGGCCCCAACTCCACCGCCCTGCATTACGACAAACTCTCCCGCAAAATCGAGGATGGCGACATCGTGGTCCTCGACGTTGGCGCGCAGTATTCCGGTTACGCCGCCGATATCACGCGCACGCTTCCCGCGAACGGCAAGTTCACCCCACGCCAGCGGGAGATCTACGAGATCGTGCTTGGCGCGCAGGAAGCCGCCATCCGTGCCGTCAAGCCGGGCATGGACATGTGCGCAAAAGGCGACAAGAGCGTCTACAAGATCGCCCGCGACTACATCAATTCTCACGGCAAGGATCAGCACGGGAAACCCCTGGGCCCGTACTTTGTCCACGGCTTGGGGCACAGCATTGGCCTCAACGTGCACGATCCTGGCGAGCTTTGCCGACCGTTTACCCCCGGCATGGTCATCACGGTTGAGCCCGGCATTTACATCCCCGAGGAAAACCTGGGCGTCCGCATTGAAGACGATGTGCTGGTCACAGAGACCGGCTACGAACTGCTCACTCACAAGCTGCCGCGATCCGTCGACGAGATCGAAAAAATCATGGCCGAAGCCGCGGCGAAACGCGCCGAAACCGCAAAGTAGCAATTCATCGTTTTCGCCTGGCGCTATTTCAGTGTCCGCTTTCGCCACCGCCCATCCCAGAAGCGGTCAGTGCGCCGCTCGGGCGCCCACCCCCTCTGGAGTGTTTCTTCTTTCCTTTCAAATAGTTGCCGCCGACCCGGGGCTGGCAAAACGCATGCCCTCTTCCCTGGGCATGTGCACCACAACCATGCCGGCGCAGCCCCAGGCCAACTGGGCAAAACTTACGCTGGCGGCCGCTCGCCGCGGTGACCGGGACGCCTTCACCACCCTGGTGTCGGCGCATACTCCGAGGCTGCAAAGGCTGGCGCTCCGCCTCACCCGAAGCGCCGAGGACGCCGAAGACGTTTTTCAGGAGACGCTGCTGAAAGCGTTCACGAAGCTGGATCAATTCGATGCCACTAGGACCGAGAGCGACGAATTCCGCGCCTGGCTCATGAGAATCACGGCGAATTGCGCGATTGACCTTCTCCGCCGGCGCAAGATGGGCAAGCTTGTTCCGTTGGACGAATGCGACGCCGCTCAGAGCAAGCCTCACCGCGCGGGCCCGGGAGGCTGGGGCGCCAGTCCCGAAACCTCCTGCACTCACGAAGAACAGCTGCGCCTGGTTGTGGACGCCCTGGCGGAACTTCCCGCGGAACTGCGAAACGTCTGCCTGCTCCGCAACCTGATGGAGCTCTCCACTAAGGAAGCGGCCGCCCGCCTGGGCATTTCTGCGCTCGCGGTGCGCGTCCGGCTCTTCCGCGCCCACGGTCAACTCAGGACAATTCTGGGCAGGCGCGACGCTCGCCGCCGCATGGGCAGGGGCTCGATGGCCGCAGAGAGCCGCGTAAGTTAATCCGCGAAGACATCGCCCCGATCCCATCCTTCCCCCCGGGCCGGTCTACGTTGAGACCCGCCCCCTGCTCATTTCATTGCTCGGGATACTAACCAGATAACTATATTTTGACT
>Ga0335077_10008421_pt1 | contig 12801 bp, 12 predicted proteins | sample Lox_Sample_31_FD_207151 | JGI IMG/M metagenome (GOLD analysis project Ga0335077, IMG submission 207151) | Soil microbial communities from Loxahatchee National Wildlife Refuge, Florida, United States - Lox_Sample_3.1 | ecosystem: Environmental > Terrestrial > Soil > Wetlands | place: USA... | reverse complement strand
CATGATGCTGCTCTACGCGGCCGAGGTGGCCTGGCTCGACGACCTCGTCCTGGTGGTCCGGCCCCAGCACGCGGCCTTCTACGAGCAATCCTTCGCCTGCCGGCCGATCGGGCCGGCGCGCGACTATCCAAAGGTGCACATCGTCGGCGCCGTCGCTATGCACCTGGATCTGCACGAGGTCCGCGCCCTGATCCGGGCCATCGAGGCCGGACAGGCCCCGGCCACGCGGAACCAGGCGTTCCTCTACGGCCCCGACGCTCGCCGACCCGTGCTGGCTCAGCTCGGGCGCGAGCTCCGAGGCTCGGCCCTGACCGCGGACCAGTTCGACCACTTCTTCCGCGGTCACGACGTGCTGACCGGCGCCTCGCCCGTCGAGCGGGCCTATGTCGAGGCGCTGCACGTGAAGCCCGGCACCCCCCTGATGAACTGGGCGCGCCCGGCGGCGCTCGGTCACCTGCGCGGCTGGCGGCCAGCGCGCCCGGCAGCGCGGTCGGGACCACGCTGGTACTGCGCCCGTTCCGAGTTCAAGCTCGACGGCCGGAGCGATGGGTTGAGCGCGCTCCTCGCATCCCGCCGCCCTTGGGCAGCGCGCGAGCGCTGCCGACCGGGACATCGGGCGGGCGGACGAGGCGCAGGCCTTGCCCGGCGGGCGCGATCTGGCGTGGGCGTGGCGGCTTCATGGCCATAGGCCACTCCTCCCGCCGAACTCGGAACGCCGCGAGCGCCTGGGCCGCATCGTTGCCAAGGTACTGCCACCCCTGGGCCCAGCGATCGGGGTGGTTCCTGAGGAACCGCTGATCCTCGGCCTCCACCCGTCGGCGATGGATCGCGCTGGCGAGGATCTGCCCCACGGTGCGCACGCGGGCCACCGTCACATCTGACCAGGTCCGGTACTCGTGGGGGTATTTCCGATCGCCGTCCCGCCACTCCGCGAGCGGCGCGAGGACATCGCGCTTCTCGTCTGGTCCTTTATCGAGCGCCGGCGGCTCGACCTCGGTCGGCCTGTCCAGAGGGTGCCGAAGCGCGTCATGGATGCGCTGGTGAGCACGCCTGGCCAGGCAACGTGAGGGAGCTGGAGAACGTGATCGAGCGGGCGCTCATCCTGTCTCGGGGGTCCGTGTTGCAGATGGAAAAGCCGTTGGCTGTCACCACGCGTCCCGCCGCGGATCGCCTGGACGAAATCGACCGGGAGCACATCCTGCGCGTGCTTGAGAGGTGCGCCTGGCGAATCAACGGGAAGGGGAACGCCGCCACCGTCCTCGGGCTCGAGCCGAGCACGCTGCGCTCCCGCATGCGAAAACTCGGTATCCGGCGGCCGGCCCGCTCATAGGAGCCGCGCGACTCAGAAGGCTGATTACTATAGTCGTATGGTAGGAAAACCGCGCGCGTCCACTCGGAGCAATTTTGCGGACGCAACTCCCAGCCAGCGCAGGACTGTTTGCTGTTAGTCTTTATTCCGACCTACCGCTCAATCCAGTAGGTTGTGGGCACCGTGTAGCATTCGGTGTTGCGGGCCCCCGCAGCCACTCAGCGCAACGGGCTACGGCGTGAGCCGTAGCCCCCTTTTCTCTTCCGGTTGCTCCCGGTCGCGTCTCGAGTCGATCCGGTTGGCACCAGGGATCAAATGGCCGTCGATGTCCACCGTCACCTGAATCGAGTGTCATGCACGACGAGCGGCTCGTCTCCAAGCTAGAGGTGCAGTATCCATCCCGCCTGACCAGATTCTTGTCGTTGCGGGCGGCGGTCCAACCGATGTTGTGATAAGGTGAACGACGCAAAAATAAACGGGCCCCCGGGGGCAGCGACCACGACGCCTTCGAGGGCCTGCCGGAATAGCGTCGGCGAAGGAGAGTACGCCGCGATGCCCAGTCACCTGACTCCTATTCCCGTTGGTCGTCCGACGTTCCTCGACGCGCCCCGCTGCACTGATCTCGATTCGCTCGACGCGCACGTCGCGGTCATTGGCCTGCCATTCGCCGTCCCCTACAACCTGGACTATTCCTCCAGGTCGAGCACCGCGCCGCAGGCGATCCGCGAACAGTCCCTGCCCTACGTCCCGACGTCCACAATCTGACGAGCCGCCTCGCGGTGCGACTCATCCTGAATCTCATCGGCGCACTGACCCACGCGGGCCAGCTGGGGTGAGAGTCATTTCCGGTACCGCGATTACGCGCCGCGGATTTCTCGCTCGGGCCGGCAGGCTGGCCGTCGCGGGCGCAACCGCCGAGGCGGTCCTCGTGAGGGCGAGCGCGGGACAGGTCGCCGGCAGAACTGAACTGGTCATCTCCCAGGGGGGCGACATCACGCACCTCGATCCGCATTTGGCCACGACCACCACGAACGTCACCGTCACCTTCAACCTCTTCGATCACCTGGTCAGCCGGCACCACGACGGACAGCTGCATCCAGCCCTCGCGACCGGGTGGAAGCTAGTAAATCCGACGCTCTGGGAATTCAAGCTCCGCCCCGGCGTCAGATTTCACAATGGCGATCCTCTCAGTGCGGCGGACGTCAAGTTCAGCATAGAGCGGACTTACGACCCCGACTTCAAGGCGTCGATGGTGCGCACCATTTTCACGACGGTGGACCGGATCGAGACCCCGGGCGAGCTCGTGGTCGACTTCCACACCAAGCAACCGGACCCCCTGCTCCCGGCGCGGCTCGCATTCTATGGGGGCCAGATCATGCCCAAGAAGTACTACGCGGCAGTCGGGCCCGAGCAATTCAATGCCAAACCCATTGGCAGTGGGCCGGTGAGGTTCGTGTCCTGGGTCAAGGATGATCGGCTCGTCCTGGACGCGTTCAGCGACTACTGGGGCGGCAAGCCAAGCTTCGATCGCGTCATCCTCCGGCCCATCCCGGAGACGTCCGCGCGGATCGCGGCACTCCTCAAGGGTGAGGTGGACATCATCTTCTATCTCCCGCCTGACCATGCGGACCAGGTGGCCAAGCATCCGGGCACCAAGGTCGAGGACGTCTTGTTCGCGGGGCTGGTCGTCCTCGGGGTCAACTCCAAGCGCCCGCCTCTCGACAACCCCTTGATCAAACAGGCGCTCTCGCTCGCGATTGATCGCGACGCCATCGTGAAAGAACTGTGGCGGGGCCGAGGGGTCGTGCCCACCGGGCCCATTGCGAAGGGAGACAATCACTACGACAATGCGCTGCCACCCCTGAAGTACGATCCGGGCCTCGCCCGGCAACGGCTCAAGGAGGCCGGGTACCGGGGCGAAGAAATCGTCATCGAGCCGGTCGAGGGCCACATCTCATACTCGAAGGCAATGTCCGAGACGATCGCATCGATGTGGCGGGACGTCGGCATCAACAACAAGATCGAGATGATCGAGATGTCGGTCCGTGCGCAAAAATCCCGGCAGAAGAGCTTCAAGGGCACGTGGTGGGCCGATCCGGCGTCCACGCTCAGTGATCCCGACGGGATGATGTGGCGCCTCCTGGGGCCCGGGGGGGCGATGGACTACTGGCGGCACCCCCGCTTCGACGAGCTGGGGAACGCCGCTCGGTTCAGCATCGACGAGAAATTCCGCGAACAGGCGTACCGCGAGATGACGCGGATCTTCCTCGAGCATCTGCCGTGGATCCCGATCATCCAACCGGTCCAATCGTACGGCCTCCAAAAACGTGTCGACTGGAAGCCATACCCGAGCGAGCAGGTCGAGCTCAGGAGCTTCAACCTGAAACTCGGCCGTGCATAGTGCCGTCCGACTGGTAGTGGCGAACGATCACACGTGTAGCGAGGAGGGCTACGAAGGAGATGCGGGACGCGGGAGCGTTCCCCGACGAGGGTTCCGACGGTGAGCTCTGCGTATCCTGTCAACCAAGCCTTCATGAACGCGGACGCCCATGCGGAGGCGGCGAAGGGCCTGCTGGCCATGACGACCGGTGTCCTGTTGCCGGGAGTCCGCGTCTACCGATTCGCAAGCTCCATGAGACGTGACCGCTTCTTCAGCGGGCCGTGGTGGTTCGGTCAGTCCGCGTTTGACACCATCAAGGCGGCCGCTCGGCAGGCGGGCCGGCCTCTGCGAGATATTGCGCGCGAGTGTCTTGCCGTCGACTTCGACTGGAACGCGATGGACGTCCTGGTCTCGGCGACGGTCTCCATCCGCCTCGCGGCATGGACGGGCACTCCGCTGACGCAGTCGATCAAGACGCCTTCGCTCGTCCTCCCGCAGGGACAGCACGCCGGAGGACATTACGTCCGGCAATGGAAGCCGGATCGGAGCGTCACGCAGTACCATGTCCCGGGGCTCGACGCCCAGGTCAGCAAGGACTGGGTTCCCGGCAGAACCGATGTGCTCAGGCCCGGATGGCGCCCGGCATTGCCACGCGATGTCGAAGGTGGCCAATCGCTGTGGGCGATCGCGTTTGCCCACCGTCTCGAGCAGCTGCTCGCGATCCTGAGGCCATAGGCCTCGTGGTCTTCTCACCGCCTGACTCGCCGTGCCATCGGGCGGCCGCGGATGAAGCGACGCGGCGCAGAATGACGTTACGGCTCGCGGTGGTGGTGCCGCCGGTACGTAACCGACCGCTCATCTCGTCTCCGCTCACTGTCGTCTCACCCAGCAACGGTCCAGTCGTCGTTTTGCATCGCCATGGACGACGGAGGCAACATTAGGGCACATCTCTTCGACAAGCGCGGAACTGGACTATCCGACCCCGTGCCCATCGACCAGCTGCCGACGCTCGAGCAGCGTATGGACGACGTTCGCGCTGTGATGGACACCGCCGGCTCCGAGCGGGCGGCCCTGATGGGGACCTCCGAGGGCGGCCCGATGAATCTCCTCTTCGCCGCTACTTACCCAAAGCGAACGGCGGCGCTCATCCTCGTGGCCAGCTAGGCGCGTTTATCGGCGGCTCCTGACTACCCCTGGGGCATGAACGACGAGTGGGGCCGTTCGATGAATGCGAGCCCGCTCGACTACCGGAAGCTGACCGCGGCGGACGTGCCGGAGAGCGAGACCATCATCATCGAGGTCCCCGCCCCGGGGGGGGCCGTTCGGCGCCCGCGGCGTGGGCGAGCCGCCCGTCGTTCCCCCCCCGCCGCGCTCTCCAACGCGATCGAGTACGTGACGGGCGTGCGGATCACGCAACTGCCGCTCACCCCCGAGCGCATCGCGCTCGCGCTGGCGTCGAATGGCGCGAGCGCCGAGGACGCGACGTCGCCTTGTTCGGGGACTGACCCGGGGCTATAGTCTGGCGTATACGCCACCGATTGGCGCTGGCAGTGCCCAACCGAAGGAGGACAATCCATGAGCAACGAACTCAAGTTCTACATCGACGGGGCTTGGGTCGACCCGGTCGAGCCCCGGACGCTCGACGTGATCAACCCTGCGACCGAGGAGCCGGTGGCCCGGATCAGCCTCGGGTCCGCCGCCGACGTGGACCGCGCGGTGAAGGCGGCGCGCGCGGCGTTCCCCGCCTATTCCCACACCCCGAAGGCCGAGCGCCTCGCGCTCCTCCAGCGGATCGTCGAGGCCTACAAGGCGCGCTACGACGACATCGCCCGGGCCATCTCGCTCGAGATGGGCGCGCCGGCGTCGCTCGCGACCAAGGCGCAGGCGGCGACGGGCGTCGGCCACCTGAACCAGATGATCGCGGTCCTGACCGAATACGAGTTCGAGCAGAAGCAGGGCCGGACGCTCATCGTCCGCGAGCCCATCGGCGTCTGCGGATTCATCACGCCGTGGAACTGGCCGATCAACCAGATCATGTGCAAGGTTGCGCCCGCCCTCGCCGCCGGCTGCACCATGGTGCTGAAGCCGAGCGAGATCGCCCCGCTCAACGCGATCATCTTCGCCGAGGTGCTCCACGCGGCGGGTGTGCCCCGCGGCGTGTTCAACCTCGTCAACGGCGACGGCCCCACCGTCGGGCAGGCCATCGCGTCCCATCCCGGCGTGGACCTGGTGTCGTTCACCGGCTCGACGCGGGCCGGCATCCTCGTCGCCAAGGCCGCGGCGGACACGGTCAAGCGCGTGCACCAGGAGCTCGGCGGCAAGTCGGCCAACATCATCCTGCCCGACGCCGACCTCAAGAAGGCGGTTGCCGATGGCGTGCGGAACTGCTTCCGCAACAGCGGCCAGTCGTGCAACGCGCCTACGCGGATGTTCGTCCACGCCGAGCAGCACGACGACGCGGTGGCGGTGGCCAGGGAGGCGGCGGAGAGCGTCGTCGTCGGCCCGCCGGACGGCAAGGACACCGTGATCGGGCCGGTGGTGAGCGAGGCACAGTTCAACAAGATCCAGCGACTGATCGAGGCGGGCATCAAGGAGGGCGCGACCCTCGTCACCGGCGGTCCCGGCCGGCCGGAGGGGCTCTTGCGCGGGTATTACGTGCGCCCGACGGTGTTCGCGAACGTCAAGCCGGAGATGACGATCTCGCGCGAGGAGATCTTCGGCCCCGTGCTCTCGATCCTGCCGTACGAGACGGAGGAGAAGGCCGTCGAGATGGCCAATGACACGGTGTACGGGCTTGCCGGCTACGTGCAGTCCGGCGACCTCGCCCACGCGCGCCGGGTGGCCGCCGAGCTCCGGGCCGGGCAGATAGCGCTCAATGGCGCGCCGGGCGACGTGGCGGCGCCGTTCGGCGGCTACAAGCAATCCGGCAACGGCCGGGAGTGGGGCAAGTTCGGCTTCGAGGAGTTCCTCGAGATCAAGGCGGTGATGGGCGCCTGATCCGGGGAGGCGCGGCGCCGGCGGCCTCGCGAAGGCCGCCGGCGCGATCGCTCACCTCGCGGCTCGAATGGCCAGGGGCACGCAGTCCGACCCACAGGGTGAGATCGCCGGGTCGGCCGCGGGCGCCGGGCGGTGCAGGACGGCGCGGGTCGGCGCGAGGAGCAGGCGGGCGCCGTCCGGCTCGGCGATGACCGTCGCCACCGCGTCCACGATGAGGCTGTAGTCCTCCGAATCCCGCGCCGGATACAGCAGCGAGACCCGAGAGCGGCGCCCCGCATTGAGGGCGGTCCGCTTTCCCACGGCGGCGATCAGGCCGCCGTCCGCCACCAGGACCTCGGCGCGAACGACATGCGGGGCGCCGAGGTCGTCGACTGTCAGCACGTAGGCGCCAGCGTCACGGTCGGCGGCGGCGGACTCGAGATCGCGAAGAGAAACAGGAATGCTCACGATGGGATCCTCCCGGTCGATAGTCTACGCTGTCTCCAACCGAATATATTGGTAATCCGCCGCCTTCACCGCGGCGATCCGCCACACACACGACAGAACGGAATAACGCGACGCGACGACGACGAAAGGACAGTTGATCGGGGGCGCCTGGGGCCCCAGTCTCGACGGCCGGACACTGACGGTCGAGAATCCTGCTCGACGTGAGGTCGTCGCCGTCCCGTCCCTGCCGATGTTGACCGCGGTCACCACCATCACGCGGTTCCCCGACGCGCCGTTGATGCCGATGTTGCCGTCGTGGCTCAGCGTGTCGGCCACCGAGACCATGTCGGACAGCTGAGAGGCGGCCGGGCTGACGAGGAAGGGGCAGGCGCGCCAGCCGCAATCCCTCGTGTCCTCATGGTGGAGAGGAGCCTGTCCTGGACCAAGACCCGAGGTATCATGGCAGCCTCACCGGGATCCTCGCGAGGACGCACGGACGGACCGGCATCGGAGCGTCGATCGCGGTCGTGGACTGCGGAGGAGGTTGCCATGGCATCAAAGGCACATCAGGGCCGCAGCAGGCGCGCGAAGCCCTCGCGAAGACCTTCCCCGCGGGAGACATCGGCGCCTTCCGAGAAGCCGGACGTGGTGCCAACGCCGTCTTCGGAGGTGACAGCGGGCCTCTTCGGGTCGTCGCCCTCTCGGGAGCGCTCCGGATTCCTGGTGGTAGGAATCGGCGCGTCCGCTGGCGGCCTCGAGGCCCTCGAGGAGTTCTTCAACGCGGTCCCGGCAAACTCGGGTCTCGCATTCGTCGTGATTTCGCATCAGCGGCCTGGCCAGACGAGCTTGCTGCCCCAGCTGCTCGGAAAGCGCGCGGCGATTCCGGCAGTCGAGGCCACCGATGGCATGCGGGTGGAACCGAACCGGCTGTACCTGGCGCCGCCCGGTAGCCACATGAGCTTGCGAGAAGGCCGGCTGGTCCTTCCCAAACCGACGGGGACCGAGCCGCGCGTGGCCCTGCCCATCGACTATTTCTTCCGATCGCTGGCCGAGGATCGCGGCCCGGACGCCGTCGGTATCGTGCTCTCCGGTGCGGGCAGCGATGGCACGCTCGGGCTGAAAGCCATCAAGGGCCACGCGGGCATGACCCTGGCCCAGGACGTTGCTTCCGCTCGATACACGAACATGCCTCAGAGCGCCGTCGGGGCCGGTGTCGTCGACTACGTTCGACGACCGCAGGAAATGGCCGACGTGCTGCTGAACTACGCGCGCCGGGCGCGCCAGGCGCCGACCGAGAACACCCAGGCCTGGCACCGGATCCTCCTCCTCCTCCAGGAGCGCTCGGCGGTGGACTTCTCGGCCTACAAGATCGGGACCGCTCAGCGCCGCCTGGAAAGACGGATGCACGTGAACCAGATCTCCGGTCTCGGCGACTATCTCCGTCATCTGCAGGCGAACCCGCACGAAGTCGACGCGCTCTTCGGCGAGCTCCTCATCGGCGTGACGAGCTTCTTCCGTGATCCGGCGGCGTTCGAAGCGCTGGCCCAGGCGGTTCCGGCCATGCTGGACCCCCGGGCCGATGGAACCCCGGTGCGCGTGTGGGTCGCGGGCTGCTCTACCGGCGAGGAGGCGTATTCGATCGGCATCGTGTTGCGGGAGTATCTGGCGGTACGGGGCGCGCCGCTCAACGTGCAGATCTTCGGTACCGACATCGACCCCCGAGCCATCGAAGCGGCGCGGACAGGATTCTACCCGATCGGCATCGTCAACGACGTCACGCCCGCTCGGCTCGATCGCTTCTTCGTCAAGGAAGACAACGGCTATCGAGTCCGCAAGGATCTCCGCGACCTGGTGGTCTTCGCCGTCCACAACGCTCTGGGCGATCCACCCTTTTCCAAGCTCGACCTGGTGTTGTGCCGCAACCTCCTGATCTACCTCGAGTCGGTTGCCCAACAACGCCTGCTCCGGCTGTTCCACCACGCCCTGAACCCCGGCGGCTTGCTTTTTCTCGGACCTTCGGAGTCGGTGGAGGAAGCCCGCGACCTGTACACGACGCTCGACCGGAAGTGGAAGGTCTTCCGGCGAGCCGACGTTCCGGCGCCCCTGCTGGAGGCTTTGCCCTGGAGCGGGATGCGAGCGGCTCCACGTGAGATGCCGGCCCCGCTACCCGCGCGCGAGGAGCGCCGGCCTTCCATCGTCGGCCTGCTGCAGACGATGCTCCTCGATCAGTACGCCCCGGCAAGCGTGGTGATCGACAGCCGGGGTGAGATCGTGTATATCCACGGACGCACCGGCGCGTACCTGGAGCCTCCTCCCGGGCGGCCCACCAACGTTCTCGTCGAATTGGCACGTCCGGGGCTCCGCGTGGCGCTCGCAGCCGTGCTCCGGGAAGCCGCCTCCACTCGCAAGGAAGTGTTACGGCGCGGGGTCCGGATCCGGGCCAACGGTGGCACGACGCACGTGGACGTGACCATCCGGCCCCTCTCGGAACCGGAGGTTCTCCGCCGGCTCTGGCTGGTCACATTCGTTCCCATGGGTCGCGAGCCCAGATCTCGGAGGCTGCCGCAGGCCGAGGCCATGCTGCGCGGGCGAGACGCGACGGAGCTGGTAGAAGAGCTCAGTTACACCAAGGAGCGCCTGCAGCACTCGCTCGAGGAGCTCCAGGCCACCAACGAGGAGTTGATGTCCTCCAACGAGGAGCTGACCTCCACCAACGAGGAGCTCCAGAGCACGAACGAAGAGCTGGAGACGACCAAGGAGGAGATGCAATCCCTGAACGAGGAGCTCGTGACGGTGAACTCCGAGCTGCAGGCCAAGCTCGACGACCTGGCCGAGGCCCATGCCGATCTCCAGAACCTCCTGAACAGCACGGACATCGCCACGGTCTTCCTGGACAATGATCTCAAGATCAAGCGGTTCACTCCTCAGGCCCACGAGGTGTTCCACCTGATCCCGACCGACGTCGGGCGGCCGCTGGCGGACCTCGTCCCGAGCCTGGCCTACGAACGGCTGATGAACGATGCCCGGGACGTGCTGCGCACGCTGACGCCCTGCGAGCGCGTCGTGCACTCGGCCAGTGACACGTGGTACACGATGCGCATCCTGCCCTATCGCACGATCAAGGACGCGATCGGCGGGCTCGTCCTGACATTCGTGGACGTCACCCGGGCCAAGCAGGCCGAGACGGTGCTGACCAGGGCCCGCAATTACTTCGAGAGCATTGTCGATACCCTGCGGGAGCCGTTGATGGTGCTCGATGCTGGCCTGTGCATCGTGTCGGCCAATCGCGCCCTCTACCGCGTGTTCGACCTGCTGCCGGCAGACGTGCAGGGGCAGGCTTTCTGGGAGGTCGCGGGCGGCGCCTGGAACGCGCCGGAGTTGCGCGAGCATCTCGAGCGCGTGCGCAGCTCCAACGAGGCCTTCGAGGGCCTCGAGATGGAGGCCGTCTTCCCACGGGTCGGCCGCAAGCGCGTGCTTGTGAACGGGCGGCGGCTGGAGCAGCAGATCGGGTTGCCCGGCTCCATCCTCCTGGTGATGGACGAGCGCCCGGGCGCCGCGTGATGGGCCGCGCGCGTGGCGTGCCCGATCCGCTGGGCGGGCTGCGCCGCCGGGCCGCAACACGGCTGCGTGGGCGGCGAACCCCGGCGGGGTCCGCGGACCCGAGCGACCTTCGGCGGATCATCCACGAACTGGAGATCCACCAGGTCGAGCTCGAGATGCAGAATGAGCAGCTGCGGGTCACTCAGGCGGAGCTGGCCGCCGCGCGTGACCGGTATGCGGGGCTCTTCTCCCTGGCGCCGACCGCGTATCTCGTCCTCGATCCGACGGGCAACATCCTCGAGGCGAACGAGGCGGCCTGCCTGCTGCTCCGGAGCCCGCGACTGCGCCTACGCCAACGGAACCTCACCTCGTTCATGGGACGGGACGACCGGCCGCCCGTGGCAGGGCATCTGGCGGAGGCCGCTGCGACCGTCGGCAGGACCCGCCCGCTGCGGGTGACGCTCGACGGGGCGCCGGTGCGCATCGTCCGCCTGGAGTCGGTCAAGGAACCGCCAGGAGCGGGCGGTCAACGAAACCTCCGCACCATGATCATCGACATCACCGAGCAAGTGCAGGGCGAACAGCGGCTACGGGCCGAACGGACAGCGCTCGAGCGGAGCCAGGCGCGCCTGCACGAGCTGGCGCGCAGACTGATGACGGCCGAGGAGGACGAGCGCCGACATATCGCCGCCGACCTCCACGACGACATCGGGCAGCGGCTGCATGCCGTCCAGATGGAGCTTGCGCTCCTCGGACGACACCAGCCACGCAAGGGTGAATTCTCCGCTCGGGTGAAAACGGTGCACGGGCGCCTCGAGGAGGTCGTCAGGGACCTTGAAGGGCTCGCCCGGGACCTGCATCCGAAGATTGTGGAGGACCTCGGGCTGCCCTTCGCCATGAAGGCTCATGCCGAGCACCTGGCGCTCCAGGAGAAATTGGCCGTGCGGTTCCGGGCGCGTGCCGTACCCAAGGTGATCCCCGTGAACATTGCCACGTGCCTGTACCGGGTCGCCCAAGAGGCCCTGCGCAACGTGCAGCGTCACGCCAGGGTGGGTGAGGCGAGGTTGACGCTCGCCCGCATCCGCCACGGCGTCGGCCTGTGCGTCGCCGACCACGGACGCGGATTCGATCCGGCGCAGGCTCGCCTGTACAGTCGCGGACTCGGGCTGGCGACCATGGACGAGCGGGTCAGCGCGTTCAACGGTCACTTCCATGTTCGCACGAGCCCCGGCGACGGCACTCACGTGCATGCCTGGGTGCCGCTGCCGCGAGCGCACCGGTGAATCGCCCGCGTATCCTCATCGCCGATGACCACGTGCTCGTCGTGGAGGGCCTGCGGAAGCTCCTGGAAGACGAGTTCGACGTGGTGGGGACGGTCGACAACGGCCGCGCCCTGCTGGCGGTCGTGGCACGCCTGAAGCCCGACGTGATCCTCGTGGACGTCTCGATGCCGCTCCTGAACGGGATCGACGCATGTGCGCGGCTTCGCGTCCTGGCGTCGTCGAGCCGGATCGTCGTCCTGACCATGCACGCCGATCCCAGCTATGCCGCCGCCGCGTTCGAAGCCGGCGCCGCGGGGTACGTGCTCAAGGGCTCGGCGACCTCCGAGCTGGTACGCGCGATCCGCGCCGTGCTCCGCGGCCAGCGGTACATCGCCCGCGCCCTGCCCACGAGCATCCTGACGCGGATGCGACTGCGGGGGGAAGCTCGCCCGGGACACTTGACGCCGCGCCAGCGCGAGGTGCTCCAGCTCGTGGCCGAGGGCCGCACGGCCAAGCAGATCGCGACGCTGCTCCAGATCTCCGTCAAGACAGTCGAATTCCACAAGGCCCGCCTCATGGACCACCTGGAGCTACGCAGCACCGCCGCGCTCACCCGCTACGCCGTGCAGCACGGGATCGTCGCCTCGTAGCTATCGGACAGCCCGAGAACCGGGGGCCTGGGGATCTCCCTAGTTCACGGGGTTTGCCTTGCCGGTTACCGTGGTGGAATGGCTCGCGTTTCGTCTATGCCGTACACTCCTGGCGCCGAGGAGACGGACGCACGCCTAGACTCCGGCCTGTCCGAGGACGTCCGACTGATTGTCGCTCGCGTGGCCGATGAACTGAGCGATCCGGATTCGCTTGCCAATCTCTTGTTGAGGATCGAG
>Ga0335077_10008419_pt1 | contig 12801 bp, 9 predicted proteins | sample Lox_Sample_31_FD_207151 | JGI IMG/M metagenome (GOLD analysis project Ga0335077, IMG submission 207151) | Soil microbial communities from Loxahatchee National Wildlife Refuge, Florida, United States - Lox_Sample_3.1 | ecosystem: Environmental > Terrestrial > Soil > Wetlands | place: USA: Florida... | reverse complement strand
CGGCGTAGTCCTTCGCGTCGCCGTCGGGGTCGATGAACATCTCGAAGTCGTTGTCGTGGAAGATGACGGCGTCCCGCCGGGTGATCGTGCCCCACACGTCGGGCTCCTGCAGCTCGGCGCCCACGTAAAGGTAGGCGTCGTCCCACAGCATCTTCATTCGCGTCGCGAAGCGGGGCGAGGGCCGAACGTCGCCCTCGATGTCGACGAACGCCTCCGACCACGGGGCGGCGCGCCACACGGGGTCGTCCAGCGAGCCGTCCATGCGCGGGGCACCGTGCGCGCGATAGCAGACGTAGGCGCGCGGCGCCGGCTGCGCGGACGCCGCGCGGGCCGCCAGGGCGGCGGCCACGAGCAGCGGAAGGGCGAGCGGGTGCGGTACGATCGGGATGCGGGTCATCGCGGTTCCTCCGGTGGAGACGGCGCGCGCCGGACCACGCACGAAAGCTGGCGCCGTCCCGGCGCCGCGGCTAGCGTTCCTGCCATGCCACGACCCGGGGCACTGCTGCTGGCCGTGCTGGCGGCCGGATGCGGCGCGCCCGGCGCCGGACTCCAGACCTCATCGCACCGGACCTTCCCCGCCGCCTGGCGGTACCAGACGCCGCCGGCGCCCGTGGCCGGCCGCTACGCGATGGTGGTGTCGGACCATCCGCGCGCCAGCGAGGTGGGGGTCGAGGTGCTGCGCCGCGGCGGCAACGCCGTCGACGCGGCGGTCGCCGTCGCCTTCGCCCTCGCCGTGGTCCACCCGCGGGCCGGCAACATCGGCGGCGGCGGGTTCCTCGTCTACCGCGCCGCCGACGGCCGCGACTACGCGCTCGACTTTCGCGAGACCGCCCCTGCGGCGGCCCGCGCCGACATGTACGTCGGTGCCGCGGGACCGTTCGCCGGGAGCGTCACGGGCGCGCGGGCGGCCGGCGTGCCCGGCAGCGTGGCCGGGCTCGCCGAGATGCACCGCCGCTTCGGGCGCCTGCCGTGGAGCGACCTGGTCGCGCCGGCCGTCGATCTGGCGCGCGACGGCGTGGTGCTCGACGCCCACCGCGCGGCCGCCTACAACGACACCGTCGTCCGGCGCCTGAGGCTGTTCCCCTCGTCGGTCGCCGCCCTGCTCCCGGGCGGGCGGCGCCCGCGGGTGGGCGACACCCTGCGCCAGCCCGACCTGGCGCGGACCCTGGAGGCCATCGCCGACTCGGGGCCCGACGTCTTCTACCGCGGGCACGTCGCCGAGCAGATCGTGGCGGAGATGCACCGCAGCGGCGGCATCATCACCCTCGCCGACCTGCGCGGCTACCGCGCCCGGTGGCGCGCGCCGCTCGAGACGACCTACCGGGGCTGGGGCGTGATCGGGATGCCGCCGCCATCGAGCGGCGGCGTGACGCTGGCCGAGATCCTCAACATCCTCGAGGCCTCCGGCCCGCTGCCGCGGTACGGATCCGCCGCGCTCATGCACCTCGAGATCGAGGCGATGCGGCGCGCCTTCGCGGACCGCAACACGGCCCTCGGCGATCCCGACTTCGTGACCATGCCGGTCGCCCGGCTCACCAGCAAGTCGTACGCCGCCGCGCTGGCACGCGGCGTGGACGACAATCGCGCCACGCCGACGGGCGACGTGCCGGCCGTGGACGAGGGGCAGCACACCACTCACTTCTCCGTCGTGGACCCCGAGGGGAACGCCGCCGCCGTCACCACCACGCTGAACGACGACTTCGGCTCGGCGCTCGTGGTCGACGGGGCCGGCTTCCTGCTCAACGACGAGATGGACGATTTCACCACCAGGCCCGGCGCCCCGAACCTGTACGGGCTGGTGCAGGGCGAGGCGAACGCGATCGCGCCGGGCAAGCGGATGCTCTCGGCGATGGCGCCCACCGTCGTGCTGGATCCGGCCGGGCGGCTGGCCCTGGTGACGGGATCGCCCGGCGGCCCGCGGATCATCAGCGCCGTGGCCCAGGTCGTCTCCAACCTGATCGACCAGGGCATGTCGCTCGAGCAGGCGATCGCGGCGCCGCGGATCCACCACCAGGCGCAGCCCGACTCGGTGTACTGGGAGCGCGGCGGGCTGACGGCCGACCAGCGCCGCGTCCTCGCGGCCATGGGCTACCGGTTCCGCGCCCGGCCGCTGTTCATCGGCGACGTCAACACCGTTCTCGTGACCCCGCAGGGCCTGCAGGGCCTGGCGGACCCGCGCCGCGGAGGCGGCGCGGCGGGGTGGTAGACCGATCACCACAGCCGGAGGCACGCCATGACACGCCGCATCGCCCTCGCCGTCCTCGCGCTCGCCGCCGCGGCCCACCCGGCCCGCGCGCAGCAGCGCCACCCCATGACCGTGCGCGAGTTCCTGAGCATCGCGCGTCCCGGCGAGCCTGCGATCTCCCCCGACGGGCGGTGGGTGGCCTACAACGTGACCGAGCCCGATCTCACCGCGTACCGCAAGCGCACCGACCTGTGGCTGGCAGGCGTGACCGGCGGCGAGGCGCGGCGCGTGTCGACCGACTCCCTGGGCGGCCGTAGCGCGCGCTGGTCGCCCGACGGCAAGGCGCTCGCCTACGTCACCACCCGCGGCGGCACGCCGCAGGTGTGGATCTACGAGCCGGCGACCGGCACGCGGCGGCAGCTCACCAGCCTCCCGACCGGCGCGGACGGCCCGCTGTGGTCGCCGGCCGGCGGCCTGATCGCGTTCGTCTCGTCGGTGTACCCCGACTGCGCCGACGACGCCTGCAACGGGCGGCGGGCCGACGCCGCCGACGGCAACCCCGGCGCGCCGCGGATCTACGACCACCTGCTGTACCGCCACTGGATGTCCTGGGACGACGGCACACGGAGCCACCTGTTCGTCGTGCCGGCCGGCGGCGGGACGCCGCGCGACCTGCTGGCGGGCAAGGACTACGACACGCCGGTGCCTCCGTTCGGCGGCACGGCCGACTACGCATGGAGCTCCGACGGGAAGCAGCTGGCGTTCACCACCAAGGTGGGGCGCGACCAGGCGTGGACCACGAACTCCGACATCTACACGGTGCCGGTCGCCGGCGGCGAGCCGGTCAACCTGACGGCGGACCTGCCCGGCGCCGAGTCGGGGCCGGCCTACTCGCCCGACGGCCGCTGGCTGGCCTTCCTGTCGCAGGCCACGGCCGGCTACGAGTCGGACCGTTTCCGGCTGATGGTGAAGGATCTCGCCAGCGGCGCGGTGCGGGAGCTGCCCAAGGCGTTCGACCGCTGGATCGGCGAGTACGCCTGGGAGCCCAGCTCCCAGGGCCTGATCGCCATCGCCGAGGACCGCCAGGCCAACCGCATCTTCCACATCACCATCGGCGGCGACGTGCATCACATCCATCCCGGGGGCGACGCATCGCAGCTCTCGCTCGGGAGCGACGGCGCCCACGACGTGATGGCGTACGTGAGCGACGGGATGGACAAGCCGCCGCAGGTGTTCGTGTGGCGCATCGATCACCAGCATCCGGCCCCGCCGCTCCAGGTGACGCACCTCAATGCCGCGCTGCTGGCGACGCTCGACCTGCCGGCGGCCACCGAGATCGGCTGGCTCGGTGCCGGGGGTGACAGCGTCTTCGGCTGGCTCCTGAGGCCGCCGGGCTTCGACCCGAGCCGGCGCTACCCGCTGCTGGTGCTGGTGCACGGCGGGCCGCAGGGGGCGTGGACCGACGACTTCCACCCGCGCTGGAACCCGGCGATGTTCGCCGCACCCGGCTACGTGACGTTCATGCCCAACCCCCGCGGCTCCACCGGCTTCGGCCAGCGGTTCATCGACGAGATCGCACGCGACTGGGGGGGCAAGGCCTACGAGGACATCATGAAGGGCGTGGACGTGGTGGCGGCGCTGCCGTACGTCGACTCGACCCGGATGGGCGCGGCCGGCGGCTCGTTCGGCGGACACATGGTCAACTGGATCAACGGCCACACCACGCGCTTCAAGGTGCTGGTCGCGCACGACGGCGACTTCAACCTCAGCTCGTTCTACGGGGCCACCGAGGAGCTGTGGTTCCCCGAGCACGACCTGGGTGGACCGCCGTGGGCGGACCGCACCGACTACGACCGCTGGTCGCCGGACCGGTTCGCCTCGGCGATGCGCACGCCGGAGCTGGTGGTCCAGGGCGGGCTCGACTTCCGCATCCCGGCGACCGAGGGCATGCAGGCGTTCACGGCGCTGCAGCGGCAGAACGTGCCCTCGCGCTTCCTCTACTTCCCGGACGAAGGGCACTGGGTGCTGAAGCTGCAGGACCAGCTGGTGTGGTGGACCACCGTGCAGGAGTGGCTGGCGCGTTACCTCAGCCCCGGGACGCCGCCGCAGCGCTGATGCGCAGCCTCAAGGCGCTGCTCCCGTACTACCGGCCCTACCTCGGCCGGATGGCCGTCGGCCTGCTGCTGGTGGTGGTGGCCAACGTATTCACGCTGGCGACGCCCGACTTCCTGCGCCGTGGCGTGGACGCGCTGGGCCGGCCCGGCGCGTCGCGCGTGCTGGTGGCGATGGCCGCCGGCCTCGTCGGCGCGGCGCTGCTGGGGGGCGCCGCCCGATTCGGGATGCGGCAGATCCTCAACGCGGTCAGCCGGTGGATGGAGTACGACCTGAGGAACGCGCTGTTCCAGCACCTGGAGACCCTGCAGCCCTCGTTCTACCACCGCACGCCGACCGGCGACATCATGGCGCGGGCGACCAACGACCTCTCGGCCGTGCGGATGGCCGCGGGTCCCGCGATCATGTACCTCACCGACACGGTGAGCCGCGCGGTGATGGCCATCCCGCTGATGGTCCGGATCGACTGGCGCCTCACTGCGCTCGGGCTGGTCCCGCTGCTCGGGATGCCGAGCGTGATGATCCTGCTCGGCCGCACCATCCACCAGCGCTTCGAGTCGGTGCAGGAGCACTTCGCGACGCTGACCACGCAGGCCCACGAGAACCTCAGCGGCGTGCGGGTGGTGCGCGCCTACCGGCAGGAGGACGCGGAGACCCGGAAGTTCGCGGCCCTGAACCTCGAGTACCTGCGGCGGAACATGCGGCTCGCCAAGACCTTCGGCGCCCTGTTCCCCCTGATCACGTTCTTCGGCGGATTCGGCGGCGTGCTCACGCTGTGGTTCGGGTCGCTGCTCGTGGTGCGCGGCACGGTCACCCTGGGCATGTACATCGCCTTTACGACCTATCTCGTGCTGCTGGTCTGGCCGATGATCGCCTTCGGGTGGGTCATCAACATCTTCCAGCGCGGCGCCGCCTCGATGGACCGGATCCAGCAGCTGATGAACGAGCGGCCCACCATCACCAGCCCGCCGCTGCCGCTCGCCCTCCCGCCGGCCCGGGGCGGGCGCAGCGTGGAGTTTCGCGGCGTGTGGTTCCGCTACCCGGTGCCCCGGCCGGCCGACGGCCAGCACGGCGACCGCGGGTGGGCGCTCCAGGACGTGTCGTTCGCCGCACCGTCCGGCGCGTGGGTTGCCGTGGTGGGGGCGACCGGTGCGGGCAAGACCACGCTGGTGGAGATGGTCGCGCGGCTCGCGGACCCCGACCGCGGCGAGGTGCTGCTGGACGGCCTGCCGCTGCGGACGCTGGCACTGGCCGACCTGCGGCGCGCGGTGGGCCTCGTCCCGCAGGAGACGTTCCTGTTCTCGCAGACCATCGGCGAGAACATCGAGGTGGGGGCCCCGGACCGCGCCGCGGCGGAGGCAGCCGCGCGCGTGGCCCAGCTGCACGAGACGGTGATCGCCTTCCCCGGCGGCTACGAGACGATGCTCGGCGAGCGCGGCATCAACCTCTCGGGCGGCCAGAAGCAGCGCGCGGCGCTCGCCCGCGCCCTCGCCCGCCGGCCCGAGGTGGTCGTCCTCGACGACGCGCTGTCGGCGGTGGACACCGACACCGAGGCCGCGATCCTGCGGGAGCTGAAGCGGACGCTCGTGGGCGTGACCACGCTGGTCGTCTCGCACCGCATCACCGCCATCCGCGACGCCGACCTGATCGTCGTGCTCGAGCAGGGCCGCGTCGTCGAGACCGGCAAGCACGAGCAGCTGTTCGAGAGGCGGGGCAGATACTGGCAATTGCTCCGCCGGCAACAGCTCGAAGAATCACTAGAGAAGGCAGGCTAGAAGGAGATCGGTGGACAGAACAGTTGCCAGACGCCAAGTTGCCAGTGGTTACAAGAGGCAAGACGAGAGGGGCCAGACCAGAGGTCAGTAACGACAACTGGACTGGCTCCTGAATACTCATCTGGCAACCACTGACACCTTGGCGTCTGGGAACTGTTCTGAATTCGGACGTCGGACAACCGACTTCGGAACTAGAGTCGGCTGCGCAGGAATTCGGGCGTCAGCCCCTGCAGCCATCCCGACAGCAGCGTGAAGCTCCCCGTCACCAGCAGCAGCCCCACGGCCACCAGCAGGACGCCCGCCACCCGCTCGACCCAGCCGATGTAGCGCCGGAACCGCTGGAACCAGCGCAGGAAGCCCTCCAGCGCCCACGCCGCGACCAGGAACGGGATGGCGAGGCCGAGCGAGTACGCGGCCAGCAGCGCGAGGCCCTGCCCCAGGTCGGCGCGACTGGAGGTGTACAGCAGGATCGAGCCCAGGATCGGCCCGATGCACGGCGTCCATCCGGCTCCGAACGCGACGCCCACCAGCACCGATCCGAGGAAGCCGAGCGGCTTGTCGGACAGCTGGATGCGCGCCTCGCGGGAGAGCGCGCCGATCCGGAGCACGCCGAGGGTGTAGAGCCCGAGGGCGACGATCACGACCCCGCCGACGCGCTCGACCCAGCGCTGGTAGGACTTGAGCAGCAGGCCCAGCTCGGTGGCCGTGGCGCCCAGCGCGACGAAGATGAGGGAGAAGCCGATGACGAACAGCGCCGCGTGGAGGAGCGCGAGGTGGCGGCGCGAGCCCAGCTCGGCGACCCCGCTCACGCCCGTGACGAAGGACAGGTAGCTCGGCACCAGCGGCAGCACGCAGGGCGACAGGAACGACAGCAGCCCTGCGAGGAACGCTACGGCCACGCGCGGCGCCCGCCGGCTAGGCGGCGGGCTTCGGCGGCGGCGGGGCCGGCGGCGGCGCGGGCGGCGCCTCGCCCACCTGGTTGAACTCGACGTACACGCACGACGCCACCACCGTGGTCCACAGCCCGTCGGGACCGCACTCCGCGGTCTGGGTCACGTTGCGCGTCTTCACGATGTCGCCCGACATCAGGTACACCGCGCGGCGCTCGTCCCACGCCTGGTTGGGGTCGAACGGCACGCCCAGGGTCGTCGCCAGCATCGACGCCGCCAGGTCCTCGGCGTAGTCGCCGGCGATCTCCTCCTTCTGCCCGTACGCGTGGTGCTCGGAGATGTAGCCGTAGTGGTTCGGGTCGGCCGGGATGGCCAGCCCGATGGAGGCCGCCACCATCCGGCTCGGCTCGTTGGTCGCCATCTCGGCCAGCACCGCGAACACCACCTGGCCGGGCCGCAGCAGCTGCACGCCTTCCTGGCGCGTCACCAGCTTGCCGTGCGGCGGGAAGATCGAGCTGACGCGCACCAGGTTGCACTTCTCGATGCCGGCGTCGCGCAGCGCCATCTCGAAGCTGGTCAGCTTCTCCTTGTGGCGGCCCACGCCTCGGGTCAGGAACCCCTTGGTCGGCACGAAATGCATGGGATCGAACACTTCGCTACCTCTGGTCGGACTGCGACGGGGTTGGAGAGGAGGGCGCCGCGGCGTCCTTGAGCTGGCAATCCCGGCACAGGCCGTAGATGTCCAGCCGGTGATGATGGTGCTGAAACCCGTACTCCTCGGCCACCAGCGCCTTGAGGCGCTCCAGCCGCTCGTTGGTGAACTCGGTGACGGTGCCGCAGCGCATGCAGATGAGGTGCTCGTGGTGCGGGTGGCCGGGCACCCGCTCGTAGCGGCGGAAGCCCTCGCCGAAATCCCGCTCGCTGATCATGCCGCTCCGCGCCAGGATGTCGAGGGTGCGGTACACGGTGGCCTTGCCGATGTGGAGCCCCCGCTCGCGCAGCCGCTGCTCGATGTCCTCCACCGACAGGTGGCCGCGGGAATCGAGCACCACCTCCGCCACCTGCTCGCGCTGCGTGGTCACCGGCAGGCTGTGCTCCCGCAGGTAGCGGCGGAACTCGTCCAGCTGGGACTGCTCACTCGGTGGTGGAACGCTCACCCTGGACCGCCTTCCACGCGGTGAGATCCACGGGCTCGGCGTCGCCCGCCTCGTCCGCCCGCCGCCGCACGCCCTCGAGCACCTCGGGCAGCAGGCCGGCCGGCGCCTCGGCCGTCTCCTCGACCGTCACCGCCACCCGGCCCCGCTCGGGCCCCTTGAGCGACACCACGAAGCGCGCGCGGTAGACCAGGCGCCGGTCGCCGCCCACGATCCGGCTCACGACGGCCACTGCGTGCTCGCGCCCCTCGCGGCGCACCGGCGGGAACGCGTACACGGCCTCCACTTCCTCGCGCGGCATCCGCTCCGCCAGCGCCTCCAGGAGCCGCTCCACCGCCTCGCTCACCGCCGCCCCCGCCCCCGCCCGCGCCCAAGAAGAAGCCGGCCGCCGGGGAAGTCCCCATCGGCCGGCAGCTGCGAGCACGACGCGCCTTCCGCCTTCATCGAGGAGGGCCCGCCGCAAGAACGGGACGCGAAGGGGGCTGACGGGCCATGAGCGGCGCGAATAATACGAACGGCCGTAGGCGAGTTCAATACCGCGTCTCAGAGCAGGGATGCCGGGTCGCGGTCCACGACCAGGCGCGCGCCGGCCGGCACGGGAGCGCGCGCCGCCAGGTAGCCCGCGAGCCGCGTCAGCGCGCCGTCGTCGGCCGCCTTGACCAGCAGGTGCCAGCGCCACCGGTCCCGTGCCCGCTCGATCGGACAGGGCGCCGGCCCCAGCACGGCCGCGTGCACGTCGGCCCGTGCGGCGAGCAACGCCCGCAGCCACGCCCCCACGCGCTCCGCGGCCCGCGCCACGACCCGCTCGTCCCGGCCGCTCAGCACGACGTTGGCCAGGTGCACGTGCGGCGGGTACGGCGGGTTCCGCCGCTCGGCCAGCTCCGCCTCGACGAACCCGCGGACGTCGTGGCCGGCGGCGTGCACGATGGCGTGGTGGGAAGGCGCCCAGGTCTGGACGATCACCCGCCCGCCCAGCGGCCCCCGGCCGGCCCGCCCGGCGACCTGCGTCAGCAGGTCGAAGGTGCGCTCGGCCGCCCGGAAGTCCGGCAGGTTGAGCGCGACGTCGGCGTCCACCACGCCCACCACCGTGACCCGCGGAAAGTCCAGGCCCTTGGCGATCATCTGGGTGCCGACCAGGACGTCCACGGTCCCGGCCTCCACCCGCTCCAGGATGCGCTGGTGTGCCCAGCGCTCGCCGGTGCTGTCGAGATCCATCCGCGCGATCCGCGCCGCGGGGAACCGCTCCGCCATGAAGTCCTCGACCTGCTGCGTCCCGGCGCCCCGGTAACGGTGGACCTCGGCGCCGCAGTCGGGGCACGCCGTGGGCGGGCTCTCCCGGTGGGCGCAGTGGTGGCAGCGGAGCGCGGCGGGCGCGCGGTGGTAGGTGAGGGCGACGCTGCAGTTGGGGCAGTCCCACACCCGGCCGCACGAGGGGCACTGCACGAACCGGCTGAAGCCGCGGCGGTTGAGGAGCACCATCGCCTGCTCGCCGCGCTCCAGCGCGCCCCGCACCGCGGCGTCCAGCGCCTCGCTCCAGGGCACCGCGAGCGACCCCGCCACCCGCGGTGCGCTCCTCAGGTCCACCACCTGGACCGGCGGAAGCGGGCGGGCGCCCACCCGGTCGGGAAGCTCGACGAGGCGGAGCGCGCCGTTCCCGGCGGCCGCCCAGCTCTCGAGCGACGGCGTCGCGCTCCCCAGGACGACCGTGGCGCCGGCCAGCGCCGCGCGGCGCAGCGCGACCTCACGCGCGTGGTAGCGCGGCGCCTCGCCCTGCTTGTAGGAGGCGTCGTGCTCTTCGTCGAGCACGATGGCCCCCAGGCGCGGGATCGGCGCGAACAGCGCCGACCGGGCACCGATGGCCACCCGCCGCCGTCCCTCGCGGAGCGCGCGCCACGCGTCGTAGCGCTCGCCGTCCGACAGGCCGCTGTGCAGCACGGCGACGTCGTCGCCGAACACGCCCTTCAGGCGCGCCACCGTCTGCGGCGTGAGGGCGATCTCCGGCACCAGCACGATCGCGCCGCGCCCCGACGCGACCACGCCGCGCAGGTACTCGAGGTACACCAGCGTCTTCCCGCTGCCGGTGACGCCGAACAGCAGCGCCGCGCCGCCCGGCGGCAGCGCGCCGAGCGCCGCGACCGCCGCGCGCTGCGACTGGGTCGGCTCCGCCGGCGGCAGGCTCGGCGCGAGGCTCGCGAACGGGTCGCGGACCCGCGCCTCCACCACGCTCCGGGCGTCGCCGCGCTCCACCAGCGCCGCCAGCACCGCCCGCGAGAGCCCGCGCCGCTCCAGGGCCGCCGCGGCCGCCCGCCCCCCGAGGGAGAGCAGCACCTCGTAGGCTTCGCGCTGCTTCGGCGCGCGCGCGAACCGCCGGTCGAGATCCATCAGGTGGTCGTAGCGGGCCGCCAGTTCGAGCATCCGCTCGCCCCGCTCCGCCGGCGCGGTGCGCGGCGGCCTCGTCACCAGCTGCGCCAGGCCGTCGGCCGCCAGCCGCCGCACCAGCCTCAGGCCCGCTCCGCCGCCCGCGCGCCGCACGGCGGCGAGCGGGATCGCGCGGCCGGGCCGCGCGAGGAGGCGCGCGAGGGCCTGGGCGGCCGGTCCCCGCGCGCGGCGCAGCGCCGCGGCGCCCGCGCTCTCCAGCGCCCCCGCCGCGACGACGACCACGGGCTGCCCCACCGAGAACAGCGCGGCGGGCAGCATCGCGCGCAGCACCAGCCCCGGCGGCGCCGCGTAGCGGTGGCCGACGTACCGCGCCAGCGCCAGCAGGTCCGGCCCGAGCACCGGCTCCGGGTCCGGTGCCGCGAGGAGGTCCCGGGCCCGCGCCTGCGGCGCCGGCCGGTCCACCGCCGTCACGATGCCGATCATCTCGCGGTGCAGCACGGGCACGACCACCCGGCAGCCCGGCGTCACCGGCCCGGCCAGGCCGGCCGGCACGGCGTAGGTCAGGGGCGTGGGAAGGGCGAGCGGCAGGGCGACGTCGACGAACCCGCTGCTCATCGCGCCGCCCGCCCGATGCGCCTCGGCCGCCGCGGAGTCATCGCGCCGTGAGTGGCCTGGGCAGCCCGACGCGCGTGCTTCGCGCCGCCCGCCCCATCCGCCTCGGCCGCCGTGAGATCACCGTCGCGTGACGCCGAGCCCCGGTGCGGTCGGGAGCGCGATCCGGCCCCCGTCGATCGAGGCGCCCGCGAACGGGTCGTGCGCCAGGAGCGCGGCCCCGTCGAGGTCCACCAGATCCAGCAGCGGCGTGAAGTGCGCCGCCGCGGTGATGCCGAGGGAGGTCTCCACCATGCAGCCCACCATCACCGACAGGTGGTGGGCACGCGCGACCGCCACCATCCGCAGGGCCTCGCGCAGCGAGCCGCACTTGGCCAGCTTGATGCTGATCCCGTCCACCGCGCCGGCGAGCCCGGGGATGTCCGACGCCACCCGGCACGACTCGTCGGCGACGATCGGGATGCGCGAGGCGCGGTGCACGGCGGCGAGGCCCGCGAGATCGTCCGGCGCCACCGGCTGCTCGATCAGCGCCACGCCCATCTCCTCGAGCAGCGGCAGGCGCGCGATGGCCTGCTCGGCCGACCACCCCGCGTTCGCGTCCACCCGCAACGGCTTGTCCGTCGCCTCGCGCACGGCGCGCAGCATGCGCTCGTCGTGCGGCGTGCCGACCTTGATCTTGAGGATCGGCCACGCCGCCGCCTCGCGCACCTTGGCGCGCACCACGTCGGGCTCGGCGATGCCGATCGTGAAGGACGAGAGCGGCGCGCGGGCCGGATCGAGGCCCCACAGCTTCCACAGCGGCACTCCGAGCCGCTTCCCCGCGAGGTCGTGAAGCGCCGCCGACAGCGCGACCCGGGCGGACGCGTTGCCCGCGAGCGCGCGGGCCATCGCCGCCTCGGCGCCCTCCAGGTCGAACGGATCGGACGGCAGCACCGGCTCGAGGCGGTGCAGGGCCGCCGCGACGGTCTCCGCCGTCTCGCCGTAGTACGGGGACGGGTCCGCCTCGCCCCAGCCTTCCACGCCATCGGCGTCGGCGAGCCGCACCCACACCCGCCGGTACGACTCGTTCGTGCCCCGCGCGATCGTGAACGGATGACGCGTCCGGACTTCGAGGACCTCGAACGCCAGCTTCAGCGCCACGCTCACCCCTCGCTCCGCCGACGAGGCGCCGGCACGGCCCCCCGGAGCCTCACGTCGCCAGCGCCTGCACGTGCCGCACCGCCGCGGCGGCCAGCCGCGCGGGATCGTAGCCGCCCTCGAGGACCGAGATCATCGCGGCGCCGGACGCCCGGCGCCGGATGGCGTGCGTCAGGTCGTGGTAGTCGTCGGGCTCCAGCGTGAAGCCGCCGAGCGGATCCCCGTTCAGCGCGTCGAAGCCGGCGGAGACGATCACCAGCGACGGCAGGAATCCCGCGACCGCGCGGTCCACGGCGCCCAGCAGGTCGGCCACGTAGCGCTCGCGCGGCAGCCCGGGCGGCCGCGGGACGTGGAACAGGTTGCCCGCGCCGACGTCGTCCTCCGCGCCGGTGCCCGGGTAGTAGGGCCACTGGTGCAGCGACACGTAGCGCACCCGCGGCTCGGCGCGGAACGCGTCGGCCGTGCCGTTGCCGTGGTGGACGTCCCAGTCCACGACGAGCACGCGCTCCGCACCCAGCCGCTCGAGGGCGGTCTGCGCCGCGACCGCGGCGTTGTTG
>Ga0335077_10008418_pt1 | contig 12802 bp, 5 predicted proteins | sample Lox_Sample_31_FD_207151 | JGI IMG/M metagenome (GOLD analysis project Ga0335077, IMG submission 207151) | Soil microbial communities from Loxahatchee National Wildlife Refuge, Florida, United States - Lox_Sample_3.1 | ecosystem: Environmental > Terrestrial > Soil > Wetlands | place: USA: Florida... | reverse complement strand
GTGAGGATTTCGACGATGTCCCCGGAGTGCAGCTTGTGGCGCAAGGGCACCATGCGTCCGTTCACCTTCGCGCCGATGCAGGTGTGCCCGACCTCCGTGTGAATCGAGTAAGCGAAATCGATCGGCGTGGCATCCCGCGGAAGCACCACGACTTTGCCCTTCGGCGTGAAGGTATAAACCTCTTCGGGATAGAGATCGACCTTCAGAGTCGACAGGAATTCGTTCGGATCGCTCACATCCCGCTGCCACTCGACCACTTGCCGCAACCACGCCAGGCGCTGCTCATCCTGCGCCGACACCGGACCATCCTTGTATTTCCAGTGCGCCGCGATGCCTTCCTCGGCCATCTTGTGCATCTCTTCAGTGCGAATCTGGATCTCAAACGGCGTTCCGTCCTCGGTGATCACCGAAGTGTGCAGCGACTGATAAAAATTCGGCCGGGGCATCGCGATGAAATCCTTGATTCGCCCCGGCACTGGCCGCCACAAGTTGTGGATGATGCCTAGCACGGCATAACAATCCTGCAGCGAACGCGTGATCACCCGCATGGCATACAAGTCATAGACCTGGTCGACTGAAATCCGCTGCCGCTGCAGCTTCTTGTGAATGCTATACAGCCGCTTGATGCGGCTCTCGACCCGGGCCTGGATTCCGGCCTCTTTTAACTTGTCGGTGATGATCCCCTGGGTCTTTGCAAGGAAAGTCTCCCCCTGCTTCCGTCGCGCCTCGACCGCTTCCCCGACTTGCTCATAACCCACCGGATCGAGGAATCGGAACCCTAGATCTTCCAGTTCGCCGCGAATTTTGCCCATGCCGAGCCGGTGCGCAATCGGAGCGTAGATCTCCAGAGTCTCTTCGGCGATTTTGTGCTGACGTTCCGGCGGAAGGTGTTCCAGTGTCCGCATATTGTGCAGCCGGTCGGCCAGTTTGATCAGCACGACACGAATGTCGTCCACCATGGCAAGCATCATCTTGCGAAGATTCTCGGCCTGTTGCTCCTCCCGCGTGGCGAAGTCGATCTTGCTGATCTTGGTGACACCCTCCACGATGTGCGCCACCTGCTCGCCGAACTCCTTGCGGATGTCGTCCACCGTGACTGAGGTGTCTTCGACCGAATCGTGCAGCAGTCCCGCGGCTACGGCCACAGGGTCCATTTTCATTTCTGCCAACACAAGCGCCACTTCCAGAGGATGAACGAGGTAGGGCTCTCCTGAAGCCCGGGTCTGCCCGTCGTGGTGCTTAAGAGAGTAGTCGTAGGCTTTCTTGACAATGGTCAGATCGTCTTGCGGACGGCTCTCCTGCATGCGCTTCATCAAGTCACGAAACTTGGTGAGCGTAAGGGCCGTCGTCGCGATCTGTTGTCGCAAGCTCGCCATGATGGATTATACCCGCCGTGGAAGAGGGCTCCGCAGAAGACGGCTGGGACACTGCTACGATTATAAGGCCCTTGCCTCGTGTGGCGCGGGGACACGAGGAGGAATTCAAAAAGCCCGCGTGATTTTTCCATTCAGGAAATTCAGCTTGTTCATCCCACAGAAACAACACCTGTAACTTACTTACTCTGCTACATTCTTCGGGTGGTGAATCTCTCGATGTTGCGCGTATTAGTGAGCGGTTCCTCGGGATTGGTTGGCTCGGCGCTGGTCGCGTCTTTGAAGAGCGTGGGCGCCAGGGTTGTTCGTCTTGCGCGCCCTGCCACCGTCCGCAGTACGAGCGATGAAGAGCGCGTCCCATGGGATCCATCGCAGCCCGTTTCCCCCGACGCTGTGTCGGGTTTTGACGCTGTGATCCATCTGGCTGGCGAGAGCCTTGTGGGTCGCTGGACAGTCAACAAGAAGAGCAGGCTTCGTGAGAGCCGCATTCCAGCCACTGCCAACCTGGCGCACGCATTGGCGCAAGCAAAAGCCAAACCCCACATTTTTTTGTCTGCCTCGGCGATCGGGTACTACGGCAATCGTGGTGACGAAACTTTGACTGAAGACAGCAGTCCGGGCACCGGTTTCACAGCGGACCTGGCGCGGGAATGGGAACAGGCCAGTTGGTCGGCCGCCCAAGCCGGTATTCGCACCGTGCAGATGCGGATCGGCGTCGTATTGGCCACCAGCGGCGGCGCCTTGTCCAAAATGCTGCCTGCATTCAAACTTGGTTTAGGAGGCAAACTGGGTGACGGGCGTCAATGGATGAGCTGGATCGACCTGCAGGACGTGATAGGAGCGATTCAGCACATTCTGCGATCTGACTTGCTCCATGGCCCGGTAAATCTCGTGGCTCCCAGGCCGGTAACGAATGAGGAGTTCTCCAAAACACTGGGGAGCATACTCTCGCGACCGACGGTTTTTCCCTTACCCGCCTTTGCGGCCCGCCTCGCCTTCGGAGAAATGGCCGACGAACTTCTGCTAGCCAGCCAACGCGTCGAACCGACAAAGCTGATCTCCTCGGGATATCCCTTCCGCTTTCCCACAGTACGGCAATCTCTCAAATCACTGAAGCTATAGTCGGCAACGCTTTTGTGGGGACGGCCGCCTCGGCTGCCCGGTGGGCCAGGGGTATCGGACCAGGCTCTTTGGCTCGACGCAATCGCGTGAAACTTTTCCCGCCTTCCCGCACTCCAATGCGGCAGAGTCGATAGTTTCGTAAACAAGGACACGCCATGTTGTCATCCACTCGCCTCGCTTTCGCTCTTTTGGGTAGCCTATTGGGCGTCACAGCCTGTAATGCAAAAGCCAATCCGGCCCTGATGGCCGTGCCCGCCCCGGCGGTTGACGCCGCGCGCGCGTCCGCAGCGGGCCGGCAGACTGCTGTTCTTGCGGGCGGATGCTTCTGGGGTATACAGGCAGTCTTTCAGCACGTGAAGGGAGTAATCTCGGCGACCTCCGGTTACTCGGGCGGATCGGCGAAGACCGCCGAATATGAGATTGTCAGCGGCGGGGAAACCGGTCATGCCGAATCCGTTCAGATCGTTTACGACCCTTCGCAGATCACCTATGGCGAACTGCTGCGAATCTTCTTCTCCGTTGCGCACGATCCCACACAAAAAGACCGTCAGGGCCCCGATGAGGGAACACAGTACCGATCTGTGATCTTCTACACGAATGACGGGCAGAAACACATAGCAGAAGCCTACATCATGCAACTCGACCAAACTAAGGTGTTTTCACGTCCGATCGTCACGCAAGTCGTGCCACTGGAGGCTTTCTATCCGGCGGAGGCGTACCATCAGAACTACGCCGCCCTGCACCCCAACCAGCCTTATATCGTTTTCAACGATGCTCCGAAGGTTGCGCACTTAAGGCAGGTTTTTCCCGGGCTCTACACCGGGAAGTGAGAGAGATTGAAAGAACGCGGTTGAAGGTTAGGGCACGTTGACAGAATCGCGAGTTTCCGTCGGAACGTATTTCACCGCTGCCGTGCGCTCCAATTTGTCCCAGGCGAACTTTCGTCCCTCCAGCGCTCGTTTCAGAGTCTTAAACAAGACAATGGAGAATAGCTGCCGGTAAGCGAAACGCTGCAGCCAAACTTGGCTGAGTAGCCAGGGGTCTTCCTTGTCGTCTGGCCGCCGACGCTCGAGCGCGAACGCAATCGCCGACGCGAAGAAGTCAATTACGAGAAACGCAAAGAAGAACAACACCAGCTTATGGAAGCTGGCCGGGTCGGTGGAATCCGGATGAAAGTGCTTCTGAATGAAATACCAGATCGTGCCGACTGCGAACATAATGTCAATCAACGGCGACACCAGCGGCAGCAAAATCTGGAATATGACGATGTTCGGGAGCGCGATCCAACCCAGCACGCCTTGGCGCGCGACTACCGCCCGATGCTTGTACACCGCCTGCAAGATTCCGAACGACCAGCGGAAGCGCTGGCGCATCAGGCCATTTGCATTGGTCGGCGCTTCGGTGTAGGCCAGCGCCATGTCTTCATATTCGACGCGGTAACCCATCCGCAGGAGCGCCATCGTCAGGTCAGCGTCCTCGGCCACCGTGTCCGTATGAAAGCCTCCCGCTTCTCGGACCGCCGACACGCGCCAGGCGCCGATCGCACCTGGAACCACGCTCACCGCTCCCAGTACATCGAGCGCGCGTCTTTCGAAGTTCTGGCTGGTGATGTATTCCAGCGCCTGCCAGCGCGTCCACAGGTTGACCCGATTGCCGACCTTGGCATTCCCGGCGATGGCGCCGACTTTCTGGTTGATGAAATGGGGAACCAGCCGGGAAACCGCATCCGGCGCGATAATCGTGTCGGCGTCGATGCCGACAAACAGTTCGGCGTCGCCCATGTGCTCGATCCCGTAATTCAGCGCCTCAGCCTTTCCTGAATTGCGTTTGCCGAGAATGAGCACCTTGCCCGCGGCAACCTCCTGCTTGAATGCATTGCGGGCGACCTCCAGAGTTTGATCTCTCGATCCATCATCGATCACGATTACGCGCAAATTCGGATAATTCGAATTCAGCGCTGCCCGCACCGTGCGCTCGATGACCTTTTCCTCGTTGTACGCGGGAATCAGGACCGCGGCCTTCGGTTTGTAAGAAGCGACTTCGGCGGGCTTTCCGAAGATCTTTTCGTGCAACCGGTCATAAACCGCTGCTGCTCCAATAAAGAGCAGCCGTCCGGTCATCAGCAGGTCGCCAATGAGGAAAATCCAGGTGATGCCGACGACTCCGAAGTCGAATAGCCAGAAGCCCAGACGGTCCAACCGTGCTGCCCACAGTTCTCCGCGCGGCAGCGGGGCCATGACATCCGCCCGGTGCATCCCCAGCAAGTCATAAATCGGCGCGACCTCGTATCCTCGTGCCCGCACGCCGTCAATGATCATCGGTAACGCGCGCACCGTTTCAGAACGGTCGCCGCCGCCGTCGTGCAGCAGCACGATATTTCCGCAGCGCAGGTTCTCGGCTCGGCAAGGCGGCAAGTGCGAGAGCACATAGTCCGTAATCTGCTCGGCTGTGCGTCTGGGACTGTCACTCCAGTCGTTCGGGTCAATCCGGTTCCCCACCGTGATGTAGCCCATCTCCTGCGGAATCTCCAGGGGACGCACCTGATCCGCCGTGTCCGGCTCTTCATCGATCGCATAGGGAGGCCGCATCAGCGTGGTGCGGACCCCCAGCATGCTGGCGAAGAGTCGCTCTGTAACATTCAACTCCGCCTTGAAAAGTGCCGTGGAGATGTTGGTGATGTCCGGATGGGTGAATGTGTGGTTCCCGATCGTGTTACCTTCGTCGTAAATTCGCTTGGCCAACCCGGAAAATTTGTCGGCCTGGATGCCAATCAGAAAGAAAGTTGCGCTCGCGTGCTTTGCCTTCAGCACATCGAGAATCCTGGGCGTCCACTCCGGATCGGGCCCATCGTCGAACGTGATCACGACTTTGCTGGGCGCGTACCCATAGCGCGCTACGCGGTACGGTTCCGGCAAGGTCTGAAAGACCTCATCGTCGATCATCTTGCTGTTTGCATCGACGCTGATATCGCGGGTGCCGTGAACCGGCTTATCCTCGATCCGGAGAATCTCTCCTTGTCCCTCCATGTCGACATCCGCCCCGGGCGGAACGTCGCGCAGTTTATCGGGTGCGCCGGCGTCTCCCGGCACGTCCCAGACTCGCCATAATGAGCGATCTTCACTGCCCAAGCGCCACAACGCGAACGTTTTGATGCCCACCGATTGGGCAGCCCGCATCTGATTCAACGCCGTAACCGCGTCGACGAACCATATGTCGTGTCGCAGATTCCGCTCGTCAAGGTAACTGAAATGCGGATTCATCGCGTCATCATCAAAATTGACGTCCTCGTCGGAATCCCGCGCGGCTAGCCAGGCGTCCTGCACGCTTACTGTGCTGTCGTGAACCTCAGGCGGCAGCTTTCCTTTTTTCGGCTTCTGCACCCAGTCATATCCGTAGTTCGCGATCGCGCATATGACTTTGTCTTTGGGAATTACGCTCGACGCGTATTTCAGGTTCTGCTCAAACCAATCCTGCGATGCCACCGGACCGGACGCTGCTCCCGGGTAGTGCTCGTCGTAGTTCATGAGAACGACGCCGTCGGCGGCAGCGGAAACAGACCCATAGTCATACTCGTCGTTGTGCGGGGGCACTGCTACATAGAGCTTCATGCCGTGCGAATGAAGGTCCTCCGACAATTCCCGTAACAAGGCGACGTATCCAGCCTGGCCGCCGGCAGGAAAGGCCTCGAAATCGATCATCAATCCGCGGAAGCGTCCGGACGACAAGAACTGCCCCGCCTGCTGGCGGAAGACTGATCGCGCTTCCGGATTGTTCAGGAACTCCGAGATGTCTACCCAGTTGGCACCGTCGGAATTGTTCACCATGGGAAAGACTTCCATGGCGGGGGCCTCGGCCTTCAAAAACGGCATCACCCGATCATCGATGGGCAGCACTCGGTCGCCCTGCACAACGTCGAAGTATCTGTTCGTCTGGTCATCCACTCCCTGAAGGTGACCGTTAGGGGTGAAAACATGCAGCCAGTCGGGGTAGAGGATATCGATCTGGTGAGCGTAAGAACGCAACGACGAAAAGCTGGCCGCGTCCCAAGGCACATAAAACCCAGCCCGGATCCCTTCCTCCTGGTTCAGCTTCACCTGCGAAGCTGCCAGCTTCGTTTTTCGGTGCGAGCGCGCGGCAGCCTTCTTGGCGCGCTCCCTGGCCTTCTCCTTTTCCGTCTCCTTGAGGGCTTTGAAGGGGCGCTTCTGAGGGAAGAAGAAAAGTTCGGGCAACGGCTCATCCCGCAACGCTGAATAGACGAAGAAAATGAGAAGCGCCGAAACCAGCACGGCGGTCGAATCAAACAGCCAACGCAGCCGCTTCCAGCGGGCGCGTTGCGGATCATAAAAAACAGGCTCAGGCATGAGGGACGGTTTTCATCGTATGCCGCAGCAGGCACACGGTCAATTCTCGGAAAGGCAGGTGCGTTCTACTCCCACGTTGGATGCATTTTCTTTCCACCGGGATCGCCGCAAAGCGCTATGATTCGCGGGGATTAAATGCTCATGCTCGAGTTCGTTCGGAAGCACGCGCGATTCTTCCCAGGAGCCACCCTGCTTGGCCTGGCTTTGCGGCTCTTCCTCGTTTTTCGGGCTCCGGCCGTGGTCGACGATTCGCGCTTGTACGCCGACATCGCCAAGAACTGGTTGCTGCATGGAATCTACGGCATTACGAACTCAGGTACGATTATGCCAACTCTCTCGCGGCTACCGGGGTACCCCGCGTTCCTGGCGGGGATCTTCTGGCTCTTCGGCAGCAACGATTTTCGGGCCGTTTTGCTCGTTCAGGTTGTCTTCGATCTGGCCACTTGCTTTTTGATCGCCGACATTACGCGCCGAATGTTTTCCGAGCGAGCTGCTAAAGCCGGCTTTCTTCTGGCCGCACTTTGCCCATTCTTAGCCAACTACGCCGCCGCGGCACTGACCGAGACACTGGAGATCTTTTTCACGGCGCTCGCGTTTAATCTGGCTTTCCGCGCCTTGAACTTTGGAGGTCGCCCGGCAAGGTCAGCACTCACATGGCTGGGCTGCGGATTCGCGATCGGCGGCGCCATCTTGCTCAGACCCGATGGCGGAATTCTGCTGGCCGCAATTGGTGGATTTCTTCTCTACCTGCTCCTCAAGAATCTGCGCTCGAATACTGCTTCTCATCAGGGTTTGAGGCTGTCAGCTTTGCTTCTAGCTAGTGTCCTTGTTGGCACGGGTGCATTAGCGCCGCTCGTCCCATGGACGCTCCGAAATCTGCACACTCTTCATCGCTTCCAACCCCTCGCGCCACGTTACGCCAATGATTCCGACGAACCGCTGATACCAGGATTCAACCGTTGGGTAAAGACGTGGATGGCCGACTACATTTCAGTGGAGGAAATCTACTGGCCCGTGCCCGGCTCTGATATTGACGTCAACCGCCTGCCCAATCGTGCCGTCGATTCTCCAGAGCAGCGGAATCAGACTGCTGCACTTTTTTCTGATTACAACACGAGCCACGACATGCCGCCCGAGTTGGACGCTCGCTTCGCCGCGTTGGCTCAGGAGCGCGTCCGCGCGGCGCCACTCCGTTATTACTTCTGGCTGCCACTGATGCGCATCGCCGACATGTGGCTGCGTCCGCGCACCGAACTCTTCCCATCCGATCCCCGCTGGTGGGAGTTCAACGACGACCCTCGTTGGCTCGCATTAAGCCTTATTTTCGGCGTGATCAACCTCATCTATGTTTCCATGGGTTTCGCGGGGTTTATCAGAGGGCGCGCGACATTCGGCATCGGGATGCTCTTTTTGTTCGTCGCGATGCGGTCTCTCTTTCTCGGAACTCTCGAAAATCCCGAGCCTCGCTATACGCTGGAATGCTTCCCCGTCGTGATCGTAGCTGCCTCGGCTCTGGTTGGCCTGAATTCGCGTCACTCGTGAGCGAGAATCTCGTCGCTTTTGTTGGTTATTTGTTACGCGCACCGTCTTATCTGTTATGTCGATGACAGTGCCGCAAAGCGCTGACTTCATGCGACGATGAATCCTTGGCGGTTGTCCATTCTGAAGAATGTCCCTCGGTCACATCGTTACCCTACTCGGGTTAACCAGCATTCCAACGTTTCACTCGCAGTTTCACCTTGAACATTTGTCTAGTGCGGGAGCACAATAACACCCCATCAGTGTCCCCGGGTCTCGCTTTCTCAAATACCTGGGCAAACGTAATCGGAATATGCCGCCCTTGGGCGGCCAAGGGGGATTCCATGCGTTCTCGCTCATGGCATGTTGCAATTGTGTTTGTTTACTGTCTATCGCTTGCTGCGCTGGCTTTCGGCCAGGGCGCCACAACTTCACTCCGCGGAACAGTTACCGACGCCAAGGGCGCGCTCCTGCAGGGAGCGGCGGCAACACTTTCGAATCCGTCCACCGGATTTACGCGAACCGCCAAATCGGGCACGGACGGCGTTTACCAGTTCCTTGAAGTCCCGCCGGCCAAATACACATTGACGGTATCCGTCGCAGGCTTCGCCACAGTGAAGCACGAGAACGTGACCCTGCAAGTGAGCCAGCCGGCCACCCTCGACATCGAAATGCAGGTCGGGGGAACGACCGAGGTCGTCGAAGTGACCGGCGAAGCCCCCTTGGTCAACACGCAGGATGCCACCTTGGGCAACAACTTCGGTGTCCGCCAGTTAACCGACCTGCCCTCGGAAGGTCGCGACCCGGTCTCCATCCTCAGTCTTCAGCCCGGTGTGGTCTACCTTGGCAATCAGGTCAACCAGGATGACGACAGCCGTGGTGGTGCGGTCAACGGGGCCCGCAGCGACCAGACAAACGTCACGCTCGACGGCCTTGATGACAACGATCAGCTGAATGGCTATGCATTTCAGGGAGCCATGCGCGCCACTCTGGATTCCTTGCAGGAATTCCGCGTCACTACCAGCAACTACGATGCCGCCTCCGGTCGATCCTCCGGCGCTCAGGTGAACCTTGTGACCAAGAGCGGAACCAACAGTTTCCACGGTTCCGTGTACGAGTACCATCGCCCCACGATCGGAGTGGCCAACGACTGGTTTAACAAACAGGCACAGATGAAGAACGGACTCCCGAACGTGCCGCAGCACGTCTTGCGTAATACGTTTGGTGGAAGCATCGGCGGCCCGATCAAGAAGGACCGGGCATTCTTTTTCGCTGCTTATGAAGGCCAGCGCACTGCAGATCAAGTGCAAGTCAGCCGGGTCGTACCCAGCGCCAGCATGAGAGCCGGGCAACTCAAGTATTTGTGCGATCCCGGCAGCGACTCGAACTGCTTTGACGGCAACACCGGCACCAACGCAAATGGCCAGCTTTTCTCTGTAGCAAGCAGTGCCACATATGCACCCAACATGGTCGCAACTTTATATCCCGAAGGCATAAAAGCTATCGACCAGACCCAGGTGGATTCGGACAATAATGTCATCGAATCTGGGTGTGCAGATCTCGGGACTTGCCCCTGGGGGCCAGGGCCAAACCCGAACATTCTCTCGATGTGGGGCAGTCCCACACTTCCGCTTCCCAATGGCACCAGCGGTGGCGGAGATGGTCTGAATTCAGGTTCGTACACCTTTCCGGGCAATGACCCGGTCAAGCACGATACCTACATTCTCAAGCTCGATTACAAGATAACGGCAAACGGAAATCACTCGCTCTTTGTTCGCGGAAATCTGCAGAACGATCACGAGTCAACACCACCGCACTATCCTGGCCTGCCCGCCGACCAATTCCTTACCAACAACAGCAAGGGCATTGCCGCTGGCTACACTGCGTTGCTGACCCCCACTCTCATCAACAATTTTCGATACGCATTCATTCGTCAGGGCGTTGGGAATTCGGGGCTGAACGATCAGCCGTTCAATCGCTTGCGCGGACTAAGTGACGTCGTGGGATTGACTCCGACGATCTTGACAAATGTCCCGGTGCACAACTTCATCGACGATGTCACTTGGACCCGGGGTCGGCACACCATCCAGTTCGGAACCAATTGGCGGCTTATCCATAACAATCGCCAATCCAATGCGCAGAATTTGTCCGAAGGCTACTCCAACCTCTATTGGATGAGTCCTTCGTTCATCGCGAATGAAGGAACCAACCTGGATCCATCTATCGACCCCACGTACCCGCTGGTGGCGGATGCTTTCGGCACTTCATATTCGTTTGCCGCGATGCAATTGATGGGCATCATGAGCCAGACCTATACCACCACGAATCAAGATAAGAGTGCGAACCTGATTCCCAGTGGTGCCCTGGTATCGCGGCACTTCCGCAACTTCGAAGGCGAGATGTATCTTCAGGACAAATGGAACGTGACGCCAAACCTGACGGTTACGGCCGGTGTGCGTTACTCCCTTCTGCAACCACCGTACGAGGCCGACGGGGACCAGGTCTCACCCACGGTCAACATGCAGCAGTGGTTCACGAATCGCTGGAAAAGCATGCTCACCGGTAGCGTGGTCCAGCCGGACTTAACGTTTGACCTTTCCGGGAAGGCGAATGGCAAGAAGCCTTATTGGGCCTGGAACTACAAAAACTTTGCGCCGCGATTCGCTATCGCGTATTCTCCCCACGCCGCAAGCGGATTCTGGCACAAGCTTTTCGGCGATGCCGGTAAAAGTTCGATTCGAGCGGGTTATGGATTCTACTTCGACCACTTCGGCGAGGGTGTCGTAAATTCATTCGACCGGCAGGGCTCTTGGGGCCTGACAACCACGATCAGCAATCCGGCAGGGGTGAATACAGTCGATAGTTCTCCCCGCTTTACTGGCTTATTGGGTGCGGCCAACCTTCCGCCCAGTCCGGGAGTACCCAGCCCGCACGGTTTCCCCTACACCCCCTCCATCGACCCGAATACATATGGACTCGCCATCGCGTGGGGCATTGACGACAACTTGAAAACTCCCTATTCGCACGTCGTCGATTTCTCATTGGAGCGGGAACTTGGACACAATTTCGTCGTGCAAGCTACCTACACCGGACGCTTTGCTAGGCATCTCCTGCAGGAGATCGACTTGTCGCAGCCTGTCGACCTGGTGGATCCAGGAAGTAAAATGAGCTACTTCCAGGCCGCCCAGGTGTTCGACAAAGCAATCTATGGCGGCGTCGCTGAAGATGATCCTAGCGTGAATCTTGATTATTGGAACAACCTGTTTCCACAAGCCGCGGGCCTGGACGATCCCAATAACGGGATATACAGACAATCTGGCTGCGCACCCAACTCAGATGTGATCGCCAACCCCACCGCTAGCCAGAATATCTACGATTCTTACTACTGCAATGTTGGGAACGAAACGCTTTCTTTGGAATACCTGGATGCTTTTTGTTTCCCGGCGTGCGCCGGAAATGGAACTAACAACCTTGGCGGCTATGTGCAGTCCAACGGGACACCGTTCCAGTATTATCAGCCGCAGTTCTCCTCACTCTACGGCTGGCAGACTCGTGGCAACAGCAGCTATAACGGCCTGCAGTTGAGTCTGCGCCATGCCATGTCAGCAGGCTTGCAGTTTGACTTGAATTACACGTATTCGAAATCTATAGACGTTGGCTCCAACGCGGAGCGCGTTAACGGATTCGAGTCCGGTGGCGCTGCCTACAACAGCCAAGTCATCAATGCATTCTCGCCAAACCTCTGGCGTGCGGTGTCTGACTTCGACACGACACATCAACTCAATGCCAATTTCATTTTCGACTTGCCCTTTGGCCGCGGCCGTCACTGGGTTGCCGGTAGCAGCGGCGTCGTCAACGCTATCTTCGGCGGTTGGACCCTGAGTGGCCTGGCCCGCTGGACGAGCGGCTTCCCGTTCTCCGTTTTCGCCGGAAACGGATGGTCCACCAATTTCGAACTGAATGGCACGTCGTTCGTGCAAGGAGCGAAACCGAAGACCGGCGTCTTCCGCGATCAGGATGGAGATCCTAACGTTTTCCAGGACGCCATCAACTTGACTTGTACCTGCTTCCCGGGAGATGGCTTCGACAAAACCTTCCGTGCAACCTACGCCGGCGAGGCTGGACAGCGTAACAATTTCCGCGGTCCTGGCTTCTTCGGCATCGACGGCGGCCTTGCCAAAGCCTGGAACTTCAAAGAAGACAAGATGCTGAGGTTCTCCTGGGAGGTCTTCAACGTAACCAACTCCGTTCGCTTTGACGCCCTTGGTTCGTTGCCCTACGAGGATCTGGTGGACAACACCAGTTTCGGAAAACTCAATGCCGAACTCACCAACCCGCGCGTGATGCAGTTCGCGCTGCGGTTCGCATTCTGATGCCCCATCTATAACTTGCCTCGGGACGACTCAACGTCGTCCCGATGATCGCTTC
>Ga0335077_10008417_pt1 | contig 12802 bp, 11 predicted proteins | sample Lox_Sample_31_FD_207151 | JGI IMG/M metagenome (GOLD analysis project Ga0335077, IMG submission 207151) | Soil microbial communities from Loxahatchee National Wildlife Refuge, Florida, United States - Lox_Sample_3.1 | ecosystem: Environmental > Terrestrial > Soil > Wetlands | place: USA... | reverse complement strand
GAGCTGCGGCACTACCTCGCCACCCCCGAGGGGGTGGTCGGGATCTACACGCAGAGAAGCAACGGCGTGAACGACCTGCGCTACTGGCACAAGGACCATCTGGGGAGCGTCCAGGTGATCGCCGACAGCGCGGGGAGCGTCAAGCAGGGCTTTCTCTTCGACGCCTGGGGCAACCGCACGACCAGGAGCCTTGCCGGGGGCGAAGCCTACGCCGAGGAGAGAAGCTACACCGGGCACGAGCTCCTCACCGAGATCGGGCTCGTGCACATGAACGGGCGCATCTACGACCCGGTGACGGGGCGCTTTCTGCAGGCCGATCCGCTGGTGCAGGACCCCTTCAACGGGCAGAGCTACAACCGCTACGGGTATGTGCTCAACAATCCGCTGTCCTTCACCGATCCCACAGGGTTCAGTTGGTGGACGCAGTGGAGAAGGCCGATATTTGCGATTGCCGCGGCGGTGGTCGTGCCGCAACTAGCCGAAGCTGCGATCATCGGCATTGCAGACGCGACCGGCGAGACCGCGTTAGTCTTTGCGACCGAGACGGGGACAATCCTTTCACCTGCGGGCAGCGCGGTAGCCGCGGCCGCAGGAGGTTTCGCAGCTGGAGGCATTCAAGGCGGCAACATCGAGAGCGCCGTGCAAGGGGCACTCTTCGCCGAACTAAACTTCGGAATCGGCGAGATCACAGGGCATGCACCCACCTTCGGCACCTCGCAGTTCGCCGCCAATGTCGGATTGCATGCGGCAGTGGGCTGTGGGCAGCAGGCCGCAGCAGGAGGAAGCTGCCGTGCCGGCGCACTGTCCGGAGGTTTCTCGGCGTTCGCGGGACCGTTCGTGCAAGGCCCGATGCCGGTGCAGTTCGCAGCGCACATTGCCATCGGCGGATTTGCGTCCAAGCTCGGTGGCGACAAGTTCGAAAACGGAGCGATCACCGCGGCGTTCGCGTACCTGTTTAATGAACTCAGCCGCCAAGCACGGGCACAGATCATTGGAGCCGGCGCGTTCCTAGGCTGGACTGCCGGCACGGTGGCCGCGGGTGGGTGCACTGCAGGGACCGGGGGCGTCTGTGCCCTTGGTGCGCCAGCAATGATTATTGGTAGCGCTGCACTAGGTGCAGCAACCGGCGATGCAGTGGCGACCGCTGTCGACAAGCTAACTGACGCGATAAACGGCAACAGTTGGCTTAGTCCAACGCCAACCTCGGTCTATCAGTTGCTCTCGAACGTCGACAATTCTGTGATGAAGTATGGAATAACGAACGAGGGGGATCCTTGGAACCGGTACACGCAGGCGTTTTACGACGCGGCGAATGTACGTATGGACGTAATCGCTACATTTGATTATCGTGCGCCTGCCCGAATGTTGGAAGTCATGCTATGCACTTCGTATGTTGCTGCGAACGGGAAGTTGCCTCCTATGAGTAGCCGATGCTAGCTCGCCAGCACCGATCCCCGCAGAGCGCGAAAGGCCGGAGGAACTTCAAGTGCCGCTGAGTCAAAGAGAGTTGCGACTGTTGCAACGTGCCCAACGCGCTGGCGCGCCTGTCGAATTGGTGGCACTCAAGCGCAAGTTCAGTCTCACTGTGTCTCCGATCAGTACTCACGGAATTGATACCAGTATTCTTGTTAGGTTGGGTGCAGCAGTCACTTCTCTGGCCGAGCGAGAAGGGTTTCAGTGCGAACTTACAGGCATTGTGCTATTCCCCATCGTTGCTAGCGAAGACGTCTATTCAAAGGATGATTTTGTCACTCACAAGCGAGCAAGCAGGGGCTATTTTGTTGGGCAAAACATCGCGTTTGACATATGGAAGCGCGCTCGTGCGGTTCGCCGACTGGCCCTTGCTGAGCAGAACTTTGAGTCATCCGTTGGGGCGATTGCCGAAAGACACATGTCGGCCGAGAGCAAGAAGCGGTTGATCGCTTTCATTCATTCGGCGGCAAGAAAAATCGGTAAAGAGCTTCGCGCTGCGCCCTGAGCGCTCGCGCAAGCGCAATGCGCGGTGCCTAGCTGGACCTCGTCGCAACGAGCAACCCCGACAGCGGGAGCTGGAACTACCAGTACAACGGCGCCGGGGAGCTCGTACGCCAGATCGACGCCAACAGCCAGGTGACGCTGCTCTTCTATGATCCGCTGGGCCGGACGATCGAGCGGCGCGAGCATCCGGGGAGCGACAGCTTCACGGTGCCGTTTGTCACCGTATGGAGCTACGACGCCTACGCCGACGGCTCGACCTGCAGCCGCGGCATCGGCAAGCTGTGCGAGACGCGCACCTCGACGGTGACACGCTCAGGCGTGGGCGGCGCGCTCGCCAATCCCGAGACCCGTACCTACACGGTCTTCGACCTCGCCGGCCGCGCCACGGAGGGCGTCGCCGAAGTCGACGGGCAGAGCTTCGAGAGCTTCACCACTTTTGATGCGAACGGGCGCGTGGACAAGCTCTTCTACCCCAGCGGCTACACGCTGCAGAACCGCTACACCACCTGGAGCGGGGCGCTCGACCAGCTCAAGGATGTCGCCTCCGGGACGGTGCACTGGCAGGCCAATGCGCGCTTTGCCGACGGGCAGATGCAGACCATGCTGGTCGGTAACCAGACCACCAGCAAGACCTACGATGGGCTGGGCAGGGTCGCCACCATCGTCACCGGCTCGCTGCAGAGCGCCTCTTACGGTTTCGATGCACTGGGGAACCTGACGAGCCGCGCCGATACGACCGCGGGCCAATCGGCGCAGAGCTTCGCCTACGACCGGGTCAACCGGCTGACCAACGATGGCACGGCGAGCGTCGGCTACGATGCCGCGGGCAACATCACGAGCAGGAACGGCTCGTATACCTACAACCCGGGCACGCACCGCCTTTCCAGCGGCGGGGGCAATGCCTACGCCAACTATGATCTGAACGGCAATGTCGGCTTGATCAGCAACGTCACCGGCACGCGCACGTTGGCCTACACCGCCTTCAACCTGCCGGCCTCGGTCACGGGGACCTCAGGCTACGGCAGCACGAGCTATCTCTACGACGGCAGCCACGCCCGCATCCGGGAGGTGAGCTCCGGGGCGGCGGCGAGCGGCACGACCTATTACCTCGGCGGCTTCGAAGCGCACCGGAGAACGGACGGCGTGCTGGAGCTGCGGCACTACCTCGCCACTCCCGAGGGGGTGGTCGGGATCTACACGCAGAGAAGCAACGGCGTGAACGACCTGCGCTACTGGCACAAGGACCATCTGGGGAGCGTCCAGGTGATCGCCGACAACACCGGCGTGGTGGAGCAGGGCTTTCTCTTCGACGCCTGGGGCAACCGCACGACCAGGAGCCTTGCCGGGGGCGAAGCCTACGCCGAGGAGAGAAGCTACACCGGGCACGAGCTCTTGACCGAGATCGGGCTCGTGCACATGAACGGGCGCATCTACGACCCGGTGACGGGGCGCTTTCTGCAGGCCGATCCGCTCGTTCAGGATCCCTTCAACGGGCAGAGCTACAACCGCTACGGGTATGTGCTCAACAATCCGCTCGCCTTCACCGATCCGAGCGGGTACTCCTTCTGGACGACGTGGAGGAGGCCGATATTTGCGATTGCAGCCGCAGTGGTCGTGCCTGAGCTCATGGGCTATTGGATGCAGGCATACGCGTTGGAGTTCGGAGGTACGGCATTCGTGACGTTGGCCGATACTGCCGAAGCCGGGATGACGCTTACGAGCGCTGGCAACGCGGTCGCGGCTGCGGCCGGGGGTTTTGCCGCCGGAGGGATTCAAGGCGGCAACATTCAAAGCGCCGTGCAAGGGGCGATCTTCGCCGAGCTCAACTTCGGCATCGGTGAGATTACCGGCCATACGCCGGCGTTCGGCACCGGCTCGTTTGCGGCCAACGTCGGGCTGCATGCGGCGGTAGGGTGCGGGCAACAAGCTGCCGCGGGCGGAAGCTGCAGGGCGGGCGCACTCGCAGGTGGCTTCTCTGCGCTCGCGGGACCGATCGTGCGGGAGCCGGGTCCGCTGCAATTCGCGGCGCACATCGCCATCGGTGGGTTCGCGTCTAAGCTGGCTGGTGACAAGTTCGAGAACGGTGCGGTAACGGCTGCGTTTGCGTACCTCTTTAACGAGTGCAGTGTTTCGCACGCGTGCGGCCGCGGCAGCCCCAACGGCGATTCCTATTCGCGGAGTCTGATGTACCCGGACAATGAGTTAGTGATTAACCCGAATACGAATCTACCCTACCCGATTCCCGACAATCTTGACATTAACCGAAACATTCGATTTGGCGAGTCCGACCCGGGCAAATTCGGGCTAGGCGTGACCTTAGCGCCGGGCAGCACGATGGACTACCAGCGTCCTGACGGATTGTGGCTGGCTATTACGAAAGACGACGTTGCGTTTCAGTATGTTGATTTGGGGAACTATAACTACGGCGTCGTATTGGCCGCAGCGGGATACTCTCTCAGCGACACAATTTATTGGGCTGACAAGGCGAGAGGGGTAATGAACTGGTTTACCGGAGCGCCACCGATTGGTTTCCGCGAAATCACGAACATCACCCAGGGATGGAATGACTATACGAGCGGTCGGTGGAGCGGCGGCAGATGAGCCCTGCGCGGTGGACCGTCACGGTGTTGGGCGTTGGGATTTCACTTGCGGCGGCCGTTGTGGCTGTCCTGGTATTTTTTAACGCTTCCAGCAAGCAACATGTGGAAGGCGTCACGTCACCCAATGGGGCGTTTGAGGCTTCCATAGACATTGTCTCTACTGGTTCGGTCGCAGCTTACCTACGAACCGAGATTTCGGTTGCTCGGACGTCCTCGACAAGTGCTCCTACAGTAGTAGCCGCCATTGACGGGGATGAATATGCGACCAACATCAAAATCAATTGGGCGTCACCACAAGTTCTCGTCGTGATAATTCCGAGAAGTGCAACAATCAGTAAGAAACGGAACGAGATCGACGGCGTTACCGTAAGATTCGAACAGTCTTGAGAATCGAGGAGTGTGCATCGGCAAGCTCTGCGAGACGCGCACGGCGACGGTGACGCGCTCCGGGGTGGGCGGCGCGCTGGCCAATCCCGAGACGCGGAGCTACACCGTCTACGACGTCGCGGGCCGCGCCACGGAGAGCTTGACCGAGGTCGACGCCCAGAGCTTCGCGAGCTTCACCACCTTCGATGCCAACGGCCGCGTGGACCAGGTGATGCAGTTGGCTGCGGGCAACAGGCAGCGGCCGGCGGAAGCTGCAGGGCTGGAGCGTTGGCGGGCGGATTCTCCGCTCTCGCGGGCCCGGTCGTGCAGGGTCCCAGGCCGGTTCAGTTTGCCGCGCACATCGCGATCGGCGGATTTGCGTCGAGACTTGCGGGAGATAAGTTCGAGAATGGCGCGATGACCGCGGCGCTCGACTACCTCTTTAACTATTGCGCCCACGCAACGTTCGATTGCTTCAAGGCGTGGACCGAGAACACCGTTCGGTTCTTCGGAGGAGCAGCGAGTATCGCAGCCGGCGTGCCGCTGTGTGCAACCGGGCCTGGCTGTGTTGCGGGCGCGTCTATGACCGTAATCGGGAGTCAGGAGGTTGGAGAAGCGGTTAACTGGGTGATTCGCGGAGACGAAGAGACGCGTGGCTTCAATCTACTCAGAGAGGGTGCGCGTCAGGTCAGCGCGGATATATTCGGCGCGCCTCGCTATGGCGAAGCAGCTTACCATGGCGTAGCTGCTCTAACGACCGGGTACGCCGGTGTCGTCGGCGTCTCCGTTCCTAAGTGGTCGCCGCTCCTCAACGACTTCTTGTGGGTGACCGAGCCTCGATGGAGCACGCTGAACATCTTACAGCGCGGTTCGGCTCTCGGAAGTGTTGGCGCGTCGGCATACAAGGGCACAAGTGCGCTGTTCGGACCTTAGCAGCAGACGCAAAATCAGCAGACGCAAAATCCTGCATGCAGTCATCGAGCATAAACCTCAACTGAGGCCAGGTCATGCCAACCGTTCGCAAGCGCAAGCAGTTCCGCTGGCTGACGGTATGGCTCATGCCAATTCCAGCTGCTTTCCTAGTCGTCGTGGCGCTCGCTTGGTTCCTGCGAGAGTCACTCCACCAACTGTGGGCTCGAGTTCTACTTTGTGTTGTTGCCGCCGCGATCTACGGAATCGGTTCGTTCGTGCTTCGACGCGCTATCCCCGAACTTGAGAAGACAGCTGGCTTACAAGACGGTAATTCAAAAGGAGGGCGCGCGTAGTAATCCCCGGCGACGTGTCCGGTTGAGTACCTCTTCAACGAGACGGCCGGAGAGCTGCGCCGGGAACCGTATGCCAATAGAGCGCGCGCATCCGGCGCTTCTGTTCGCAGTAGGGAGCGTAACTATTTCATGAACTCAGCCTGGTCGTTGCGCAGCTACCTCTGGCCACGCGCTAAGCCCTGCTCGCGAGGGCGGCTCAACAGGCGTACAACGTCTCGTCGTTGCCACTCGATCTGACCAGCCCAAGTAACGCGTGTCACGAACCGACTGAGCGAACAGTTGGGCTCATCAGGAGCTAAGAGGCCCGACGTATACCCTCTTGCTTACGGCAGCTGCACATAGTGCAGCAGCAGACCTTTCTTATCCACTTGCCCGGTCGTAAAGAAGAGATTTCGCACCGCTGCCTCTATCGCAGCAGGCGTGGCCAAACCCTGGGTTTCGGCCAAGTACGCAGCGACTCCAACAATATGGGGTGCTGACATCGACGTACCGGACAAGTAAACATAATTGATATTCGAATTGGGATCGCCATACGTGTGGCCGCTCACCTGCCATGTATTCGAGTTACCTTCGTCGTAAGGGACCATGGGACCCCAAGTCGAGTAGATGTCCTTTCCGGGGGCCCACACGTCAATGCAGGACCCAAAGTTCGAACCTGCCTGGTCCTGCGCCCATCCATGATTCGTGAAGCCACCATTTGAAGGAGAAACAGCGCGTCCTTGGGAGTCTACTGCTCCAACAACCATGATACCGTCCGAACTCGACGGCTGTTTGCTTGAATAGCCGAACGCGTAAGAGCATGCATTGAGATAGTCATTGCCCGCGGACTGCGCAATGAACGCTCCGGCATAGTAGTAGCCGCCAACATAAGGGGTCGCCAGAGTCAGCATCTTCGCATTAAGGGTTCCGCCTGGCGCAAAATCAGTGCTATTTTGCGAAATATTCACCAACCCAACCTGATAGCCGCCATTGAGAATCAAGTCCCACATTACGTAATCCATCCCGGACGCCAAGGACGAAGTCGGGACACCGGGGAATGAACAGATCGCGGGGCTTGCGTCAATGTTATCCACATCTACTGAGAAGATCTTCGCGCCAGCATCGACGCCAGCGGCCCCCTTGTTGCCGTACGCGGCGGCGATAATCCCTGCAATATGCGTCGCGTGCGGGTAGCAGCCGACCGTCTGGTGCCCCGGACATCCGCTGTTATTCGTGCCACACGAAGCATTGACGCGTGCGATCACATTCGTCAGGTCCTCGTGCAAGCCAACGCCAGTATCAATGGTGTAGATTCTATATGTGTTACTACTGACCTTACCATTGACCGCATTGCGTCCCCATGAGGATGTTTCGGTATATGGTGGCAGGCTCGACGAGTGCATGGTGTCGGACCAAGGTGGCGGAGTCACGCTCGAGTCCACGAATGTATTCTCGGTGACCAGGACGACATTCGCATCTGTCCGCAGTGCATCGACCTGCGCTTGAGTCAGGTAAGCAGTGAAGCTATTGCCCACCCAACTTGTCATGTCGGTGTGTTGAAAGCCGTACTGCCCTTCGTACCACTTCACCATGTTGATTGCCTGAGGCGAGTGCCGCGAATTGAAGCGTTGGAGATCCTCACCGGTCACTGTTGGCGGGAACCCGTCCTGCAAGTGAGGAGCCAAATCGACGATGTAACTGATGAGTCCCGTGGCGTTGTCAACAATCGGTGTCTTGCTGCTGGTTGCAGCGAGGTTAATCGGCGCCAGCGTCTCATCTGCGGCGACCGAAGTGGCGGCCACAACGGCGATTACCACCGTTATGACGACAGCGAACGAAAATTTCATGGCCTCTCCCTTAATTACTTGTGGACCGTACCAACGTGATGGTTGATATCACACTACTCCAAGGTTATAGAGGACCATAGGCCTGCGGCACCGCGGTAAGTTGACGTGGATCAAGGGACGTGCTAACTCGATCGGAATCTGTCCTTCCTGGCGAGTCGCAGAGTAGCGACACGCAGCCGGTGACTGGCTTTAGCATTGACCGCTCCACGACACGAGACGTATGATGAAAGTGCTGCGCAGACTGAGCAATAGCAAAGCGAACCCCAATGCCAGCGGTATTTTTGTTTGTTGCAATTATTCTGATAGGTAACTATCGTCCTGCAACAGCCGCCGACTTTGTCACGCCAGTGTGTTATCTGCCAAGTGGCTGCGTGAGCTTTTCGCCGGTGCCGCTGACGTCGGTACAGAAAATCAATATCTCCATCGTGGCGTACTCGGGAATACCCAATGATGCGTGTATCCCCTCGCTCGACAAGTCCGTGGTCGGCGATGTCATCTCGATTAGCGGCGCGTACGTGAACTGTCATATTGATAGGCTGGGGGCGCCGGCATTTGTAAACACATCACTCGAGCCCCTTGTGGCGGGCCATTACACACTGAATTTCACCGCGTCCGCCGATTCGAGCTACGGTCCAAACGGATGGGTCCTTGGGCCGGATGGATGGGTTCAGGCGCCGATCCTGATATCGGCGTCGCTCGACGTCGCCGTCTCGCCCTTAGCCGTACCCAACTACGACGGTCTTTGGTGGAATGCTCCCGCCGGCTCGGAATCGGGCTGGGGTATTAACTTCGCGCACCAAGGCGACATAATCTTCGCGTCTTGGTTCACCTATGATCCTTCGGGGAAGAATTGGTGGTTGGTGATGACCGCGCCCGCTACCGGACCCAATACATTTGCTGGGACCCTCTATCAGGCGACCGGACCAGCATTCGACGCTATCCCCTTCGATCCCTCGCTGGTGGTCTCGACTGCGGTTGGGACGGCCACCCTGACGTTTAGCGATACGAACAACGGAACCTTTGCTTACACGGTGAACGGTAGGTCGCAAATGAAGGCGATCACGCGGGAAGTATTCGGACCGCTGCCAAACTGCACCTTCGGGGTCGAACCCGATCTAACGCTCGCGTCCAACTACCAAGATTTGTGGTGGGCGGCTCCGGCGGGCTTCGAGTCCGGGTGGGGTATCAATCTCACCCACCAAGGAGATGTCATTTTCGGTACTTGGTTCACCTACGACCAGGATCACTCGCCGATGTGGTTGGTTGTCACCGCACCCAAGAACGGAGAAGGCATGTACGCCGGGACGCTTTATCGCACGAGCGGTCCTTCCTTTAACGCCACGCCGTTCGACCCATTGGCCGTTGTTGTGACACCGGTCGGCACGGCGACGTTCACCTTTTCGGATGGCAATACAGGCACATTTGCCTATACGGTAAACGGCATTTCGCAAGCCAAACTGATCACGCGGGAAGTCTTCTCCACGCCGGGAACCGTATGCCAATAGAGCGCGCACATCCGGCGCTTCTGTTCGCAGTATGGAGCTTGACTATTTCATAAACTCAGCTTGGTCGTTGCGCAGCTACCTCTGGCTACGCGCTAAGCCCTGCTCGCGAGGGCGGCTCAACAGGCGTACAACGATTCGTCGGCTCGCTGCGAGGTGACGACTTCACGCACGCCCTAATCAACGACCCATAGCTGCGCTGGCGCGCCAAGAGCAGTGAGCGCTCTTGCGCCGAGGACCTCGGACGACGAAGCTGCCTCAACCGTTGGCTTCGAGCGCAAGTCAGCGATTTTAGGCGGCACGCCGGCGGGCGTTGGCATCAAGCGGGACGCGTAAATGGGCTCCAAATCGGCCCCCCGCAACCATGCTCGAGATGATCGGGGAGCGCATTGGTAGACAACGTGCTCGACAATTAGCAGCGTAGCTATTTCGTAACTTGTTTTGCCTCGCTGTTGCGCGTGTTAGGCTTTGTGCCGCTGCTCTTGAAACTTGGCGTGTGTTGCAAGAGCTTGATTTAGATAAGTGCGTTAGAAAAAGCTCATTCTGAAAATCCGTGTGTCGGTGGTTCAATTCCGCCCTTGGCCACCAAACACTTAGCGTATTTCGGCGCTGACTTTCGGACCTAAGTCCTTGTGTCGGTGGGAAGGGTCGTCCACGCCAAGGTGCCCGCTGCTTTGCCGGGGTGCGGCGGAGTTCTACAGGGACAATCTCGGGGTTACGCCGGGGTTACCGCCACGCGCAGTCCCCGCGGTAGCGTCGCCAACTTGACCCGGTAACTCGACGCAAGCAACGTTCCGCTGGCAGGCATCGGACCATCATTCGCAACCCGGGCGCTCTAGCACGTGGAACACAAGAGGAATGCACCGACCTGCGAATCGTAGGTAGCTTCCTCTTCGTTGAGCAGGCGCGTCGATTGCCCGTTATCGGCCAACGGCGACAACTTGGGAAATCAGATCGAGACGAGCGTCTGCAGCGGCATGCTCGCTCCGGTAGCACTGACGGCGGGTGTTCGGCGAGTCTAACTCGTTCCCAACTTCACACCTTTGGCGGCCTCTTCGATAAGAGCTGCCACCGCCTCTGGTTTCGACACGTAAACCGAGTGGCTGCCATTGACCTCCACAACTGTCGAGCCCGCGCGCTTGGACATGAACTGCTGGGCCGGGGGAGGAATCATCCTGTCGTCGGTTGCGATCAAGTACCAACTCGGTTTGTTCTTCCACGCGGGTACGCTAATAGAGCCGCTGAGGGCCTCCACGCCCCACGGGACCTGTGAGTCGGCCATGAACTCAGCCTTGTCTTTGGCTACATCGGCCGCGAAGGAGGCGGCGAATTTCGCTCTGTCGAGGAATTAGAAAGCCGTCCTGCGGTGGCAGTATCGGCGGGACCGGCGCACCGGGCGGCGGATCCTTGATGAGTGCCGCCACGGACTCTCCTTTGTCGGGAGCAAAGGCAGCGATATAGACAAGCCCGGCGACCCTCGGATCGTTGCCGGCCTCCGTGATCACCACCCCGCCATAGGGAGTGGCCAACGAGGATCACGGACCCTTTCTCCCGAGCGATGATACGCTTCGTTGCTGCCGCGACGAAATGTTGCGCTGACGGCGGCGGTTCCTAGGCGGGAAAGGAATCGAACCTCGCACGTCCTCCCGTCGAGAAAAAACTGCGCAGACCAACCTGGTGCCGCTCGGGTCACGGCTTGAGCGCGGGCATCGTGCGGGTAGAACTAGAATGCAAACAGAGTCGCCCGTCGCGTCGAGGGGGTGGCTGAGATGGTCCGTGACTGCGGTCGTTCGCGTCGGGCATGCAGGAACCACGTTCGGGCTTCTCATTCGCTTTCTGCCGCACAAAGTCCTCGCCTATCTGCATATTGCCGATCGGAGTTGCTCCAAGTCGAATTGCACGTAGCCCTGCCTGACGTCGCTCATGCGGTGGTTGAGCAGTCACTTGGTGGAATTGGTGACGAGGAAAACGCCATGGGCTCCCGCAAATGCGGTTTTGAAGGTTTCCGGACGGTCAAGATCCGCTTCGACGACTTCGTCGTTCACCGGGCGTAGGCCTGCCGTCATGCCGCACGCCGTTTCCGGGCCTTCATCCACTTGACTCCACCGGTCGGGACGGTGCCCTTCTTTCCGGTTGTGTCCTCATAGACGATGCCTCCGCGAAGGACGACTCTGAGTGTCGCGATGCCTGATTGCGGATGGATGCGCAAAAGCGGCTCTGATCTTGGGGCGACTTCAGCGTGATCGAGGAATACGAAGGGGATCAACTCGCCGATATCGGAGGGGCTGACGAGACGCGTAATGGGCCCGTGCCGGCGACCACTGGTGCTGAGCACCATTCGGCGAAGATCGGCATTCACCGCTGCTTCTGCGCATTCTCGATGTCGAAGCGAAGGGTAAGGCGAGCGACGATTGCTGCAGCGTAGGTGTTCATTTCTACGAACCTTCATCCGGCACGGCGCCGCGCGCGATCGGCAATATCCTGCAAGCGCGCGCAGGATTAGAGAAGACGAGTTCCGAACGTTAGCTTAGCTTCAGTCCGGTCTTCAACCCGCCCAGGAGGGCACCCATGCCGTGGACGAAACCCAGCTTTACCGATGTCCGCTTCGGCTTCGAAATCACGATGTACATCTTGACGCGTTGAGTCGGTCGGCGGCCCGTGATCACGCTGCGGCTCGCGCAGTACTTCGCGGGCTTCGCCTGAGTTTTGGCGGAATCCGCAGGTGGCACGTGATTTGCGGGCAGGCGAACGCGAGGCGGCGGCGAAAATCGAGCGATAGAGATAGATATCGCCGCGAGAAACCGCGTGATCGTGCGTGATGCCGACGTCGGTGATGGAGGTCGGTTAGCGCATGCAGGAAGGTCCCGCATAGCCGTAGGTGCAGGAAGGAGATGCCATGCTGATCAGAAGGAAGTCCACGTTCCGGAATGCGGATTCCGCGATGGGCCCCCCGTACCGCCATAGCAAATGCCTCCTCCACCGCATTGTCGAAAACGCCGCGGCTCGGCGCGGCAGCCACCATATTTTCGCTGTTGCAACGGCCGCGCTGGTCGTTTGCATGCTGATCGCCGGACACGCACGTGCCTCCGACACACCCGCGAACGTCGACGCCACACGGTTGAACAAAGCAGGCGGCGATGCCGCGAATTGGCTGAGCTACGGGCGAACCTATAGCGAGCAGCGCTTCAGTCCGCTGAGCAAGATAACCTCCGACAACGCGCAGCAGCTCGGTCTCGCCTGGTACGCCGACCTCGATACCAACCGCG
>Ga0335077_10008415_pt1 | contig 12804 bp, 12 predicted proteins | sample Lox_Sample_31_FD_207151 | JGI IMG/M metagenome (GOLD analysis project Ga0335077, IMG submission 207151) | Soil microbial communities from Loxahatchee National Wildlife Refuge, Florida, United States - Lox_Sample_3.1 | ecosystem: Environmental > Terrestrial > Soil > Wetlands | place: USA... | reverse complement strand
GGCGGCAGCGGGCGCCGCTCGCCGGTCGAGGTGGTCGCGACGGCGGCCTCCTATCTGACCCGCACCCAGGCCGCGGACCTGTCCGGCCTGCGCGCCGGGCCGCTCGGGCGGTGGACCGATGGCGTCACCGCGATGCGCGGGGACTGTGCCACCTTCGCCAGCCACTGGCAGGCGCACAACCACCGGATCCTCACCGAGACCGGGCCGCTGTGGGTGGTGCTCGGCGACTCCACCGGGCAGGGCCTCGGGGCGCCCAGCCCGGAGGGCGGGTACGTCGGCCAGGCGCTCGCCGAACTGCGGCTGCGGACCGGGCTGCCGTGGCGCGTGCTCAACCTGTCGGTGTCCGGCGCGCTCATCCGCGACGTGCGGCACGACCAGCTGCCCCGGCTGCCGGCCACCGCCGACCTTGTGACCTGCGGTATCGGCGTCAACGACATCCTGTACACGCCGCCGGCGAAGCTGCTGCGCGACCTGCGCACGCTGATGGGCGTCATCCCCGACCAGACGGTCATCCTCGACCTGCCGCTGCCCACCGGGATCTGGGGAATTCTCGGCCGGATCAGCGCCCCCTACGTGGCGCGGATCAACCGGACCATTCACGAGACGGCCCTGGCCCGCGGCCTGCCGGTCGCCGAGGTCTCCGCCCATTTCCTGCCGCCCTGGGCCGGGAAGTTCGCTTCCGACTACTTCCACCCCAGCCAGGCCGGGTACCGGGACTGGACCCGCGCGCTGCTGGCCGCCATCCCGGCGTCGGCTCTGGGGCCGGCCTAGGACATCCCTAGACCTCGCCCCGCTCGTGCAGGATGTCCCGGAACTCGCGCAGCGCCTCGTCCTGGTCGGATCCGAGGTCGTCGGCGACCACCAGTTGCGTGCTGGCCCAGTAGGCCCCGGCGTACTGGCCGCTGGCCGCCGGGCCGACCAGGAGCGGGCCGTGGACGATCTTGATATGGTCCCGCACCTCGTCCCAGGAAACGCCGGGCGGCACCAGGCCGATCGTCGGCTCCTCGCTGTCGTCATAGGCGAGGTCGTCAAGCATTGGCCCACTCCCGGGAAAGACCGGTCGGGTTCACCTCAGGCATGATGCCGGACGCGATCACCGCGCGCACCGACGGCCGCAGGAGGGCGAGAACCTCCTCGGCGCCCTGCTCGCCGAGCAGGGACAGCCCGCCGGTCCAGGCCCGCTCGTCGGTGCGCGCCTCAATCGCCTCCAGCACGGCGCGGCCGGCCGGGGTGAGCTCGGGGCTGTCGCCCGCGGTGAGCAGGCCGCGGCCGTGCAGTGCCTGCGCCGCGGCCGCCCAGTCCTCGGCCGGCCAGCCGCGCACCTGCCGGATCAGCGCGTGGGGGAAGCGGCCGTCCGCGACCTGCAGCAGGTGCGCCTCCAGCCCGCTGATCCCCTCGCTGACCAGGGCCGCGATGTGCCCGTCGCCGCGGTGTTCCCGCAAGGTGGTGGCGAGCTGCCAGAGCCGGCCGACCGGGTCGCCGGGCAGCGCGAGCGCGGCGTTGGCCGCGAACAGGGGCCTGCCGGTCGGGTCGGCCGCTACGGCCACCGGGCCGAGCAGCCCGGCCGCACGCTCGCACGCCTGCGGGTCCACGCCCACCCCCCGCAGCGCCGCCGTGCTGACGGCCGCGCGTGCCTCGATGCAGGCGGTCGGCGTGGCGCGCGACCACCCGTCGGGCAGCGCCTTGGCCACCATGGCCGGGTGAAACCCGGCAAAGGCGGCGATGACCGGGGCGGCCGGGACCGGCCCAAGCGGCGCGGCCCGGAACGCGAAGTAGGTCATCCAGAAGCCCCGCAGGCCCAGTGCGATCCCGGCGGGCCGGACGCCGCCGGCGAAGTAGACGACGTCGTGCAGCGGTTCCAGGGCGGCCCACAGGCGGCGGGCCGGATGCGTGCTCACGGGCGGAGTCTAACCCGCCGCCACGCCACGCCCGGCGGGGCGGAATGGCCGCTGCTCGCCATGCGGCGGGTGAGATTTCAGTAGCATCACCGCGTGGTGCTGGACCTGGTGATCATCGGGCTTGCTATCACGCTGGAGCCGCTCACGCTCGTCGCGTTCATCCTGCTCCTGGCGGCCAAGGGCGGCATCTGGAAAGGGCTCGCGTTCATCCTGGGCTGGCTGGCCTGCCTGGTGGCCGTCATCGCGGCCGTGGTCCTGGCGACCGGAGCGAACCCGCCGCGGCAGCACACCGCGCCCTCGACCGCGGTTCTGGTGGTCAAGGCGCTGCTCGGCGTCCTGCTGATCTGGATCGGGATCCGGCGGCGGCGCAGGCGGGGCCGGCCGCGCAAGCCGCCGACCTGGATGGGATGGCTGGACCGCATGTCGCCATGGGCGGCGATCGGGTTCGGCGCCTTCATGCAGCCGTGGTCGCTGGTGGCGATCGGGGCCGCGACAGTCGTGCAGGCGAAGCTGTCGACCGTGGGCGACTGGCTGGCGCTGGTGATGTTCTGCCTGCTCGCCACCTCGAGTTTTCTGGTCATGGAGCTGTACGCGGCCCTCGCGCCGGAGGCGGCCCAGACCCGCCTCGGGCGGATACGGACATGGATCGACACGCACACGGATCAGGCGATCATCATCGGGTCGCTCGCGCTGGGCGGCTTGCTGCTGGCCGACAGCATCTACCTGATCGTGACGTAGTGGGCCGGCGGTCCTGGCCTGCCCGCAAGTGAGCATCCCGCTTGGCGCGGTCAGGGGGACAGTGGTTTGGCCGCCCCGGGGTTCATCAGCTGGGTGTACCGGGCGTCGCCGATCCACGCCTCGTATTCGTCCAGGCTCCAGCCGCGGCCGGTGACGAAGCTGCGGTAGGCCCACGGCCCCGAGTAGAGCCACAAGATGTCGGCGGCGCGGCCGACGCTGAGCCCGGGGCGCAGGGCGCCCTGCTCCTGGAAGGCCCGTGCCGCCGCGGTCATCCCGCGCAGGCGCTGGTCCTGAAGCTCGCGCCACAGGTCCGCGATCTCGGGATCGGTGGCCGCGGCGGATTCGATGACGCTCAGCACGCCCGCGATGCGCTCGCCCGCCTCCCGCAGGTGACGGGCGAAGACGCACACCTTCGCCCGCGGATCACCGGCGTCGGCGCTACCAGATCATGTACCGCCTGGGCATCACTCCCTGGGTGCACCGCGAGCCGCCGGAACCGCTGGCCGCGCTGATCGAGGGCCCGCAGTCCCTGCCGCCGGGCGACATGCGGACGCCGTGGGCCCGCGCCACGCGGCATCGGTCCCGCCCAGGTGCCCGCCCTGTTCCCTCAGTGGGACCTTGCCTTCAGCCGTCCGCCACCGAGGTGGACCTGCGCGGCCCGGTGCGCAATGCCCGCCCCTCCTGGCACCAGCTGGTCAGGCGGTAGCGCGCGGGCTGGCGGCATCGCGGGTGATGCGGTGAAGCATTTCTCTGACTATAGTCAGAGAAATGGAGGAAGACATGATCGGGCAGGTGCGCAGCTTCAACCGGACCGTCACGCAACGGGCCGGCGCGCTCAACGACGCATTCCTGTCCCGGGGCCGCCCGCTCGGGCAGGCGCGCCTGCTGTGGGAGATCGGCCCGGCCGGCAGCGACGTCCGGCGGCTGCGGTCACGGCTCGACCTGGACTCGGGCTACCTGAGCCGGCTGCTGCGATCACTGGAGAACGACGGGCTCGTCGCCGTCGAGCAGAGCCAGGCCGACGGGCGGGTGCGCACGGCGCGCCTGACCGCCCGCGGGCTGGCCGAGCGGGCGGAGCTTGACCGGCGCTCCGACGAGGCGGCCACCTCGATCCTGCAGCCGCTCAGCGCCGGGCAGCGCACCCGGCTCGTCGCGGCGATGGCCGAGGTCGAGCGGCTCCTGGTCGCCTCGGCCGTCCAGGTCGCCGTCAGCGACCCCCGGCACCCGGACGCCCGCGCCTGCCTCCAGGCCTACTTCAGCGAGCTGTCACACCGCTTCGACGGCGGCTTCGACCCCGCCCGCAGCATCTCCGCCGACGACGGCGAACTGACGCCGCCAGCGGGCCTCCTGCTGGTCGCCACCTTGCACGGCGAGCCGGCCGGATGCGGCGCGCTCAAGTTCCACGGCGACGGCCCGGCCGAGATCAAGCGGATGTGGGTCGCCCCAGCGGCCCGTGGGCTCGGGCTCGGGCGCCGGCTCCTCACCGACCTGGAGGCACATGCGGCCGCCCACGGGGTCCGCACCCTGCGGCTGGAGACCAACCGCTCCCTCGCCGAGGCGATCGGCCTGTACCGGGCGGCCGGCTACCGCGAGGTGGCCGCGTTCAACGACGAGCCCTACGCCCACCACTGGTTCGAGAAGGCGCTCGACCCTCACTGAGCGCCGGGTGCCGCCGCGTCGGCCGCCAGCCGCTCCGCCAGCAGTTCCACCGGGGCCAGCAGCACGTCCTCGGCCGGGAAATCGCGCAGCTGGGCCGGCTCGAAGGAGGGCACGGTCTCGGTTACCGCGGCAACGATCTCCGCCATCCGGTCGCCCACCGAATCCATGGCCGCCACCAAGTCGTGCGGCTCGCAGCGCTCATGCAGCTCGACGTGCACGACGCAGAGATGGCTGAGCTGGTTGCAGTCCTGCTCGGGCACCACCAGCACGACCCGGCCGTCGGAACGGCCCCGCAGCAGGCGGGCCGTGCGCAGCTCGGCCACGCGGCGCTTGGAGCCCATGAGCGGCGAGCCATGATCGGCCCGGCTGGCCAGCCCGGCGGCCGAGCCGGTCTTGCGGGCCACCCGGATGGTGGCGGCTTCCTCGGTGCCATCCCCGGCGCCATCCACCCGGTAATAGGTCACGCCGGTGACGCGGGAGATGACGCGGGCCTGGGCCCGTACCACCCGCAGCACCGGCAGGGTGAGCCGGTGAAGATCCACCCCCGCGTCCTGCATGGCCGCGACGACGTCGTTGTCGTACACGTCGGCGTCGTCGCGGGAGGTGCCCACGGTCACCGTCTTGGCCTGGTGCTTGACCGTGTCGATCGACCGCCCCAGGTCATCGATGGCGTGGGCCAGCACCGCCCGGGCCAGGTCCACCGGCTGCGCCGCGGGGGCGGCGAACGCCTCCGGGCCGAGGCCCGGCCTGGCTGGCTGGAGGACGAGGCGCGCCAGGCCGAGCGCCGTCTCGCTGGTCAGCACGCCGCTGAGGTGGCCACGGTCGGCCTCTTCCAGTACCTCGATGACCGGGACGAGCACCTCGCGCGGGAGCGCAGCGGAAAGCTCCAGCCCGTTGTCCACCGCTGCTTCCAGGCGGGACAGCGCGACCCGCAGCGGATCGGCGACCGCGTCGATGCGCCGCGCGGCGTGATAGGCGAAGAGATGGCCGGCGGCCGTCGCGACGATCCACATCATCTCGGGATGCCCGAGTGGCAGCCCGACGGCGAGATCGGTCGGCCAGGTCTGCTCGGTGCCCTTGTCGCAGAGCACTATCGGGGTGTTCCCGTGCGCCGCGAGGATCTCGACCTCCTTGATCAGGTCGGACACCTGGCCCGGGGGCGCGCCCGCGGCGCAGACGAGGACAAGCGCCTCGGCCGACAGATCGATGTGCTTCTTGTCCTCCACCGCATCCGTTGAGATCGTCTTGTAGCACAGTTCGGACAGCTTGATCCGGATCTCCGCCGCGGCCACCCGGTTCGGGCCTGAGCCGACCACCGCCCAGTACGGGTAGCGGGCCGCCACCTCGGTGGCGATCTTGGCGATGAGCTGCTCGCTGGCCTGCAGGGCAAGGAGCTGGCCGGGGATCCGCTGCAGGCCATCGATGAGGCTGGCCTCGCGCTCGGGCGTCAGCACGTTCAGCTCACGCCCGAGCTCGATGCCGAGCAGGCAGCCCGCCGCCACCTGGGCGTAGAACGCCTTGGTCGAGGCGACGGACATCTCGACGTCCCGGCCGTTCGACGTGTAGAGGACGCCGTGGCTCTTGGTGGTCAGGTCGCTGTCGCGCCGGTTGACGATCGAGAGGATCGCCGCGCCACGGTCCCGGGCCAGATCGACGCTCCGGTTCGTGTCGGTGGTGGTCCCGGACTGGCTGATCGCCACCACGCACATATCGGTCATGTCCGGATACAGGCATGACGCGGAAAACTCACTCGCCGGCATGGCGGTCAGCGTCAGCCGGTCACCGACGGCGGCCCGGACGAACTGGGCCACGCCCTGCGCGGCAACGGCGGCGGTCCCCTGCCCGACGACCACGATCTGCCGGATCTGCCCGCTGGAGATGCGCTCGCGCACGCCGGGTGGCAGGGACGACGGCGGCAGCGATACAGCCGGGCCGGCCGGGTGCTGGCGGACCCGGCCACGCAGCGTCTTGCGGAACGAGGAGGGCGCCTCGTGGACTTCCTTGTGCAGGTAGTGAACGGCGGAGTCGAGCGCCAGGTCCCGCGTTGTCACCTCGGCCATGCGCACCTCGGACGGGTCCACCGGGCGCGGCACCCCGTCGCCGTCCCACCGGCGGATGGCCTCGAGGGTCCCCGAGCCGCGGCGCGCCAGGGCCAGCACGGTGCCCTGCCGGGTGGCCTCCGGCCATGCCCCGCCGTCCACCCTCAGATAGCTGGACGTGGTCGCGACCAGGCCGTAGACCTCGCTCGCGACCACGAAACCGCCGAAGCCAAGCCCCACGTACACCGACTGGCCGCTGCCCTTGACCGCGAGCAGCACCTCATCGGAGGTCTCGGCCTGCGCCGCGATGGCCATGGAGCCGGCGAAGTCGGCCACGCAGGCGCACAGGGCGCTGCCCGCGCCGGCGCCTTCGGCCAGGCGCTGTGACAGCAGCACGGGGATGACCTTGGCATCGGTGGTGATCCCCCGCTCGTCCGGCTCGTAGGCGAGCTGCTTCGCCAGCGCGCCGTAGTTGTCGATGTCCCCGTTGAGAACGGCGATGGAGAACGGCCCCGCGTCGCCGGCGCCGGCGATCCGGCTGTCGACCGGGTGCGCGTTGGCCTCGCTGATCCGCCCGACGCTGGCCCAGCGGGTGTGCGCCAGCACGGTGACGGCCGCGGAAGGCAGGGCCAGCAGGGCGTGGAGGCCGGCGTCATCGCGCAGGGCCTGGCGCAGCGCGGCGCCGTTGTCGCCCAGCTTGCCGACGATGGCGGCGTGCTTGTAGACGAAGCACACGCCGCGGTTGGTCACCACGACCGATCTGTTCCGCAGCAGCGGATCGGCGCGGCCGGTGAGCGAGCCGGGCAGCGCGGCGCGGTCGGCGTCGTCCAGCTGGACCCAGATGCTCACCCCGGCGGAGTCACGGCCGCGCACCTCCAGCCGGTTGACCGTCTGCAGCACGGTCTCCACCGCGAGGTAGCTGAGCGCGCAGCGCGGCGTGGACTGGCCGGGATGCAGCGCCCTGGCGCTCTCCGCGACCTTCACCCGGTCGTGCAGCACGCTGTAGAGCCGGTCGGTGAGCTGGCCGAGCACGCCCTGGACCGTCTCCACGCTGTCGGCGTCCCAGCCGAGGCTGCCCGGCGTGTCCAGCAGGCGGTCGAGCTCGGCCGTCCAGCCCATGAGGCCGGAACAGGCGGCGGCCAGCTCCTGCCGGGCCGGGCCGTCGCGCAGCAGCTCGACGCCGGCGGTCTCGGTGCTGAGGGCCTGCAAGGCTGCCTCAGCCGCGCCGAGGAGATCCCGCAGCGCCTTCTCGGCCGCGGCCGGCTCCTCCAGGAGCTGCGCCGGGGCGAGCGGCGGGCCGGGCAAGACCGGCAGTACGCTCGCTGCGTCGTCGCTGGCCAGGCTCTGGTAGGCGGGCAAGGCGGCCACGATGCCACACACGTCAGGCGCTCCCTTCCTTCGGCGGGCAAGCCTAGCTGGCCGGTGTGCCTGGTTCCCCCCGCTCATCCAGTGTCGCAGCGCAGCTCAGTGCGGTGGCAGCGCGGCCCGGCCGGGCGGCGTTCGTTAGGATCATTCCGCTGTGCTCCTCCAGCCCGGCCGGCTGGCAGCGGGCGTGGGTCTCCACGACAACGAGGACAGGAGCGTGAGATGACGACGAAGGCCGCCTTTACGCCAGAGGAATGGAAGGTGGTGCTCGAGGGGCCGCCGAGCGCCGGCATGATCGTGGTGACGGCCGCGCGCGGGGGGATGTTCAAGGAGACGGTCGCGATGTCCAAGGCGTACGTCGATGCGCGCGCCCAGCACGGAGCGAGCGAGCTGCTGGACGAGATCGTCGCGGCGAAGCCCGCGATGGACCACACGAGATACCACTCGGCGGACGAGCTCAGGGACAACGGGCTGGAGCACCTGCGCAGCGCGGTGACGCTGCTCCAGGGCAAGGCGGCTCCCGAGGAGGTCGATGACTACCGGCGCTTCGTCCTCGCCCTGGCGAACAAGGTCGCGGCCGCGCACCGGGAGGGCGGCCAGGACGTGAGCCCGGCCGAGGCCGAGGCCGTCCAGCAGATCTCGGTGGCGCTCGGCACGCCAGCTTCGTGAGCGCGCGGAGCGCCGCCCCCACCCGCCCGGCCTGATCCACCTCCCGGCGCGGGCGGGGGCAGCCCACCGCTAGTGGTGGAAGGCGCTTCCCGTCGTCTCGTCGTGCAACGGGGCCGGCTGCTTTTCCAGCCGGGCGAGCGCCCGCTGCAGGTCGTGGACGAGCTGGTCGGCCATGTCGTGGGTGAAGCCCCGTTTCACGACGACACGGAGGGCGGCGAGGTCCTCCCGGTTCTTCGGGAAGGTGTACGCCGGAAGCAGCCAGCCGTTCTCGCGGACCGCGTTCGACACGTCGAAGACGCTGTAGTTGCTGATGCCGTCGCGCAGCTTGAACGCGAAGACCGGCAGCTCGTCGCCCTTGGTGAGAAGCTCGAACGGCCCGAGCTCGGCGATCTGCGCGGACAGGTGGGTGGCGACGTCGCGGGCGTACTGCTGGACCCGCCGGTAGCCGTCGAACCCGAGGCGCAGGAAGTTGTAGTACTGCACGGCAACCTGGGCGCCGGGCCGGGAGAAGTTCAGCGCGAACGTCGGCATGTTGTCGCCGAGATAGTTGACCCAGAAGATCAGGTCCTCGGGGAGCGCGTCCGCGTCGCGCCAGATCGCCCACCCCACCCCCGGGTAGACCAGCCCGTACTTATGGCCCGACGCGTTGATCGAGGCCACGCGGGGCTGCCGGAAATCCCACTCGACGTCCGGGTCGAGGAACGGGGCCACGAAGGCGCCCGAGGCGCCGTCCACGTGGACCGGGATGTCGATTCCGGTGCTGTCCTGGTAGGCGTCCAGCGCCGCGCAGATCTCGGCGACCGGTTCATAGGAGCCGTCGAAGGTCGAGCCGAGCACGGCGACGACCCCTATCGTGTTCTCGTCGCAGTACCTCACGGCCTCGTCCGCGGACAGGTGGTAGCGGTTGCCCTCCATCGGCACGAGGCGCATCTCCACCTCCCAGTAGTTGGCGAACTTCTCCCAGCAGACCTGGACGTTGGCGCCCATCACGATGTTGGGCCGGTCGGCCGGCTTGCCCGCCGCCGCCCGCGCCTTCTGCCAGCGCCGCTTGAGGGCGAGACCGCCCAGCATCGCCGCCTCGCTGGAGCCGGTCGTCGAGCACCCGGTCGACTGCTCCGCGTCGGGTGCGTGCCACAGGTGGCTCAGCATGCTGACGCACCGGACCTCGAGCTCGGCCGTGTTCGGGTACTCGTCCTTGTCGATCATGTTCTTGTCCTGGCACAGGGCCATAAGCAGCTCGGCCTGTGGCTCCGCCCAGGTGGTGACGAAGGTGGCCAGGTTCAGCCGGGCGTTCCCGTCGAGCATCAGCTCGTCCCGGATGATCTGCACCGCGACCTCGGGCTGCATCTCGCCCTCGGGCAGGTGATGGCGGGGAATGGTCCCGGGTTCCATCCCGAACAGGGGGGCCACGGGGTGGCGGTGGACCGGTCTGCTGTAAGCCTTCGGGTGCTTCAAAGCCATCGCCGGGCTCCGCTCCTGTGCCGTGGTCCGCTCGTCGTCACTGGTCCTCCCTGGGCGATGACAGGCTCATCCTGGCCGGCCGGCGAAACCGCCGTGCACAAAGCATCTGCCCCGGCTGCCCGCGCGCGCCTCACCCGCTGCGAGTGGCTGCGCCGGGCCGGGGACGGCGCCCCCCAGAAGGCGAGGGTGAGGGGGCACCGCAGGCAGCGGGGAAGCCGGGGTCCATGGGCAATGGAAGCGGCGTCTGCTCGCTGCGGTTATTGGTTGCCCCGCCGGGTACAGGAGCCAGCGGACTTTACGGCGGTCGGGCAGGCGGCCGTGCACAGGCGCAGGCAGCCAGCCGCCGCCAAGAGGGTGGCGCGTATGGATGAGACAACTCGCCCGTCGCCGAACGGCCCCCGGGCCGGCGCGGCCGGGCTCAATGAGTCGGCCGAGCGCAACGGCGCGGGCGGCCCGGCCGGGGCGGGTGGCGGCTTGTGGCGGGCGGCGGCCAAGCGGACGTTCGGCGAGTTCGCCGACGATCAGCTGCAGGACCGGGCCGCCGCGTTAACCTACTATGCGGTCCTGTCGATCTTCCCCGGGCTGCTGGTGGTGGTATCGCTGCTGGGCCTGTTCGGCACGCATACCAAGCCGCTGGTCGACAACCTGACCCAGGCCGCTCCGAGCAACGTCCAGACGCTCATCAAGCCGGTCACGGCCAATCTGCAGAGCGGTCACGCGAGCGCGGGCTTCGCCGCGATCCTCGGCATCGTCCTTGCGCTGTGGTCGGCGTCGGCCTATATCGCGGCCTTCATCCGGGCCTCCAACGTCATCTATGACGTGCCGGAGGGCAGGCCGTTCTGGAAGACCACGCCGATCCGCCTCGGTGTCACCGTCCTGATCCTGGTGATGCTGGTGGCGTCCGCGCTCATGGTCGTGGTCAGCGGCGGGCTGGCGCGTCACGTGGGCCAGGTGCTGGGCATCGGCTCGACCGCCGTCACCGTCTGGAACATCGCGAAATGGCCGGTGCTGCTGATCATCGTCATCCTGATGATCTCGATCCTGTTCTGGGTCGCGCCCAACGCGAAACGGGAGAAGGGCTTTCAGCTGATCAGCCCGGGCGGCGCCATCGCGGTGATCGTGTGGCTGATCGTCTCCGGCCTGTTCGCCTTCTACGTGGCGAACTTCAGCCACTACAACAAGACCTACGGCAGCATCGCCGGCGTGATCATCTTGCTGATCTGGCTGTGGATCTCCAACCTCGCGATCCTGTTCGGTGCCGAGTTCAACGCCGAGCTGGAGCGCGGGCGGGCTGCCGCGGACGGGCATTTCCCGCTGGGGCAGGAGCCGTACGTCGAGCTCCGCGACACGAGCAAGCTACGGAAACAGCGCAAGTGGGCAGAGGGGACCGGCGCGGGCCAGCGGGAGAGAGCGGGGTAACGACCCCGCGCGGTGGGCCGGGTGGCCGTGCCGCGGCGGCCGGCATCCCGGATCAGGAGTTATGGTGAGCCCCATGGCTCACAGACTGGTCACCGAGCGTCTGGTCCTCCGCCCGTGGGTCGTCGACGACGCGGACGCGGCCCTCCGCGCCTACGGGGACGCCGAGGTCGCGCGATGGCTCGCCCCGGCGATGGACCGGGTCAACGACCTGGCCGCCATGCGGGTGGTGCTGCAGCAGTGGGTCGCCGAGGACGAGCGCATGCTGACCCCGGCCGGCCGGTGGGCGATCGAGCTCCCGCAGGAAGGGCGGGTGATCGGCGGGGCGACCCTGCTGCCGCTGCCGCCGGACGAGGAGTTCGAGATCGGCTGGCAGCTTCAGCAGGACGCATGGGGCCACGGGTACGCCGCCGAGACGGGGCTGGCGCTGGCGCGGTGGGCGTTCGGGCAGGGCATCGAGCAGGTTATCGCGCTGGTGCGGCCGGCCAACGCCCGCGCGGCGGCGATGGTGCGGCGGATCGGCATGGAGTGGGTCGGCGAGACGGAGAAGTACCACCGCCTGCGCCTGCAGGAGTTCCGGCTGCGGCCGGGGGACCTGGCCTGACCGGCGGGCCGCCGGCGCGGATGCGAGGATGGTCCGCGTGAGCGATGCCCCGCAGATCACCGACAACCAGGCCGAATCCCGCCTTGAGCTCTGGGTGGACGGCCTCCTTGCCGAACTGCCCTACCGGCTGAACGGGAAGCGGCTCGTGCTGATCCACACCGAGGTGCCCGAGGAGCTCGAGGGCCGCGGCCTCGGCGGCGCCCTGGTGACGGCGGCGGTCGACCGGGCGGCGCGCGAGGGCATGACCGTGGTGCCGCTGTGCCCGTTCGCCCGCGGCTGGCTGCAGCGTCACCGCGACGTCGCCGGGCGCGTCCCCATCGACTGGGGCCGGGGTTAGCCCCGGCTGGCCCGGCCGCTCCGCGCCGCCGCCGCGCCGATCGCGACCGATGCCTCGTCGGTGTACACCAGGAAGGTCATCGACTCCTGGAAGTACAGCTCGACGCTGATGGCGTCGTGGGACAGGTAGCCGATGGACAGGTCCTGGCCCAGAGCCAGCTGGTAGTCACCGCCGCGGGTGGAGAGCACGAACGCCCCGTCGATGGCGGGCGCCCAGACGATCTCCCCGTCGATCACCTGGTCAAGACGCCGCCGGATGGGGTAACCGTCCTCGGACGACTCGTTGACGGCGGTGTAGGCCGCGGCGCTCAGCAGCAGCGCGTACGGCCCGGCGACCCCCGCCTCCCGCAGCGAGGTGACGGCCTGGCTGACCACATCGGGATAGTCCGTCACGTCGGCCGGGAGCGTCAGCCGGGGGTTCGATGAGCTTTCCCTGATGCCGCGGATCCCCGCCGTGGCGTACCCCTCCAGCACCGCCCGGTCCTCGGCGAAGGCGATCTTCCTCGCCGCGTCCTTGACCGGCTGCCAGTCGGAGTCCTGGGCCCCCCGCTCGACATCGTCGATCTCCCGCCGGTCCAGCGTGAACGGCGTGCGCAACTCGATCAGCGGCATGGAGCGG
>Ga0335077_10008414_pt1 | contig 12806 bp, 9 predicted proteins | sample Lox_Sample_31_FD_207151 | JGI IMG/M metagenome (GOLD analysis project Ga0335077, IMG submission 207151) | Soil microbial communities from Loxahatchee National Wildlife Refuge, Florida, United States - Lox_Sample_3.1 | ecosystem: Environmental > Terrestrial > Soil > Wetlands | place: USA: Florida... | reverse complement strand
TGTCGAGCGCCCGCTCGGGCCGCAGGCCGGTTTCAAGGATTACCTCCGCTACCGCAAAGCTGAGGGCTACAACGCTGTTGCGATCATTGCGGTGTTTCCAGCCTGGGCGACGGACGGCCAGCCGGTCGACATCTTCCTCAGCGATCACACCTGCGTGCGCTCCGCCTGGACCGAGTACGGCACGCGCAGCGCCAAGAACATGGAAAACGAAGGCGGCCGCCCGTTTCTGTTCCCGGGCAAAGTTCCCGGATACGAAAATCTTTATCCCGACGTCAACCGGCTGAACCCTGCCTACTTCCACTACATGGATCGAAAGATCGACTACCTGAACCAGCAGGGCTTCGTTCCATTCATCGAGGTAGCGCGGCGCGACGTCAGCATGTGCTGGAAGCGATACTATTCCTGGCCGGACTCTTATGCGCGCTATATCCAGTATGTATGGGCGCGTTACCAGGCCAACAACTGTGTCTTCAGTCCGATTCATTTCGATATTGATGAGGACACAGTACCCGCCGCCGATTACAACGACGCGGTCCGCATGGTAAAAACAAAGTTCGGACCGCCGCCTTACGGCACGCTGCTCTCCGCGAATTCCGACCCGTCCACGCTGGTGAATTTCGGCGAGGATTCCTGGGTGACGCTGCACCAGATGGGGAATGAGCGGGAACACGACTGGTATTGGTATCTGACCGAGATCTTCCGGTCGCCTCATCCCAAGCCCGCATTGAACGGCGAGCCTTACTACGCCGGGTACAAAGATGAATTCGGCCTCGGCGATGGCGGGTACAAGTACGGCGCCGAAGGCGGCTCGGACCGTGACAACCAGTTCGTGCGCTCGTCGATGTACGGGAGCTTTCTGTCCGGGGGCCTGGCTGGGCACATCTATGGCGCAGAGGGAATCTGGGGCGCCGACATTGAGCCGGCGTCGCCCGTGAAAATGTGGGATGCGTTTCAGTGGCGGTCGGGAGCTGAGATGCAATACCTGAGGACCTTTGTCTTTTCCATCGGCAAGCGCTTCCAGGAACTGGCGCCGGACGCCGATCTGGTTTCACCGAACAAAACGCACGTTACGCTGGGCTATGAAGGTTGGGCCTACTGCGCGCGCACGCCGGATAAAAACGTCTTTCTTGCTTATTTCGAGAAAGGCTGTCCGCGCAGCCATGTGCGCTCCGCCCGCGCGTCGAGCACGTATCGCGCGCAGTGGTTCGATCCGCGAAACGGCACGTGGCGTGATGCCGGTAGCGGCACGGTGCAGTCAAGTTCAACAGGGATCATCGATTTGCCCGAATTTCCTGGCGATGTGGATTGGGGTCTGCGCCTGGAGTATAGCGGCGCGTCGCGGGCACAATGAACTACTCGCGCGCGTGCTTGATGATGGCGGCGATTCTCACCGTGGCCTGCGGCGGGCGAGTGACGCACCGGGACCCGAACTCTCCGGTCGCAGAGTGGCCGGCGTACGGCAACGACCCGGGCAGTTCGCGCTACTCGCCGCTCAACGAGATCACCAGGGACAACGTGCGGGATTTGAAGATTGCCTGGACCTACCGCACCGGCGACATCTCCGATGGCTCGGGCACCTGGAACGGCAAGCGCGTCCGCACTCCAAGCACCTTCGAAGCCACGCCGCTTCTGGTGGATCAGACGCTCTACGTGGTGACGCCGTTCAACCGCATCATTGCGCTTGATCCGGAAACCGGCAAGGAGAAATGGGTGTTCGATCCCAAGATCAACCGCATTGGAGAGTATGGCGATGGCTTTACCTGCCGCGGTCTTGCGACTTGGGTCGACCCGGCGCGCAAGGACGGAGAAACGTGCAGGCGCACCATCTACGAAGCGACGCAGGATGGGCGGCTGATCGCGGTCGATGCTGTGAGCGGCAGCGCGTGCCCGGCGTTTGGCGCCCGCGGCGAGGTGTCGCTCACTCGCGACATCAGTAACATTCTGTACCCGGGCGAGTACCACTTTACGTCAGCGCCGGCGGTTGTGGGTGAAGTCGTGGTGGTGGGTTCGGCGATCAATGACAACAACCGGATCGAGATGCCACCGGGAGTGGTGCGCGGCTACCAGGCGCGCACGGGCGCACTCGTGTGGACCTGGGACCCGGTACCGCGCGATCCAGCGGATCCTGCACGAGCCACCTGGCAAAACGGCGCCGACCGCACAGGCGCCGCCAACGCGTGGGGCCCTCTATCTGCCGATCCGGATCACGACCTGGTATTCGTGCCTACCACCAGTCCGAGTCCCGACTTCTTCGGCGGCGAGCGAAAAGGGCAAGACGTCTATGCGGATTCCGTGGTGGCGCTGCGCGCGTCCACAGGCAAAGTAGTGTGGTCGTTCCAGGCCGTGCACCACGACCTCTGGGACTACGATTTGCCTGCCGCGCCGTCTCTGATTGAAATCATGCGCGATGGCAAGCGCGTTCCTGCACTGGCGCAGGCCAGCAAGATGGGGCACTTGTTCATTCTTGATCCCAGCACGGGGAAACCGTTGTTGCCCGTCGAGGAGCGGCCAGTGCCGCAGGCCGGCGCTCCCGGCGAGTGGCTGTCGCCCACGCAGCCGGTTCCGGTAGCCACACCTCGACTCGTCCCAGACCATCTGCGCCCGGAGGACGCCTGGGGGCTCACGTGGTGGGATCGCGGCAAGTGCCGGGACGAAATTACCAAGCTGCGGAACGAAGGCATTTTCACGCCGCCCAGCCTTCAGGGCACGCTCGAGGTCCCCGGCAATATTGGCGGTACAAACTGGGGTGGCGTTTCGTTCGACCGGGCGCGACGGCTGATTCTCGTCAATCAGACGAGTATTCCGTTTGAAGTGCAACTGATTCCTCGAGAGCAGGCGCTCAGCCTGAGGCGTGCCGAGCCGAACTGGGAATATGCGCAGCAAAAAGGCACGCCGTACGTCATGCGCCGCCGGGCTCTACTTTCGCCCTGGCGCATTCCCTGTAACGCACCGCCGTGGGGCACGCTGGCTGCGGTCGAGGCCGATACCGGGCGCATCCGGTGGCAGGTCACCCTCGGCACTCTGCGCGATTTCGTACCCGTGCCGCTTCCCTTCGCAACGGGAACTCCGACTCTGGGCGGATCGCTCGCGACAGCCGGTGGTGTCACGTTCATCGGCGCAACACTGAACAACTATCTGCGGGCCTTTGATACCGAGACAGGCCGCGAGTTGTGGAAGGGGCGCCTGCCCGTCGCGGGAATTGCCACACCCATGACTTATCGCGCTCACCGCGGAGGGCGGCAATATGTGGTGATCTGTGCCGGCGGGCACGGGAAGGCGGATATCAAACTGGGAGACTACGTGGTCGCCTTCGCCATACCATAGATCATCCTCAGACTGTAGAAAGTCGTTGTTAATTTCATGGAAATTTCGTTGATTCGCGCTCTAATTTGGACTTGACACGCATTTTTTGCCGCCGTAATATTTGGTCCAGCCCGGCGGAAAATTCATTTTCAGCCGGGAAATTTGCCCACCTTTGGAGGTAGAAAAATGCTCGAAAGACATACGCTCGCCGATGGCCGCGTCGTCAAGTTAGGCAAACGGCCTGCCAAGCACGATTCGCGTACGCTGCAACTCGCCAAGTACACAGCGAAAGTGACACCGGCGCCGCCGGTCCATGAGGACTGGGAAAAAAAGGTCGCCAAATGGCCCATGATGAAGAACGACACGGTGGGCGACTGCACGTGCGCCTGCGCGGGTCACATGATCGAGCAATGGACCACATATGCCAAAGACCCAGTCACCCCGACCGACCAGCAGGTCATTGCCGCCTACAGCGCCATCACGGGTTACGATCCCGTCACGGGGAACCATGACGATGGAGCCGCAATTCTCGATGTCTTAAATTATTGGCGCAATACCGGTGTCGCCGGCCATCAGATAAAGGCGTTCGCCACTCTCGATCCATCCAGTCACACGGAGGTGGAAGACTCAGTCTTTCTCTTCGGCAATTGCTATCTGGGTGTGCAGTTACCGGTGAGCGCGCAAAACCAGACGGTTTGGGCGGTACCTCCAGGAGGAACACATGGCCCTGGGGCCCCAGGGTCGTGGGGCGGACATGCCATCCCGGTGGTCGCGTACGACCGGCGCGGTTTGACAGTGGTCACCTGGGGAGCCCTGAAGCGCATGACTTGGGGTTTCCTGTATGCCTACTGCGATGAGGCGTATGCAGTTCTCAGCCAGGATTGGATCAGTCAGACGACAGATCTGGCAGCCAGCGGATTCGATCTGGCGGCACTCGAAAAGGACCTGCAGCAAATTGCACAACCGTCGGCTGCCGCGCGCGCCTAAAAAAGGGTGGCCGACAAAAAACCGGCGGCGCCTATGCGTTCGACGGCTACGCGATCAGGATGTTCAGCAGATTCCAGACGACAACCGCTGCGTACCAGTAATTGACATAGCGCAGGAGATGGGAGCGGTTCAACTTGAGGCACAAAACCGCCAACACAAGAGCCACTATCTTAGATGCAGCTACGGCGACGCCGGGTCCGAAATGCAACAGGGACCGAATAAACGGGCTGGCCTCGGGTATCCCAAGCTTTAAGCCGATCAAGGTCGTCAGAAAATCCAGCGCCTGCAAATAAAAGAAGACCTCCATGGACATCATCATTCTGCCTGCAAGCGCCTGCGCACGAACAGACGCAGGCGCTTGTGGCGGGGGGTAGTCGCGGGAGCCGTTCTGATCAGAGGTCCATGCCAGGGACATAGTTGTCTAGTAAGAGATTTGGGGAGCAATTGTCTGGCCAAGGCTGGACTCCATTGTGCGCCAGTGGTTGCAGCGATCGTGTTCGTCGGAGGATTCCCACTATGTTTGACCTTGTGAAAATCAGTCGGGATCGCAGCCTCTGGCACTTAGGGTGGTTTCCCGATGCGCTTTCTTTGCGCCGCTAAATCCGGCACCGTATCATGGAATCACTCATCTGTTGAGGTGACATGATGCGCGGTTTTGACGCCCTCTCGGAACGCGAAATTCTGGCTCTGGCGATTTCTCTCGAAGAGGAGGATGAGCGCGTCTACGCCGATTACGCCGAGGGGTTGCGGGAGAACTTTCCCGGCTCCGCGGCGGTGTTCGACGGCATGCGCTTGGAAGAATCGACTCACCGCCGTCGGCTCATTGAGCTGTACAAGCAGAAGTTTGGCGACCACATCCCGCTCATCCGGCGCCAGGACGTGAAGGGATTCGTCAGCCGCAAACCGGTCTGGCTGGTGCGTCCGCTGGGCCTGGATACGGTTCGCAACCAGGCGAGCGCCATGGAGGTGGAGAGCCGCCGGTTTTACGAGAAAGCCGCAGCCCGGGCACAGGATCCGGGAGTGCGCCAGTTGCTGGACGACCTTGCCCAGGAAGAGCGCTCTCACGAAAATCGCGCCGAAAAGCTCGAGAAAGACAAACTGCGGCCCGACATCAAGCGCGCGGAAGATGAAGCCAACCGCCGCCTGTTCGTGCTCCAGATTGTTCAGCCCGGCCTGGCGGGCCTGATGGACGGGTCGGTCTCGACATTAGCGCCGGTGTTTGCCGCGGCCTTTGCGACGCGGAACAGTTGGGACGCGTTCGTGGTGGGGCTGGCTGCCTCGGTAGGGGCCGGCATCAGCATGGGTTTCGCTGAAGCTCTTTCCGATGACGGGAGCCTTACCGGCCGAGGGCACCCCTGGATGCGCGGACTGATCTGCGGCTTGATGACCGCGCTGGGCGGCATCGGCCATACGCTTCCGTTCCTCATTGCGGACTTCCGGGTGGCCATGGTGGCGGCGGTGCTCGTGGTCCTGGTGGAGTTGGGCGTCATCACCTGGATCCGGCACCGCTACATGGAAACGCCGACGTTCTCGGCCGCGTTGCAGGTCGGTTTGGGCGGGGCGCTGGTGTTCGCTACCGGGGTGCTGATCGGAAGCTCGTAGACGTTGCAAAAACCGCAAAAAACCCCTGAAAATCGCTCGACGGAGTTGCGCAAGCGTGATATTCTGCACTCGGCCGACTTCCCCACCTGATCGTTGCAACTCAAAAAGGAGAGCCTATGGCAGCCAAACGCATGACGCAGTCACAGATTGTGAAAGCACTCGCTGAGAAATGCGAAGTGAGCAACAAAGTATCCCGCCAATTGGTGGAACACCTTGGCGAAACCGCGATTCATGAGGTCAAAAAGAACGGACTGTTCGTGATTCCCGGGCTGGGCAGGCTGGTCCGCGTCGACCGCAAGGCACGCGTGGGACGCAACCCGGCGACCGGCGAGACGATCAACATCCCCGCCAAGAAAGTCGTCCGGTTCCGTGTGGCCAAAGCAGCGAAGGATGCCATCCTTCCCAACAAAGCCAAGAAAGCCGTCGCCAGCTAAGTGATCACATCGGGATCTTCCCGGTTGAAACGCTCTTTCAACCGCAGGAGCTGACGGATGCTGCCGGCGAGTTCGACTACCATCTGTGACGAATCCTGATCGTACTTCCGGCTGAAGCGCTCGAGATACACACGCAGGGTCGCGCCTTGAGTACCGGTGCCGGACAGGCGGCATACCACGCGCGATCCATCCTCCAGCAGGATGCGAACTCCCGCGTGCGGCGTGACGCTGTGGTCTACGGGATCCGAATAGGTGAAATCATCGGCGTGAGCGACAGGGCTCCCGGCAAAATCCCTGCCGGTGAGGCCGGGCAACGCAGCGCGCAGTTCTTCGTTCATCACGTTGGCGGCGCCGAGGTTCAGCCCCTCGTAATCGTGCCGCTGAAAGTAGCTGCGGCCGAAGCGTGCCCAGTGCTCGCTCATCACCTCCGCTACGGATTTTCGCGTTCCGCACAAGATCGACAGCCAGCACAGCACCGCCCAGAATCCGTCTTTCTCGCGAATGTGATTGGATCCCGTGCCGAAGCTCTCCTCGCCGCACACCGTGCAGAGATCCGCGTCCATCAGGCTTCCGAAATACTTCCAGCCGGTCGGCGTTTCGAAGATTGGAATGTTCAGCGACTTGGCCACCCGGTCCGCCGCGGTGCTGGTGGGCATGGAGCGGGCAATGCCGGACAACCCGGTACGATAAGCGGGAATGAACCGCGCTGCGTGTTCGGCGATCACCGCCAGGGAATCGCCCGGGCTGACGAAAACACCGCGGCCCAGGATCATGTTGCGGTCACCATCGGCGTCGTTGGCCGCTCCCAGATCCGGAGCGTCACCGGCTTGCATGCGGCGCACGAGGTCGGCGGCATACACCAGGTTTGGATCGGGGTGCTTTCCAGCGAAATCTTCTAATGGAATCCCGTTGACCACGGTACCTTTGGGTGCGCCGAGCTGTTCTTCCAGAATGTGCGCGGCATACCGGCCGGTCGAGCCGTGCATGCCGTCGAAGATCATGCGAAACCCGCCGCGAAAGAATCCCCGCAGGGCGTCGAAATCGAACAACTCGCTCATCAGGGCGGTGTAGTCGGCCAGCGGATCGAAGACTTCGACCTCGGTGGCCGCGTGCACCTGCTTGCTTTCGTTGCCGATTTCGATGTTGCCGCAGGTGTGCCAGTAGTAGTGGTTGATCCGCTGGGTAAATTCGTAGATCCGCTCGGTGACCTCTTCCGGGGCCGGTCCACCGTTCGAGATGTTGTACTTGATGCCGAAATCCGCGTCTATGCCGCCGGGGTTGTGGCTGGCGGAGAGAATCAGCCCGCCGAACGCCTGGCGGCGCCGGATAACGGCAGACATCGCCGGGGTGGAGAGCAGGCCGCCGCGGGCCACCATCACCCGCCCAAACTGGTTGCCGATGGCGATGTGCAGGATCTTCTGGATCGCTTCCCGGTTGTAGTAGCGGCCGTCTCCCCCGACCACTAACGTGGATTTGCTGAAGTCGCCTTCTACCGAACCACGGAGCGCGTTGAAAACGGACTGCACAAACGCCTCGACGTAGCCCGGCTGCATGAACTCCCGGGTCTTTTTTCGCAGCCCGGACGTCCCCGGCTTCTGCCCCGCAAACGGTTTGACCGTGACGGTTGTGATATTCAGCTCATTTCTCTCGGCGCCTGCATGGGATGGAAACATATGGGTCTCGTGTTTGATTATGCGGCAGCAGGGGGCGGATTTCGATGTTACACAAATTATCTTGATCTGTAAGTAAGTACTTACTTATAATCAAGCCGTGCCTGAAGCCCGGACGCAGCCCGCCCGCATGTCGGCCAGCGACCGCCGGCAGCAATTGCTGGAAACGGCGCTGGATTTGTTCGCGCGTAAGGGTTTTGAGGGCGCGACTACCAAAGAGATTGCGGCCGCGGCGGGAGTGACGGAAGCCATGATTTTCCGCCATTTTCCCAGCAAACTGGCGCTTTATAAAGCCGTACTGGATTATACAGTTCACGCCTCCGAACACGAGAATTGGCTGGCCGAAATCAAGGCTTGCATGGAAAGGAGCGACGACGCTGGGCTGTTGCGCGCGCTGGCAGCCAACATTTTGAGATCGTACCGCAGGGATCCGCGATTTGAACGCGTGGTGCTGTTTGCCGCTCTGGAAGGCCACGAGCTCGGTCTCGCGCACCGTCACCAGGTGGCCATGCCAGTTTTTGAATTGCTGCGCGATTACATTGTGCGCCGGCAGCGGCGGGGTGCGCTGCGGGGGTATAACCCCGGCGTGATCATCGAGGCCATCGCGGGGATGACCCAACACTACGCCATGATGACCCAGTTGTTTGGCTACAGCGCTCCGGACGATCTTACGGACGAGAAGGCTATCGAGACGTTTACTCAAATCGTCATGAACGGAATCCGGCCCGCGGTGACGCCCAAGAAAACCGGCAAATGATGCGCCCCGGCTTACTCATCGCGATACTGCTGTCAGGCGCCTGCTCCAAACCCAAGGATGTCGTCACTACGGCTCATGCCGCTACCGAGAAGATCCGGGTCTCCACCGCGCAGGCGCTGATCCGAAACGTGCCCGCAGCCTTCGAAGTCACCGGCACGTTCATTGCCGACGAGACCTCGGATATTGCGCCTCCGGTCGCGGGCCGGGTTCTGGCAACCCCGACCAATGTCGGCGATTTCGTGAGGCAAGGCCAAGCGATCTGCGAACTCGACCACCGCGACGCGCAGCTCCGGCTGGAACAGGCTCGCGCGCAGCTTAACGAAGCCACTTCCGCACTCAGGCAAGCGCAATCGCGTATCGGATGGAATGTGGCAGCGAAATTTGACGCGACGATGGTTCCTGAGGTCGCAGCCGCGCGCGCCACCTACGAGTCAGCCCTAGCCCAAGCCAAGCTAGCGGCGGCGGATGCCAGGCGGTACGAAAACCTCGTGGCAAGCGGGGACGTCTCGCGCAGTTCCTATGAGAAAGCGCGGACTCAGCAGGAAACGGCGGAAGCGCAGGCAAACGCCGCGCGCCAGCAATATGAAGCCGCACTCAACGGGGCGCGCCAGGGCTATGGAGCCGTGGAAACCTCCCAGGCAACGTTGGAGGCAGTCCGGGCGCAGTTGGCGCAGGCGCAAAAAGGCCTTGAGGATACCACTGTGCGGGCGCCATTCGATGGCTACATAACGGCGAGGCCCGTCGCGGCAGGCGAATATGTCTCTTCAGCCAGCAAGATCGCGACTATCGTGCGCATGGGAATTTTGAAGCTCCAGTTGCAGGCTCCGGAGCAGCGTGCGGCACATGTTCGGACGGGCATGCCGGTGGTGGCACGAGTGGCGGCTTACGCGAATCGCGAATTCACGGGCAAAGTCACGGCGATCAACCCATCTGTGGACCCAAGCTCGCGCGTGTTCATCCTGGAAGCGCGGTTCGAAAACCCCGGAGCCGCACTCCGGCCCGGGATGTTTGCGACCGCGCGGGTGCTGTTACCGAGCGGAGAAGCCGCAGTTTTCATTCCGCGCCGCGCAGTCATCCGGGATAAGACCACCGACTCAGATCAGGTATTCACGATCGATCACGGGGTCGCGCACCTGCACGTCGTCCTCAGCGGCGACGCGGACGGCGATTCGATCCGCATCCGTTCGGGGCTCACTGGAGGCGAGAGTGTCGCGACCAGCGGCCAGAGCGAATTATTCGACGGCGCGCCGGTCCAGATCGGGCCCTGAGGAAACCCGCCACACGATATGCACGCGCTGGCACAGCTTTGCGTAAGAAGGCCCGTCTTCGCGACCATGCTCATCCTGTCGCTGGTCGTGGCGGGCATCTTCTCATACTTCACTCTCGGCGTCGACCTCTTCCCCAAGGTGGATGTCCCGGCGGTGGCCGTCCTCGTTTCCGATCCCGGGGCCTCGCCGCAGGAGATTGAAACCGAGATCACCAAGAAAGTCGAGGATGCGGTCAACACCATCAGCCAGATCGACGAGCTGCGTTCGACATCATCGGAAGGGCAGTCGCTTGTGGTGATCAGTTTCGACCTGTCTAAGAACGGCGACGTGGCGGCGCAAGAGGTGCAGAATAAGGTCAACCTCATCATTCCGAATCTTCCGCAAAGCGCCCGGCCGCCGGTGGTAGAGAAGTTTGATCCGGATGCCACGCCGGTTCTCCAGATTGCCGTGTCGGCTCCCCGGTCGCTTCGCGACGTGACGCTGATCGCCGACAAACAGGTCAAACAGAAACTCGAAAATACCAAGGGGGTTGGCCAGATCACCATGGTCGGGGGAGCCAGGCGCGAAATTCACGTGCTGGTGAATCCCGGCAAACTGCGCGCTTATAACTTGACTGTCACGGATGTCTTTAATGCGCTGCGGCAACAAAACCTGGAGTTGCCCGGCGGGAATCTCAACGCGGGAGCCAAAGAGTTCACAGTCCGGACTACAGGGCGCGTGACTGATCCCGCCCAATTCAACCAGATCACCGTGGCGACCAGGAACGGCTACGTGGTTAAGGTCGCCGACATCGGGTACGCCGAAGACAGTTACGAGGAACCACGCAGCGCCGCGCGCCTGGATGGTGTTCCCGCGGTGACCCTGGTGGTGGCCAAGCAGTCCGGCGAGAACACCGTGGCCACCGCCGATGAAGTCAAGCAGCGTCTGAAAGAAATCTCCGCGGCGCTGCCCAGGGATGTTCGCGCGCAGGTGGTCAGTGACCAGTCTGTGTTCATCAAGGCATCGGTCGAATCGCTGCGCGAGCATTTGATCGAAGGCAGCATCCTTGCCAGCATTATCATCTTTCTGTTCCTGGCGAACGTCCGGACCACGCTGATCGCTGCGGTGGCCATCCCCACTTCGATCATCTCCAGCTTCGCGTTAATGGCGGCCATGGGCTACACGCTGAACCAAATCACCATGATGGCGCTGACGCTCATGGTCGGCATTGTTATCGACGACGCCATCATTGTGCTGGAGAATATCTACCGCTTCGTGGAGGAAAAGAAAATACCGCCCATGGAAGCGGCGGTCCGCGCCACGCGCGAAATCGGTTTGGCGGTGATGGCTACCACGCTTTCCCTGCTGGCGGTGTTTGTTCCTGTAGGTTTTATGGGCGGCATCGTGGGACGGTTTCTGAGTGCGTTTGGCTTTACATCGGCGTTTGCTATTGCGGTATCGCTGCTGGTTTCCTTCACGCTGACGCCGATGCTGTGCTCCCGTTTCCTCCGGCCCGCCATGGAATCCGCCGACGCGCACAGATCGAAGGAGTCTTTCATTTTCCGGCATCTCGACGTGCATTACACGCGCATGCTCGAATGGTCCATGGCTCACCGGCGCGCGGTGGTTGCGGGGAGCGTGCTGGTGGTGCTGAGCATCGTGCCGTTGTTTCTGTTCGTGGGCAAGAATTTTCTTCCCGCCGACGATCAATCGCAATACAACGTGCGCGTGCGCACGCCTGAAGGCACTTCGCTGGCCGCCACCACGAATCTGACCGAGCGCATCGCGCAGGATATTCGCAAGCTGCCCGGAGTGGCTCACACGCTGATGACAGCCGGCGGCGGCCCGGACAGGTCAGTCAACAATGCGCTGATTTACGTCAGGCTGACCGATAGCAGCGAACGACATTTCTCGCAGCAGGACTTGATGCAGCGCACGCGCGAGCTGATGAAGAACCACCCGCGCGAAATCCACACCGGCGTCGAACTGGTGAACGCCGTGGGGGCCAACGACACCAATGCCGACATCCAGTACTTCATCCAGGGCCCCGACCTGGAGAAACTGGCCGCACTCCGGCCAACTACTTGGCAAGATGAGGACCATTCCCAAGCTGGCGGACGCTGACACCTCCTTACGCGGCGGCAAACCCGAAGTGCGTGTGGAAATCGACCGGCCTCACGCCGCGGATCTTGGTGTCTCGGTCGCAGACATCGAACAGGCGCTTAACACGCTCGTAGCGGGCCAGGTGGCATCCAGTTACAACGCCGGCGAGGACCAGTACGAGGTTCGCGTGCGCGCGCAGCAGGAGTTTCGCGGCAGTGTCGAGGCGCTGTCGAATGTGACCGTGCCGTCGGCGAAAATTGGTTCGGTTCGCTTGGATGAAGTGGTACACATCCGCCTGGGCACGGGTCCCTCCTCGATCGAGCGCCTGGGCCGCGAGCGCCAGGTGACGTTTACCGGAAACGTGCTGCCCGGCGGCTCGGAAGCCGGCATTCTGAACCAACTGGATCAGTTCACCAGTGAGATGGGCATGGAGCCGGGTTATCATTCCGGCCTGGCCGGCGGCTCCAAAGAACTGGGCCGCACCGGGTATTACTTCGCGCTGGCGTTCGCGCTCACGTTCATCTTCATGTATATCGTTCTGGCCGCTCAGTTCGAGTCGTTTATTCATCCAGTTACGATTTTGCTCACGCTGCCCATGGCCGTGCCGTTCGGCATCGTGTCCCTGCTCATCGCCGGTCAGACAGTAAACATCTTTTCGGGCCGGGGCCTTCTTCTGTTGTTCGGCATCGTGAAGAAAAACGCG
>Ga0335077_10008413_pt1 | contig 12807 bp, 8 predicted proteins | sample Lox_Sample_31_FD_207151 | JGI IMG/M metagenome (GOLD analysis project Ga0335077, IMG submission 207151) | Soil microbial communities from Loxahatchee National Wildlife Refuge, Florida, United States - Lox_Sample_3.1 | ecosystem: Environmental > Terrestrial > Soil > Wetlands | place: USA: Florida... | reverse complement strand
GTCGTGCGCGGGTCGTCGGTCCGGTCGTCCTTCTCGGGCCCGTAGATGACGCCCAGCCCGACGTGTGCCGCCAGCGAGGGGCTCCACATGCCGTACAGCGCGCCCGTCTTCGCCTTGTTGTTGTCGTGGTCCACGTCCCAGCCGTTGGCGAGGATGCCCCAGAGCTCGAAGTGCTCCGAGAACGCCTCGTGAATCTGAAGTCCGGTGAACTTGACCGGGCGCGCGAAGTCGAACGTGAAGGACTCCGTGGCCTGGAAGTTCAAGGGGGCGTCGTCGCGCTCGATCGCGAGCGGCGAATCGAACTTGCCAAACGTGATCTGGAGGCCGCTCCGCGCCGACGGCACCCACGTCACCATCAGGTTGTCGATGTCCGTATCGATCCCGGACTCCTCTTCGGCGCCGACGAACGGAGAGTCCGCCTCCCGCGCGGCCGTGAGTTGCGCGAAAACCGAGAAGTGATCCGAGAGAACCTTCGAGAAGGCGATGGCGAGGGCGCTGTCGCCAAACGAGTTCTGGTCGTTCTCGAAGTTGTAGGAGTACGTCCCGACTCCAAAGCCGGTGATGCTCAACTGACGCGCGGGATCTTCGCCGAAAAGCGAAACCGCCGGCTGATCGACCGAATCGGGCGATGCGGGCTTCTCCTGCGCCCGAGAAGGCGGGCAGAGAGCCAGGAAGGCGGCTGCCGCAAAGGCGGCACGGCGCCCGTGAAGACGTCTCACGAGAATCCTCCTTTCGAGACCGAAGCGACCGAAGGGCGCGCCTAGGCTCGAGGAGGAGGGTCGGGCAGATCCATGGCCGGCAGAGCCGCGGGCAAGATCGCCGGGGGCACGACGCGGCCGGCCTCGGCTGGAGGCAGCGACACGACGCTCGGCGGCAGAACTCCGGGAGGAAGAGCGGCGAGAAAGAGAGTATCGGGCCGGGCGCAGCGCCGGATCGAGCAGGAAGAATCCTTGCAGCACGCGGCGTCCTTGCCGAGCGGGCAACAGCTCATGCCGGCCGCGGTCGTCCGCGTCAACGGCGAGAGCGGCGCCAGCACGAGGAGAACGCCGAGAATCAGGATTCCGCGCCTCATCCCGACGAAGAATACCGTCTTCCCGGTCTGTTTGACTTGTGCGATCCCGTCCCCTACTCTCGTGCGTTGGATGGGAAGTCTGATCCCCCGACGCCTTGCGGCCTGGGCGTTGGCAGCAGTGGTGTTCGCCGCCAGCGCCGCACCGCACCATCACTTCGGTCTGGCGGATGAGGGCGCGGGAGACAAAGCTTCCCAGAGCGTTCTGACGACCCACGATCCTCTTTCTCGCGCTTTCCACTGGCATGCCGTTCTCAAGATCGTCCAGGAAGACGCCTGCTGGGCCTGCCATTGGAACCGGGTCGCCGGCCTGAGCTCGACCTCCGCGTACCGTCCCGCCTTGCTCCCCGGCCGGGCGCTGGCTCTTCTGCCTCCGCGCTCGGCGCTCTCCGTCGCTCGATTCACGCGGCTCTCCCGCGGCCCTCCCGCTCTCCTCTAGTTCTCGAAACTGGTCACTTCAACAGATCGCTTCTCCCCGAGGAGAAGCGGGCCAGCTCATTGCGCCGGCCTTTCGAGATGTTTGAGGAACGAACAAAATGGAGAAAGTCACGCTTGGATTCACAAAGATCCTGGCCGTGGGCCTTTGGCTAACGCTCGCGGTGTCAGCCGAGCCGGCGCTCGCGGCGACGGCAGGATCCGTTCGCGGGACCGTGACAGGCCCTGACGGGAAACCAATGGGCGCGGTCGTCGTCCAGTTGCGAAACGACATCACCGGCTTTTCGGCGCAGACGAAATCGGACGCCCAGGGGCGCTTTCAGTTCTTCAACGTGCCGTTCAATCCCTACGAGGTTCACGTCGAAGTCCAGGGGTTCCAGACCCGCCATCTCGCGATCGACGTCCGGTCGACGCTGCCGGTCGAGGTCCCCGTGGCGCTCGCCTTGCTTCCCGTGGCGGAGAAGGTCGAAGTCGAAGCGGAGAAGCCTGCGGCGGTCCTCGAAACCGACTCGTCCCAGTCGCACGTCGACATCGACAAGTCCTCGATCGTCCGGGCCCCTGCCGCGATGCCCTCCCGCGGAATGGAGGCACTCGTGATTCAGGCCCCGGGGTTTTCGACGGACGAGAACGGGCGTTACCACTTTCAGGGCGCCCACAGCCAGCAGAGTTACGTTGTCGACGGGCAGCCCATCGCCGACCAGATCGGCATTACGTTCTCCAACTCCATCGACCCGGGGATCCTGCAGTCGGCCGAGGTCATCTATGGAAACGTCCCGGCCGAGTACGGCGAAAAGATCGCAGCCGTCATCAACCTCACGACGCGGTCGGGCCTCGGCGCGGGCGCTCCGAAGGGCGACGTCCGGTTTGGAGGCGCGAGTTTCAACACCTACGACGCGGGCGCCTCCGTCGGCGGGGGGACCTCGACCTTCGGCTACTACTTCTCTCTGGATGCCGCGAAGTCCAACCGCTTTCTGGATCCGGTCAACTTCGACAACTTCAACAATCACGGAGATTCCGAGCGGGCGTTTCTCCGCTTCGACTTCGCTACCCCCGACTCAACCAACGACTTCCGCATTTCGGGATTGATCGGGCGGACGCAGCGCAACGTCCCCAACACGCTCACTCAGGAGGAAGCGCTCACCGACAACGAGGTTCAAACCAACGACTGGAACCTGAATCTGGGCTGGCAGTCGATTCTCGCCGCGACGACGGTGCTGGATGTCACGGGCTTCGCACGAAACAACCGCTACACGTACTACGGCTCCCCCAACGATCCCTCGGTGATCGCCGATTCGAAGCGCTCCCTGGACAACTACGGCGTCCAGCCGACGATCACGTTTCAACTCGGCAGCATGAACCAGCTCAAGGCGGGCGGCGTCTTCAAGAGCTATCCGATTCAGGAGCGGTTCTCCTTCGGCATCACCGACCCGAACCTGAACGATCCCTCTTCGCCCGACTACAACCCGAACCTGGCGCCGTACGACTTGACGCGCGGCGGATCGATGTTTCTCTTTCAACAGTCGAAGACCATCACGTACCTCGCGGGTTACCTCGAGGACACGCTCCGGCTGGCGAACCTCACCGCTCAGATCGGCTTTCGCTACGACCACAACAGCTTCCCGAAGTCCGAGGGTCAGCTGCAGCCCCGGATCGGCTTGGCCTACTACATCCCGGCGACGAAGACCGTGTTGCGCGCCTCCTACAACCGGATCTTCGAGACGCCTGAGTTCGAGAACATTCTCTTCTCTTCCTCACAGGAGGCTGCCGACATCGCGCCCCCGGCCGTGCAGGACTCGCGCGAACTCGGCGGCGGTGTCCTCCTGGTTCCCTCGGAAAAGCAGAACGTCTACGACGTCGGGCTGCAGCAAGCGATCGGATCCTTTCTCCGCCTCGACATCGACTTCTGGCGGCGCGACTCGAAGAACGCCGGCGATCAAGACCAGTTCGAGAACACCGGAATCGTCTTCCCCCTCGCCTTTGACTCCGGGACTCTTCACGGGTGGAACGTGCGCCTCGACCTCGCCCCCGTCGGCGGGCTGCACGGATACGCCTCCGTCGGCCACGTCCGGGCGATCTACGCGCCGCCGTTCGCGGGCGGTCTCTTCCTGGACGCCGGAGCCGTTGACGACCTCCTGGGCGGACCCTTCGTCATCGATCACGACGAAGAAATCCAGGTTCAGAGCGGATTGACCTACGAATTCGGAAAGTCCGGCGTGTGGGCCGGCACCGTCGTGCGGTACGACTCCGGGCTCGTTACCGACGCCGACCCCACGGATTTGCTGGCCGACCCGGACAACGCCTTCGCCGCCCCGTACGTGCGTGTTCACACCGGGGGCGATCTGGATCCCAACCGCATCGCGTCTCGGACCATCTGGAATTTCTCTGTGGGTTCGGATCTCACTCGCATCGGCCTCCCCCTTTCCCTCCAGCTCGACGTCCTCAATGCATTCGATAAGAAGGGGCTCTACAACGTTCTGTCCACCTTCGGAGGAACTCACGTGATTCCCCCGCGCACGATCGCGGGACGCATCCGGTACACATTTTGACCGGGGACGTGGAGGTCCCACCCCTCCGCACCCGGCCCGGCCGTGGACACGCGACGACGCGGCTCCGCAAGCGGACAACGAGGGCCTCGGAGGGCCCGTTTCGACGGGATTCCCTTCCGGTTAGGAGGCTGTCTCGCCGCGCCGGGCGAAGAATTCCCGCGTCGCCTCGATGTCGCGGCCGATCTGCTCGGTCAACGCCATCACCGACGGGAACTTGCGCTCCTCGCGGAGGCGCTCGAGGAAGAAGAGGCGCACGCGCTCGCCGTACACGTTGGAATTGAAGTCGAGCACGTACGTCTCGATCGTCGTCGCGAAGTCCTCGTAGACGGTAGGCCGGCGTCCGATGTTGGTCACGGAGTCGAAACGCCGCTCGAAGGAACGGATCTCGATCTGCGTCACGTAGACCCCGTCGGTCGGGAAGAGCTCGTTTTCGGGCGCGAGGTTGATCGTCGGGTAGCCGATCTTGCGGCCGACCCGCTCGCCCCGCGCCACGATCCCGTCCACCTCGTAGTCCCGCCCGAGGAGCTCGCGGGCGAGCGCCACGTCGCCGGCCGCGAGCGCCCTGCGGATGCGCGTGGAAGACACGGGTTCTCCGGCGACCATCACTTCCTCGACGCCTTCGGCCACGAAGCCGCACTCGGGCCCGAGGCGCTGGAGGAGCGCCAGGTCGCCACGCTTGCCGCGCCCGAAGGCGAAGTGCGCGCCGAGCACGACCTCCCGGACGCGCAGGCGCTCGGCCAGGAAGCCGCGCGCGAAATCCTCGGGCTCCGTGAGCGAGAAGTCCCGGGTGAACGGCACGACGAGCAGCCACTCGACGCCGATCTCCTCGATCGCCTCTTCCTTCTGGCGCAGGGTCTGGAGCCGGGGCGGCGCGTGGTCGGGCCGCAGCACCGCGAGCGGGTGCGGCTCGAACGTGATGGCGACCGACGGGCTCGCCGCGGCGCGCGCCCGCGACACGACCGTCTCGAGAATGCGGCGGTGGCCGCGGTGGACGCCGTCGAAGTTGCCGATCGTGACGACGCCCTCGCGGGGCAGGTCGGAGGCGCGGAGAGGATCGCGGACGACGTGCATCGGGAAGCCGTCAGCTCTCGGCTGTCAGCTGTCAGCTCGCGACCGCACCGACCACGTCGTAATCGTAGGTGCTCTCGACTCGAAGAGAGACGAGGCTCCCCGGGGAGAGGGTGCGTCCGTCGGTGTCGGTGATGAGGGCGCGACCGTCGATCTCCGGGGCCTGCGAGCGGAGGCGGGCTTCGATGAGATACTCCGACTCGTCGCTCGGCCCCTCGACGAGGGCCTCGACCGTTCTGCCGCGCAGCGCCCGCAGCTTTCGACGCGCGATCGGGTTCTGGAGCGACAGAAGAAAGTCCTTCCGGCGCTCCTTCTCCTCCACGGGCACCGGATCGCCGAGCGCCTCGGAGGCCGAGCCCGGCTCGGGGGAGTAGGTGAAGGCACCCAGGTTGTCGAATTCGACGTCGCGCACGAACTCGCAGAGCTCGCCGAACTCCGCCTCTCCTTCGCCCGGGAAGCCGACGATGAAGGTCGTCCGGATCGCGATGTCCGACACGCGCTCGCGCATGCGCGCGATCATCGCGCGGTAGGACGCGGCGTCGCCGCCCCGGCGCATCCCGGAGAGCACGCTCCGGGAGACGTGCTGCAGCGGGATGTCGACGTAGGGCAGAAACCGCCGATCGCGCGCCATCGCGTCGAGCACGGAGTCATCGAGGGTCTTCGGGTACGCGTACAGGAAGCGGATCCACGGGAACGACGTTTCCGAGAGCAGCGCATCGACGAGACGCGCCAGCCCCCGCCGGTTCATCCCCAGGTCCTCGCCGTAGCGCGTCGTGTCCTGAGAAATCAGGACGAGCTCGGACACTCCCTGCGCCTCGAGAGCCTTCGCCTCCGCGAGGAGCGACGCGATCGGGCGGCTTCGCTGGAAGCCACGCATCTGCGGGATCGTGCAGAAGGTGCACGGATTGTCGCAGCCCTCGCCGACCTTGAGGTACGCGTACCCGCGGCGGCGCGAGAGCATCCGGGGGGCGGCGTCGTCGTAGAGCCGCGTCGCGAGCGGCTTGTCGGTGAACCGCGGGAGCGACGGCAGGCCCGCGGCGGCGGCCGGCGCCTTCTCGAGCTCGTCGAGGCCGAGGAACACGTCCACTTCGGGGATCTCGCCCGCCAGCTCGCGGCCGTATTTCTGGACCATGCATCCCGCGACGACGACGCGGTCGACCTCGCCACGCCGCTTGCGCTCGACCTGCTCGAGGATCGCCTCGACGGACTCTTCCTTGGCCTTGTCGATGAAGCCGCACGTGTTGACGACGACGACCCGCGCCTTCCCGTCCGGCACGACCGCGTGGCCGGCCCGCGCGAGATGTCCGAGCATGATCTCGCTGTCCACGAGATTCTTCGGGCAGCCGAGCGAGACGATGCCGACCGACGGGAGGTTGGGCGCGCTCACGGATAGATCCGCTTCAAGGTACGCGGGTACGGGATCGCCTCGCGCAGGTGGTGGATCCCGCAGATCCACGTCACGACGCGCTCGAGGCCCATGCCGAAGCCTCCGTGCGGGAACGTCCCGTAGCGGCGGACGTCGAGGTACCACTCGTAAGCTTCCCGCGGCAGCTTGTGCTCCTCCAGCCGCTTTTCGAGGAGCGCGAGGTCGTGGATGCGCAGCGAGCCCCCGATGATCTCGCCGTAACCCTCGGGCGCCAGCATGTCGAGCCCGAGCACGACGTCGGGATCCTGCGGGTCCGGCTGCATGTAGAAAGACTTGATGGCCGCCGGGAAGCGCGACACGATGAGCGGCCGGTCGAGGCCTTCGGCGAGCGCCGTCTCCTCGTCCGCCCCGAGGTCGTCGCCGAACTTGACGGGAAATCCATCCGCGACGAGCTTCGCGATCCCGTCGCGATAGGTGATGCGCGGGAACGGGAGCTTCACGGCCTCGAGCTTCGCGGTGTCGCGCTCGAGCCGCTTCAAGTCCTCGCGGCAGCGGTCGAGCGCCCATCCCACGAGATGCGCGATGAGATCCTCGGCGAGCCGGCAGAGCCCCTCGAAGTCGATGAAGGCGACCTCGGGCTCGAGCATCCAGAACTCGGTCAGGTGGCGCCGGGTCTTCGACTTCTCGGCGCGGAACGTCGGGCCGAAGCAGTACACCTTCCCGAATGCCGCGGCCGCCGGCTCGAGGTAGAGCTGGCCCGACTGCGACAGATACGCCTTGTCGCCGAAGTAGTCCGTCTCGAAGAGCGTCGAGGTGCCCTCGACCGAGGAGCCCGTCAGGATCGGCGAATCGATGCGGACGTACTCGCGCCGGTAGAAGAAGTCGGCGATCGCCTGCTCGAGCTCGGAGCGAACCCTCAGCACGGCGTGCTGTTGCGAGGACCGCATCCAGAGATGCCGCAGGTTCATCAGAAAGTCGACGCCGTGCTCCTTCGGGGAGATCGGGTAGTTCTCCGATGCGCCGAGGACCTCGACCGCCGCGGCCGTCATCTCGAAGCCTCCCGGCGCACGCTGGTCCTCGCGCACCGTGCCCGTGACGCGGATCGAGGCTTCCTGCGTCGCACGCTCGGCGGCCTCCCAGGCCTCCGGCGGGACGTCCGCCCTGGGCACGACGGCCTGGAGGTATCCCGAGCCGTCGCGGACGATCAGGAACTGGATCTTTCCCGACGAGCGCTTCTGGAAGAGCCAGCCCTCGACCGTCGCGGTCTGCCCGGTCTTCTCCCCGATGTGCCGGATCGCGGTTGTGGCCATAAAGGGCGGGGATTATAAGGGGGATGGCCATTCGGCGTGAGCGGCTCCCGGTTCTCGCCGTCGCCTTCGGGCTCTTCGCCGCCCTCGCCGCCTACGGCGCGTTCCTGGTGCGGCATGCGGCGCACGCCGTCGGCGGCTCGGACAGCTCGGGTTATGCCAACACGGCCCGGCGCCTCCTCTCGGGAACTCTGGTCGCGCGGCCGCGCTCGCTCGAGCTTCTGGGTCTTCCGGACTCGCTCGCGGAGATCGTCACGCCGCTCGGCTTCCTCGCCGGGCCGAGGCCCGGGACGATGGCGCCGCTCTATCCGATCGGATTTCCCGCGCACCTCGCCGCGGCGGCGCTCGCCGGCGGCTGGGAGAAGGGGCCGTATTTCGTCAGCCCGATCGCGGCCGTGCTGTGCCTCGCCCTTCTCTATCTCCTCTCTCGCGAGCTCGGGCTCCCGCCGGCCTGGTCCGCCGCCACGACTGCGGCGCTCGCCGCGTGGCCGGCCTTCCTCTTCCAGGCGATCCAGCCGATGAGCGACGTCGTCGCGACGCTCTGGGCGATCGCGGCGGTTCTCTTCGCGGTCCGCGCGCGCCGCCGTCCGGCGTGGGCGCTCGCCTGCGGCGGGGCGCTCGGACTCGCCGTGCTCGTGCGGCCGACGAGCCTTCTCCTCGCCGTGCCGCTCGCCTTCGCGATACCTTGGACGCGGCGATGTCTCGGCCTTCTCGTTCTCGGCGGGGCGCCGATGGCCGCCGCCCAGGCCGCGATCAACCGGACCTGCTACGGCGGCCTTCTCGCCACCGGCTACGGGAAGACCGGCCACCTCGAGGCCATCGCAATCGCGAACTTTCCCGCCCGAATCTGGTACTACGGACGCTGGATCTTCCACACGTTCACCCTGATCGTTCCGCTCGCCGCAATGGCCTCGGCCGCCGACCGGCGCACGCCCGCGCGGGATCGCGCAATGCTCCTTTCCTGGTTCGGCGTCTTCCTCCTCTTCTACTGTTTCTACGGTCCTTACGAATCGTTCGGCTTCCTGAGATTCCTGCTCCCGGGGATTCCGGCGCTCGTGCTCGCCGCGGCCCTCGCGCTGCGCCACGGCCTGGCGCGACTTCCGGGCACGCGCCTCGCACCGGCGATCGCCGTCCTCGCCCTTGCGATCATTCTCGTCGTCGAGTGTCGCCAGACGCGCCTCATCGGCGTCCTCGGGACGGCCGAAACGCAGGCGACCTATCCCCTGGCCTGCCGCTGGGCGCGCGCGAGGCCCGAGAGGAGCATCGTCGTGGCAACGTACGCGAGCGGCGCGATCGAGTACTACACGAAGCTCCCGTACCTCCGATGGGACCCGATCTGGCCCGCGCGGTGGCCCGTGCTTCGCGCCGGGCTCGAGGATCGCGGCTGGCGCTTCTACGCCGTCCTCTTCCCGGAAGAGGAGAGGGGCTTCGCCGAGCACGTCCCCGGCGCGTGGAGAAAGGTCGGCGCGATCCGAGAAGTCGGTCTTTGGGAGCTTCCGCCGCTCGAGCCCCGAATCAGCGCACGTGAATGACGCGGCGGAGCGTGGCCTCCCCGCCGTCCCGCGCCACGGCCGTGACGGTCAGCGTGTGGTCTCCCGGCGGGAGATTCGGGATTCGGAAGTGGTATCCGAGCTTCGCCGCGTCGGGATAGCCGGGGAAATAACGGGCCACGTCGGCGCGATCGTCGCCGATCGTCGCGTCGTCGGAAGCCCCGATCTCCGTCTCTATGCGAACGCGCGCGATGCCCGAATCATCCGCGGCCCAGCCGTGCCCGATCTCGCCGGGAGCGGCGGCGAAACCCGCCGAGGGGAAGTCGAGCGCGACGATCGGCGGGGAGTTGTCGAATCCCGGACGGAGCGTCAGAGAGTGAAAGTCCGCCTGGGCTTGCCGCAGCTCCTCGCTCGTCACGCCCGCGTCGAAGGCCGGCGCGCTCGCGACGCGGAAGACGAAATCGCGGTCGACACCGTGGGGCAGATCCCGGAGCAGCTCGATCCGGTGCGATCGCAGCCCCCGCTTGACGGCGTCGGCGTACGCGAACAGAACGCCCGGCGGGGCGTCGTGCGGGTGGAAAACGAGCACAGACGCCCGCACCTCCGCGGCGTGGTCCCAGACGGAATCGGGGATCGCGAGCTTGTTGAGATCCTCGGAGAGGCGGAAATAGTCGGGAGGAGTGAATCCGGACGCCCCGTTGACGATCGGCCTCCAGTGGGCCGTCGAGCGGAACTCGTACTCGTAGTCGTATTGAAGCCCCAGCGGCCACTCCATGACCCCCGCCGGCACGCCGGGCCGCGCGAGCCAGCGGTCGACCGCGGGGGGATCGGCCGGCACCTCGTGGAGATCGAGCGGGAAGGCGCGATACTCGACGCCCGTCACAACGAGCGCGCCGGCAATCATCGCCCGGCGCCGAAGGCCTACCGCCCCGCCCGCCGCGAGCGACAGGCCCCACGCCGCGAGCACCGCGAGCGCGAGATCGAAGAGCACGATCCCGCGCGCCGGAGCGCGGATGGAACGGAACACGGAACCCAGGGACTCGAAGAGGAATCGGTAATACGGCGTGTGGAGGCCGAGCGCGACGAGGAGACCGACGATGGCGATCGCGACGAGGAGCGAGGCGCGAAGGTCGATCGGCCCGCGGCGGAGAAAATCGCCGAGATCCCGGTAGCGTGATCGTGCGGGAAAGGCCAGCACCAGGCGGAGAAACGCCGCGGCCGTCGCGAAGACGACGAGGCGCGAGGGGTCTCCGAAGCGAAGAGGACCGACCGAGAGGCCCGGCCGCAGTGCGGCGGCGATCGCGATACCGAGAAGGAGCAGCGCCGTCAGATCGAGCGCCCGGGCCCACGCGCGGCGCCGGGCCTCGACGCGCCGCACGCCGCCGTCCGGCGCCGTCCGCCGTGAGCGGCGCACCGCGAGGACCGCGAGCGCGACGGGAACGATCCCCGGGAAGAAATCCCCCTCCGGATGCGACCAGCGCTGCGTGACCGCTCCATAGAGCCTGTTGCGAGCGCCCGCGGAGAGGAATTCCGTCACGCGGCCGGAGAACCACTCGGCCTCGTGCGTCCCACGCTCGAATCCGTAGAGGCGCGAAGCGAGGACGTAGGGCAAGAAGAACGGCGCGACGATCGCGCCGACCGCCGCCGCGGCCAGAAGCACCCGGAGCACGCGCCGCCGAGACCCGGCATCCTCCCTGGAGAGAAACCGCCACAGCAGGGCCGTCCCGACGAGGAAGCCCGAGAAGATCGCGTAGTGCACGTTGGCGAGCGCGTTCCACCCGAGACAGACGGCGAAGAGAGCGAGATCCCGCCGGCGCCCGGCCTCGAGATACCGGAGAAGAAAGAGAAGCAGCAGCGGCAGAAACGCTCCCCATTGAAACTGCACGTGCGGGAGCTGCGAGATCCGCCACGGCAGCAGCGCGTAGACGACGCCGGCGAGGAGGGACGCGGCGGCGTCGCCGGTCAGCTCGCGCGCCAGCGCCCACGCCGCGAGCGCCGACGAGAACATGCCGAGGAGGAAGAGGGCGTTGTAGACGGTCAGCGTCGAGAGCCCCGCCGCGTAGAGCGGAAAGCCGAAGACCGCCGCCCCGAGCAGGTTCTCCGAGAAGGCGAGGCTGTACCGCGCCGGATAGAAGATGTTCGCGTCGAAGAGGCGCAGCGGATCGAGAAACGTCTGGTGGAAGTCCCAGTGGAGGATCCAGGCGCACAGCTTCGCGTCCCAGATGTCCGGGAGCGCCGAAGAAACGCGCGCCGCGAGCGGCCAGGTCTGGAGCAGAGTGGCGCCGAGAAGGAGGAGCGCCGCGAGGAGGACCTCGCGGCCGCCGCGCCGCCCCGGGCCCGTCAGCGCCGCTTGCTCCGGGCGTTGTTGGCGATCGTCAGGGCCTGCTGGAGGCGCTGGAGCTTGCGCTGCCGGTTCTGCGTCGCCATCACGTCGTCGACGGGCGCGGGATTCCCGCGGATCTCCCGCAGGAGCCGGTCCGCCTCGAAGAGGAACGTCTGGAAGTCGGGATCCTTGAACTGCTTGAACGTCAATTCGGTCGTGATGATGTAGCCGTCGGCGATCGACGACGCCATGTTGTAGGCCGAGCCCCCGGCAAAGACGCTCATGGAGTCGGCGTCAGTCTAATCCAGCGCGGCCGCGTCCGGACCTCCGGTCTTGAGGTATCCTTCGCCGCCCATGGCATTCGACGGCGTGGACTATCTCGAGTTCGACACCCTCCTGACCGAGGAACAGCGGCTCGTACGCGACACGGTGCGCGGCTGGGTCGAGGACAAGGTCCTCCCGGTCATCGAGGAGGCGGCCTGGGAGGGCCGTTTCCCGAAGGAGCTCGTGCCGGAGATGGCCCGGATGCACCTCTTCGGCTCGACGATCGCCGAGTACGGCTTGCCGGGCCTCGACAACATCGCCTACGGGCTCATCATGCAGGAGCTCGAGCGCGGCGACTCGGGCCTCCGTTCGTTCGTCTCGGTGCAGTCGGCTCTGGTCATGTACCCGATCTACGCCTTCGGCTCCAAGGAGCAAAAGGACCGGTGGATTCCGAAGCTCGCGAAGGCGGAGGCCATCGGCTGCTTCGGCCTGACCGAGCCCGACTTCGGCTCGAACCCCGCCGGCATGCGCACGACGGCGAAGAAGGACGGGAACGGCTACGTCCTCAACGGCGCGAAGGCCTGGATCACCAACGGCTCGATCGCCGACGTGGCGGTCGTCTGGGCGAAGCTCGACGGCGTCGTGCGCGGCTTCCTCGTCGAGAAGGGCACGAAGGGTTTCTCGACCTTCGAGCACAGGGGAAAGATGTCGCTGCGCGCCTCGGTCACGTCGCAGCTCGCCTTCGAGGACTGCCGCGTTCCGGGCGACGCGATTCTCCCGGCCGTCGAGGGACTGAAGGGCCCGCTCTCCTGCCTGACGCAGGCGCGCTACGGAATCGCCTGGGGCGCCATCGGCAGCGCCATGGCGACCTACCGCGCCGCCCTCGACTACTCCAAGAGCCGGAAACAATGGCTGGACCGCCCGATCGCGGCTCATCAA
>Ga0335077_10008410_pt1 | contig 12808 bp, 11 predicted proteins | sample Lox_Sample_31_FD_207151 | JGI IMG/M metagenome (GOLD analysis project Ga0335077, IMG submission 207151) | Soil microbial communities from Loxahatchee National Wildlife Refuge, Florida, United States - Lox_Sample_3.1 | ecosystem: Environmental > Terrestrial > Soil > Wetlands | place: USA... | reverse complement strand
ACCGCATAAGGGAACAAAATGGGATTCATCTGGTTCTGGATCGTAGCCGTCATGATCGTCGCCTATGTCGTGTTCGATGGCTTCGACATCGGCGTTGGCATCCTGCACCCTTTCGTCGCGCGAACGGATGAAGAAAAGCAACTCGTCATTCGTACGATTGGTCCCGTTTGGGACGGCAATGAAGTGTGGCTGCTCGCTGGTGGCGGCACGCTCTACTTTGCCTTCCCCCTGCTCTACGCCTCAGCTTTCAGCGGCTTTTATCTCGCGCTGATGATCGTGCTCTGGCTGCTCATCATGCGGGCGCTCGGCGTTGAGTTGCGGATGCACATACACGCACACGTGTGGCACGCATTCTTCGATGGTCTGTTTTTCATTTCAAGCGCTCTGTTGGCGGTCTTCTATGGCGCGGCGCTTGCGAATGTGATTCGCGGCGTCCCTCTCGGCACGGACGGCTACTTCTTTCTGCCTCTGTGGACCAACTGGCGCCTCGGCCCTGAGCCCGGGATTCTCGATTGGTACACCGTAATCGGCGGGGTGCTGGCCCTCGCCGCATTGGCGCTTCACGGTGCGCTTTATCTCATTGTGAAGACCGAAGACGATTTACAATTTCGCGCCAGGATTGCGGCGCGGCGTTTATCACTAGGCGTTTTGGTCCTCACCGCAATCAGCTTGCCCGCGACTTTGGCCGCGCGCCCCGACGGACTGGACAATTACCGCTCATACCCGGTCCTATTTATTGTTCCCATCATCATTCTTGCCGCGCTCGCTGGAATCATTTATTTCTCTCGCACACACGATGACCGCAAAGCATTTAGCTGTTCCTGCGTGTATCTGACGATGATGCTGGTCGGCGCCGCGGTCGCGCTATATCCTCGGCTGCTGCCCTCGAGCAATGATTCGGCAAATGACATCACCGTCCAGAAGGCTCTCTCCGGGCCACACACCCTTCATGTCGGCTTGATCTGGTGGGGATTCGGCATGTGCCTGGCGGTGATGTACTTCGTCATTGTCTATCGCATGTTCAAGGGGAAAGTTTCGCTTGAAGGCGGCGGCTACGGACATTAACCCTCTGCCTGACCTGCTGTCATTCCGAGGAGTCGAGCCCGCGAGACGACGAGGAACCTGCTTTATTGCGTGCCTTTATATCCCGGCCCTCGCAGCGCTCGTCCCGGGCGCTCATCAGTAATCTTGCCATCGAAAACCACGGGCTTGCCGTTCACGAAAACGTATTTCACTCCAACCGAATAACGAAGCGGGTCATTGTAAGTGGCGACATCCTGAATCGTAGCCGGATCGAACACGGTCACATCGGCGTACATGCCGGGACGCAGAATACCGCGATCCATAATTCCCACGCGGCTCGCGGCGAGTGAAGTCATTTTGCGCACGGCTTCTTCGAGGCTCATCGTGTGCTCTTTGCGTACGTATTCGGCGAGCACGCGCGAAAACGTGCCGAACGCACGCGGATGGGCTTTGCTCGTGCTCAGCGGGCCATCTTCGGCCTGCTCTTCGGAATCCGAACCATAAGTCACAAGCGGATTCGAAACCGCATCGCGCACATCGTTCTCGTCCATAATCGAAATCACGACCTGGCTCTTGCCCTGATCGGCAATGGCAATATCCATGGCTGCATCTTTCGGATCTTTGCCCATTGCGCGGCCAATCTGTTCGAGGTTCATGCCTTCGTACTTGCGCAGCTCCGGATTCAACACGTGAACAATCATCACTCCTGCTCCGCCGCCCGAGCCGAGCCACTGGTTCTCCCAGGTTGTGCTCGGTTCTTCCATTTCCTTTTGTGCTCGGGCGCGCTGTGCTGGATCTTTGAGCCGCGCCAGCATTTTCTCCGTGCCGCCCTCCGCAACCCAGCTGGGAAAACATGCGATCAGGTCGTTTGAAGCTCGCGTGTACGGGTAAACGCTCGCCGCGACGTCGATTCCTCGTTCGCGCGCTGCTTGAATTCGGCGCAGCACCTCGGGCATTTTGCCGAAATTTTCGCGATACGCGGTTTTCAGGTGCCAGATGGTGGTTGAAATATGCGCGCGCTGCGAGATCTCGAACACTTCATCAAGCGAAGGAAAAATTCTGTCGGATTCCGAACGCTGGTGGGTGAAGTAGACGCCGCCATAGCTATGCGCGACTTTCGCCAGCTCGACGATTTCGTCTGTGGACGCGAACACGTCCGGAACATATTGCAGCGCGGTGCTGAGCCCAAATGCACCTTGCTGCATGGCTTGCGCCACCAACTGGCGCATTTCGTCAAGTTCGGCGGGCGTCGCGGGACGATTGTCCTTTCCGATGACGTATTCGCGCAAACCGCCCGCACCAACGAAGGTGCCGAGATTGATCGCCGGCCGGGCGTGTTCAAAATGCCGGAAATATTCATCCAAAGAATGCCAGTCGAGGTCGACGTGGTACTTTTCCGCTTCAGGCCGAAAGTCGGCGAGCAAGCGATTATTCAAAGGCGCGATCGATGTGCCTTCACCGGTAATCTCCGTGGTCACGCCCTGCGTGATTTTACTGGCCGCGCGGCCATCTACCAGGATGTTGAATTCCGATTGACCTTGCACGTCGATGAATCCCGGCGAGACGACCAATCCGTGAGCGTCGATGTGTTGCTTCGCCGATGCACGATGAAGGTCACCAACCGCGGCGATGCGATCACCCTTGATCGCGACATCTCCATAAAACCAGGCCGCGCCCGTGCCATCAACCACCCGAGCGTTCGAGATAATGAAGTCGTAAGCGGGATGCTGGGCACGAGCCACTGAGAGGCAGAAGACTGGGACTAATAAAAAGAGAGTCACGCACCGTAGTTTGGCAAGCATAGCAATGGGCGAATGATAAACCATTCCCGCTCTCAGCCGTCGATCACGTGCACATTGTTATACTCTGCTCCATGCTCGCGCAGACGCTCGAAGAAGGCCGAAAGCTGACGGATGCCGCGTTAGAGCGCCTGCTGCCCTCGGCCGATACGCGGCCAACCTCCATTCACCGGGCGATGCGGCATAGCGTTTTCGCCGGCGGAAAACGTATTCGCCCAATTCTGTGCATGGAAGCCGGACGCGCTGTAGCCGGAAAGCTTCCAGCCGGAATCGAAGAGCTCGGGGCGGCGCTCGAGATGCTGCACACTTACTCCCTGATCCACGACGATCTCCCCGCCCTCGATAACGACGACCTGCGCCGTGGCCGTCCGACCTGCCACAAAGTTTTTGGCGAAGCCATCGCCATCCTCGCCGGGGACGCATTGCAAACTCAGGCGTACGAGGTTCTTTCGCGTCTGCAATGCCCGGCTGACGCCCGGATCAAAATCATCGAAGAAATCGCACGCGGTACCGGCACCGTGAACGGGATGATCGGCGGCCAGGTGGTCGATCTTGAAGCCGAGCACACGAAACCGAATGCCGAGATGCTCGAATACATCCATCTTTCGAAAACCTCGGCGTTAATTACAGCCAGTGTAGTCACTGGTGGCATCTATGGTGCGGGCAGTCCGGATGTAGTCGAAAGGTTACGGCGCTTTGGGCGGGCGATCGGACTGGCGTTCCAAATTGTGGACGATGTGCTCGACGTAACGCAGACTTCGCAGCAGCTCGGCAAGACGGCTGGGAAGGATGCCGCTTCGGAAAAAGCTACGTACCCCGCTCTGTTTGGAATAGAGGAATCGCGCAAGAGGGCCGCCGCCCTGCTGCAGGACGCGCTGGAAGCCGTGGAACCGCTCGGCGCTCGCGGAGGAACGCTGCAGGATCTGGCGCGTTACCTCATTGAACGGGAGAGTTGAGCACCAAAACTGTACAGATTTCATCTTGGTTCGGCCGAGATTACTTAAGAGAGGAGCGACCGCGGTGCCCATTCTGGAACTTACCGGCACCTTAACGTTATACTTACCGTCCAGGAGCCATCACACGCTCACTTTCAACAGATCTCAGATTTTCTCGTAGCCAAGGAATCGATGAAAAGAGCTGTTTCGCCGCGAGTCGCTTACTTTTCAATGGAAATTGCTCTCGAGCCGGACATCCCGACTTATTCGGGGGGCCTTGGCATTCTGGCTGGGGACACCTTGCGCTCGGCCGCCGACCTGGGAACGCCGGTCGTGGCAGTCACGCTAGCCTATCGCAAAGGATATTTTCGCCAGATTCTCGATCCTTCCGGAAATCAATTTGAGCAGCCCCAGGACTGGGACCCGGAGAACCAGCTTGCGGCCGTCGGTCCGCACGTGACGGTCGAGGTCGAAGGCAGGATCGTTTCCATTCGCGCGTGGAAGTACACGATTACCGGGGTGACCGGCGAAACGGTTCCGGTCTATCTGCTGGATACAGATTTGCCGGAAAACGGCGAATATGACCGTGCGCTTACCGATAGCCTCTATGGCGGCGATCAGCGCTACCGTCTGGCGCAGGAAATTGTGCTTGGGCTGGGTGGCTTCCAGATGATGCAAAAGTTATATTCCGGCCAGATCGAAACCTACCACATGAACGAAGGCCATTCGGCACTGCTCTCGCTCGGTCTGCTGGAGCGAAGATTGGAGCAGAGCTTCGCCGGACGGCTGAAACAGCTCGACATCGATGGCGTGCGCAACATGTGTATTTTTACGACGCACACGCCGGTGCCCGCCGGTCACGATCAGTTCCCGCGCAGCCTGGTTTCACAGGTGCTCGGGCGCGAGCAGGTCGGGCTTCTTGATGAAGCGCAAGCCTGGGAAGGCGACGCTCTGAACATGACTTACCTGGCTCTGCAGTTCTCCGGATACGTGAACGGAGTTGCCATGCGCCACGGCGAAGTTTCGCGCGGCATGTTTCCGGCTTACGCGAAGGAAATCAGCGCTATTACGAACGGCGTTCACGCGACCACGTGGACTTCACCCGCATTTGCCGAGCTGTTCGATTCCTACATCCCCGGTTGGCGTACCGATAACAACTATTTGCGTTACGCGATCAGCATTCCGCTTCCCGCCATTCGCGAGGCCCACGCCGAAGCGAAAACCGAATTGTTCGAGGAGATAGGCCGCACCTTCGGGGTGCAGCTCGATCCCAAGCTGCTGACCATTGGATTTGCCCGCCGCGCGAGCACTTATAAGCGTGCGGATTTACTCTTTCAGGACCCTGAACGATTGCGGAAGATTGTTCGTGAAGTTGGGCCGATTCAGCTGGTCTATGGCGGGAAAGCGCATCCGCACGATGAAGGAGGAAAAAATCTGATTCGCAGAGTCGTCGGCGGGTCGCATGCTCTGGCCGACGTGATCCACAGCGTCTACGTTGAGAATTACGACATGCGCTGGGGACGATTGATCACTTCCGGCGTGGATTTGTGGCTCAACAATCCAATGCGGCCACAGGAAGCCTCCGGCACGAGCGGAATGAAAGCTGCGTTGAATGGCGTGCCCAGCTTCAGCGTGGTCGATGGATGGTGGGCGGAAGGGCACATTGAAGGCGTCACCGGATGGTCAATCGGAAGCAGCGAGATTGCGGAAGATCAATCCGTCGAACTGGCCGCCCTCTACGACAAGCTCGAGCGCGAAATCGTACCCATGTTCTATGGCCGGCCAAACCGATATAACGAAATCATGCGCTTCGCCATCGCGCTGAATGGCTCGTTCTTCAACACCCAGCGCATGGTGCTGCAGTACATCGCCAATGCCTACAAGATGAACCGGGAAGTAGCTGTGCCCGAAGCGCGGGTTTAGCTGTTCCCTCTGTGCTATTCCTCTGTGCTCTCCGTGTCCTCTGTGGTAAAGATTTTTAAAGACCCGTTCCCGGTAACACAGAGGCACAGAGAAAGCGCGGAGACATGGCACACGTTCTCGAAACTGCTCGCTTAATTCTTCGCGAGTGGTCTGAATCCGACATTCCTGAACTCCTTCCACTGATTGGCGCGCGTGAAGTGGCCGCGACCACCTTGCGCATTCCGCACCCGTATGAGGAAAAACACGCGCGTGAATTCCTGGCCAGCGTGGCCAAAGAAAACGAACTTCGCATGGCGATCCGGCTACTTAATGACAACCGTCTCGTCGGCGGCATTGGATTGCATCCTGAAATGCTGCACCGCCGCGCAGAGTTAGGCTACTGGATCGGCGCTCCATTCTGGGGCAATGGTTACGCCACGGAAGCCGGACGCGAGATTGTTCGCTATGGTTTTGAAGAGTTTCAGCTTAAACGAATTTTCGCGACGGTCTTCGCCGGCAACCAAGCATCGGAGCGAGTTCTGGCGAAAATCGGAATGCAGCACGAAGGCTGCATGCGGCAGGCGGTGCTCAAGTGGGGCAAGTTTCTCGACGTAGAACTCTATTCCATTCTGCGGGAGGAGTACGCGCCATCGAAGTTGAACTAACACTTGCCGGCGCACAGGGCTTCAGCAAATGAATTAGGCCAATTGCGGTCGTTCCCCTTCTGCCGATATCCTCTTATGACCGATGCCTTCGTCACCACTCGACATTCTTGCTATTGCCGCGCACCGCGACGACGTTGAGCAAACTTGCGGCGGAACCCTGCTGAAGATGGCCGAACGCGGTCACCGCACCGGCATTCTGGATCTGACTCGCGGCGAAATGGGAACGCGCGGAACTGCGGAAGATCGCGAGCGTGAAGCTTCCGAGGCGGCGAAGATTCTGCGTGTTTCCTGGCGTGAGGCGCTCGACATTCCTGACGGACGCGTCGAGAACAGCTGGGAGAACCGGCTGAAAGTCGCCCGGGTAATTCGCTGGACCCGGCCTCGGGTTGTGATTCTTCCCTACTGGAAGGGGCGCCATCCCGACCACTACACCGCTTCGAAGCTCGGATATGAGGCATGTTTCCTGGCGGGCTTGGCGAAGCTCGATGTTGATCGAGCACTCGCCAGTCAGCAATCTACATTCAGTCAGGTTGCGTCTGCAGTCGCGAGCGTGGTGGCGCACGAGAAGCAAACGACCGATTTTGCCCCTCATCGCCCGTTCAAAATCATTTACGCAACCTTGTATTACGACATTCGCCCCACATTCGTAGTGGACATCACCGAGCAGTTTGAAGCCCGCTTCGCATCCCTGATGGCCTACCAATCACAATTCAGCGATCAGGAAGCCGGCAAGGACATCTTCCCTGCCCGCGACGAAATCCGTTCGCGAATAGAAGCCATGGCCCGGTTTTACGGAACGCTCGCCGGGGTCACCTATGCCGAGCCATTTCTGCAAAAGGAAGTTGGCCTGGTGGAAGATGTGACGGCGATTCCGGTGAAATCGATTTGACACCTCTATTTTGGACTTCCCTGTATAATAGTATTACCAGTATGACAGAGGTAATACCCGATGGCCCACGAGCCGAAAATCACTAGCAAGGGGCAAGTCACCATACCGGTCGAAGTCAGGCGCCGGCTAGGGCTGCGCCGAGGGGATCGGGTGCAGTTCACTCAGAACGGCGCCGAAATTACGATCAGTCGCGCATCCGACCGGGAGAATCCCTTCGACAAATACATTGGCATTCTCAAGGGGAAACGAAAACACGCCATCGGCGCCAAAGAATGGATGGCCGAGTTACGCGACGAAGAGTAGGTCGGAGCACAGAGGCTGAAAACAGCGGTCGATACTAACGTCCTTTCAGCACTCCTCTCCGGAGAGACATCGGCTATTGAATGCAAAGGCGAACTGGAGCGCGCACAGCAGCACGGAAGCTTAATTATCTGCGCTCCTGTTTTTGCGGAACTTTGCGCGTACCCTGGAGCAACACAGGAATTAATAGGTCAGTTTCTGCTGGATACGCACATACGTGTCGATTTCGAGATTAATGAAACGGTTTGGCGGGAGGCCGCGCGGCGGTTTGCTAACTACGCCGCTCGCCGGCGCCGTTCTGGAGGGGCATCTCCAAAGCGAATGCTGGTCGACTTCCTTGTTGGAAGTCACGCACTGCTAAATGCGGACCGCTTTTTTACCTTGGATCAAGATCGGTACTTGAAAGACTTCCCCGATCTTTCCCTTCTCTAGGAACACTCTTTTTAACCCAATATCTTTTGAATGCGCGAATAAACATTGCAATGCCTTCTCTACCGCTTCACCGAAACCGAAACTCCGTCGCGAATCGGCAAAATTGTTGTGAATAGTTCAGCCGACGAATACAGCAGCCGGTTGAATTCCTGAATCGCTTTCGTCGATGCTTCGGCAGGTTTTTTTTGCGCGACTTTGCCGCTCCACAAAACATTGTCGGCTACGAACAGTCCACCTTTTCGCAACCTCGGCAGTGCCAGTCGCAACGCACGCGGATAATCCTCCTTGTCGACATCGCAAAAAATTATGTCGAACTGCTGAGTTTGTTCGGAAAGAATCTCCAGCGCATCGCCGACTTTGACCGTGATCTGTTTCATCACCCAGGCGCGCTCGAAATAACCGCGTGCTTCGTTGGCATTCTTGCGGTCGCCGTCGGTGTAAATGACGCGCCCGCCTTCGCCCACGGCGCGTGCCCACCAGATGGTCGAATATCCGATTGCCGATCCCATTTCGAAAACCGTTTTCGCGCCGGAAATGAGCGCAAGTTGATGCAAAAGGCGCCCGACAGCCGGCCCAACGATGGGGATATCTCGCTTGGCGGCCTGCTCTTCCATTTCGTTCAGCACTTCATCGCGCTGCGGCAGCAGCGAGTACAAATACTCTTCCACCGGTTCAGATGTGATTCCGTCCATCCGCCATCGCGGCTTGTCAGGCTTTTTTGGCATAGATGCCTTTCAGAAGATAGATATGCTTCAGATCAGGAAATCGTCTCGCCCGGCTTCATTTCGACAACTTTTACTCCATGCACCAATTTGCTCAGTTCGCTCGGGCGGCCAGTCAGGACCGGAAACGTTGCAAAGTGCATGGGAATTACCGTGTTCGGCTTCAGCAGATTACAGGCATATGCCGCCTCGCGCGGTCCCATAGTGTAATGGTCGCCAATCGGCAGCAGCGCGATCTCCGGCGCATACAATTCGCGAATGATCGCCATGTCGCCAAACACATTTGTATCGCCCGCGTGATAGATCTTGATTCCATTCTCGAACTCGACCACATATCCGCACGCCTCGCCGCCGTACACGTACTGACCGTTATCGAGAATTCCGCAGGAGTGGTCGGCGTGCACCATTGTGACCTTAATATCCTCGACCTGTTGTGTCCCGCCCTTGTTCATCTCGGCCAGTTGCTTCACTCCTTTGCTCCCCAGCCAGCCGCACAGTTCCGGAATACCAACCACCTTCGGATTGTGCTTCTTTGCAATTTCCACTGCATCGCCGATGTGGTCGCCGTGGCCGTGCGTGCATAGCAGAACGTCAACTTTCTCGACCGCTTTTTCGCTCGCCGGACACGCGGGATTTCCCATGACCCAGGGATCGATTAGGATTGTCTTCCCCCCTGGCGTCTGAATGCGAAAGGTTGCGTGTCCCAGCCAGGTAACTTTAATTCCATTCAGCTTCATAATCTTCTCGTGACAAAAAAGATGAACGAACATTCTAGTCGCGCCGAAGCAATGGCTTCAACGCAGGTGGATAGTCGCTGTGTGTTCCCTTCCAGCTGACAACTTTTTCTACGTCTTCATCCGTTAGAGTCCGTGCAAATCCGTGGCCCTGAAGTTCACGACGATGGCGTAATATATTTGCTCCATGACAGAGCTCAAGGTCCTGCTCTCGCGTCATCAGATTGCCGAGCGGGTCGCAGACATGGCAAAAAAAATCACCGCCGACGCAAACGGCGAGCCGGTGATTTTTGTTGGCGTGCTCAAAGGCGCGGCGATTTTTCTCAGCGATCTGGTTCGTCAGGTCGATGTCGATGCAACTTTCGAGTTCATCGCGGTTTCAAGTTATGGCAATCGCCCCACGCCCACCCAGGAACTTCGCCGGGCATGGGATTCAACCGGAGAAGTCCGGCTTACCAAAGATGTCGATCAATCGTTGCGCGGAAAGAACGTGATTCTGGTAGAGGACATCCTCGACACCGGTCTCACCCTGAGTTTTCTCAAGCGGCTCCTGCTCGGACATCAGCCAAAGACACTGCGTGTCGCTGTCCTGCTCGATAAGCCTTCGCGGCGGAAGATGCCTGTCGAAGTCGATTACATCGGCTTCGCAATTCCCGACGAGTTCGTCGTCGGATACGGTCTCGATTTTGCAGAGCGCTATCGTAATCTCCCTGACATTTGTGTCCTCCCCAGCACCGTCACAACTAACGGCAGCTAGTACCGAGATTCCACAGCTTTCCGTGGGTCGGCGCGGCAGAGAAAGCAGCTCTGACTGCTATCATTGGGTAAGTGGAAATGGCTGCCGTTCAAGTTGAAACAGAATCGAGAATTGAGCCACTGCTGCTCGAAGTAGCGGATGTGGTCAACACGACACTCGACCTCGACACCACCCTCCGCCGGGTCGCGGAACTCGTGCGCAAAGTCATCGATTACGAGATTTTCGGGATTCTGCTGCTAAATGAAAAAACGCAGGAGCTTTATTTCCGGTTCAGCGTTGGCCACTCGCGCGAGGTGGTGGAACGGATTCGCGTAAAAGTGGGCGAAGGAGTCACTGGTGTTGCCGCCCAGCGCGCCGAAACGGTTCTGGTGGATGACGTCACCAAGGACCCTCGATACATCTCCGCTGTTCCGAACGTGCGCTCGGAATTAGCGGTTCCACTGATCGTAAAGAATCGAGTGATCGGCGTCCTTGATATCGAGTCTCCGCAGCCCAACCATTTCACCGAAGAACATAAACGCCTGCTGACCTTGATCGGCTCGCGAATGGCAGTCGGGATCGAAAACGCGCGCCTCTACACGCGGATGACGCGCCAAGCGAAGACGCTACTGCTGCTCAATGAAATCGCTCGCGAGTTGAGTTCCATTCTGAATTTAGACGAGTTGCTTAAGAGAGTTGGCGAACTGCTTAGCCGGCTGATTGATTTCCAGATGTTCAGCATCCTGCTGCTGGATTCGGCAGAAGAAAAGTTGCAGCACCGCTTCTCTCTGCGTTTCCAGGAAAATATTCAACTCAAGCACGATATTCCCATCGGCAAAGGGATTGTTGGAGCTGCCGTTGAACAGAAACGCGCAGTCCTGGTTCGAGATGTTAAAAAAGATCCGCGCTATATCGAGACCAACCCCGAAACCCGCTCCGAGCTCGCCGTGCCGATGATTTACAAAGACAAAGTCATCGGCGTGCTCGATCTCGAGCATACAAAGCGCGGCTTTTTCACCGATGATCATCAGCGCACCATGACCACGCTCGCGGCGCAGATCGCGATCGCCATCGAAAACGCGCGGCTTTATGAGCAGATCGCGCGCCAGGAAAACCGCCTGGAACGAGACCTGATGATGGCGCGCGAGTTGCAAGTGCGACTGTTGCCGCCGTCGCGCCCCAAGCTGCCAAATTTGGAAATTGCAGCGAAATTTGTTCCGGCGCGAACGATCGGCGGCGACCTTTACGACTTCTTAACTTACTCCCAGTCGCGGCTCGGAATCGTAATCGGTGATGTCAGCGGCAAAGGCGCGCCGGCGGCGATTTATGCCGCACTGGTTAATGGAATCCTGCGTTCGCACGCGACCATGGAGCCCTCGCCTTCGGAGATGCTTGCGGCAGTGAATTATTCGCTGGCCGAGCGCCGCATTGATGCCCAGTTCGTTTCGTTGATTTACTGCGTGTGGGATGACCCCCAGCGCACGCTGCAGGTCGCCAACTCCGGGCTTCCTCGTCCGGTGTATTGCCGTAAGGGCAAGATCGAGGTCATCGAGGCCACCGGTTTGCCGCTTGGCCTATTCGAAGAAGCGGAGTACGAAGAATTTATGTTTCGCGCTGAGCCGGATGATGTTTTTGTATTTTTCAGCGATGGAATTCTGGACGCCGCGAATCGCGCCGGAGAACTTTTCGGACGCACGCGCGTCGAGAAAATTATTGCCGAGTGCGCGAGTGACTCAGCCGAGTCGATGGTGAAATCAATCTTCAAAGCGGCAGCCGAACACGCCTCAGGCGTTGAGACCTTCGATGATGAGACCGTGGTCGCAATCAAAGTGAAAGGGAGCGCGCCCGCACGCACGTGAACCATATCTTTGAACGTCCACCCGGATTCACCTACAGCTCGGCAAAACCGCAAACCCTGACATGCGAAAAACTCTCTCTGCTGCGGCTCGCGAAGCGATTCGGCACGCCATTGTACGTCTATTCAGCGAGAACGATTCTCGAGCGCGTCGAAGCCTTTGATCGCGCTTTTCGCGAATCAGAACACACGATCTGTTACTCCGTTAAGGCAAATTCCAACCTCAGCATCCTGCGTCTGCTGGGGAAGTTTGGATGCGGCTTCGATGTGGTATCAGGCGGCGAGCTGGAACGTGTTCTTCGCGCGAACCGAGGCGCCGCGAAGAAGGTCGTCTTCTCCGGAGTAGGAAAAACCGCCGAAGAAATTGTGGCCGCTCTCAAAGCCGGCATTCTGCTTTTTAATCTTGAAAGTGCGTCGGAGCTCGATTTGCTTGCCGACTGCGCCTCAAGGTTGAAGCGCACCGCACCAATAGCCCTTCGGGTAAATCCGGATGTTCCTGCCGAGACGCATCCGTATATTTCGACCGGACTGCAGAAGCACAAATTCGGCGTGCCGCTGGCTGAAGCGCGTGATTTGTACGCCAAAGCTGCGCAATCGAAGTATTTGTGGGTTGTTGGGGTCAGCGTCCACATCGGCTCGCAGATTACCGAATTCGCGCCATTTTCAGCAACCATGGAGCGCGTCGCAGATCTCGTTCGGCAACTTCGAAGCAATGGGCACGAAATCAAATATGTTGACGCTGGAGGCGGGCTCGGAATCGATTACCGGGGCGGCGCTCGCGATTTCGCCGAAGTTGCATCGGAATATGCGCAGGCG
>Ga0335077_10008409_pt1 | contig 12809 bp, 11 predicted proteins | sample Lox_Sample_31_FD_207151 | JGI IMG/M metagenome (GOLD analysis project Ga0335077, IMG submission 207151) | Soil microbial communities from Loxahatchee National Wildlife Refuge, Florida, United States - Lox_Sample_3.1 | ecosystem: Environmental > Terrestrial > Soil > Wetlands | place: USA... | reverse complement strand
CGCTGCACGGCCAGCGCCTGCTGCATCAGCGGAATTGCGGCGCTGGGGTTACTCCCTCTACTCATCGTCCCGGCGAGATCCTTCAGCGTGCGCGCGACAAGCGGATCTTTCGTGCCGTAGAGTGCCTGCTGCAGTTTGAGAGCTTCGCGCAGAGTCCTCTCGGCCTCCGCATAGCGCCCGTCCAGATCGAGCAAGGTGCCGAGCCCAGCGAGCGAGTTCGCCAAGTCCACTTGGCTTTGGTGATCCTGCGGCCGCTTGGCGGCGATGCGGATCGCCTCGCGGTAGGCCTTCTCGCCGGCGTCGAACTCGGCCTGCAGAGACAATAGCTCACCCCGATGACTCAGTGAGTCGGACAGCTTCAAGGGATCGATACCCGGGAGGTGGCGCCGGGTAGCCACTGCGCGGTCGATCAACGGCCGCGCCTCCTTATAGAGTCCGAGACCCATGTAAACCGTGCCGACCGTGTCCATCAGGGTGGCCTGCACATCGGGCTGACCCGTGAGCTCCCGGTTGATCCGTGCGGCTCCCTTGTCGAGCATCTCCCGTGCGGTGACCGTGTTGCCGCGGGCCTCGCTTGGATCCGAGATCCGGAACAGATCGACGAGGAACCGCGTCGTCTGCCGCGCGGTCTCGGCCTCGCGCCTGGCAATGACCGTCTGCCGCTGTGCCTGTGCGCGCGCGATGAGAGCGGCGGCAGCGAGTCCGCTGGTGATCACCATGCCGGCGATGGCGCCGGAGGCGATCGCGAACAACTGACGCTGCCGGCGACGCTGCTCGCGCTGGCGCAGGCCGTCGAACCCCACGCCCAGGATTCCGGCGATGAGTTTCAGTTTCGCGTTGGTGCGGCCATCCTTCCCTGGCCGCGCGTCGGCCGCGATCGGCTCCGTGCGATCGGTGCTAAGGTTGCCGTCGGGTCCCAGCTTGTAGCGCAGCGCCGGCGGGAAGCACTCCTCTTCGGCATGCGCCGGATCTTCCGACGCGTTGGGCTCCCCACCGACGATCAGGGCAAAAATACGGTCCTCGCGGCCGAGCCGCTTGAAGGCGAGGATCTCCTCGTTCACCCACTTCGAGCGGGCCGAGCTCGGCGAGCAGATGACGATCTGACAGGCAGACTCTCTCAGGGCCTCATTGAGGAGGGTGCCAAGATCGGTGGCGCTGGCGAGCTCCTCGCGGTCCCGGAAGACTGGCGCCAGGCGCTTCGGCACGGGTCCACGCGCGGTGACCGTGCCGACGATCTGCTTGGGCGGGCGGTACGACTCGAGCGACTTGTGCAGCCACGTGCCCCACTTTCCATCGCGGTGGCTGTAGCTCAAGAACGCTCGGTACCGGAAGGAATCCAAGCCAGAGTCCTTGTCCGAGAATTTGCCTCGTGACCGGCTCGAGTGGTCGCGGCTCTTGAGGCTCGATCGGAGAGCCCGAGTCTAACGCACCGGGCCGCGAAAGGGCGAGCGCTACAAGGCCTTGCGGAATGGCCCGTTGTCCAACGCCGCCTGCAGGCGGCACAATGCCCGCCCCCCGAGTACCACCTACCTCACCGGCGATCCAAGCTTTGTCGGAAAACAGCAAGAACGACGCCGTCTCTCCTTTCGTCGTTGGGGTTTCCGGGCATCGGGATCTGCGGACCGAGGACTTACCACAGCTACGGGCCGCCGTCACTGCCATCCTCCGGCGTCTCGCGGAGCACCTTCCGGATTCCGAGCTGAGGATCGTGGCGGGCATGGCCACCGGGGCAGACCTGCTCGTGGCACAGACTGCCCTCGAGCTCGGGTACGCCGTGGATGCTCTTTTGCCCATGCCGCTCGAGCACTATGCCGCGGACTTCGATCCCGACTCTTTTGATTTGCTCAAGAGACTCCTGGCCCACCCCCATGTGCGTAGCCGTGAGTTGCCGCTCAGCACCGGCACCGATATCCCGGACCGGGACGTCCACTACGCCATGCTCACTCAGCATCTGGTGCGCGGATGCAGTCTGCTCATCGCATTGTGGGACGGAGAGCCATCTCCCCTGCCAGGGGGCACTGCCGATACGGTTCTGCGCTATCTCGGTGTTCGGACGGATCGCAACAAGGACGAGGTGCGGATCGAGTTCTCTGAAGCGGGGCCCAATCCGGACCTGCCGGCTCGGCTGGTGTACTGGATCCCCACTGCGCGTGCGAAAACAGGTGCGGACCCGGACACGGCCGCTGCGGTAAATGGCAGAGCCGCGTGCTTTCTCGCTGGTCTTGGCGACAATGCGCTGCAGCGCCTCCCGGGAATGCCCCACCGGCTGCAGGTCCACCTGCACTCGCTCAATGTCTACAACCGCGAATACCATCGATTCACGAGCCGCTGGCGCTCTCCCGTCGCGCCCGACTCGCTGTTGAGGAGCCTCTCCGGGGCACTGCGCGTGAACCCGCACGATGCGCCGGTGCTCGAGCGCATCGATACCCAGTACGGCAAGGCCGATGCGCTGGCGATGCATTTCCAGAGGCGCTCAGACCACCTCTTCGCATTCTTCAACCTGGTGGCCTTTGCGATGGGCCTCGCGTATCTCACGTACGAGAAGTTCATGAGCACGCGACTCATGTTGTTTGCGTATCTGCTCATCCTCACCTCGAGCGTGGGCGTTTATTACCTGCTGCACGAACGTCACTGGTTCGCCAAGCACCTGATGTGCCGGGCACTGGCCGAGACGCTGCGGGTCAAGTTCTACCTGCGACTTGCGCACTGTGATCAGCTCGTAGACGCCGAGGAGGTGCTCTCGCTCTCTGGAATAAACCGATTTCACGGCTTTGGCTGGATCGGGCACGTGCTGATCGGCGCCGAAGCGCCGCCAGCCCAGGGCGACGCAGACAGTAGCGCGCACCGCGACGGCCTCGACAAGGCCTGGATAGAGAATCAATGCCAGTACTTCGTGCGAAAAGTGGCTAAACTGCAGCGCAGCAGCATGCGCACCAAATGGCTCAAGCGCATTCTGTTCAGCGTGATCATTGCGGTCGTGCTGACTCTGCTGTTGCTGGGGGAGGAGGCAAGCGCGCACCTCGTCGTCGGCACATCGGTCGAAAATGGGCTGACATTCCTCATGGGTCTCATGGCGGTAACGCTGGCATCCTGGGAGCTGCACCAGAACAAGATGGCCAGTCGCGAGCTGCTGTGGCAGTACCGCAACCAGTTGAAGCACTTCTCGCGCGCACGCGCGCAGTTGGCCCGCACACTGGCGGCCGGACGTCGGCTGGAAATTCTCGCTGCACTGGGCAAGGACTCGCTCATGGAGAGCTATCTGTGGACGATTCATCGGTTCCATCGCGAGCACGAGCCGCCCGGGCGGGCCTGACGCCCGCGCTCCTGTTCGTGCCCCTGCGCCGCGGGCTCGCAGCCGTGGCCGCCCCGATCCATCGTCTCGCCGATGTGCTGCTCGTGAGCCGCGGCCCCTACGCGCGGGCTTTCGAGAACCTCATCCTCGGGCTGATCATCTTCAGTGTCGCGTCCATCGGTGTGGAGTCGATTCCCGATCTGCCGCAGTGGATGCTGCGCGCGCTGCGCATCACCGAGATGGTCATCGTCGCGGTCTTCTCTTTCGAGTACCTACTGCGCATCGTCGCAGCCAGAAACAAGCTGGCATTCATCTTCAGCTACCAGGGCATCATCGATTTGCTCGCCATCGCACCTTTCTACCTCACGGGTTTCGATGCACGGTGGCTGCGGGCATTGCGCCTGCTGCGGCTGCTGCGGGTGCTGAAGCTGCAGACCCACATCCTCGAGTCGGTGGTCGAGGAGCGCACCCAAGAGCTCGCGCACAAGAACGCGGCCCTCGAGGCCGCGCAGGCGCAGTTGAAAGCGGAGCTCGAGGTGGCACGCGCGCTGCAGCTTGCGATTCTGCCGTCGGCATTTCCCGCGCGAGCTGGATGCGACGCGGCCGCGCGCATGATCCCTGCAACCACCATGGGCGGCGACTTCTACGACTATATCGAGCTGCCCGGGGGATCGATCGGCCTGGTCATTGCCGATGTCTCTGGACACGGCGTGCCGGCAGCTTTCTTCATGGCCGTCGCGCGCACCAACCTGCGCGAGCTCGCGACGCGCCACGCCGACCCCGCCGAATGCCTGGCATACACCAATGATGCCTTGTGCGCGCAAAATCCACTCGACCTCTTCGTAACGGTGTTCTACTGCATACTCGACCCGCAGACCGGCGTGCTCCACTACGCTAACGGGGGCCACAACCCACCCTACATCCGGCGCGCCGCAGGCCCGGTCGAGGCGCTCGACGGCGCAGGCGGACTCGTGCTCGGAGCCATGCCGGGTGCGAGCTACGCGACTCACACCGTGCAGCTGCTTGGAGGTGACCGGCTCGTGCTCTATACGGATGGCGTGACGGAAGCCTTTAACCCGGCCGCTGAGCTCTACGGAGCAAGCCGCCTGGTGGATGAGGTGTACGTGCACGGCGGCGGCACGCCGCAGGCACTCGTCGAGCGCATCTGCCAGAGTGTCAGCACATTCGCTGGCAGCGCCCCGCAGTCGGACGACATCACATTGACAGTCCTCACCTGGGGTGCGCCATGAACGTGCGGATCGAGGCACTCGCTGAGGCGACGTATGTGGTGCCGGAGGGTAGGCTCGATTTCGACGCAGCTGGCCGTTTTCAGGAGGCACTGGAGAAGGCGGTAGCGGGGACCGGCCAGGCACCGGCAGCGCTGATCGTCGATGGAGCCGCGCTCGAGTACGTCTCCAGCGCCGGTCTGCGTGCGGTGCTGATCGGGGCGAAGGCCGCGCAGCGCGCGGGTGTCCCTTTCGCCTTGTGCGCTCTGCAACCCGCGGTGCGCGAGGTGTTCGAATTGAGCGGCTTCAGCCGCATCATGGCCGTGCACGCAGACCGGGCTAGCGCCCTTGCGCAGGCGCAGCGCGGGCGCACGTGATGGCGCAACGCACGGTGGCGGCCGACCCGGCGCAGCTGACCGTGCTAAACGAGTTTCTGCGGGACTTCTGGAGGGCGGCGGCGCTGGCACCCGCGGGGATGCAATTCTTCGAGCTGGCGCTCGAGGAAATCTTCCTGAACATCGTCATGCACGGTGTCCGACCCGAGAGCATGCCGCTCGTACAGGTATCGCTGAACCGGGTCGCGGAGTCGGTCACCATGACCGTCGAAGACGATGGGCCGCAGTTCGATCCGCTCTCTCTCGCGGCCCCCGACCTGTCGGCGGGTCTCGCCGACCGTCCGGTCGGGGGATTAGGGGTGTTCCTGGTGCGGGAGCTGATGGATATCGTCAGCTACGAACGGGTCGGAGCGCGCAACCAGCTCAGAATGGTAAAGACCCTGGCCTCTTAGGCCGCCGGGCATCGTTAGCGAGTTCGCCCCCAGCCTGGCTGCGCCCGGATCGCCAGCCGGCGACCGGGCGCTGCGTGCAAGGCTCTGCAGAATGACGTAGCGTTAGCGCTAAAGGGGGTGCCCGCTAAGCATTGGCCAATGGTCGGGACTGCCTGATCGACGGTCACGCAGCTAGTCCTTCTCGGCCTTCAGGCCAGCAACAAGAACAAGCAGATGTTCGAGATCCGGCGTGCTCTTTTTATGGAGGTCCGCGTAGCGGTCTGCCCGACCGCAGGCCGACCGGACCCGCAAGTCATGGGAGCGGCTGAGAAATCGCCGGGAGGCCGAACCAACTTTTTGAGTCCCGGACAGTATTTGTGAGAGAGGAAAGTGACCCGACCCTCGTGCAACGATGTCGGGCAGGAGAGCGGAATGCCTTTGAGCGGCTCGTCATGCGCTATCAGAAGCCAGTCTTCAACGTGGCGCTACGCATGCTCCGCAATCCGGAAGATGCCCTGGACGTCGCCCAGACGACCTTCCTCAAGGCTTTCGAGCACCTCGGGGATTACGACCCGGCCTTCCGCTTCTACAGCTGGCTGTATCGCATCGCTATCAATGAGAGCCTCAACGCTCTTGCACTGCGCAAGCCGAGCGAGGAACTGGATGGGAAGGCGCTCGATGAGGCACCTGGGCCCGATCGCCTCGCTGAGGGCGATCAGGCGCTGCATGCGATTGAGGATGGTCTGATGCACGTCAGCCCGGAGCTGCGCACAGTGATCGTTTTGCGGCACATCGCGCAGCTGAGCTATCAGGATATTGCTGAAGCCCTCGGTTTGCCCGAAAAGACCGTGAAATCGAGGCTGCACAGTGCGCGTGAGCAGCTGCGCGCCCACTTGTCGCGCTCTGGAGCGATCTGACGTGACGAAAGAGCAGCAAATGGCACTCATTCATGCCGAGCTCGATGGCGAGCTCGACAGCGCCCGGCGCGGGGAGCTCGCACGGCTGCTGCTTGTTGATCCGCAAGCACACGCGCTGCGCGACCAGTTGCAGGCGCTTTGCCGGCGGCTCGATGCAGTCAGGCAGGTCGAACCACCGCCGCAGCTCCAGGACTCGATCCTCGAGCGGCTGCCGCCGGCCCCGCCCGCTAGAGTCTACAAAGCCTCCTTTGCGCGCTGGCGGCTGGCCGCGTTGTTTGCGGGCGTGCTCACGGCCACGGCGATCGTCTACGAGACCCTGCAGGGACCAACGCCCGGCAGCAGGGAGACCGCCGGCACGATGGCGGCGGACGTACCGATCACCGTGGACTCGGTGGCGCTGAATCGCGCTGGTATTACCGGACGCGCCACCCTGTACCGGGACAAGACCGGGCTCGGAATCGCGCTGGACGTCTCCGCCGCGGAGCCTGTGGACGTACTCATAGCGACTGGGAGCCAATCCTTCAGAATCAAAGGGTTGAGCAGTCCGAGGCCCGCTGGGAGCACGCATCAGACGGTCGCGCTGCCTGGCGTGCGGATGCAGGGTCAGGACATCGACCTCTCATTCCTGATCGGCGAGCGAATGGTGGATCGCGCAACCCTGCACGCTCCGTCGGGACGCTGACGGCGGGATCAAACCAACCTTTTTGAGGTTCGACTGTACTTATTTCAGAGCGCAACAAACCAACGGGTCATCAAACACCTCCCGGGGAGATTGGACATGTCAGGCAAAACAGTATGGGTAATCGGCGGACTGGTACTCGCGGTCGGCGCCGTCGCATATCTCAGCTACCACGAGACCCCGGCGGGCAAGGATGCGGCCGGAACGATCGTAGAAGCGAAGCGGGCGATTTCTGACAGCAGCTCCGGTGGACCGGCGTCCACGAGCACGACCAACCCGACCGACGACAGCTCAACCAACAGCGGTGATAAGGCCAGCGATCAAAACACTGGCAGTGATCGTAATGACCGCAACGATCGCAACGATCGCAACGACCGCAATGATCGCAATGACAAGATGGACAAGAACGATCGTAATGATCGTAATGATCGTAGTGATCGTAGTGATCGGAACGACCGCAATGACCGGATGGACAAGAACGATCGTAACGATCGTAATGACCGGAACGATCGGAACGATCGGAACGATCGCAATGACCGGATGGCCGAATAACCAAGGCCATTGACCACCTTGGCAAGAACGGTAAAGGTAGCTAGGAAGGTAAAGGTAGGCTAGGAAGGCCGTGGCACGGCCCTGATGTAGAAAAGGTCTATGGTTGGCCCGGGCATGAACCCGGGCCAACCATTTTTATCATTTGAAAAACAACGACGCGGGCGCCCGGGGGCGATGGGCGTCGCTACGCTTAACAGTGGGGGTAATCGCGCTCGGCAGTCCTCTCTGGACGGCAGCCGCCGATCTGCATTTTGTCGAAACCGAGGATCTGCGGATCGTCTATTACGATTACGAAGACTTCCTCATCCCGCACGTGACGCGAAGCTTTATCGCCGCACTCGCCGCCCAGCATCGCCTGTTCGGATATACGCCTGATGGTTCCGTCAACGTGTTCCTTCGGGACTTCGGTGACCGCTCCGATGCCGGCGCGGATGTGACGCCCCGCAACCGCATCTCCTTCGACATCGCGGCTTCCTACCAGCCATACGAGACCGTCAATTCCGGGGACTGGTTCCGCATCACGGCGGTGCATGAGACCACACATCTTGCAGACAACGACCGCGCAAGTCCGTCGGATGCGCGCTTCCGGCGCTTCTTTCACGGCAAGGTGAATGCGGATACAGAGCACCCGGAAACCCTGCTCTACTTCTATTTGACCGTACCACGCAGAACTGCCCCGCGCTGGTACCAGGAAGGGAGCGCCACATTCATGGAGACGTGGCTGAGCGGCGGAATCGGCCGCGCTCAGGGCGGGTACGACGAGATGGTGTTCAGGGCGATGGTGCAGGATGGGGCCCGGTTCTACGACCCTCTCGGCCTGGTGTCGAAGGGCACCGAGGTCGACTTCCAGACCTCAGCCAACTCGTACCTTTACGGCACACGCTTCGCCAACTATCTGGCGCTTACCTATGGGCCGCAACGGCTGCTCAGCTGGTGGCGGCGCGATGGCGAGAGCCGCCGCTACTACGCCGATGACTTCAAGCGGGTCTTCGGCCTGCCGCTGGACTCAGCCTGGCAGCAATGGATCGGGTTCGAGCACAAGTTTCAGGAGCAGAACCTCAAGTCCGTGCACGAGCACCCGGTTACCGAATTCCAAGATCTGACCCGCAGAAACCTCGGCGCCGTCTCCCGTATGTACCTGTCGACCGACGGAGCCACGCTCTTCGCCGCCGTGCAGTATCCCGGCCAAGTGGCACATATCGTGTCGATCGACCGCGGCAGCGGTGAGGTGCGCGAGCTCAAGGAGGTCAAGGACCCCCGCAGCTACACGGTCACCTCGCTCGCTTTCGATGCGCAGAGCAGCACGCTCTTCTACACGACCAACAACAACAACTACCGCAACCTCATGACGCTCGATCCGCGTACCGGCAAGTCGCTAATGCTGCTGAAGGGGGCGCGTATCGGCGACATCGTTTACAACCAGGCCGATCGTTCGCTCTGGGGCCTGCGCCTCACCAGGGGACTGGTGCAACTCGTGCGGGTCCCGGCTCCCTATGACAAATGGGAGCGGCTGTACACGTTTCCGGCCGGCGAGAAGGCCTTCAATCTCGATCTCTCGCCCGACGGCGAGCTGGCGTCTCTGTCGGTGTCGGGTCCGGCCTCGGGGCTCGGATCGACGCAGCTGCGACAGGTGCGCATCATTCGCACTGCAGCCCTGCGCGAGGGCGAGGCGAAGCCACTGCATTCCTTCAGCATGGGTGCTGCGATCCCGGAAGGCTTCGTGTTCTCGGGCGATGGACGTTACCTCTACGGCAGCAGCTACTTTACGGGCGTGTCGAACATCTATCGCTACGAGATCGCCACCGAGAAGCTCGACGCGGTCAGTAACGCGGCCGTCGGGTTCTTCCGTCCCTTGCCGGTCGATGACACCCACCTCATCGTGCTGCGCTACTCAGCCAAGGGTTTTGTGCCGACGCTCATCGAGGCCCGGCCGACGGAGGACCTGAGCGCGGTCACGTTTCTCGGCACGCAGGTGGCGGAGAAGTATCCTGAGGTCACGACCTGGACTGCGGCGGCACCCAGCTCAATCGATGAGAAGCCGCAGATCCTGCATGAGGGTCTCTACCGGCGTACGCACGTTTCACTCGAATCGGTGATCCCGGTGATCGAGGGATACAAGGACTCCGTCGCGCTCGGCGGCAGCGCACGCTTCAGCGACCCGATCGGTCTCGACTCGCTCGAGATCGACACCAGCTATAGCCCGGACAACGCCTTGCCTTCGGTCGAGCGGTTGCACGCCTCGGCTACCGCCAGCCACCGGAATTGGACGGCCGGCCTGGCCTGGAACAGCGCGAACTTCTACGACCTCTTCGGGCCAACGAAGCGCAGCCTCAAAGGCTACAACGGCTACTTGGGCTACGACCGTCCTTTCGTCTACGACCCACCGGAAACGCTGGATTTCATCGCCAAGGTCGCTTACTACGGTGACCTCGACCAGTTGCCAGGTTTTCAGAACGTGCCTTCGCCCTCGCACAGCCTGTTCGCAGCGGATGCCGGTATCGTTGGCGTGGACACGCGTCACTCACCCGGTGCCGTCGATGCGGAGACGGGGCACATCTGGTCTCTCAAGACCCATCTCTATAGCGCAGCGGGCGAGCAGATTCCGAGTGTCGCCGCCACTTACGATGTGGGTTTCCCGCTTCCGCTCGATCATTCTTCGATCTGGCTGCGTACCGGCGCCTACATCTCCACTGGCTCGCCGGGCGATCCGCTCGCCAACGCGTACCTCGGCGGATTTGGCAACAACTACGTCGACACCGAAGCTAACGGCGGGGCGCAACGCTACCGGCAGCTCCTGCGCATGCCCGGTTTCGACATCGATGCGCTGTCAGGCAAGTCGTTCATCAAAGGTCTGCTTGAGTGGTGCCTGCCGCCCGTGCGCTTCGAGGGCCTCGGTTCGCCCGGCTTCTACGTGAGCTGGGCGCGCCCGGCGCTGTTCGCCGGCGCGCTCGAGACCAATATCGGCACTTCGGCACCCCGGCAGGACGCCCAGGACGTCGGCTTTCAGGTCGATTTTCAGATGCACGTGATGCACCGTCAGCCGATGATGCTGTCATTCGGTATCGCGCAGGGGTACGGGGGCGGCGGGCATGGCACGACAGAATTCATGCTGTCGCTGCAGGTGCTGTGATGATTCTACCTAGGATGCTGGTGTGCACATGAGCGCGGAAGCGCTGACGCACGCACCGCTCGCACTGCTGCCGGTGCTGCTGTTCCTCGTCGGACTGGTGCAGCTCGACGGCTACAAGCTGGTGCGCATGCGGATGATGCTCCTGCTGGTGGCGACGGGCGCACTGGCCGCCGGCGCGAGCTACCTAGTGAACAACCTCGTGTTTGCGCATTTCCACGGCTCCTTTGTCACCTACTCCCGCTATGTGTCGCCGTGGATCGAGGAGTCGCTCAAGGCCGTCCTGCTCGTCTTTCTGATCCGCACCCGGCGAGTCGGGCTGCCGGTCGATGCGGGCATTGCCGGTTTCGCAATCGGCACCGGCTTTGCGGTCGTCGAGAACCTCTACTACCTCGCCACGCGTCCGCATACGATGCTCGCCGTGCAGGTGATACGCGGCTTCGGCACCGCGATCATGCATGGCGGTACGGCGACCATCCTCGCCATGATCTCTAACACTCTGTACGAGCGGCGCCCGAGCGGTGGCCTCCATCTGCTCCTGCCAGGGCTTTTGGCTGCGGTCGCACTGCATACCGGCTACAACTACCTGCTCGTGCGCCCGGCGCTCGCCACCCTTGCGACGTTGCTGGTGCTGCCATTCGTGATCTACCTGGTGTTCGACCACAGCGAGCGCATCCTGCGCAATTGGATCGAAGCGGACCTCGACACGGACATGAAGCGTCTCGAGGCAATCAGTACCGGCACGTTCCTCGACAGTCCCTCCGGTCGCTACCTGCAGGCGCTGCGCGAGCGCTTCAAAGGTGAGCAGCTCGTGGACATGCTGTGTTATCTGCGGGTACACGCCGAGCTCGCCGTGCGCGCCAAGGGGCTGCTGCTGCTGCGCGAATCGGGCATGCCCGACCCGCCGCTCGACGACGAGACGCGCGGCAGAATGGCTGAGCTTGGGCAGCTCCAGCGAGCCATCGGCCAGACCGGCCTGCTCGCCTTGCGTCCTCTGATGATGGCGACCGGCAAGGAGATCTGGCAGCTGACGCTGCTGAGACAGTAGTGCGCTAATATTCCCTATCCCAAGGGAGGCGTGAGTGGAGTGTCACCATGCACTTGCAAGTGGCGGATGCGGGCAATGGAGTCGTGAACGTCCTGCTGATCGGCAGGCTCGATACGCCGGGGGTCGACCGCATCGAAACGCAGCTGACCGCTCAGCTCGTGCCGCGAGGGGTGCGCGCCATGATCGACCTGTCGCAGGTCACCTTCATGGGGTCGGGTGGGATCCGCATGTTCATCACCATCGCCCGTGCTCTCGGCAGGAAGGGCGGCAAGTTGGTGCTGTACGGCGCGCAGCCGCTCGTGGCGGAGGTCTTGCAGACGACTTCGTTGAACGACATCGTGCCGGTGCGCTCCGACGCCAGCGCAGCTGCAGCGACGGTACGCGGCTGACCACGCGTCGCTCTCAACCTGATGGCGGCCGGCACGGCGGGCGCATCGAGATCCGCTTCCCCGGCACCCACGCGGGTTTCGCCCGCGGCTTCGTACACGCTCGCCGGGCGCTCGATGCGCAAGCACTCAAAGGGGCGTCACGCTATCACGCCGAGCTGGTGTTCGAAGAGATCACTGCCAACATCATTGCCCACGGCGCTCCCGATGGACACGAGCTCGAGGTGTGTGTTTCGCTGGAAGCGGCTGGCGAGACCTTCGTGCTGACCTTCGAAGACAACGGTATCCCATTCGATCCACGTACCCGTCCGGACCCTCTGCCACAGAAGTCTCTCGATGAGGCGAGGATCGGCGGGTACGGTCTCCTGCTGGTGCGCCGCGCAGCGACCTCGATCGATTACCTGCGCACCACCGACGGCCACAATCGCCTCATCGTGCGCCTGCCGCGCGCCGACGAAGCAGCACCGCGTTAGCGAGCGGTAGACTCTCTCGCTGCAACAGGGTCGAGTCGCCCATACCATCCTCGCGCCCGAGTGTCGGCTCCGGCACTGAAGAACAGCGTCGATCGCGGCTGTCCCGCGTAGTCATTACCGAAGCTGAGACCATGCAAGCGCGGTATCACGAGCAAGCCGCCGCTTTCGTCGGTAACCGGGCCAAGCTCGGCACCGCTTTCCAGATCGAAGACATAGACCGTGCCGTCGCCGGTGTTGCCCACGAGCAGTGCACGGCCGAAGGGACGTGCCGCGTCGGTCGGTGCCGGCACCATTGCCCAGGGCGCATTGAGTGGCCCTCCTGAGGCGACCAGGCGCGTGATGA